>Ga0210079_1000100_pt1 | contig 11631 bp, 12 predicted proteins | sample White_CordA_D2_FD_185587 | JGI IMG/M metagenome (GOLD analysis project Ga0210079, IMG submission 185587) | Wetland microbial communities from the San Francisco Bay, California, USA, that impact long-term carbon sequestration - White_CordA_D2... | ecosystem: Environmental > Aquatic > Marine >...
TAAGAAGGACGGTGGTGAGTTTGACCAGATTACCGGGGCGACTATTTCGCCCCGAGCGGTAGTCGGGGCTGTGCGCAAGGGGTTGGAGTTCTTTCGTGATCATCGTGAAGAGGTCCTCGCCGAAAACCAGGGAGACAAACCATGACCCTCGGTCGCGAATTTCTTAAGGCCTTATGGCAAAATAATGCCGTATTCCGTCTGCTGCTTGGCCTCTGTCCGGCCCTGGCGGTTACGACCAGCGCCGAAAACGGCCTCGGTATGGGGCTTGCCACGACCTTCGTCCTGGTTTGCTCGAATATTGTCGTATCGTCCCTGCGCAAGGTTATCCCTGCAAAGGTACGGATTCCGTCTTTTATCGTTGTGATCGCTTCCTTTGTTACTGTTGTACAGCTGTGCATGGAAGCTTACTTTTATGATCTGTACAAGGCGCTGGGGATTTTCATCCCATTGATTGTTGTAAACTGCCTGATTCTCGGTCGCGCTGAAGCCTTTGCATCGAAGAATCGGCTGTTCCCTGCGGTCGTCGACGGGGTGGGGATGGGGCTCGGCTTCACTCTCGCGCTTTTTGTCCTCGGATCGGTCCGTGAACTCTTCGGTTCGGGCGCCCTGCTCGGTTATTCTGTGTTCGGTCCGGATTACCAACCGCTGTTGTTGATGATTCTGCCTCCCGGCGCCTTCATCGCCATGGGCCTTTTGCTGGCGGTTATGAATAAGTTTGACGCACGTCACAAGTAAACAATCTCGTCATTTTTAATCCTTTATCCTGCACGCCAAACTAGGGGATTAACCTGTTCTAAGACAGCAAATTCCCACAGCTTTTTTGTCTTTTATAGTTCCTGACCAAAATTATCATAAAGTACCGAAAGAAGGGCGTTTGCAGGCCTTCGGATTGCATACAGTATACTGTATTTTTCGCTTGACAAAGCCCCGTATTTATCCTAACTTGCAGTCGGCCAAAATGCCGTTTCGCTATAGTTGCGGCCATATGAAATTGTTTGTACTCACCTGGCAGGAGGACCATACCAATGCTGGATAAATATCTACCGATTCTCACTTTGATCATCATCGCTGTCTGTTTTTCGTTTGGAGCGGCGATTCTCTCCCGTCTGGTCGGGGAGAAGAAACCGTCAGCTGTCAAGCTGGCCCCCTATGAGTGCGGCATGCCGCCAGTCGGTTCGGCCCGCGAGCGGTTCTCCATCAAATTCTACATCATCGCCATGCTCTTTATCGTCTTCGATATCGAGGTGGTTTTCATGTACCCCTGGGCCGTCATGTTCAAGCGTCTCGGCTTGTTCGGCTTTGTTGAAATGGGGGTCTTTATTCTGATTCTTCTCGTTGGTTACGCATATGTTTGGAAAAAAGGAGCTCTGGAATGGGAGTAGAGGAAACTCTGGGTAATAACATTATTACCACGTCGCTTGACAAGGTCGTCAACTGGTCTCGCTCTAAGTCTCTCTGGCCGCTGACCTTCGGTCTGGCCTGCTGTGCTATTGAGATGATGGCGACCGGTGCCGCCCGTTTTGACCTGGACCGCTTTGGTGTGCTTTTCCGCGCCTCTCCCCGCCAGGCTGACCTTATCGTTATCGCCGGTACCGTAACCAAGAAGATGCTGCCGGTCATCGAAACCGTTTACGAGCAGATGCCGGAACCACGTTACGTGATCGCCATGGGCGCCTGTGCCTGCTCTGGCGGGATCTTCGACACCTACAGCACGGTTCAGGGGGTCGACGAGTCGCTGCCGGTTGACGTTTATATCCCCGGTTGCCCGCCTCGCCCGGAAGGCCTGCTGTATGGCCTGATGAAGCTGCAGGAAAAGATCATGAAGGAGAAGAATTCCTTCGGCGCCAGCATCGGCGTTGGTGAGCGGATCAACGGTTGATTTCGATCAACAACTTTAACCCAGATAGACAGGATACAACCTTATGAGTGTACAGGCTGCTGACAAGCTGAAAGACAAGTTCGGCGATACGGTGCTCGATACCATTGAATTTCGTGGCGAGACCACCGTGGTTGTCAAGAAAGAGGATATTGTCGCTGTTTGCGCTTTCCTGAAGGAAGAGCTTGGTTTTAACTTCCTGACCGATCTCTGTGGTGTCGATTACATGGGGCAGGACCCACGCTTCATGGTGGTTTATCACCTCTATAACATCGGCACGCACACACGTTTGCGCATCAAAGCCCCGGTCGAAGAAAGTGATACCCGGATTGATACCGTGAGCGGCGTATGGACCACGGCGAACTGGATGGAGCGCGAGACCTGGGACCTGATGGGGATTACCTTCAACAACCATCCTGACCCCCGACGCATCCTGATGCCTGATGACTGGGAGGGCCACCCGCTGCGCAAGGATTACCCGGTGCAGGGCCCCGACCGTGAGCCCTACCAGGATCGGCTGGAATAAACAACCCTGATTTTTACAAACTCAAGAATATCCTGAACATAGACGAGGCAGAAATATGGCGAATTTTGAAACCATGACCATCAACATGGGCCCCCAGCATCCTTCGACGCACGGGGTGTTGCGGCTGGTTCTGGAGCTGGACGGCGAAATTGTTCGCAAGGCGACCCCTCACATCGGTTACTTGCACCGTGGGATTGAGAAGCTTTCCGAGCACAGGACCTACCATCAGATCCTGCCGCTGACCGACCGGCTCGACTATCTGGCCCCGATGCACAACAACCTCGGCTATGTGCTGGCCGTGGAGAAGCTGCTTGGGATCACTGATCAGATTCCCGAGCGTGCCCAGGTGGTGCGTGTTCTGCTCGCCGAATTGACACGACTCAAGAGTCACCTGGTGTGGCTGGCATGTCACGCCCTCGATATCGGCGCCATGACCGTGTTCATCTACTGCTTCCGCGAGCGGGAGCACATCATGAACATCTACGAGAAGATCTCCGGTGCCCGCATGACCTCCAACTATTTCCGTGTCGGTGGTCTCTCGGCAGATCTCCCCGCCGGACTGGAGAAAGAAATTCGCGATTTTGTCAACACCATGCCTGGACATATCGCTACCTACGAGGGCCTGTTGACCGGCAACAAGATCTGGCAGAAGCGTATCATGGGTGTTGGCGAGATCAGTGCTGAAGACGCCATCGACCTGGGTGTCACCGGCCCCTGCCTGCGTGCTTCTGGCGTGGATTGGGACCTGCGTCGCGACCAGCCCTACTCGGGTTATGAAGACTATGACTTCAATGTTATTGTCGATGACGGCTGCGATACCTGGGCCCGTTATCAATGCCGGCTCAAGGAGATGCATGAAGCCTGCAAGATCATCCACCAGGCGCTGGACAAGCTCAAGCCCGGCCCAATCCTGGCTGACGTGCCGAAAGTTGTCCTGCCGTCGAAGCAGGATACCGTCAACTCCATCGAAGGTCTGATCCATCACTTCAAGATTATCAGTGAGGGCTTCAAGCCCGATGCTGGTGAAGTTTATGTCGGTGTCGAAAACCCCAAAGGCGAAGTCGGCTTTTACCTGGTCTCCGACGGATCGCCCCGGCCGTATCGCATGAAGATCCGCCCGGCCTCATTCATTAACCTCCAGGCCTTGCCCAAGATGGTTGAAGGTTCGATGATCGCAGACGTTGTTGCGGTGATCGGAACGCTCGATATCGTTCTGGGTGAGATCGACCGCTAATCTGCCGCGAGGATAAGGAATCAGCTTATGAGTGAAGCAGTCGAAACCACAGTAGAAGAGCAGGACGTCGACCTGACCGGAGCAAACCAGATTCTCGACAAGTACGTCGATTTCCCTGGTGCCCTAATGCCGGCACTACAGGAGATCCAGGAGTTTTACGGCTACATCCCGGAGCCGACGGTACACCTTACTGCCGAGCGCCTGAATATCTACGCGAGCCAGATTTATGGGGTGCTGACCTTTTACGCGCAGTTTCATATGGAGCCGCGCGGCAAATATATCATCCGCGTCTGCATGGGAACCGCCTGTCACGTCAAGGGCGCCGGCCGGATAGCCGATGTCATCAAGGAGCGTCTGGGCGTTGGTCATGCCGAAACCACCGAGGATCTGAAGTTTACTGCAGAATACGTGGCCTGCATCGGTGCCTGCGGCATGGCGCCGGTTATTATGGTCAACGACGGAACTTACGGTTCATTGACCGTCCAGAAAACGGACGAAGTCATTCAAAAATACCAGCAGATGGATTGATAACTGATCGAGGATTTTATGGCCGAAACAGCTGAAAATATCCAAGTACTTGTCTGTACCGGAACCGGCGGCTTCGCATCCGGAGCCCAGGGCGTCATCGATGCCTTTGAGGCGGAGTTTGAGAAGCAGGGTCTCGAAGCCAAAATTGGCAAACGCTGCGATATCAAGAAGACCGGTTGCCGAGGACTGTGCGCCAATGACGTGTTGGTTGACGTCATTATGCCTGGCCAGGAGGCTGTGACCTACGATTTCGTGACCACTGAACTGGTGCCGCAGATCGTTGAAGAGCACATGCTCAAGAACGAGGCCGTCGAAAAAAAGGTGGCCGGAAAATACTACAACCAGTTCCTGGAAAAACAACAACGCATCATCTTCTCTCGCTGCGGCACCATCGACGCGGAAAGCCTTGACGATTTCCTGGCCCACAAGGGTTTCGCAGGTATCAAGAAGGCCGTGACCATGACTCCCGAAGAGGTTATCGAGGAAGTCAAGAAGTCCGGTCTGCGTGGTCGTGGCGGCGGCGGTTTCCCGACCGGAGTCAAGTGGTCCTTCTGCAAAGCCACTCCGGGCGACCACAAATACCTGATCTGCAATGCCGACGAAGGCGACCCCGGGGCGTTCATGGACCGCTCGATCCTTGAAGGCGACCCCTACGGCGTTATCGAGGGGATGATGATTGCCGCTTACGCAATCGGCTGCGATTACGGTTACGTCTACTGCCGTGCTGAATATCCGCTGGCCATCAAGCGCCTGCAGAAAGCCATCGACACCTGCCATGAAAAGGGTTTCCTCGGTGACAACTGCATGGGCCTCGGTTTCAAGTTCGATATGCGCATCAAGGCCGGTGCCGGTGCTTTCGTTTGCGGTGAGGAAACCGCGTTGATGGCGTCGATCGAAGGTGAGCGCGGCATGTCCCGTCCCCGTCCGCCGTTCCCGGCAGTACGCGGCCTCTGGGCCAAACCGACCAACATCAACAACGTTGAGACCTTCGCCAACGTTTCCTACATCTTCTACAACGGCGCCGAATGGTTCAATTCGATCGGTACCGAAGGCACCAAGGGCACCAAAATTTTTGCTCTGACCGGTAAAGTCAAGCATACCGGTCTGGTTGAAGTCCCTGCCGGAACCACCATGAAAGAAGTCATCTACGACGTCTGTGGCGGCATTCTGAATAACCGCAAGTTCAAGGCGGTTCAGGCCGGTGGCCCGTCGGGTGGTTGTCTGCCCGCAGAAGCTCTGGACGCGGAAGTCGATTACGACTCCCTGATCAAAGCTGGCGCCATGATGGGATCCGGTGGCCTGGTGGTCATGGACGAGACGACCTGCATGGTCGATATCGCCCGCTTCTTCCTCAACTTTACCCGCGTGGAATCATGCGGCAAATGTATCCCCTGCCGGATAGGCCTGAAGATCATGCTCGAGATTCTCGAGCGGATTACTGAAGGCAAGGGGCAGGAGGGTGACATCGAACTGCTTGAAGACATGGCCTACGATATCAAGAAGAGTTCCCTCTGTGGTCTCGGCCAGACGGCTCCAAACCCGGTTCTCTCGACGATTCGTTATTTCCGCCATGAATACGAAACGCACATCAAGGAGCAGGAGTGCCCATCGCACAGCTGCAAATCACTGCTGCATTTCAAGGTTATCGAAGAGAAATGCAAGAAGTGCGGCATCTGTCCGAAGGTCTGCCCGGTTGACTGCATCACGTGGGAAAAGGGCCAGGTGGCCGTTATCGACCGCGAGGCGTGCACCGAGTGTACTTCCTGTTACGACGCCTGCCGCTTTATGGCAATTGAATAGTACTTACCAAGATATTCACTGACGATACGAGGACACGATGGTTAACCTGACAATCGACGGTACACAGGTCACAGTCAGCAAGACGGCCACAATCTACGAAGCGGCCAAGGAAATCGGGATCAAAATCCCGGTGCTCTGCTACGCCAAGAAGTTGATGCCCTACGGCGCCTGCCGGTTCTGTCTGGTGCAGGTTGAGCAGATGAAGGGCCGCCTCATCCCGGCCTGCACCACTCCGGTCAGCGAAGGGATGGTTGTGACGACCACCTCTGAAGAGATTGAGAAAGTTCGCAAGACGGTCATGGAATTCCTGTTGGTCAATCACGTGCTCGACTGCCCGGTCTGCGACAAGGGCGGCGAATGTGATTTGCAGGACCTGGCCTATGAGTTCGGTTCGACCAGTAATCGCTTCGAAGGTGAGAAATTTGACCTGCCAACCGACGAGGTCAACCCCCTGATCGAGCGCAACATGAACCGCTGCGTGCTTTGCGGGCGCTGTGTACGGGTCTGTGATGAGGTGGTCGGCTACGGCTCTTACTCGTTTATCAACCGTGGCTTTGAAACCAAGATCGCGACGGCTTATGATCGTGGCCTAAGCTGTGAATTCTGCGGCCAGTGCGTGTCGTTGTGCCCGGTCGGGGCGATCCTGCCGCGGCCGTTCAAGTTCAAGGCACGGCCATGGCAGATCAAGGAAGTCGATTCCGTCTGCGGTTACTGTGGTAACGGTTGCACGGTGACCCTTGGCGTCAAGGACAACAAGGTTGAAACCATCCGCTTCAACGATGAGATCGGTGTCAATGATGGCAACCTCTGCATTCGCGGGCGCTTCGGTTATTCCTATGTCAACCATGAGGATCGCCTGACCAAGCCTCTGGTGCGTAAAGACGGCCAGCTGGTAGAAGTTGAGTGGGATGAAGCCCTGCAGGTTGCAGCAGATGGTCTTGCCAAGGCTCAGCAGGGACAAGGTGCAGGCATCCTGTCCGGTGCCCGCCTGACCAACGAAGAACTTTTCATGCTCAAGCAGGTTGCCAAAACCCTGGGCACCGAAAACCTCGATAACTCGGGTGGCGAGTGCTACAAAGGGGTTACTGAAGGTCTCAAGGAGACCCTCGGTGTTGCTGCCTCAACAGGCACCTTCCCGCAGATTGAGCATGCTGATGTCATCCTGGCGATCCGCTCCGATTTCTATGAGACACATCCGGTTGTCGGTATGGTGGTCAACCAGGCGATTCGCCGCAACGAGGCACAGCTTTTGGTTGTTGCTGATAAAAAAGGCAAGCTGGACAAGCTACCAAGGGCGAAAACCCTCCTGAGTCAGCCCGGCCTGGAACTGGATGTTATCAACGCGATGTGCAAGGTCCTGCTTGATGAAGGCCTGGCCAAAACCGACGGTGTTGATGGTGTCGAGGAGTTGCAGGCTGCGCTTGCCGACTTTGGTCCTGCCGAGGTTGCCAAGCGGACCGGTGTTGATGCTGCGGCCCTGCAAGCTGCCGCCAAACAGCTGGCCGGTGCGGGTAATGCCGCCATCCTGCTGGCGTACGGCTTGCCCTACCAGGGTCTGAACAAGGAACTTGCCACCGCAGCGGCAAATCTGGCGATGCTGACCGGGATTGCCGGAAGAGAAGGCAGCGGCCTGTATCTCTGTGGCGAAAAGGCCAACAGCCAGGGCGCTATCGACCTTGGAATCTTGCCGCAGGGGAACGGGTTGGGTGCCCGGGCGATGCTCGCAGCTGCCGCCGAGGGCAAACTGGATGCCCTGTACGTGGTTGCTGAAGACCCGTTGAGCAGCTACCCGGACCGCGACAGTATCGCCAAGTCGCTTGAAAATGTCCCGTTCCTGGTTGTGCAGGACCTGTTCCTGTCACCGACCGCAGAACAGGCAGACGTGGTTCTCCCTGCAGCGTCTTTCGCCGAGAAGGATGGCACTTTCACGAATGCCGAGCGCCGCATCCAGAGAGTTCGTCACGGGATCAAGAGCCCCGGCGAAGCTCGCAGCGACGGTGCGATTTTGACATCCCTGGCTGGCAAGCTGGGCAGCACCCTCGCCTTTACCGGTTCGGCAGCTATCTTCGCCGAAATCGGCAAGGAAGTCCCGGCTTACGCGGCATTCAATTACAACGAAATCGGTCCCCAGGGAGTCGTCTGGGGAGGTGAGACCCTGCAGCCGGCCAGCCGTAAACTGGTTGCCGTCGCCGGCGGGATTGCTGCCGATGGAGACTTCAAGCTGGTCACCGGCAGCGCGCTGTACCACAGCGGTACGGTATCCACCAGGGCCAAGGGTCCGACGGCGGTTCTGTCCGAAGCCTATCTTGAGCTATGCCGCGAAGATGCTGCAGAACTCAAGGTTGCAGATGGTGACCTGGTCAAGGTGAGCGGTAACGGCACCGAGTTGAAGCTGAAAGCGAAGGTCGGCAACCGTTTGCCGAAGGGTGTGGTTTTTGCCCCCTACCACTTTGCCGAGGCGCAGGTGAATCGTCTTTATAAGGGCGAAGCGGTTATCCCGGTCAAATTGACCAAGTAATATCGAACAACATCGCGAGAGATGCGGTTCTGCTCGTGGCATGAATAAATTTCGAAGAGCAAGATAAATCTGATAAGAGGAAGAGGAAGATCATGACGCCTGAAATGTTGAGCCTCTCAAACAGTCCCGGGATTTTTATCGGGGTCATGTTGGTGAAAATCCTGGTGGTCTTTATGGTCGTGATGCTGTCAGTTGCCTACGCAACCTGGTGGGAGCGCAAGATCATCGGCCACATGCAGACGCGCCTTGGCCCGATGCGCACCGGCTGGCACGGTCTCCTGCAGCCGTTTGCCGATGGCATCAAGCTGTTTTTCAAGGAAGAGATTATTCCGACCCAAGCGACAATCGTGCCGTTCCTGTTGGCGCCGGCGATGATTCTGGTCCCGGCACTGATTACGGTTGCAGTGATTCCGTTCGGCCCCGACCTGCACATTGGTAACTTCCTGATTCCCCAGCAGATTACCGATCTCAATATCGGTGTCCTCTACATTCTGGCGTTCGCCGGCCTCGGCATCTACGGCATCGTACTGGCCGGATGGGCGTCGAACAGCAAGTACTCCCTGCTTGGCGGTGTGCGCGCCTCGGCCCAGATGATCTCTTACGAACTGGCCGCCGGCCTGACGATCGTTGCCGTTTTCATGCTCTCGGAAACCTTGAGCCTGCGCGAAATCGTCGCCCTGCAGCAGGAGCCTCTCTGGGGTATCTGCTCTTTTGTTCCCAACTGGTACGTGTTCACCCAGCCCCTGGCTTTCGGACTTTTCATCATAACGGGGCTGGCCGAGATCAACCGGACGCCCTTCGATATGCCTGAAGCGGAGAGCGAGCTGGTTTCCGGTTTCTGTACCGAATATTCCTCGATGAAGTATGCACTCTTCTTCTTGGCGGAATACGCCAACATGATCGTCATCTCGGCGATTACCGCTACGCTGTTCCTCGGTGGCTGGAGCGCGCCACTCAACTGGGGACTCTTCAATATGATCCCCGGTTTCGTCTGGCTGTTGGCGAAGGTTTATTTCCTGATGTTCTGTTTCATGTGGCTGCGTGCGACCTTCCCCCGCGTCCGCTATGACCAGCTGATGCGCATGGGGTGGAAAGTTCTCTTGCCCCTGGCCCTGGCCAACGTCGTGGTTACCGGCCTCGTGGTCGTGGTCCTGCAATAACCCGTTACCTTTGAGTCTTTAAGAGGTCTAGATCATGTTCAAAGAATTTGCCAAAGGGCTGAGCATCACCTTCAAACACCTGCTGCCGGGTCATTCGACGACCGTGCAGTACCCGAAAGTCAAGCTCACGCCGTCCGATCGTTTCCGCGGATTGCATCGCCTGGTCCCAGCCCAGGACCGCGAAAAGTGCGTTGCTTGCTATCTCTGCCCGACTGTCTGTCCTGCCAAGTGCATCACAGTTGAGTCGGCCGAGAACGAAAAGGGTGAGAAGTACCCGAAAGTTTACACAATAGATCTGCTGCGCTGTATCTTCTGCGGCTATTGCGTGGAAGCCTGCCCGGTTGAGGCCATTGAAATGACAGGGGCCTACGAACTGGCCAATTACGAGCGTGAAGATTTTGAATTCACCAAGCAGCGGCTGCTGAAGTAAGCCAAGAGGAGCGTAGAACTCATGGAGATTTTGTTATTTTATTCGGTCGCACTGGTTGCCGTAGTCTCGGGTTACCTGGTGATTCGCTGCCAAAGCCCGGTCAACAGTGCTCTGGGCCTGGTCAACACCTTCTTCTGTTTGGCTATATTCTATGTCATGCTGCACGCTCCTTTCATGGCAGCGATCCAGATCATGGTTTATGCCGGCGCGATTATGGTGCTGATCCTGTTCGTCATCATGCTGCTCAATCTTGGTACGGAAGCGCGCAAGCGTTACACCAGCGGGATTGTATGGTCAGCCCTTGCCAGCCTGTTGGTGCTCTTCAACGTGATGTACTTCATCAAGCGTGGCCGGGTGACCGGTGCCGAGGGAGATCTGACGGCTTTCCAGATTGAAAGCGTTGGCCATGTAGAGCTGATTGGCAAGTCGATGTTCACCGAGTTCCTCCTGCCCTTTGAAATTGCATCCATCCTCCTGCTGGTGGCAATTGTCGGGGCGGTCGTACTCGCCAAAAAAGAAGTTTAAGCGTAGAGGACTACGGGAGACATAATAATGATTAGCGTTTACCACTACATGAGCGTTGCCGCGATTCTCTTTGCCATGGGCACTTATGGTGTTTTGACCCGACGGAATGCAATTGTCATCTTCATGTGCATTGAACTGATGCTTAACTCGGTCAACCTGACTTTTATTTCACTGTCGAGTCACTTACAAAATATAGACGGCCAGATCTTCGTCTTCTTTGTAATGGCGGTCGCCGCTGCCGAGGCAGCCGTTGGTCTTGCCCTGATGATTGCCTTTTACAGGAATCGTGAGTCGATCGACGTCGAAAATATCAATATGCTGAAATGGTGAGCGCTCTACGCCCACTTTTCCTGAGAAGCTTACTTCGTTCGGAGGAGAGATAGATGTACGATAAACTGTGGCTCATACCATTCTTCCCGTTGGTTGGTTCAATTATTAACGGGTTGCTTGGCAAGCGGTTCATCAAGAACGAAAAGATCATTGGTGCCATCGGCACCGGCGCTATTTTCCTTTCGTTCCTGGTCTCCTGCAAGTTCTTTTACCAACTGGTCAACGACTCGGTAAAGATTCACGAGACAGTCGTGGCGTCGTGGATGTCGGTTGGCAACCTGCAGGTCGACTGGGGGTTCCTGCTTGACCCGCTCTCAGCAGTCATGCTCATGGTGGTCTGCGGGGTTGGCTCCCTGATCCATCTCTACTCCATCGGCTATATGCATGGTGAGGAGGGCTTCTATCGCTTCTTCTCCTACCTGAACCTGTTCGTCTTCTCGATGCTCATGCTGGTGCTGGGCAGCAATGCCCTGGTCATGTTCGTCGGCTGGGAAGGTGTTGGCCTCTGCTCCTACCTGCTGATCGGGTACTACTTCGAAAAGCAGAGTGCCGGCGACGCCGCCAAAAAGGCGTTCGTCATGAACCGGGTCGGCGACTTCGGTTTCCTGCTCGGCCTGTTTACCATCTTCTGGACGCTTGGCAGCAAGCACGGTGTCTGGACGATCAATTTTGTTGAAATCAGTGAGAAGGCCCACCTGCTCTCC
>Ga0210079_1000101_pt1 | contig 11625 bp, 15 predicted proteins | sample White_CordA_D2_FD_185587 | JGI IMG/M metagenome (GOLD analysis project Ga0210079, IMG submission 185587) | Wetland microbial communities from the San Francisco Bay, California, USA, that impact long-term carbon sequestration - White_CordA_D2... | ecosystem: Environmental > Aquatic > Marine >...
TAGAGAGTAAGCGGAAGAAGCGTACACAGTGTGATTACACGATGGGCTTTAAATTGCAGGTTGTCGACGCCGTAGAAAAGGGCGATATGACCTATGGACAAGCCCAGAAGATTTATGGCATCCAGGGCAACACGACGGTGTTAAAATGGTTGCGGAAACACGGTAAGATGGATTGGACCCAACCGGTGAGGCTTACAATGCCTAAGACCCCGAAAGAAAAAGAGACTCCCGCACAGACAATCAAGCGACTGGAGCGCGAGCTTGAGGATGAACGCTTGCGTAATCTGCTGATGAATGAAGTCGTGGATATTCTCGATGCCGAGTATGGAACCGGCTTGCGAAAAAAGTATATAGCCAAGGAGCGCGACGCCTTCAAAAACAGAAAGGGCTGAGCTTGAGCCGTTCCTGTAAGCTTCTTGGCATCAGCCGGCAAGCGGTTTATCAAAGAGAAAAACGCAAAGAACAACGGTCTCTGGAGTTAGCCCCGGTCAAGAGTATGGTGATGGATCTGAGGCGATTCATGCCAAGACTTGGCGGCCGGAAACTGTATTCTCTGCTGAAGCCAAAACTTGACGCACAAGGCATCAAACTGGGCCGCGACGGATTTTTTGACTATTTGCGTGAGCAGCGACTCTTGGTTATGCCAGTCAAACGCTACACCAAGACCACGTATAGTAAACACTGGATGAGGAAGCATCCGAATCTGCTTAAGGGGCAGAGGGTCCAACAGGCGGAACAAGCCTTTGTCAGCGATATTACCTATGTTGAGACCGACGAAGGTGTTCATTATCTGTCGTTGGTCACGGATGCTTATAGCCGCAAGATTATGGGTTATGAAGTGAGTCACGATATGCGGGCGGAAAGTGTCGTCAAGGCGTTGCGTCAAGCAGCCAGGCAACGGCAGACGAACCGCTCGTTGATCCACCATTCAGATCGAGGGTTGCAATATTGTTCAGAGCTTTATCAGCATGAACTGAGGCGTCATAACATAATGCCGTCGATGACAGACGGCTATGATTGTTACCAGAATGCGTTAGCCGAGCGGGTAAACGGCATATTGAAACAAGAATTCCTGCTCTACAAATGTCGTGACCTAACAGAACTGAAGAGTTTAGTTCGCGAATCTGTCGATATATACAACCGATTGAGACCGCACCTTAGCCTGAATATGAAGACACCGGAAGAAGTGCATAAGAAAGCCACCTCCATAGGGGAGGTGGCTTAAGAAAAACCTGTCAACGTATTTTAGGACGTGACACACAAGAATTGATTTTAGCTTTTTCCCGCTTCGCACCTCGCACTTCCCGCCTCACGGTAGTTTCCCGTAAACCTCCGGCCGACGATCATCGTAACAGCGAATCTGTGCGCGGTAATCCAGCATCTCCTGATAATCGAAAGTTGCGACCAGCTCGGCGTCGGTATCGCCGCCCTCGGCGAGCACCTCGCCACGCGCTGACAACAGCAGGCTCATACCAAAGAAATCGAGTTTGCCCTGGATGCCGCAACAGTTCGCGGCCACAACAAACAGTTGGTTCTCCATCGCCCTGGCCCGCAGCAAAGTCCGCCAGTGCTCCTGGCGGGGCCTGGGCCACTCGGCCGGCAGGCAGATAATCTCGGCTCCTTCCAGGGCCATCTTGCGAAACAGCTCGGGGAAGCGCAGGTCGTAGCAGATGGCAACGCCGAGCCGGCCGGCCGAGGTCGAAACCACCAGCGTCCTGTCCCCGGGAGAGAGAAAACGGTCCTCTCCCATGGTCGAGAACATGTGCAGCTTACGGTAACGGTCAAGGAGTTCACCCCGGTCGATCACATATGCCGTATTGTAAATCAGGCCATCGGCCTTCTCCGGCAGACTGCCGACCACAACCATACCGAGCTGTGCAGATCTGGCGGAAATCGCATCCAGAACTCTTGGCGTTTCTTCGGCATGTTTTGAAAGCCGCTTGTAATCGTATCCTGCACTCCACATCTCCGGCAGGACCGCCAGCTGCACATTCTGTTTTGCCGCACGCTCGAGTCCGGCTACGGCTTTGGCCAGGTTGCGATCAACATCACCAAGCGCGATATTGAACTGGACAGCTGCCGCACACAGTCTCTTATCCATGAAACCTCCTTTATAAAACAAGGTTTTACAATAACTCTGCGTAACCCTGCATAACCTCTGCAAGGAGCTTGACAGGTGATTATATGCGAGTCGCAAAAGACACACAAGAACTCCATGATGTATCGGGTTTATCTTGACCGGAACTCAGAAATCATGCTATGACGTGTGGCATTTTGGTAGCTAGACTGATGTTCTAGTTGCCTGCAATTTAATGCTATGTTCCGTATGCAACTTTTATGTTTGATACCCGTTGGGCCAGCCGAGAGAGATGAAAACCAAAGCCGCCACATTTGTAATAATGTTGATATTCTGGGTCGTTTTGTCAGGCATGTTCGACGCCTTTCATATGACCCTTGGCGTGATCTGCTGCATGCTGGTCGCCCATTTCAGCCACGATCTGCTCTTTTACGGTGACGCCAAGTCGACCTGGGGGCGTGGCCTTCTTGGTGTAATCACTTACCTGCCGTGGCTCTTCTACCAGATCATTCTGGCCAACCTCGAGGTGGCATACGTGGTCCTTCATCCCCGGATGCTCGACAAGATCGACCCCCACGTCATCCGCTTCAAGACCAAACTCAAGCGTCCGATATCCAAAGTGACCTTTGCCCAGTCGATCACCCTGACTCCCGGCACCATAACGGTCAGCATCCATGACGACAAATTTTCCGTTTATGCTCTGACCCGCAGGGCCAGTGATGCCTTGCCCGGCGAAATGGAAGAGCGTGTGGCCCGCGCACTGGAGTCCGGCAAGTGATGCACTCGTTCTTTCTCGCCACGGCGATCGCACTGGTCGTCCTGATGATCCTGAGCCTGCTGCGCGCATTGATCGGCCCGACTATCCTCGACCGGATTCTTGGCGGCAACGTGATCGGCACCAAAACCACAGTGCTGCTCTTGCTGATCGGTCTGCTCTATGACGACCTGGGTATGTTCGTTGACATCTCCATTGCCTACGCCCTGCTCAACTTTATCGCCACGCTTGGTGCCACCAAATTCTTCCTGCGGCGCCTCGACATCTTCATGGAGAAACAGGAACAGGAGGAGAGCTCATGACGATCCTGTCAATTCTCGCCGCAATCCTGATCCTGCTGGGGCTATTCTTTTTCTTCGCCGGGACCGTCGGCATCCTGCGTCTGCCTGACTTCTATAGCCGCCTGCACGCTGCCGGGAAATGTGACTCCCTGGCGGCGATGCTGATGATTTGCGGGATAGCGATATACAACCTGCAGCCGTTCAGTTTTGCTGCACTCCTGATCAGTCTCAAGCTGTTCCTGGTGGCTGTGTTTGTCTTCATCGCCAGCCCGACGGCGACTCATGCGATCACCGAGGCAGCACTGGTCCTGGGCGTCAAACCGTGGAAACGGACGGAGAAGAAAAGACCATGATCTGGCAACTTGACCTTATGATTCTGACCCTGGTCGTGGCGTGTGCCCTGGTGACGATCAACATCAAGGACCTGCTCGGCGCGTCGGTCGTCTTCGGCATCTACTCATTCATGATGTGCCTGCTGTGGGCCGAAATGGGCGCCGTCGACGTCGCCTTCACCGAGGCAACCGTTGGGGCCGGCGTCAGCACCATCTTCTTTATCTCAGCGATCTTCAAAACCACCAGGAGGAGCAAAGATTGAAAGGCCTGGCATTGCTCGCAACCATGGTTACCGGGGCCCTGCTGCTGTACGGGACCGGAGATTTTCCACCTTGGGGAGATCCCCAGGACCCGGCCAGCACCTATCTCTCTCCGGTCTATATTGAAAAGGCCGTCGAACAGACTCACGTGCCGAATATCGTCACTGCAATTCTCGGTGATTACCGGGGCTACGACACCATGTTCGAAACCGTGGTTATCTACTGTGCCGGCATGGCCGTACTCAGTGTTCTACGCAGAAACAGGGAAGATGAAGAGTGAGAGACATCAACGAACATACTCCCGGTGAGGACCTGATTATCAAAACCGCAGTGCGGCTGATGGTTCCCTTTGCCCAACTGTTCGGACTCTACGTTATCGTTCACGGTCACTACAGCCCGGGGGGCGGTTTCCAGGGTGGCGTCATCCTCGGTGCGGCATTCATCATGCTCGCCCTGGCTTTTGACGTAAAGACTTCCCAGCAATACATGACCATCAGGGTCAATACGGTTTTCAACAACCTCGGCGCGGCGATTTTTGTCGGAGTCGGCGCCCTTTCTGCCATTTTCGGCGGACTGTTTCTCGATTACAGTGCACTCGACAAGTTGATCCCGATGGGACCGGTCGAATGGCGCTCGTTCGGTATCTTCCTGGTTGAAGTCGGCGTCGGCTTCACGGTCATGAGCATTATGGTCCTGCTCTACTGGAACCTCAGTTCCGGCGGAGCGATGGATGAGGGGTTGTAGTATGGAAGCGGTCATCAGCGAAATTGTCGCCAAATATAATTACTGGATTTACGTCGTGCTGATGATGATCGGCTTCTACGCCATGATCGGCAAGCGCAACCTGGTCAAGAAACTGCTTGGCATGAACATCTTCCAGACGGCCATCATCCTCTTCTTTGTTTCGATCGGCGTCAAGAAGGGCGGTGGCATCCCCATCGTCGACAAGTATCAGGCCCTCGCAGGTGGCGTTGACGCGGCCACCGTGGTCAATCCGTTGCCGCACGTCCTGATGCTGACAGCTATCGTTGTCGGGGTAAGCGTCACCGGCGTGGCATTGGCCGTTCTGATCCGCATCCATGAAGAGTTCGGCACCCTCGAAGAAGACGAGATCCTGGAGAAGCTGCGGCAATGAGTACTCCCAATCTACACCTCTTCGTCCTGGTCGTGCCACTCCTCTCGGCGCTGGCCGTGAACCTCTGGGGACGGAACAACCGCCAGATGATTGCACCACTGGTCCTCGGTTCCCTGGCCTTCTCGGTCCTCGGCTCAATCGTCGTCATGGGCAACGTGCTCAGGCATGGCACGATCAGCTACACGGTTGGCAACTGGCAGCCGCCCTTTGGCATCGAACTGATTATCGACCCTTTGAGCGCCATGATGATGGTCCTGATTTCCGTCGTGGCCCTGCTCGCCTCCTTCTCGTCCCTGAAAAGTGCCGAACAGGAGCTCCCCGGCAGGGAAGCTTTCTTCTTTACCCTGTACCTGATTCTCATCGCCGGACTGCATGGCCTGGTCCTGACCGGTGATGCTTTCAACCTCTACGTCCTGCTCGAGATCACATCGATCACCTCTTATGGCCTGATCGCCATGGGCCGCGGGCGGGCGGCACTATCCAGCTTCAACTACATCATCATGGGTACCATCGGTGCCTGCTTCTATCTGCTCGGCGTCGGCTACATCTACATTCTCACCGGCACCCTGAACATGGCCGATATCGCTCGCATCCTGCCAACCCTGAACGCGCCGGTCGCCACAACCACGGCGATCGCTTTCGTCCTGGTCGGGCTGTGGGTCAAGATGGCGTTCTTCCCATTACACGCCTGGCTCCCCAACGCCTACAGCCACGCGCCGACCGGGGCCGGCACCATGGTGGCACCGCTGATGACCAAGGTCACCGTCTACCTGATGATCCGGGTCATCCTGAACGTCTATACCCCGGCGCTGGTCTTCACGCACGACTGGGTCACCAACGGCGTCATGTGGGCGGCCGCCATCGCTATAGTCTGCGGCTCGGCGCTGGCACTTGGCCAAAAAGACCTGCGACGTATGTTGACCTATATCATCATCGCAGAAGTCGGCTATATGGTTGGCGGAGTCTTCCTGGCCAACAGCAACGGCCTCACCGGCGCGATCCTGCACATCGTCAATGATTCCCTGATGACCCTCTGCCTGTTTCTGGTGGTTGCGGCGATTATTTACCGACAGGGCTCGGTCTCGCTGGATTCACTGCAGGGGATCTTCCGCCGCATGCCGATCACCATGGCAGCCTTCACCCTGGGGGCCTTTGCCATGATCGGCGTACCTCCGACCTGCGGCTTCTTCAGCAAGTGGTACCTGATCCTCGGCGGTATCGATGGTGGTCACTGGGAATTCGTCATCGCCCTGGTGGTCAGCAGCCTGATCAACGTGATCCTCTTCTTCAGGATTATAGAGCTGGCCTATTTCGGTTCCCTGGCCGATGGCGAACATCACGAGCATGGCAGCACGGAGCGCCACGAAGCGCCCTGGTGGATGCTCAAGCCGCTGGTCATTACAGCCGTACTCCTGATCGTTGTCGGCTTCAGCACCGGGCCCCTGATAAATAACGTCATCAGCCTGATTATCCCGGCTGGTTTTTGAGGACGTTCTGAGATTGATATGACGCCGACACTATCCATATGGCCGCTGATCGCAATCCTGGTCTCCCTGCTGGGAGCCCTGCCGATCATGCTCTCCGCCCGCCAGCCGAACCTGCGTGAAAGCTGGACGATCCTGATCGCGCTGGTCAAACTGAGTATTGTCGCCTCACTGCTCCCGGGAGTTCTCAAAGGCGGCAGCTACGTCTTCACCATCGCACAGGTCCTGCCAGGGGTGCCGATCGAGTTGCGCGTCGATGCGCTGGGGATGATTTTTGCCTTGGTCGCCTCCTTCCTCTGGCTGTTCACCTCGATCTATTCGATCGGTTACATGCGGGCTCTCGACGAGCATGCCCAGACTCGCTACTTCGCCTCCTTCGCCGTGGCTATTTCAGCAACCATCGGTATTGCGTTTTCCGCGAACCTGCTGACCATGTACCTCTTCTACGAGATGTTGTCGCTCTCGACCTACCCGCTGGTCACACATCATCAAGACGCTGAAGCCAGAGCCTCAGGCCGCAAGTATCTGACCTACATCCTCGGCACATCGATCGGCCTGGCCCTGCCGGCCATGATTATGACTTATGCCGCAGCCGGCACCCTCGACTTTACCCAGGGCGGAATTCTGGCCGGCAAAGCCTCGCCGGAGCTTCTGGCCCTGCTGCTGGTACTGTTCCTGTTCGGTTTTGCCAAAGCCGGCTTGATGCCGTTTCATGGTTGGCTACCGGCAGCGATGGTGGCGCCGACCCCGGTCAGTTCGTTCCTGCATGGCGTGGCCGTGGTCAAGGCCGGTGTCTTTGCGATCTTCCGTATCATTTTTCATATTCTCGGCCCCGAGACGCTGCAGTTGGCCCATCTCGGTTCTCTGATCACCTATATCGCTGCTGTGACCATACTGGTTGCCTCCCTGATCGCGCTGACTCAGGACAGCATGAAACGTCGATTGGCCTACTCTACCATCGGTCAACTTGCCTACATGGTACTCGGCGCCGGCATGCTCTCGGCGACCGGTATGCTCGGCGGAGTCATGCACCTTGCGATGCACGCCTTCGGCAAGATCACACTTTTCTTCTGCGCAGGTGCGATCTATGTCGCCAGCAAGAAGAAAAATATCAGCCAGATGAACGGGTTGGGGAAGCGTATGCCGATCACCTACCTGGCTTTTTTCCTGGGTTCTCTGAGTATTATCGGCATGCCGCCGCTGGGGGGCTTTATCAGCAAGTGGAATATGCTGATCGGTGCCGTAGAAGGAGAACAGTTGGTTTTGATCGTGGTGCTGCTGGTCAGCTCCCTGCTCAACGCTGCCTATTTCTTCCCGATTGTCTACCGCGGTTTCTTCGCGCCAGCAACGGATGGTGAAGGGGACGGGATCAAGGAGGCGCCACTCTTCTGCCTGATTCCGCTGTCGGTAACAGCCCTTGTTTCACTGGCTTTGTTCTTCTTCCCCGACACCCTGGTGCAATTGGCGCGTATGGCCCTTGGAACCTGGTAATCTCTGGAATCTGAGCGGGGCCGATGTACAGCAAACCGGTGCCTGAAATTTGGGAGAGCATATGACGGATAGACACGAACAAGACGACCATCAAGACCACGCAGAAGACGGTCCGATGATCCTGGCCCATGAGCCAGTCGAAGGCTACCGGACCATCTTTTACATCTGCATTACCATCGGCATCCTCTACCTGGCCTTTGTATTCTGGCAGACCTTGTAAGGAGCAAACGGATGTCCAAACAACCGATTAATATGAACGAAGAACTGAGGATGTTTGACAAGCCCGAAAACGTCAAGCGCCTGCTGAGAATTTTCTATGCCTGCGTCGTCGTGTCTCTGGCGATTGACATCTTCTATCACAAGCACGGTATCTTCACCTGGGAAAGCTTCTTCGGTTTCTACTCGGCCTACGGTTTTGTCGCTTGTGTCATTCTGGTGATCGTAGCCAAATATATATTGCGGCCTTTAGTCATGCGTAAAGAGGATTATTATAATGATTAATGCTTTGCCGCCTGCAACGATACTGATTCTTGGTGGGCTGCTGGTCCCGCTTTTCAAGGGACGCACCCGGCAGGCGTTGCTACTGCTGCTGCCGGTGATCAGCTTTATCAACCTGCTGCAGCTAGCACACGGCAGTTACTGGATCTATCCGTTTTTAAGTGACCAGATCATTCTGGCCAGGGTTGACAAACTGAGCCTGATCTTCGGTTACATCTTCCATCTGGTCGCCTTCCTCTCGGCACTCTATGCCCTGCATGTGGATGACGCCGTGCAGAATGTTGCCGGGACCGTTTACGCTGGAGCAGCGATTGGCGCGATCTTCGCCGGTGACATGTTCACCCTCTTTGTGTTCTGGGAGATGCTCACGATCAGTGCGACTTTCCTGATCCTGGCACGCCGTACCGAGCGGGCCCTCGGGGCCGGTTTCCGCTACTTCATGGTCCACGTCGCAGGAGGCCTCTGTCTGCTGGCCGGGATCATCATGCACGTTTCCCAGACCGGTTCAGCGGCTTTTGACCTGATTGGTCTGGGGACAACCGCCTCGTGGTTTATCTTTGTCGGTATCGGCGTTAACTGTGCCTGGCCGTTTCTGCACCCCTGGCTGACCGATGCCTACCCCGAGGCAACCATCACCGGCACCATCTTTCTTTCGGCGTTCACCACCAAGACAGCGATCTATGCCCTGGCCCGGGCCTTCCCCGGCACCGAGGAATTGATCTTCATTGGCGGGGCCATGGCGGCTTTCCCGATCTTCTACGCGGTCATCGAAAATGATCTCCGGCGAGTCCTGGCGTACAGCCTGATCAACCAGGTCGGCTTCATGGTGGTCGGCATCGGTATCGGCACCGCCCTCTCCATTAACGGCGCCGTTGCTCATGCCTTCAACGACCTTCTCTTCAAGGGACTGCTTTTTATGACTATGGGCGCGGTCATGTACCGCACTGGCAAAATCAACGCCACCGACCTTGGCGGCCTTTACAAATCAATGCCCTGGACATGCGGTTTCTGCATCGTCGGCGCGGCCTCAATCTCGGCCTTCCCACTGTTTTCCGGTTTCGTCAGTAAATCAATGGTCATGGAGGCTGCGGCCCACGGCGATATGCGCTGGCTCTGGTTCATCCTGCTGTTTGCTTCGGCCGGGGTCTTTCACCATGCCGGCATCAAGATCCCGTTCTTCGCCTTCTATTCACATGACTCAGGCATCCGCTGCAAAGAAGCCCCGAAACATATGCTGCTGGCAATGGGCATCTCGGCAGTACTCTGCATTCTGATCGGTTGCTTCCCGCAATACCTTTACAGCATGCTGCCTTACGCCACTGATTACCAGCCCTACTCGATCAGCCATGTGCTGGCACAGTCCCAGTTACTGATCTTCTCGGCCCTGGCTTTCACCCTGCTGCTGCTTGCAGGCATCTACCCGGCGGAGATTCGTTCTGTCAATGTCGACGCCGACTGGATTTACCGCAAAGGCGGTCGCCAGATTTACCGCTTCTGCAGGTGGGCTTTCGACGGCATCAACGAGTGGGCGAACCACATCTTCGCCCGGCAGCTTCCGCAACTGCTGGCCCATTTCTTCGAAGAGCCGGGCGGCAATCTGCAGCGCTACGGCTACCGGCTCTGGGTCGAATCCAGCGGGGTTGCGAATAATCATGAAAAGGTCGACCAGGACATTGATCGGCGCAGCCGCAGTGCGACCTATCCGGTCGGCGTGAGCGTCCTGCTGGCCGTCGTCATCCTGGCCCTGGTATCCACGTTCCTTTACCTGCGCTAGGGCACCTCACCGGCTGCCCCTGCCACAACGACGGCAGGCTTGCATGGTCGGTCTTTATCTGCATATCCCCTTTTGTCGTCGCAAGTGCATTTACTGCGATTTCTACTCAGGCGAAGCCGCTGCGCAAGAACTGCAGGGCTACCCCGGCCTGCTCATCAAACACCTTGAGCGGGTCGCCGGACAAGGCCGCTGGCAACGCCCCTTCGACTCCATCTATTTTGGCGGCGGAACCCCGTCACTACTCTCCCCGCAATCGATCGATGCAATCCTGCAGGCAATCGGACGCCATTACTCCCTGGCAAGCGATATCGAGATCTCCCTGGAAGCAAATCCGGGGACGGTCACCATCGACAGCCTGACCGGCTATCGCTCGGCCGGCATCAACCGTCTCTCGCTGGGACTGCAGAGCTGCAATGACCAACGGCTGAAAGACCTCGGCCGCCTGCACAATCGCCGCCAGGGGCTGCAGAGCGTCGCGTGGGCGCGACAGGCCGGTTTTGCCAACATCTCCCTGGACCTGATGTTTGCTTTGCCCGGCCAGTCCCGTGAAGATCTCGAAGAAGAGCTGCAGATCTATCTCGACCTGGCTCCGGAACATTTTTCGTGCTACGGGCTGACCGCCGAGCCGGACACACCACTGCACGCAAGCGTCGCTTCCGGAGCCTTGTCACTGCCGGACGAAGACCAGTATGCCGACAGCTTCATGCTGCTGCATGACCGGCTGAACGCAGCGGGCTACACGCACTACGAGATCGCCAATTATGCTCGCGACGGCTTCGACTGTCGGCACAACACCGGCTACTGGGAGCGCCTTCCTTACCTGGGCATCGGCGCCGGGGCGCACTCTTTTCTGGACGATGGCTGGGGCAGCCGCTGGAACATTGCAGCAGACCTGCCGGGCTACCGCCAGGCGCTGCAGACCGGTACAGAACCGATGACTTGCCTGGAAACCTTCGATCGTGAATCCGCTTTACGTGAAACAATCTACCTGGCGTTACGCACCCGGCGGGGCGTCGCTGATGACGAGCTCCGGCAGCGCTTCGGCTGCACCCTGGCAAACCGTTTCCCGGAGGCGATCGAAGCCTGCGGACAATCGCTGGAGAATGAATCCGGCCGCTGGTCTTTGTCCCCGTCCAGCTGGCTCCTTTACGACCACCTGGTGCAGAATTTTCTTTAAAATCAAAGCTCTGATAAAAACGCTTTGCTTACCTTGACAAAGCCCATATGCGTTGTTATCTTGAGCGTGCTTTTGGCACTCAGGCAAAGCGAGTGCTAAGTCAATTCGCAGGCCGGTTTACCCGGCTTGAGTTTTTTGCACGGAGCATATTATGGCAAAGCCCCTGACCGATCGCTGCCAGCAAATCCTGGAAGCGATCATTGAAGAATACATAGCGACCGCCCAGCCGGTCGGCTCCAAGGCTTTGACGCAGAACCAGGGCATCAGGCTCTCGCCGGCGTCAGTGCGCAACGTCATGGCGGAACTGGAAGATCTCGGCTACCTCGTATCACCCCACACC
>Ga0210079_1000102_pt1 | contig 11611 bp, 8 predicted proteins | sample White_CordA_D2_FD_185587 | JGI IMG/M metagenome (GOLD analysis project Ga0210079, IMG submission 185587) | Wetland microbial communities from the San Francisco Bay, California, USA, that impact long-term carbon sequestration - White_CordA_D2... | ecosystem: Environmental > Aquatic > Marine >...
GCCACTCCCGCGCCTGCCTGCCTCGTTCAGGATGCCCACCAGGTTGATGACCGTGCTGCAGCCGGCGAACTCCCGGCGCAGCACAGTGCTGTCGTGGACATCGGCCTCCACCAGCGCGATGTTCGGGTTCACGCCAAGCGCGCGGTGCCGCTGCGGCCGGCGGGTCAGTACATGCACACGGTAGCCGTCCCTGGTCAGCCGGTGGGCGAGGTGGGAGCCGACGAAGCCGCTGCCGCCGAGTATGCAGATAGTTTCCTGGTTCATGTGTTTCCCCGGGTCTGTTGAATCGCCCTTTGCCGTTGCCTTGCCGGCGCCAGCATCAGGATTTTTCGTAATGTGAGCGCGGCATGACCAGCGGCATGTGCTTCTGCAGCGGTGTTATCTTGCGCTGCATGCGCCAGTCGTAGATCGCGGCATAGGCCAGCACGCGCTGCACATACTTGCGGGTTTCCGTAAAGGGGATCAGCGCAATCCAGCTGGCAGCAGTCTGGCTTTCGGTTTCGGGCAGCCAGCGGCGTACGCGGTGCGGGCCTGCATTATAGGCTGCCGAGGCCAGCACGATGCTGTTGTCGTACTGTTCCATTACCTGTTTCAGATAGGCGGAGCCGATGCTGATGTTCTTGTCCGGTTCGAACAGGTTGCGCGTGCTGGCCAGCGGGATATCGTACTTGCGCGCGGTGTTGAGGCCGGTTTTCGGCATCAGCTGCATCAGGCCCATGGCGCCGGCGTGGGAGCGCGCGTCCTTGTTAAAGGCGCTTTCCTGGCGAATCACGGCATATACATGGCCGGGGTCGAGCTGGAAGTTGCTTGCCTCGCGCTGCACGTCTTTTTCGAAACTCAGGGGGAAGCGCAGCGCCAGGTCATCATAGTCACCGCTACGCGCAACCGTCAGGATGGCGCGGTCATGCCAGCCCCACCGGGATGCCAGCACGGCGGCCAGCTTGAGGTCGGTGTCCGACATCCCCTGGATAGCCTCTTCCCACTCGCGCCGTGCATCGGTCAGCAGTTCCGCACGGTAGAGTTCGCGGGCACGCACCAGGCCGGGCCTTTGCGCCAGGCTGTCCAGTGCTGCCTCCGAGTACTCGACTGGCTGGTTTGACATTTCGTAGGGCCAGCGCAGAAAGTCCGCAGCCAGAAAACCGTGATAGTCGCGCAGCTTGGCCAGCTGCCCGAATTCATCCATGGCCTGGGTGCTCCGGTCGGTCTTTTGCAGTGCCACCGCGTGCCAGTAGCGCCATTCCTCCGCCTGCGCCTCGTCCTGCGGCAGTGCCTCGATATGTGTCGCCACGGCTTTCCAGTCGGATTCTGCCAGCGCGGTGCGAATGCGCCAGGCGCGTACGGTCTCGTCAACCGCCGCGTCCGGGACGTCGACCAGCCAGGCATGCGCCGTCGGCAGGTCCTGCCAGACCGCTGACATCGCGATTTTCCTGTCGACCTGCCAGACCTGTTCCGGTGTGAAGGCGTATTGCTCCCGCAGCGACTGCCAGCGGCGATGCGCCTGGCCGGCGTCGCTGCCGGCGAGGCGCTGTATGCTGTAGAGCACGATCTCGCGGCTGCGCGGTGTATCCCGGCGGAGTTCTCCGGATTCCAGTGCCTGCACCGGGCGTGTGCGTGCCTCGCGCCACAGCGTGACCCAGTTGCGATCGGCTTCCGGCAGGCGTTTTGCGAGGAAGCCGGCCAGGCTGGCGTTTCCGGCTTCCATCGCCAGCCCGATGCGCTGCCATACCAGGTCCCCGGTGATGTGGTCGTTGGCATACAGGTAGTCAAATACCGGGTCGCAGGCATCTGCCTGTGACTTGCCGACCAGCCAGAGTTTGATTGCATCCGCGACCAGCGTGTCGGTCTCCCCGGGTTGCTGTGCCAGTTGCGCCTGCAACCGGTAGCACTGCAGCTCGACGGGTTGCGGCTCGCGGTATGCCTGCAGGAACTGCTGCCATTGCTTGTGCCGTGCCAGGTTGTACAGCCAGGAGCGGCGCAGTCGCCAGCTTACCGGCTCACCTTGATAGCGTTCGATGAAGCTGCTGATTTCGCTGGCAGCGGCACGACTCAGGCGGGAACGCAGATCCTCGAACTGCAGGTAGCGATACAGCGGGTAGTCGGTCAGGCCGGCGGCAAGCCGCCGGTAATCATCCAGGCGGCTTTCCTGCAGGGCCTGGCGCGCCTCGAGGAACTGTTCGCGCTGTTGGGCGAGCGGATCGCTGTCCGCCAGGACCGTGGTGATGCACAGCAGTATGGCGGCGGCGAGTGCACTAAGATGTAAACGCATAATCAACTATAGTTAGTGTGTTTCTTGCGGGTAACAACACAGGAGGTTCCGAGTGACATTCAGGTCCATCAACCCGGCGAATGGTAATACACTTGGGGAGACCGCGTCATTCACGGCAACGCAACTCGAGGCCGCGTTGAACGCCGCGGCCACCGCAGCCCCGCACTGGCGGGGCAGGGCCCTGCAGGAGCGCTGCCAGCTGCTGCATGCCGCCGCCGCGGTACTGCGCCGCCGCGCAGAGGAACTTGCCAGGCTTGTTACCCTGGAAATGGGCAAGCCGATCAGGGAGTCGCGCGCGGAAATCGAGAAATCCGCCCTGGGCTGCGAATACTATGCCGGGTCAGCCCCGGCCTTTCTCGCAGACGAGCTGATCGAGTCGGATGCCGGGCGCAGCCTGGTGGCATACCAGCCGCTGGGCACGGTGCTGGCGATCATGCCGTGGAACTTCCCGTTCTGGCAGGTATTCCGCTTTGCCGCGCCGGCACTGGCCGCAGGCAACACCGGCCTGCTGAAGCATGCCTCCAATGTCCCACAGTGCGCACTGGCAATCGAGAGTGTGTTCCGGGAGGCGGGATTCCCGGACGGTGTGTTCACGTCCCTGATGATCCCGTCGGCAATGGTGGCCCACGTCATCGAGGACCGGCGCGTACATGCCGTGACCCTGACAGGCAGCGAGCCGGCTGGCCGCCAGGTGGCCGCGACGGCCGGTGCGCAGATCAAGAAGAGCGTGCTGGAACTGGGCGGTTCGGATGCCTTCATCGTGCTTGAGGATGCCGACCTGGAGGAGGCCGTGGCCACGGCGGTCAACTCCCGCTTCCTCAACACCGGCCAGAGTTGCATCGCTGCCAAGCGTTTCATCGTGGTGGAATCCGTGGCCGAAGATTTCCTGGCCCGCTTCAAGGCGGGGGTGGAGGCACTGGTGATGGGCGATCCGCTGCAGGAAGGCACCCAGCTCGGGCCGCTGGCGCGGGTGGACCTGCGTGACGAACTGCACCAGCAGGTTATCGACAGCATCGCGCATGGCGCGGTAGCCGTGACCGGCTGCAACCCGGAGTCGGGCGCCGGGGCCTTTTACCAGGCATCGATACTCGACCGGGTGAAGCCGGGTATCCGTGCCTACCACGAGGAACTGTTCGGACCGGTCGCCAGCGTCATCCGCGCACTGGACGAGGAAGATGCCGTGCGCATTGCCAACGACAGCGACTTCGGCCTCGGCGGCAGCGTCTGGACGCAGGACAGCGCCCGAGGCGAGCGTGTTGCAAGGCAGCTGGAATGCGGCTGTGCCTTCGTCAACGGTCTGGTCAAGAGCGATCCACGGCTGCCCTTCGGCGGCATCAAGCATTCCGGTTACGGGCGGGAACTGTCGCGGCTCGGCATACACGAGTTCGTTAATGCCAAGACTGTGTGGATCCGGTAATACGCAGACATGCACCGCAACTGCCGGGAAAAACATGCAGGGTCAGGTTCGATTGAGTCTTGCCAGTCCCGGACTCACAACAGGCAGGATTTACAGGAATACCGCCATGGCAGAGCTTAAAGCCTATTTTGTCTGGGACGCCAGCGTCCGCTGGTTCCACTGGATCAACCTGCTGTGCCTGCTCGGGCTGATTGCCGTGGGTGTGGCCATCCTCAACGATGAGGCGCTGGGCCTCAGCAGCGACGGCAAGGTCCTGCTGAAGACTGTGCATGTCTGGATTGGATACGTGTTCGCGCTGAATCTGCTGTGGCGCCTGGTCTGGGCGTTTATCGGTGGACCCTATGCGCGCTGGCGTGCGCTCCTGCCCGGTGGGCGTGGCTATATGAACAGGGTGCGCGATTACATAGCCGGTTTCAGGGCCGGGCAGCCGCCACAGTATCTCGGGCACAATCCGCTCGGGCGAATTGCGGTTACCTGCCTGCTGCTGCTGTTGCTGTCGCAGGCCATCTCCGGACTGGTGCTGGCGGGCACGGACCTGTTCTACCCGCCACTGGGTTCGTGGATTGCCGGGTGGGTGGCCGCCCCGGGGAATGATCCCGCAACGCTGGTGCCTTACGCGAAGGAGATGTATGACGAGGCCGCCTACGCGGCAATGCGTGACTTCCGCAAGCCCTTCATCACCATCCATGAATACGGTTTCTACGTGCTGCTCGTGTTAATCGTGATCCACATCCTGGCGGTGGTCGTGACCGAAGTGCGCGAAGGCGGCAACCTGGTGTCGGCGATGTTTTCAGGCAAGAAGGTGCTGCGCGGACCGCCCGCGGACCCGGCAGACGCCGAATAATGCTGTCCGGCTATTCCAGGTCAATGGCGCGAATTGCCTTTTCGAGAAAGCTGATGCGATCCCTGACCTCCTGCGGTGTCTGTTCGCCGGCGGCCGCGAGGATGCTCCTGTCGCCCTCGAGCTGACAGGCGAGCCAGCCGCGAACCATGACGTAGTATCGCTGGTCATGCCCAAGGTCGGTGACGGCCTGCATTGCATTTGCTTGCCCGGGTGTCTGTATCGCCTGCCTGACTGCGAGTACCTTGCGGCCCAGTTCCATGACCGCAAGCTCATCTGTCACGGTGTCGGCATGCGCGACGGGGCCGGCGCTGCTGCTTGCAGCCAGGAGCAGGGCCGCAAGCAGGGTTGGTGCGGCAGGCCTGTCCCGTTTCATCTCAGTCTCCCTGGGCACGGTAGCTGACCTGCAGGGCGCCGTTCTCATCACGTAATTCAAGGATTCCGGTTTTCAGTGAGTAGGTGCGCACCCGCGCCAGGGCGTCGAGATATTCCTGCTCCTGCTGCATGATGCCCTCCGGTTCCGCGCAGTATTTGCGCGTCGTTGCGGCCGGCCCGATGCGGAGCCGGTTGTCTTCGGCCTGGTAGGATGCAGTGAAACTATTGCAGCCGGCACTGCCGCTGATCGTCTCGTTCGTAAACGTTGCCGTCGCGAGATGTGTACTCTTGCCGGAAACAACGCCGCCGCGGCCGTTGTTGATGCCGCTGGCCTGCCAGGATGAACCTGGCAGCACAGCAGGCCCGGCTGCGACGTACTCCAGGACTGGTTCCCGGTCCCTGTTCAGCAGCCACAGGGTGTCGTCGTGCCGCTGCCAGGAAGCCATGAGTGGCAGCAGGGCAAGATAGCGCTGCTCCTGCCGGGCAATGGCCGGGGGGCAGGCCATTTGGGTGGAACCGATGCCGGGGCTGAGAGCGAGTCGATTGTCCTTTCCACTGGTGTAAGTCCCGAAAAAGCGGTTGCACCCGGTGCTGCCGTCGACCCGGCCATTGCTGAAGCGGGCAGCAACACTCGTTTCAGGCAGGATCGCCAGCATCTCTCCCGAGTCACCGAGATATTGCCTGAGTTGCCAGTCAACGTTTTCCAGGCCATTCCCGGAACCGTCCGGATGAACCGGCCGGTCGGAATCGATGCTCCCGCCGGGTTGCTGGTCCGGGGCCGTGCTGCACCCGCTGCCGAGTACAACAAGCATGAAGAGGGTAAATGCTTTCATTGAAACTCCTTTCCGGGTGGTTTGCATGCAATAGCCTGTCTGGTGCACGGGGATAATAGCGGAGCTATTGCGTGTTAGGGCGGCAGATCAGTAGCCCGGCACTTGGCATCTTCATTGGTGTCTTTGAGATCCTGGTATGCCGCAACTGCTGTTTGGGCAACGTCGCTGCCGTAGCACAGGTTGCCGGGTGCCGGCCTACAACCGGTTCAGAGCGTGTTGAAATGCACCGGAAGATACGGGTATCGCAGCTTTCGATATTCACAAATTCAAGCTGCCTAAATTCTGCTTGTATTGCATTCTTGTTTAGTGCAGTCTTCTCGCCGAAATCTCACCTTGACGGGCTGACAAGCACAGCATATGGCGGTTTTCAGCGATTATCTGGCGGGATGCAATCTGCAGAACCCGGACCTTGTACGTAGCAACCACCTGCATACCGTTGACACCCTTTGACCTCCTTACCTTGGACTTCCGTACAATAGTAGTTTTGCATCTCCGTATGTATAAATTGGGTGTAATGCTTTTCCTGGAGATGTGCCTGACAGGCCTGACCTCAACCCTTAACAGACAACGTGCATTTATCTCCGCAAGGTCCGTTGATAATGCATGCTGCACACGCAGAACTATTTGATTGCAGTATCTGCATAGCGAACATCATAGGATATCAAACATGTTTATGAAAACTTCTGTTGCCATACTTCTTTTGTTGATATCAAATTCCTTGCTGGCAGATAGACCTTTATGTAGCCAGACACCGGGCGGCTGTGTTGGGAATCCGCCAGGCCATGAGGTTCATAATCATCAAGGCCAGGTAGGTGGGGATAACAACGGACATGGAGAAGATAAGACTGCCACGGTTCCTGAACCCGGACCACTTGTATTACTTGGGTTGGGCTTGGCTGGTTTGTTAGTTGCCCGAAAACTAAAAATATAAACCTTCTTTGAACATATTCACGGCGATCTGCAGGTCGTCGTTCATTAATCTGCATGTGGCTGAATCCCAGCCGCATGCGGCATTGTGATGTTGTGCACCGCAAGATCAGATGTTGCCATCAGATCCATACCCGACAGAACATATCGCCCGATAAACACAAGCCTCGTACTGATATACCGATCAGGAGTTCCCCGGTATTCAGCTACAATCCCCGGCCATGGAACTGCTGGCCTATATATTGACCGGTGCACTGGCGGGAATACTGGCCGGCCTGCTGGGCATTGGCGGCGGGCTGGTGATAGTCCCGGCACTTGCTGTCCTGTTCGACGGTCCCGGGTTCGGGGCAGCGAACCTGATGCACTTCGCGGTGGGCACCTCGCTGGCGACGATTGTGCCGACCTCGCTGTCGTCACTGCTGGCGCACCAGCGTCGCGGCAGTGTGCACTGGCCGGCGGTGCGCACCCTGCTGCCGGGTATCCTCCTCGGCGGCCTGGGGGGCGCCTGGCTGGCGCGGCAGATCAGCAGCCCGGGACTGGGGCTGTTCTTTGGCGTATTTGAAATCCTGGTTGCGTTGCAACTGCTGTTTGGAGCAAGGCCTCCACCGCAGCGCAGGCTGCCGGGTGCCGGTTTGCAGGGGCTGGCGGGCGCCGTGATCGGCGCGGTTTCCGCGCTGCTGGGTATCGGCGGCGGTACCCTGACGGTGCCCTGGCTGCTGTGGCATCGCATCGACATCCGCCTCGCCGTCGGAACGGCTGCCACTATCGGCCTGCCGATCGCGCTTGCCGGTGCCCTGGGTTTTGCCCTTGGCAGAATGCCGGCGGGGACGGCGCCTGCCTGGCACACCGGCTTCATTTACTGGCCGGCAGTCCTGGGGATAGTGCTTGGCAGTGTGCCGCTGGCGCCCGCGGGTGCCTGGCTGGCGCATTACCTGCCACGCCCCCTGCTGCAGCGTGGCTTTGCCCTGCTGCTGGCCCTGATCGGGGTGAAGATGATCTACGCGGCGGTTTCAGGGTAGTGAGGTGCAGGCCTGCAAAATGCCCTGCTGCGGGCAGGGAAAATGGTTAAATACTTCACCATATTCGGAAATAGTATTGCGAATAATTATCATTAAATACAGGTATTTGTATCTGGCGCCCGTTTCCGGCTTGTTAATAAGCTGGGTTTATTATTGGCAAGATTATTCTGGTTGGATTTTCGGGATCAAATCAGTAGAGTAGCGTTCCCCACCGACGTGGGTATGCATGTCCGTACCGCAGGCCTGCAGGACTCGACGCGGTTCGACAAAATCAGAACTCAAGATCGCAGCATCGGAAGGAGTCTCATGTCTACTTTAGTTAAGCCACATGGCGGCGGTGAACTGAAACCGTTGCTACTCGAAGGCGATGCATTGGCAGCCGAAAAGGCGCGTGCGGCAAGCCTGCCGAAAGTTACTGTTTCATCCCGCGAAGCCGGCGACATCATTATGATGGGTATTGGCGGTTTCACACCCCTGACCGGGTTTATGACGCGTGCAGACTGGGAAGGCGTTTGTGACGGTATGAAGATGGCCAGCGGGCTGTTCTGGCCGATCCCGATCACCTTGTCCACCGATGAAGCGACCGCCAACGGCATCAGCGAAGGCGACAATATTGCACTGGCAGACTCCGAGTCCGGCGACATCCTCGCCACCATGCAGGTAACCGAGAAGTACAGCATCGACAAGAAGCACGAGTGCATGATGGTCTACAAGACCACCGACGAGGAGCACCCGGGCGTGAAGATGGTGATGGCGCAGGGCCCCGTCAACCTGGCCGGCCCCATCAAGGTGCTGTCGCAGGGCGGTTTCCCGGAAGCCTACGGTGACCAGTTCATGACTCCGGCGCAGACCCGTGCCGAGTTCGAGAAACGCGGCTGGAACACCATCGCCTGCTTCCAGACCCGCAACCCGATGCACCGCTCCCACGAGTACCTGGCAAAGATCGCGATCGAAACCCTGGATGGCGTACTGATACACTCGCTGCTCGGCAAGCTGAAGCCCGGCGACATCCCGGCCGACGTGCGCAGCGAGGCCATTGGCACCCTGATCGACAACTACTTCGCTCCCAATACCGTAATCCAGGCCGGTTACCCGCTGGATATGCGCTATGCAGGTCCGCGCGAGGCACTGCTGCACGCCGTGTTCCGCCAGAACTACGGCTGTTCGCACCAGATCGTTGGTCGTGACCACGCCGGTGTCGGGGATTACTACGGCCCGTTCGACGCGCATCACATCTTCGACGAGATCCCGGCCGATGCGCTGGAGACCCAGCCGCTGAAGATTGACTGGACCTTCTGGTGCAACAAGTGCGGTGGCATGGCTTCCATGAAGACCTGCCCGCACGAGGCGGAAGACCGGGTGCTGCTGTCAGGTACCAAGGTGCGCAAGATGCTCACCGATGGCGAAGACCTGCCGGCAACGTTCAGCCGGCCGGAAGTGGCCAAGGTGCTACAGGCCTACTACGCCACCCTGACGGAGAAGGTCGAGATCAAGATGAGCGGACATTCCGCCAAGTAACGGCTCTAGAGACCGCTGCCGCCCGTCAGGGGCAGCGGAGTATTAACTGCAGTAACCATAGATAAGAGATGGAGAAATAACATGCCAACATTTGTACGTACAGAAAAGTGCGATGGCTGTAAGGGTCAGGACAAGACTGCTTGCATGTACATCTGCCCGCACGATCTCATGAAGCTGGACAAGGACGGTTCTGAAACCGGCCATGCCATGAAGGCTTTCAACCAGGAGCCGGAGCAGTGCTGGGAATGCTATTCCTGCATCAAGATCTGCCCGCAGCAGGCCATTGAGGCACGTCACTATGCTGACATCGTACCGCTGGGCGGTTCCGTGCAGCCGCTGCGTGGTTCTGACTCTATCATGTGGACCATCAAGTTCCGCAACGGCACCCTGAAGCGCTTCAAGTTCCCGATTCGTACCACGCCTGAAGGTTCTATCGATCCTTACGGCGGCAAGCCGCAGGCCGACATATCCAAGATCGAAGAGCCTGGTTTCTTCGTTCAGACCAACGGCTACCGTGCAGGCGATCGCAGCGAACTGATCAAGCTCTAAATCAGCCGCGACATAATCATCAGTATCATAGAAAGAGGAAATCAAAATGGCAGGTGAATTTGGAAATCCTGAAATCGTCGAAGAAGAAGTTGATATTCTTCTCATCGGCGGTGGTATGGCCTGTTGCGGCGCAGCTTTTGAAGTCATGCGCTGGGCAGAAGGTACCGACCTTAAAATCAAGCTGGTAGACAAGGCCGCGATGGATCGCTCCGGCGCCGTGGCCATGGGTCTGTCTGCTATCAACACCTACATCGGTAACGAGCAGGACCCGGCTGACTATGCGCGCATGGTCTCCAACGACCTGATGGGCATCACCCGTGACGACCTGGCCTATGATGTCGGCCGCCACGTGGACGAGTCAGTGCATCTGTTCGAGGAATGGGGTCTGCCGATCTGGAAGACCGACGAGAACGGCGAGCGTTTTGACGGTTCCAAGGGCATGACTCCGCTGAAGGACGGCGGCAAGCCGGTCCGTTCCGGCAAGTGGCAGATCATGATCAACGGTGAATCCTACAAGTGGATCGTCGCCGAGGCTGCCAAGAAGGCACTGGGCACCGACAACATCCAGGAGCGTGTCTTCATCGTCAAGCTGGTCAACGACAAGAACGATTCCAACCGCATTGCCGGCGCTGTCGGTTTCTCGGTTCGCGATAACAAGCTGTTCATCTACAAGGCCAAGGCAATCCTGCTGGCTGCCGGCGGCTGCGTGAACATCTTCCGTCCGCGCTCCGTGGGTGAAGGCACGGGTCGTGCCTGGTACCCGGTCTGGAATGCCGGTTCCACCTACGCGATGGCTGCCGAGGCCGGTGCCGAGCTGACCCTGATGGAAAACCGCTTCGTACCGACCCGCTTCAAGGACGGCTACGGCCCGGTTGGCGCATGGTTCCTGCTGTTCAAGTCCAAGGCCACCAATGCAGTCGGTGAGATCTACATGGACCGCAACAAGGAGATGCTGGACGACTATCCTCCTTACGGCCAGGCTGCCGTTCCGGCTTCCTGCCTGCGTAACCACCTCATGCTGAAAGAGATGAAGGAAGGTCGCGGCCCGATCTGGATGGATACCGTCACCGCCCTTGCCAACCTGCGTGAAACCCTGACCCCGCGCGAAGTGAAGCACCTCGAGGCAGAAGCCTGGGAAGACTTCCTCGACATGTGCATCGGCCAGTGCGGTATCTGGGTGGGTGAGAACATCGAGCCGGAGAAGAAGAACTCCGAGCTGATGCCGACCGAACCCTACCTGCTGGGCTCACACTCCGGTTGCTGCGGCATCTGGGTGTCCGGTCCGACCGATGTCGGCGCGCCGACTGACGAGGCTGAAGCCGGTGTTCCCGAGCATCTGCCGAAGGGCTGGAACTGGGGCTACCGTGCCATGACCACCGTTACGGGTCTGTGGACTGCCGGCGACGGCGTGGGTGCTTCCGGTCACAAGTTCTCTTCCGGTTCACATGCAGAAGGCCGTATCGCCGCCAAGGCCATGGTCAAGTACTGCCTGGACAACAAGGACCTGAAGCCCGAGCTGGACACCTCTGTTGAAGACCTGGTTGCCGAGATCTACAAGCCGGTCAGAAACTACCTGGAGTTCAAGGACTACAGCACGGCCATCGACATCAACCCGAACTACATTACGCCCAAGATGCTGCAGTTCCGCCTGCAGAAGATCATGGACGAGTATGTGGCCGGTGTTGCGACCTACTACACCACCAACGCCCACATGCTGGAAGTTGCCGGTGAGAAGATCGACATGCTGAAGGAAGATGCCGAGAAGATGCGCGCCAAGGACCTGCATGAACTGCTGCGTGCCTGGGAGAACTACCACCGCATCATCACTGCTGAAGCCCACATGAAGCACATCGAGTTCCGTCAGGA
>Ga0210079_1000105_pt1 | contig 11541 bp, 10 predicted proteins | sample White_CordA_D2_FD_185587 | JGI IMG/M metagenome (GOLD analysis project Ga0210079, IMG submission 185587) | Wetland microbial communities from the San Francisco Bay, California, USA, that impact long-term carbon sequestration - White_CordA_D2... | ecosystem: Environmental > Aquatic > Marine >...
CGAGATCAGGATACTGCAGGATGATACCGAGTTGTTCCACCATTTTCCGATTGTCCATGCGCCGGGCTTCCTTGAGGTAGGACAGCATCATCGGATTCATCACCTGTTGCGCTTCTTCCATACTAACCTGTTGCGGTCGCGGCATTTCAAGAAGATCGGCGATCGCGTTGAAGTACCCGGTCATGGTCCCTGACTGCCCGTCGCTAACATTAAAGATATCACCATCGGCGGCTTTTTCCGCGGCGGCGACACAAACCGCGGCCAGATCGTCGGCATGAATCCGGTTGGTTGGCGGCGATTCTGTTTCCTTCAACACCGGATGTCCCTGACGAAGCCTTGCCAGAGGTAGTCGGCCGGGACCATAAATACCGGTGACCCGCAAGATGACCACTGGCACGCCGTTAGTCCGCCCCCACTCCTGCAGGACATTTTCGGCATCAACGCGGCGTTGCGCGCGGCTGGTTTGCGGATTGACCGGCGTCGCTTCGGTGACCCGGGCTCCATGGCAATCACCGTACACACCACTGGTGCTCATGTAGACGATTTTTTCCGGAGCATGGCCAGGACCGACAACCTCGCAGAAGGTGCGCATGCGCCCGTCAATCGGCCCCCCGCCGGGAGGTGGAGCGAGGTAAAAAACCAGTTTTCCCTTGCTCGGCAATGTCTCCAGGGAATCGGCATCATCCAGATTGCCCATGACAGGTTCAATATTGAAACCACGCAAACGCTCCGCAGCCTCCTCGGATCGGGCCAGACCAGAAACCTTGCTGCCCGAGGCCTGTAAAATCCGGGCCACCCGAACGCCGATATCGCCGCAGCCGATAATCAGGACATCTTGATTCACAGGGTTCATTTCAATCTCAACTTGGTTGTTGTATTGGCATCACGGAGCCATTGAAATGTTGAACTGATTCGACAGCAAACAGTCCGTCAGTTCAGCAGACTCTTTGCTACAATTTCACCGACATCATTCGATAACCGCGCCTGTTTCCGGATCCGCTCGAGCTGTTCACGCATCAGTTCCTGATGTCCCTGCCCGTAGCGTTTCCATCTGCTGAGTGGCGACAGCATCCTGGCAGCAACCTGCGGGTTCATCGTATCCAACTCGAGGACCCGGTCAGCAACGAACGCGTATCCGGCGCCGGACAGGTCATGGAAACACGCCGGGTTGCCATGAGCGAAAGCACCGACCAGGGAACGCACGCGGTTCGGGTTGCGCATGGTGAAAGCCGGATGTTCCATCAACTCCCTGACCTGGTCAAGAGTCCCTGGCCGGGGGGCTGTCGCCTGCAGGCTGAACCACTTGTCGACGACCAGCGGGTCATCCTGGAACCTGTGGTAGAACGCGGCAAGAGCCTCCTGGTATTGCGGCAGTCCATTGTGCACAAGGCAGGTCAGGGCCGCCATGCGGTCGGTCATATTGTCGGAATCGACGTACTGATCAAAGCAGGCCTGATGGATCTCCACGTCATCGAGAAGCGAGAGATAGGCCAGGCAAAGGTTTTTCAGGCTGCGCCGTCCGATAGCATCGGAATCGGGAGAGTACAGGCCTTGATCCTGCATCGCCGCCATGACTCGTTCGAAGTCCTTGGCCAGTTCCTCTGCCACGGCCTTGCGCACCATCTGTCTGGCGGCATGGATTGCAACAGGATCGGCCACGACCATGGCCTCGGCCAACTCCGGTTCCGCAGGCAACGTCAAGGCCAGCGCCAGGAGTGCCGGGTCGGCCTGACCGTCTGTCAGGGCGGTCCGGAAAGCTCTCATGAAGGTCTCCGGGACCCCCGGTTTCCGATTCTCGGCAAAAGCAGCGACAATTTCCAGGATCACATCCGTCGCCAGGCGTTGCCCCGCTTCCCAGCGATTGAAGGAATCACTGTCGTGGGCAAACAGGAACGCCAGGTCCTCACGGCTGTAAGGGAAGCTGAGCTTGACCGGAGCGGAGAAATCACGCAGCAGCGACGGGATCGGAGCAAACCGCACATTGACGAAATCAAAAGTCTGTTCCGTTGCAGTGACACGCAGTGTACATGAGTCCCCCATCTTGTGATCCTCGCCGGCAAACTGTAATGGCATATCCCGGCCGTCAGGACCAATCAATCCGACCTGCAGCGGGATCAGGAAGGGCTGCTTGTCCGGTTGGCCAGGTGTGGCCGGACAGGACTGACTGACGTGCAGCCTGAACCGCTGGGCCCCTGCGTCATAGTCGCCCGAGATATCGAGCACCGGTGTACCAGACTGATTGTACCAGGTGCGCAGCTGGTCAAGATCACAATCGTTGGCATCAGCCATGGCCGCAAGGAAATCATCCGTGGTGACCGCCTGGCCATCATGACGTTCAAAGTAGAGTTTCAGGCCATTTTTGAATCCCTCTTCGCCGAGCAAGGTCTGGTACATGCGAATCACTTCGGCGCCCTTGTTATAAACCGTAGCCGTGTAGAAATTATTGATCTCGACGTACGAATCGGGACGGACCGGGTGCGCCATTGGACCGGCATCTTCGGGAAACTGGATGTTGCGCAACAGGCGTACATCATCAATCCGCTTGACGGCACGGGAGCCCATATCGGCTGAGAATTCCTGGTCACGAAATACCGTCAAACCTTCCTTGAGGCTGAGTTGAAACCAGTCGCGGCAGGTGACCCGGTTGCCGGTCCAGTTGTGGAAGTATTCATGGGCGATAACACCCTCGATCCCCTGGTAGTCGGCATCCGTGGCCGTCTCAGGCCGGGCCAGGACATACTTGGAGTTGAACACGTTCAGCCCCTTGTTTTCCATCGCCCCCATGTTGAAATCGTCAACCGCGACGATCTTGTATTCATCGAGGTCATATTCCAGGCCGTAGGTTTGTTCGTCCCAGCGCATGGCGTTCTTCAGTGACATCATGGCGTGGGTACACTTGTGACGGTTACGTTCTTCAACGTAAATCTGCAGGCTGACTTCGCGGCCAGTCAGGGTGATGAAACGGTCCTCGATCATCGTCAACCGACCTGCCACAAGGGCAAACAGGTAGCTCGGCTTCGGGAAAGGATCTTCGAAGGTCGCGAAGTGCCGCCCGTCCTCGAGAACTCCTGAGCCAGTCAGGTTGCCGTTGGCCAGCATGACAGGAGTGCTGTCGAGGTCCCCCACCAGGGTTGTCGTGTAGCGGGACATGACGTCAGGCCGGTCAGGGAAGAAGGTGATTTTGCGAAAGCCCTGGGCCTCGCACTGGGTGCAATAGATATCGCTGGCGCGATAAAGCCCTTCGAGCGCTGTGTTGGCCTGCGGGTTGATCTCGACCAGCGTCTCCAGGACAAACTTTTCCGGGACACCGGGGATCGTCATCCCTTCGTCATCCTGAGAGAACTCATGACTGGCAAGCTCCAGGCCATCGAGCTTGACGCTCAGAAGTTCAAGCCGGCGGCCATGCAGGTAAAGATGATCTTGCTGTTGATGATTTTCAGGGTTTGCTCGCACCTGCAGCCTGGCCCGCACCCGGGTCTTTTCGGGTGACAGTTCTACATGAAGGGTAATATTATCGACCAGATACCCCGGGGGGCGATAATCATTGAGATAATTTGTCTGCAGTTCGTCCGTCATCCTGTTCCGTTCCCTTGGTGAAAAATCCATCTTCAAGATACCTCAATTCGATACCACATGGCAAAGGGCAATCCCTGAGATCTCCTTTCATCCGAACAATTTTGGAACAATGCTTGCTTGATTCTACTGGTGAAGAGATCAGACCTGGCTTTCACTCGCGAAAAGGACGATTTATGTTCCGCAGTTTACGAAAAATGGCCGTTGAACTGTTTTTTTTGCTGCCGGTTGTTTTGCTGGTTGCATGTTCCGGGACTGCTGGGCCGACGCCTAAATCGGCAACCACTCCCGGTCAGGCAACAGCGCCTGTCGCGTTTGGCTCTCTGGACCAAAATGTCGGGACGATGGCCCTGGAGACTGCCCGCAGCATGCTCGGTGTCGCCTATCGCTACGGCGGTGCAGACCCGCGCGGCTTCGACTGCAGCGGGTTGGTGCACTATTCATACGCGAAGGCCGGGTTAAAGCTGCCGCGCACTTCGCAGGATATTTTCAGAGCCAGCCAACTGGTCAGCCCTGGCAACCTGCGGGCGGGCGACCTGGTCTTTTTCACCATCTCGTCGAAAAAGATCGCCCACGTCGGCATCTATGCCGGCAACAAACGTTTCATCCACGCCCCCTCCTCCGGCAAAGGTGTCAGCTATGCCAGCCTGAAGACCCCATACTGGAAGAACCGGCTGGTTGCGGTTGGCCGATTTTAGCTGTCTTGTCATACATCTCCACAACAATTTGTCACGTGGCTTCCCTCGAAACGCCCGTTCGGTTTACAATATGACAATGCTGAGGAACGGAGCTTCTTTTGAATCGCTGTCTGAGAAAAATGCTGATCGTTTTGCCGATGGTCCTGTTGATAGGTATGGCCTTGGTTAACTGTTCATCCAACAAAGACTGGCGCACTGCCAGCCGCGAATCTGCTCGGATAGCTCCCGATCCGGTCGTTACTGAGGAAGCCGTCCTGCATGTCTATGGCGCCAGGGCCTGGGGTTGGCGCGGCTGGTTCGCCATTCACACCTGGATTGCCGCCAAACGCACCGGTGAACCTTCTTACACGGTCTATGATGTGGTCGGCTGGCGCGGGCATCGCGGCCAACCGGTTATGCGGATCGACAAAGACATCCCCGATCGTTACTGGTTCGGCGAGACCCCAAGGGTTCTTGTAGAACACAGAGGTGCGGGAGTCGATGAGCTGATCGATGCCGTACAAAAGGCTGCCGAAAATTACCCGTGGAAAACCACCTACAAGGTCTTTCCCGGGCCGAACAGCAACACCTTCATTGCCTGGATTGGCAAACAGGTCCCCGAGCTGGATCTGGATCTGCCTTTCACCGCAATCGGCAGTGGCTATGTTGATTAAACCGGGGCTATCATGCTGTCGCCGGTTATTATGATCTATTTTTTATTTTCACCCTGCTCGCCTCAAACTTCTGCGGGTTACTCTTGACGACCCCTTTGCTACAGGACAGAATACCCGCGAATCCAGTTCCGAACGGTTAAGATCCGATGCTCTACACACCTGCATTCTGGGCCATGGCGCTGGCAAATCTCTGCCACACAGCCAGCTTCAGCGCGTTTTTCCTGCTGCCGCTTTATGTCATGGAGCAAGGCGGCAGCCAGGGTGATGTCGGTATCGTCATGGGCGTATTCTCCATGGCGTCGGCACTCTGCCGGCCCTGGATTTCCAGCATGATCGACCGCATCGGACGCAAGCGCAGCTACACTCTCGGCAGCATCCTGATGGTGGTCTCCCCCCTGCTCTACATCAGCCTGCACGATCCGCTCGGTGCTTATTACCCCCTGTTTATCCTGCTCCGCCTCGCACATGGCGTGGGCCTGGCGATCTGTTTTACCGCAGTCTTCACTTTCATGGCAGACATCCTGCCGCAAGACCGCCTCAACGAGGGAATCGGCATGTTCGGCATTTCCGGTCTGCTTGGCATTGCGATCGGCCCGGTCCTGGCGGAAGCGACTCTGGCGCGTTATGGTTTTCCCGGCCTGTTCCTGGTTGCCGGCGCTTTGGCAGGGACGGCCCTGCTAGCGCATCAACCATTAAAGGAGAGCCACACACGGCAGGTCGCGGCGACAGAGAATCAAGTGAGTTTTTTCGGCCTGCTCAGGCGGGAGAAATTCATCATCGTCGGACTGCTTGCTCTGATGTTCGGGGTGGGCCTCGCCGCCACCGGAAGCTTTGTCGCCCCACTTGCCGAAGAACGCGGACTGGGCTACATTTCGATCTATTTTTTCTGTTATTCAGGGGGCGCGATTGCCGTCCGTTTCATTGGCGGAAAGCTGGCGGATGAAGTCGGCGAGCGGACCATTCTGCCATACAGCATCCTTCTCTACATTGCCGGCATTTTTATCCTGCCTTTTACCTACAACCCGTCGATGCTCTGTGTTGCCGGCGTGCTTTCCGGGGTCGGCCACGGCCTGCTCTTCCCACTTTTAAACACCATGGCCGTACGTAACGAGCCAGGCGATCTACGCGGCAAGGCAACCGGGATCTTTACCGGCGGTATCGATACGGGAATCTTTGCAGGATCTCTGATATTGGGCTATATTGGCGACTGGTTCGGCCTGAATGTCCTCTTCGTCTGTGCCGGACTGAGCATGGCAACTGCATTTATCATCTTTCGTTTTCGTAGTACAAAAACAAGGGCATTAGAACAGAACACACCATGAACGACATCAAGGCATTTTACCACGGCACCGAATATCACAGTCCGGAGCGCAAAATCGGCTGTCTGACCCGACTCTTTCCGTCAGTGTCTTTTTATCTGAAGAACTTCCTGGTGGTCTGGAAAGCCAGTTCCGAGGCAAAACGCGGCACTTACAATTCGAAGTCATGGCATGACAGCAGCGCTGCCGTCGTGCGGATCCTGGAAGAGACCGGCTGTCGGTTTGACATTACCGGCATAGAGCACTTCATGGGACTCGACCGGCCGTGTGTGTTCATCGGCAACCACATGAGCACGCTCGAGACCTTCGTGCTGCCCTCTTTGATCATGCCGCACGTCTTTGACCTGACTTACGTCATCAAGCGCAGCCTGGTCGATTACCCGGTCTTCGGCAACGTCGTCAAAACCCGCGACCCGGTTGTTGTTGATCGTGTCAACCCGCGCGACGATCTCAAGGTGGTCATGGAGGAAGGAACCCGACGTCTCGAACAGGGCCGTTCACTGGTGATCTTTCCCCAGCACACCCGCACGGTGGAATTCGACACCAGGCAGTTCAACAGTATCGGCATCAAGCTCGCGAAAAAGGCCAACGCCCTCGTGGTTCCCATTGCACTGCTGACCTGGGCCTGGACAGCCGGCAAAAAGATCAAGGACTTCGGACCTATAATCACTGACAGGACGATTCATTTTGCCTTCGGTGAACCGTTCGAAGTGACCGGCAAAGGGCAGGAAGAGCAGCAGCGCGTGGTCGACTTTATCCAGCAGCATCTCGCCGAATGGAATAAACCGTTTGCTAAACAATAACTCACAACCGCCCCCGGAGGCTTTCGATGAGTGAGCTAAGATATCTGGAAAATGTCAGCACCCTTGAACTTGACCAGGAAAAATGCATCGGCTGCGGCATGTGTGCCGCGGTTTGTCCGCATGGGGTCTTCGAAGTCGACGAGCGCAAGGCACAGGTTGTTGACCTGGACGCCTGCATCGAGTGCGGGGCCTGTGCCGGGAACTGCCCGGTCGAAGCCTTGCAAGTGAAAGCCGGGGTCGGCTGTGCCAGCGCTATCATCAACGGCTGGCTGACCGGTGAAGAGCCAAATTGCGACTGTGGCGGGAGCTGTTAGAATCGCCTTGGGCAACAGAGAAGATTAGGGCAACAGATGGTTAATCTGTTGTCCTTTTTGGTTGGACTCTTAAATTCAAAAACCAAAGCAAAACCGTCGGGGTTGCCCGACAGCAACTTCATTTTCTTTGTAGCGACAAAGAAAACGAAGCAAAAGAAAGCTTTGCGCTGCGCTGGGCATGTCTAAGTCATAAGGGCGGCAACCTCAATTCAACTGGATCTATCTGATAAAAGTTTCTACATTTCCCCCGCAGGATCCGAGGCTCTTGTGAGCCTCTCCATTTGTGGAGACTTGTTTCGGTTGTAATGTTTTTAAGCTTTTCCCCTGTAAATCACACAGAAAGGTCAGGCCCTTTGACACAGGGCCGGATCCCCAACACAGATGGTGCTTGAAGTCACAGAAACCCGTCAAGGGAGATGCCCTCCGCAAGGAGAAAGGCGTTTTTGCTTACTTTTGTCGCCGCATGGACAAAAGTAAGGCGTCTGGCGGGACGAAACCCGCCGGTCTTGATTTTAAAGATTTAAATGTAAAGAAAGAGGGCAACAGATGAACCATCTGTTGCCCTCTTTATCGTGAAGCCAAGCTGAACTTCGCCACCAGCCTGGCAGGCAGAAAAATCTCTACCGACTTTTTGCCTGTATACAATCCGGGACAGTCAGGAACGTCCGACCATCGTCTCTACCTCGATGCGCACATCATCGATATTGACCTGCACGACCTCATCAGCTTCCTTTTCCGCCCGCACCAGGCCTGCCTCGACCCACTCCATCAACTGAGAGAGCTTAATGCCGAACTTGTCTGCCGCCTTTTCCGGGGTATACCAGGTTTTCACCAGTGACATAGGACCTCCCTTACGCAAACAGTCGGGATAAGATAAAGATTCCGTCTTAATTATATACTCAAAAACAAAAATTGCTTGTCTCGACAGGAATGACGTCCAGGAAAAGGATTTATTGTCGACTCGCTTCAATGTCGGAATACCAGGCAATTGCCGACTCTTTGGTCTGATCGGTGTCAGTCATGATTGCGATCGCGCCCACATTCGGTGGATCCTCGCCAAAAGCCCGTCGATAATCTTCAATAATGTTCCGTCGAACGGAGACCCATTGACCGGCCTTTTCGTCTCCGCTCTCGACAGCTATCATCATGGCATTGCCGGTGTATGCATTCGGCTGGATGGCCTCTTTGGGCAGGCGGTTGGCCCATATGTAGTTGAGCGTTTTGGTCTTCGGAAAAAACCAGTGCGGGAAGATCACGTAGATTCGGGCAGCATAATCATCACCGGACCTGGCGCGGCTGTCGCCCTTGGTGAGAATGTGGTTAATTTTCCAACGCCATGACAGCACGGGATATACGATTGGATCATATTCGGTCTCAAAAACCAGGCCTGACGCTGCAGCCAGGCTTTCAGCCTGCAGCACCTTCTGCCCGTCATCCTCGACGATCCGGTAATCCGTTTCACCTTTGAAGATTTTCGTCTCCCAGCCTTCCAGCCCGGATTTCGCGAAACTTCCGAAGCTGATTTTGTCCGCATCGGCAGAGACGAGAACGGACAGCGTCAGGGCCGCTAGCATCAAAAGGAAAGTGCGCATCGTACTACCCGTATGGGCCGGCCAGCAGTTCGGTACGTTTGCGGCGGCTCTCCCCTTGGTTGATAACCCGGACAGCGCTGGCCCCTTCCACCGGGCACTTGGTCTCGCAGATCCCGCAACCGATGCAGAGTTTATCAACCACCCTGGGCAATTTGAGCCGACGCAGTTGACCATCGACCAGAACATCCTGCTCTTCCATGACAATTGCTTTCTCGCCGGTCGGGCAGTGCTCCTCGCAAACCAGGCATTCGATCCCTTTGGCAAAGGGCAGGCAACGATCTTTCTTGATCACGGCAAGGCCGATCACGTTCTTCTGTTTCTCCGCAAGTTTCAACGGGGCAAGCGCACCGGTCGGGCAGACTTGGCCGCACAAGGTGCAGTTGTACTCACAGTAACCGATCCGCGGCACCACCAGCGGCGTCCACAGCCCAACCGGACCCGCCTCGAGCAGGGCCGGCTGCAGGGTGCGGCCGATACAAACTTTCATGCATTCGGCGCAGCGCACACAACGCTGCAGGAATTCCTCTTCCGCCACTGCCCCCGGCGGCCGGATCAGGTAGGGGTTCTGCTCATAAGTAACCGGCCCTATACGTACTGCAGGCGCGATCATGATACCACTGGCCACGGCAGTCAGCACGCCCCGGCGCTGCAGGTCGATCCCCGGGTCATGCGCAGCAGCGTGGCGCAAGCCGAAGCTCACCCGCTCCTCAGGGCAGTAGCCTGTACAGTCCATGCAGAGCAGGCATTCACTGCGGATGAGACCGGCATTGCGAACCGCCCCGGAACGACAAAGGCTGTCACAGGCCTGACAATCGGCGCAGAGTCTTTGCGGGGTTCGCTGCAGGATGGCGTAACGCGAACAGAGACCGAGCAGCGCTCCCAGCGGACAGAGATTCTTGCACCAGAAACGGTGCTCGACCCGTTCCAGGAGTACGATCGTCAGGAAGATCAGGAAAGTAAAGAGCCCCAGGGCGAAGATTGGCTGATGGAACGCCATGAGGTAATCACGAAACAGCGGATATGAATTCTTGACCACGGGCGAGACCAGCGGCAGATCGTTTGCGTAGAAAAAATCAAAAACCTTGTTCAGCCCGTAGTTGTAGGCGGGGTAAACCGCCAGGGTCAGGGAACGCAGGAAGATTGCCAGCGGATCGAAGAGCCCGAGCAGCTGGACACCGAAGAGGGTCGCCGCACCCAGGCCAATCAACAGGTAGTATTTGACCCGCCGCCAGCCGGGTGAAAAGGCCCGCCGGCCGCGTCCGACCAGCTTGCCAAGACCATCGAGGGTTGCACCGAGCGGGCAGACCCAGCCGCAGAAGAAGCGCCCGAACAGAGAGGTCAGCAGCAACACGACCAGGGCTGGCCAAAGGAGACTCCAGCCAAACGGCCCAGGGGCAAGAAAATCCGCCAGTGCCGCAAGCGGATCGATTCGGAACAGCAGGCTGACCGGGTAAGGCAGTTGGTCAATTCCGCGATATTCGGTCTGCAGGAACAGCCAGAGGAAGACGGCCAGGCAGAAGCTCTGGCTGAACCGGCGGGCGTATGTCCAGGAGGATTGTTTCAAACCATTCTGACCTGCTTGAGATCCATGACCCCCAAACCCCTGCGGGCTGCCGCAACGACCGTCGGGACCTGCTCCGGACTGAGGCCAAAGAGGGTCGTGGCATAGGCATCGGCCGCGACGATATCCGGCGAGGCGATCAGGGTGTCCAGGACCCGGACATCCTGAAGCCGGCCACCCTGCGGGCCGTTGGCCTTCAGGATACGGGTGGCATCGACCACGGTCAGGTCGGAGTGAATGACGGAGGCGATATCAGAGAGGGATTCGGCGATGTTGTGGTGCAGCCGGCCGCGGTTGCCACCGATCACGCCCATCAGGTTCTTCATGCCGAGAGTCAATTGTGAAATCGAATGGTGCTTGGCAATCGGCACGTTGATCAGACGGTCGGCCTCGATCACCGGCATATAGAACTCCCATCGATCAAACGCCTGACCGCCTTTTATGGTCAACTCCTTATAGGCACGGCGATCCATGTATTCAAGACTGACACGCTCAGACCGGATCGACTCCATCGCAGAGCGTATCCCGCTCTGCGTGTAGCAACGCCTTTCATCGTTACAGGTACGGTCAAAGATGCGAACCTGTTTGGCGCCTGCCTCAAGACAGAGCTGCACCAGGGTCTTGACAACACCGGGATGGGTATTAGCCGCCAGCTCCACGGTGCGGTCCCAGCCGATATTCGGCTTGACGACAACGACTTCGCCCGGTTTGACAAAGTTTTGTATGCCACCCAGGGCGCTGATCGTCTCGCGCACCAGGAGCGGGACATCCTGTCCCTTGCGCACTGCCAGCGGAGGGGCCTGTGCTGCCTGCGCAGGCAGAGACAGCAGGTCGAGCGCAGGCAAACCACCCGCGGCAGCTGCGATTGCCGCCTGAACAGTGCGGCGAATAAATGTACGCCGATCAATTTGGTTCATCATCCGTCAGAAAAACTCCTTAGAGCGGCCTGTGACACAATTCTATTGCGCTTTTTTCATTGTCCCTGCATCGATCGCACCGCCCGGCTTGTTGATCAGTCGGTCCAGGAC
>Ga0210079_1000107_pt1 | contig 11383 bp, 6 predicted proteins | sample White_CordA_D2_FD_185587 | JGI IMG/M metagenome (GOLD analysis project Ga0210079, IMG submission 185587) | Wetland microbial communities from the San Francisco Bay, California, USA, that impact long-term carbon sequestration - White_CordA_D2... | ecosystem: Environmental > Aquatic > Marine >...
CACAACACCTGCATCATGGCCAAGAACCTCCGCATAAACCTTTCCATACAATGGTGATCCCTGGTAAACATCCACCCCAGGCAATGTCGTCAAGATGTCTCCGACTGCGCCGGTCCCGGACTTTAAGGACTCTTCCAGGCCCCAGGCAAGAGAGTCCCGGAGCTGACTGAGGTCAAGATTACGGCGGACCCTTATCAGCCGGAGGATCCAGTCGACAAAATCCCGGGTTGCCTCAACCTCACCGGTCGTGTTGAGCCAATCAGGGAATGAGCTAAGCTCGAGATGAGTATGAGCATTGACCATCGGCGGCATCAGAACCGCATCACCGAAATCAATTTCTTTCGCAGCTTGAGAAACATTTCGCAATTCGGCGCGTGGACCGGAAGCCAGGATCCGCCCAGCATCAACGAGCAAAGCCCCGTCTTCAATCGGCGGGGCTGTTATCGGCAAAAGATATCTGGCCGTGTAGAGAGTAGATGCCATAAGAGAATCGATCAGGCACAGGCAGAGGTTGGCGGTTGATTGATACCGGCACACAACAATTCGACATATTGCAAGAGTTCCTGAATATCCTGCTGCAGAATGATCGTGCATTGTTCATCGAGTACAGACTTGAGGTGATCATCGGTGGTCAGCGGGTTGGCCAGGACAACCCGCAGCACGGTAATCTGCCGTGCAGATCCGGCGGTCTGCAGCCGAGTCCTGGAAACAAAGGTCTTGCCGGCTTCACGCTGGTCCTTCTGCAGCAGCTGGTTGACCTGGTCCAGGTGCTGGTTGATCTGCTCACGCTGCTCGTCCGTCGCCTTGGCCAGGGCTGCCTGTACGGCTGCCGGGCAATAACGATAAGTGAGGATGTTCAGTTCCGGGAGACTGGTCAGCTCGAAATCCGGATGCTGACGAATCATTTCAGAAAAGGCCCTGGCCTTTTCGATTCCCATGTCGATCAGCAGTTCATACCCCTTACGCCCGATGATCGACAGGCCGGCATGGACCAGCAACGCCTTGCCGGGACGAGACCCTTCCAGGGTGTGGCTGCCAAGGTCCTTGGAGCCGTGACGCAGAATGTAATTGGCATGATGCTCGATGGCGGAGAGCGCCGTGGGGTCCCTGAAAACGGCCATCCCTGCGCCCATCGGCACATAGAGCTGTTTGTGGGCGTCGATCGTCACCGAATCAGCACGCTCGATACCGTCCAGAAGATGACGATGACGCTCTGAGAAGAGGGTCGGTCCGCCCCATGCCGCATCAACGTGGAAGTGGCAATCGAGCTCTGCGGCAAGATTCGCCATCTCTTCAAGCGGGTCGACATTTCCGGTTTCAGTGGTGCCGGCAATACCGACCAGAGCCAGGGGACGGATATTGTCTCTTTGCAGTCGTTGGCACTCAGCCATGAGACAGGCCATGTCAATCCGGTTCTTCGCATCGGTATCGACCAGGACCAGGTTGTCACGGCCCAGGCCGAGCAGGTCGATCGCCTTGCCGAGCGAATAGTGACCGCGGCGTGACACCAGCACCGCCAGACCTTCACAGCCGAGGTGCTTCAGGGCACGCGGCAACCCTTCCTGGGCTATGCCGCGGAAAGAATCCGACGGGCCGCAGAGACGATTCCGGGCAACCCATAGCGCGGTCACATTGGCGATCGTCCCGCCTGAACAAAGAGCACCAAGCGCATAGCGGCTGTCATGAATCCAGCGATCATAGAAGTTGTTCTCACCGCGGTAAACCAGGCGGTGGAGCATGGCAAGCACCTGACGTTCCAGGGGAGTAAAGGCTTTGGAGGTTTCAACCTTGACCAGGTTCTGGTTCAACGCCGTCATGATTCTCGACAGCGGCAGCATGAAGTACGGCAGGGCCGATGTCATGTGACCGATGAACCCCGGTGCAGCGGTGTGCACCGACTGGGCAACCAGGTTCTGTTTGACGAATTCGGTATACTCGGAAACGTAGGTCGGTTCTTCAGGGATCGTCGAGTCTGAGAAATCCGCCTCGATCTCTTCGATGCTGCGCTCGATAGCGACGATGTGGGTTTGCAGGAACCCGGCCAGATCCTCGGAAATTGCCTGATCAATCTCTCCGAGAGTTGATTCAGGTGCTTCGGGGACCGTGAAGATCCGGTAGAGGTTTTCCAGAGTGGCACGTGCTGTTTCGCGAGTTCTGTGCATGACGCTAGGTTTGCTCCATCAGGAGACCGTTGTCTATCAACCTGGTCTTGCCGAGCTTTACGGCCAGAAGCATCACCGACTCCTGGTCGATCTCATCAACCTCTTCAAGCGTCTCGGCATGACAGATTTTCACATAATCGACTTCCAGGTCCGGCTCCGATTCCAGGCGATCGATCGTTTTCGCCAAAACAACTGAAGCTGCCCGCTCACCGGCTCTGACCAGGGACGCCACCGTATTCAAGGAGTCGACCAGAGACAGTGCCTGTTGCCGTTCGCTGGCAGAAAGATACACGTTGCGGGAGCTCATCGCCAAGCCATCGCTTTCACGGATGATCGGCATACCGACGATCTCTACCGGCAGGTTGAGATCGGCCGCCATGCGCCTGATAACCGCCAGCTGCTGAAAGTCCTTGCGGCCGAACAGGGCAACATGCGGCATGACGATGGTGAACAGCTTGGTGACGACCGTTGTCACACCGCGGAAATGGGTGGGACGGCAGGCGCCTTCCAAGGTATTGGTCAAGGGGCCTTCGACGGTGACATAGGTGGCATATCCATCCGGATAGATCGATGCTGTATCCGGGTAGAAGATCAGGTCGACATCGCATTCCCGGGCCATCGTCTCATCACGATTGAAATCGCGCGGGTAACGCTCTAGATCTTCGCCCTGGCCGAACTGGGTCGGGTTGACAAATATCGACAGGACCAGCAGATCTCCCCGTTTACGGCCCTCATGCAAAAGCGACATGTGACCTTCGTGCAGATAACCCATGGTCGGCACGAATGCAATCGTCTGTCCCGCCGACCTTGCGGCCATGCAGCGTGCCTGCATCTCTTTGATATCTTTGATTGTTTCCATAATAAAACCGGGGACTGGGGGCTAGTCAAACGCTCCAGTCTCCAGCCTCCAGCCCCTAGTCTCCGCCTTTAAAAAGAATGCTCCGGCCCCGGGAAACTGCCCTCCTTGACCTCGCGGATATAATCGTCGATGCCCTGGCGGATAGTGCCGGAGACATCGGCGTAGCGCTTGACGAACTTCGGCGAGTACTTCTCGCAGAGGCCGAGGATGTCATGTATCACCAGCACCTGTCCGTCACAATCCACTCCGGCACCGATACCGATCGTCGGAATTGTCAGTTCGGCAGAGATCTGGGCTGCGAGTTTGGCCGGGATCCCCTCGAGGACGACCGCGCAGGCACCCGCTTCGGCGACAGATCGGGCATCAGCCAGCAACTGGCTGGCCCGGGCCTGTTCACGCCCCTGGACCCGATAGCCACCCATGCGATGCACCGATTGCGGGGTCAGGCCAACGTGACCGACAACCGGCACATCCATGGCGACGATAGCGCGAATCGTATCCGCAACCTGCACACCACCTTCCAGCTTGACCGCATGGGCACCGCCCTCCTTGATCAGGCGTCCGGCATTGCGACGGGCTTCGGCCAGATCGACCTGGTAGGAGAGAAAGGGCATATCGGTCACGATCAGTGACTTGGAGGCACCCCTGGCAACGGCTCTGGTATGGTAGATCATCTCTTCCATGGTCACCGGCAAGGTGTTTTCGTAACCGGCCACCACCGAGCCGACTGAATCGCCGACCAGGATGACGTCGACACCGGCCTGGTCCATAATCCGCGCAAACGGATAGTCGTAGGCGGTCAGGACCGCGATCTTTTCACCACTGACCTTCATGGCCTGCAGGTCCAGTATCGTCCGGCGTTTTTTCGGTTTCGCGCTCAAGGGGCCAACCTCCTGAAATGACTTTGCATTCTTGCGACAAAAAAACCTCCCGAATCGACACGGAAGGCAGTCACAAGTCGCGGCACCCGGCACCGGACATTGGTTTCGCTGTTACTGCCGTCCCGGTCACGTGGATCCAGGCGGTATGTCTGGGACTCCTGCTTCAGTTGCGGCTCCGGCACATGTTCCGGGCCAGAAACATCAGGTCCAAAAAAACGTTCTACTCTATAGCACAGGCTTGAGCCAGAGTCCAGCCGGAGTTAAAAAAACTAAGCCTGCTTTTTCAACAGCACTGAACCGGCGCTGTAGGCATCAGCTGTCTTGCTGCCAAGAGACCAGTACTCTCGAAGGCCGCCCAGGTAGACCAGCGGATCAAACGTCCTGACATCGGCCTGGCCGTTGTCATCGAAAGCGCTCTCACAGGCGTGAATCTCGACGATCTCGCCCATCACCAGGCGGTAATCACCCAGTTCGACCTCACGCAGCCAGCGGCACTCGACATTCAGCGGTGAATCCGCGACGAGAAAGACCCCTTCAACAGTACCGGGGACAACCTCCAGGCCGGTCAGCTGATGTTTGTCTGCCACGCTGCCGGAGACCAGGCCGCAGGCATCCGCAGCAACTGCAAGCCTGGCGGGGACGAGATTTACCGAAAACACTTTGCCGGCCATGATGTTGGCATAGGTTTGCCGGCCATGGTGCAGTGACACGGCGATGGTCGGTGGTGTCTTGCTGACAATTCCCACCCAGGACGCCATCATCAGGTTGATCTTGTCCTGCCGATCGCTGGTGCAAATCAGAGTGGCCGGCTGGGGAAAGAATGTAACGCACGGTCCGAGTTGTCGTTTTTTCAATGCATGCTCCTTAAAAACCAGATGTGCGAAGTGCGAAGCACGAAAAACCCATGCAATAAGCCTGTTCGCGCTTCGCGACTCGCACCTCGCGCTTTCTATATTAATCCTCTATCGACTCCAGCGCCCGCAGCAGGACCATGTAAGGGCTGGTGCTGGTTGGTGGGGAGGATTTAAGACTCTCCAGCAGGTCGAGATAATAATTGACGCGCTGGCGCTTTCCGGTCAGGAAGTTCTCAGCGTCAACCCCTTCAGTAACGACGATTCTGGTCAGGTTGACAGCCTGACGGACGAAAGCGCTCTGCAGGTTGGCAATGGCCATGCGGTCCCATTTGTCATGCGATGAAAAATCCCTCAGGCTGTCCATGACTTGAGAGGTTTTCAGGCGCAGACGCATTTTAGCCATTGCCGTGGTCACGGACAAGAGGTCGGCGCCGGTATTCTCGGCGATATAGACGGCCGGCAGGAATCCAGCGAGGTAACGGAAGCTGGTCATTTCAAGAGCCATCGCTGCAGGGAAACCTTCTTCGGTCAGAGCGCCCGCCGCATTCTTGCACAGCTGCCATTCATCGGCCGGCAGCAGCTCTTCCAGATGGGTGCGGAATGTCTCCAGGCGCTGGCGGTAGTTTTTGACACAGCTCTTGTCGAGAGAGATCGGCAGACCCTGCTCAATGACCTGGCTACACAGCCCGGCCAGGGCCTTCTCCAGGTCGGGCAACAGTTCGTACTGGCGACTGGCGGACATCTTGTTGTCTGCAGCCATGATCCGGCCACGAATAGCCGCCCCGTCAAGAACTTCATCAAAGACCAGATAGGCTGCAACCCCCTGGACCATGGTTGCCCCGGCCTGACGCACCAGGGTGTTCAAAAACGCACATCCGGCCTGGTCGACGACCCGGTTGGTCATCATGGTGGCGATGATTTCCCGCTTCAGCGGGTGGTTGCCGATCTGCGCAGCGTAGCGCGTGCGGGTTTTCTCAGGAAAGTACTGCTTGAGAAAAACCTGAGCGGCTTCCTGGTCAGGGATTTCGCTGTCAAGCAGGGATTGGTAGAGGTGCATCTTGCTGTAGGCCAGCAGGATCGATAGTTCCGGACGCACATACCCCTGCCCCCTGGAAGTCAGCTCCTTGCGTGAAGGAAGGAATTCACCCTGGCGGTCAAGCAGGCCGGCATTCACCAGGCGTTCAGCCAGGTCGATAAACGGGTCGCTGTCCTGCTGGCAGCGCAGAAGGTCGAGCGACAGGCAAAGGCTCTGCGTGTAATTGTTGGCCAGAACCTTGTCGCAAATCACATCTGCGACTTCCTGCAGCTGCCGGTTGCGCGTCTGCTCGGTTTTGATCACGCCCGCCTCGCGCAACCCCTGGTAGAAGATCTTCATGTTGACTTCGTGGTCCGATGTGTCGACACCTGCCGAGTTGTCGATGGCGTCGGTGTTGATCAAGCCTCCTGTCATGGCGTATTCAACCCGCGCCAGCTGGGTCAGGCCCAGGTTGCCGCCTTCACCGATCACCCTGGCCTTGACCTGCGTTGCGGTGACCCGGACATTATCATTGGCACGATCACCGACATCGGCGTTCTTTTCCGAGGATGCCCTGACGTAGGTGCCGATACCACCGTTCCAGAGCAGCTCGACATCCGCCATCAGCAGTCGTCGAACCAGCTCATCCCCTTCCATGGTCGTGTGACGGACGCCAAGCCAGTTCCGGACTGCTGGAGATAGCGGGATATCCTTCGAAGACCGCTCCCAGATCCCGCCCCCTTCTGAGATCAGAGCGGCGTTGTAATCCGCCCAGGTTGAACGAGGCTTATCAAACAGGCGCTTGCGTTCCTTCCAGGACCGGGCCGGGTCGGGATCCGGATCGATAAAGATATGCATGTGATTGAAGGCGGCGAGCAACCGCGTGTGTTTTGACAACAGCATGCCGTTGCCGAACACGTCGCCACTCATGTCACCGATACCAACTGCGGTAAAGTCCTCGTTCTGGATGTCTTTCCCCAACTCTCTGAAGTGGCGCTTGACGCATTCCCATGCCCCGCGCGCCGTGATCCCCAGCTTCTTATGGTCGTAACCGACCGAGCCGCCGCTGGCAAAGGCATCGCCCAGCCAGAATCCGTAGTCGAGACTGACAGCATTGGCAGTGTCCGGGAGGTGTGCCGTACCCTTGTCGGCGGCAACGACCAGGTAGGGGTCAAAGTCATCATAGACAACCACGCCCTTCGGCCTCTCGATTTGACCTGCGACACGGTTGTCAACCAGGTCGAGCAGGCCGCGCATAAGCGTGATATAGGCCAACCGTGACAGCTCGGCGCCTTCCTCCCTGCTAGAGAAAGTGTTCTTGACCACGAAGCCGCCCTTTGATCCGACCGGAACGATCAGCGTGTTCTTGGTCATCTGGGTTTTCATCAGGCCAAGGATCTCGGTGCGGAAATCGTCAGGGCGGTCCGACCAGCGGATTCCGCCGCGCGCAACCTTGCCGCCACGCAAGTGAATCCCTTCCATGCTCGCCGAGTGCACGTAGGTTTCGTACATCGGCCTCGGGAACGGCATGTCGATAATGCCGATGGCGCTGATCTTGAAGGAAAGAAAATAGTCGGGGTCATCGCGGCGCAGGAAGAAGTTGGTCCGCACCGTCGAATCGATCAGGTTGAATATGCTGCGCAGGATACGATCTTCGTTGATGTCGCGAATCTCGTCGAGGACCTTCGAGAGTTCCATCCTGACCGGCATCAGCGCTTCTTCTTCACGTTGCATCGGATCCTGCCAGGCCGGGTTCGGCTTGAAACGCGCTTCAAAATATTGGTACAGGAGCATGGCCGCTCCGGGGTTGTCAATCAGAGCGAAGGCAACGCGACGCTTGGTGAACGGGTTGCCCAGTTGGAAATAGTAGCTGCGATAGGCTCTGAAAACATCGATCTGTTGCCAGTCGAGCCCGGTCAGAACAAGCAGGCCGTTGAGATAATCGTTTTCCACCGTACCCTGGCGCAACCTGTTGAGGATTTCAAGGAACTTCTCCCGCAGCGACGACAGCGGCAAGGCCAGAGGATGGTTGTTGCGAATCGCGAAACTCTTGATGTAGACGGTCTGCTCCCCGACCTGAACGATCAGGTCCACTTCGTCAACCACGACCAGATTGAGGTTCTCAAGGAAAGGCATCAGCTCATTGAGATAACTTTCCCTGAGGCTGTAGAACTGCAGGCGGAAGAACTCATGGCGTTCCTGAAACGGGCCCCAGAGGTCGAACCCGTCTTCACCTGTTTCAATCACTCTTTCTATGGCCCGCACATCCCGGACGGCAAATCGTGGGTGGATCAGGTCCTTGTATTCGTTTGAGAAGGTGTTGATATACTTTTGCCACAACCGCAGACCATCGCCCTCTCTCGAGCCGCGCTGGAGCAGCAGGCGCAACTTTTCATCCCAAGGCCTGGACAGGTCTGTGAGGACCTTCTGCAACGATTCGATGTCAACCCTGACCTGCTCGCCCTGCGGGACGACGTGGAAATGCAGGCTTACATAGTCGGAAAAGAAGTGGATCACCCGCGACGAGATATGCTCGGCAGAGAGGAAACGACCGAGATACGATTCCATGCGTCTCACGGAGTCGCCGCTGTAATAGTCGCGGGGCATGATCACCAGCAGGGTGATGCCACGCAGGCTGAGACTGCGGGTCACAACCAGCTTGACCGACTGTTCGCGCTGCAGGCTGATGAATGAACGGACCAGGCGATCGAGTTCCGCATCGGTCAGAAAGAACATCTCCACCTTCGGGAAGGTGTTGAATATCTCGACGACTTTACGATAGTCGTAGCTGTCGGTTGCGACATGCTGGCGGGTCAGCGCAGTCAGCAGTTTATCCCGTAACGGCGGCACATTCGTCGCCAGCTCATTGACGCTGTTCTGTGAGAAAAGTCCGACGAAAAAGTGTTCGATTCGCTTCTCGGCCTTGCAGCATTCACGGAAACCGAGGTAGACCAGGTTGTCCTGCTTGTAGAGTGGGCTTTTTATTTCGAGAATTTCAACAACCAACGGGTTTTTGCGTGCAAGCAGCGCCCTTGTTTCGTCGGTGATCTTCAGGGCCTTACCACTCTTGCCTTTTGCCAGGAGACATTCCGGCATCCAGCCTGCAGGCGATTCGACGATCTTGATTTGATCGGATTTATCTTTGGCCGCCGAAGTCTCTATCGCGGCATAGCCGAAACAGATAAAATTGCCTTTGAGCAACCATTCGGCAAAATCCTTTTGTTCCCGGTTCTCGGCAATCTGCACCAGATCCTTGAGCTTTTGTTCAAGCACCCTGCGCTGGCGACCAACCGCCAAAACGACCGGGAAAACCTGGTGGATTTCCTTCTCTACTTCAGTCGTGTCGAGGTCACGGACGCCTTCGAACTGAACAAGCAGGAAAGACTCCTGAAGATCAACACCGGCATTATCGCCAAGCGAGACCAGCGAACCTTTCTCACGCGTCACAGTCAGAATCGGATGAGAAATGATCATGGCCCGATATGGCAGCTTGCGCAGAATATTTTTCAGGGAATCGACCAGGTACGGCACATCAGGGGTATTGACCAGCAGGAAAGAGGAGCCGCTGTTGTCGGGGTTAAACCGGCAGACCTTGACATCTTCATCGCGTTGGCTAATGAATTCGTGAAAGGTGCTCAGCCATTCCAGCAAATCTTTGACAGGCAGTTTGAGCAGGACCTGTGAGTGGCTGTAGACCAGAAGTGCTTCAGCCAGAGCCAGGATCGAATCTGCGTCCTTGCGGGACGACATCTTAGCAAGGCGACGTCGGATCTCTGCGAGTCTTGCCTGGAGGACCTTGGTAAAAGTTTTGCCGTGTTCTTCTATAATGACGTCCATTGGTAGCCTCTTTGGGAAGGTTGGAGTAGTTATCGTGAAAGTCTAGGTGATGACCGCTATAATGCAACCCCGGACAGGGTGAGAAAAATAGTGATTGCCGTCAGTTGCCATGCAAGACGATATCCGCCTCTTGACGCAGGTCGGCGACCCACTCTTCCAGCAAACGGGCACCCCTGGTTTTTTTCAAAAAACCGATAATCCTGTGCCGTGAATCCTCAAGGGTTGGCGGCGCCGGGATCTCGTGGGCCGTTACCTTGATCAGGTGGTAGCCATAAGGTGTTTTGACCGGATTGCCGACTTCACCGACAACCTGGCTGAATGCCGCATCGGCAAATGCAGGATCAACATCCTCGCGGCGGATCAGGCCAAGCTCACCACCACCCGGAGCACTGACGCAGGCGGAATGCTGCCGGGCGATTTCGGCAAAGTCCTCTTGCTCGGCCCGTGTCTTGAGTGCCAGTGCCCGTTCGAGAGCTTTATCCGGGTCATCGGGGTCGACCGGAATCAGAATATGACTGGCCTGGACTCGCTCATGGTCGCGCAGCTGGTCCGGGTGGTCGGCAAAGAATCTTCTGACCTCGTCTTCGCCGGGCTCCTCCACTGCCTCCAGTTTTCGTGCCGACATCTGGTCTACGGTGACATCCTTGCGCACCATCCGCAGGAAAGAAGCTTTGTCCAGGCCACGCTCTGTCAGGCGGCTCCAGAAATCTTTCGGGTTGCCCATCATGCGCAGAATCCTGGCCGTTTCCTCCTCAACAGACGCATCATCGGCGACAAAACCTTCCGCCAATGCGGCCTGGAAAATCAATTCCCTGGCAATCAGGCGCTCAAGGGCCATGGACCTCAACTCGACTCTGGAGTCCGGTGGGACCTCATCAAGAGTGGCGTGGAAATTTTCCTGGGCCAGGCTCTGCATCGCCGCATTGAGGGCTTTGTCATCAATGGTCGCGCCGTTGACGGTCGCAATCAGTTCTGCCATGCTATGCTCCTGTTTCATCTGCCTGCAGAGCATTGGCCAGGCGGCCAAATTCCTCCAGGGTCAGCGTCTCACCACGACGACGGGGATCGATATGGGTCTTTTCAAAGGCACGGTCAACATGCTCAGGCTCCCAGCCAGAACCCATCAGGCTATTGCGCAGGGTTTTGCGTCGCTGGGCAAAAGCGCCACGGACCAGTTTCCGGTAACGCTCTTCATCGACCAAATCGATTCGCGACTCGGTTAATGGTTCAAGGCAAAGCACGACGGAGTCGACCTTGGGCGGCGGATAAAAAGCCCCCGGCGGCACCTTGACGACCCTGTCAATCTGAAACCAGGTCTGCATCAGGACACTCAGGATGCCATATTCACGCGAGCCTTCCTGCGCAATCAAGCGTTCGCCAACTTCCTTCTGGAACATCAGGATCAGTCGCTGGAACGACTGGCGATGTTCCAGCACGCGAAACAGGACCTGACTGGAGATATTGTATGGCAGATTGGCAATCAGCTTGTAGGGAGGGTTGCGCAACAGGTCCCCCCAGTCGATGCGCAGGACATCACCGATAACGACCTCGAGATTTTTATCGGCGCGCTCCTGTAAAGTGGCGCCGAGGTCGCGATCGATCTCAACCGCCAAAACCGGCAGACCGGTCTCAAGGAGACGGTTTGTCAGGGCCCCGGCTCCCGGCCCGATCTCCAATATGCGGTCACCTTCGTGCAGTTGCGCCGCACTTATGATGCGGTCCAGCACATGCTGATCACGCAGAAAATTCTGGCCGAAACGTTTTCTAGGACGATG
>Ga0210079_1000108_pt1 | contig 11368 bp, 13 predicted proteins | sample White_CordA_D2_FD_185587 | JGI IMG/M metagenome (GOLD analysis project Ga0210079, IMG submission 185587) | Wetland microbial communities from the San Francisco Bay, California, USA, that impact long-term carbon sequestration - White_CordA_D2... | ecosystem: Environmental > Aquatic > Marine >...
TAGCAGGCCCCGCAATGTTGTTGGCAACTGAGCCGGGCATGCCGCTTTCAAGCAGCCATGTCTGAATCCTTACCTGACATCAGCGGGAATATCGAACGCATCAGGGAGCGTATCCGGCAGGCAGCTGTTGCAGCCGGCCGTGACCCCGATGAGGTCCACCTGATCGCGGTCTCCAAGTACATGCCGGTCGAATACGTACGCCAGGCCATGCGGGCGGGACATTATATTTTCGGGGAAAACACCCTGCAGGATGCAACCCAGAAACTGGCTTCAATTTCAGACTCCCGGCTTGAATGGCATTTTATCGGACACCTGCAGTCCAACAAGGCCAGATTCATCCCCGGCAATTTCCACTGGCTGCATACGCTTGACAGTCACAAGCTTGCAAGGAAACTTTCGGATGCCTGGAATGACGGGCAACCACCGCTGCAGGTTCTGCTGCAGGTCAATATCGCCAATGACCCGCGCAAATATGGCCTGCCCCCGGATTCAACCGGGCGGTTCGTCGAGGAACTGCTGCGGCAGGAGTTGCCGGGCATTTGCCTGCGCGGCCTGATGACTATAGGCCGTGAACACGCCGCACCCGGAGAACGCCGCCAGGACTTCATCGCCCTGCGGCGGTTGCGGGACAAGATAGCTGCCAGCCTGCCCGTTGACGGCTTCACAGAGTTATCGATGGGTATGAGCGATGATTTCGAAATCGCCATCGCCGAGGGTGCCACGATGATTCGAGTCGGCAGCTCAATCTTTGGCCCGCGTCCGCAAGCACCCCCCTGACAGCACCAGCCATTCCCTGCATCTTCATGTAAATAAAGACAATTCAGCAAGCATACAGGCCGCAGTAACAACCCTGCGGCCGGTGTTAATGCCCATTTCAATCCAGTACAATGTCGCCCCTGGCAAGCGGGATAATTACAGGGATCTGCTGATGATCACACTTGACGACACAACATCCATCTGGCTCATCGGCATGCTCGGGTTACTGCTGGGTATCATGCTGGGTTCGATTGCCACGTACCTGCTTGTCGCCAGAAACCGCAGGACACACCAGCTGCAGCTGGAATTGAACCAGCTGACAGAACGCTTCACCGAGTACCGCGACCAGGTAATCCAGCACTTCATGCGAACCTCGGAGCTGGTCCAGGAAATGACACGCAGCTACCGCGATGTCTATGAGCACCTTGCCAGCGGCGCGCAGCACCTCTGTGGCGATACCGAAGAAAGATGGCAACTTGAGAATCGCGATACAGACGAACAACTCACTGACGATAGCGACCGGAAAGTCGAACCGGCTTCCGCTGCTGAAGCCGCTGACTACGATGAGCTCGAGGAACTTTCCAGTATCAGACGGGATCTCGACGAACTGCTTGGCGAGTCACCCCGCATCTCGGATCTCGACATCCGGCATGAAATCGAGGCAAAGAAACCACTGCAGCACTAGGTGCGCCTGACGGTCACTCACCCTGGACTGTCATGATTATCTTTCGCCGGTGTGCCGCGCGCCGGTGCTCCCAGAGGTAGACTCCCTGCCAGGTTCCCAGGCTGCAGGACCCGCCGCTCACCGGCAGTGTCAGGTCCGAATGGGTCAGGATACTGCGCACATGCGCCGGCATGTCATCCTGCCCCTCCGCGGTATGCGTAAAAATTGCATCGCCATCCGGCACCAGACGTGACATGAAGTTCTCCAGGTCGGTGCGTACATCCGGATCGGCATTTTCACAAAGCATCAGGGATGCACTGGTGTGCTGCAGAAATGCATGGCACAGGCCGGTTTGTATCCCGGACTCCTGTACCACTTCCTGGATGGCGCGGGTTAGCGGGTAACTGCCCCGGCCATGCGTCTCCAGTCGAATCGTTTTCTGAAATACCATCAGCTCTTGCAGGTGCCCTGGTAGGCCGACATAACAGCGACCAGTTCATCGAGGACGTCTTTAACCTCCGCGGGTTCAAGGCCGGCAAGTTCCGGCAGTTGTTCTCCGGACTGCAGCAACCTGATGTACTCCGTGACCTTGCTGCAGCCTTGCTGGCACAGTCGCTCGACACACAGATCAACCCTGCTCTGCCCTGTTGGTGTCAATGCCATAACATATGTATTCCAGTATCACGGTCAAAATAGCGAGCGACAGGTCGGACTGATTCCGGCATGCGGTTCACAGAATCAACGTGGATACTGCACTAGACTGGTTTCCGGTGACAATCCGCATAGCAGCCGGTGAATCACCGGTTTTTTCTGCAGGCCATGGAGTCAACCCGCATGAAGAATCAGACAGTTGCCTGTGCGCTTGCATTCTATACTCTCATTTCGCTGCAGGGTTGCGCAACTCGCGGAGCCACCGGCGAAGCCGGACCGGTAGCCGTGGCAGATATCCCGGACGCAGACCCGGCGCTCGATCATTATATAGCCTGGGTACCACGCGACGCGGCACAAACCCCGCCGGTTGCGATGGCACTTGCACATATTTCAATGGGTTATGCGAAAGAGCAGACAGCCCGGAGCTTCTGCGGAGATGGCTTGCTGCTGGATAATGCGGTTATTCAGCGAACCGGCCCCATGGCAACCGTTGCGCCGGAGGACATTGGCAGGTACCCCGCATGGTTCTACCGGATCAGCCTGCAGCATGGTCTGCATGGATGCGAACAGGTCAGCACACCGCAACTTTATCGTGCCATTCAGGACAACCTGCCCGAATGGATCACGCTGGAAACGGCCGTGACTGCCTCAGACGATACAGCCACACTCCTCGAGTAGTGCCTACTGGTGACTGCCGCCGGTTTTCATGTCCGGGAGATCACCGCCCGATTCCACCAGGTCTTTTATTGTGCGTTCACCGATGGCCGCCTTGCCGGCTGCATCGAGTTCACCCATCAACACATCGATGGCAGGTACGGAGATCAGCTGGGACATACTGAGAATACGGCTTTCATTTGCCTTGCGGATATCACTGATTATGTCGACCAGCCGCATTGTCTCGATGGCATGCGGCGGCAGGTAGAACGTGGCATTGTCATCAATAATTTCGGTAAGGTAACCAGCATTCACCAGCACGTTGATCATCCGGTGCGTCGGTTCGCCGGGCAGCCCAAGAAACTCTATAAACCGTTCCAGTGTCCATGCTGGCAGGTTGTGGGTGTGGTTATAGCCGACCAGGTACATGATTTGCAGCGCCATCATTTCCCGCAGGCGGTTGCTCAATACGAATCTGACCCGTGTCCTTGTCATGTACTTCGGGTACTGGACATAAAAGGCAATCTGGGATCCTACCAGCAGGATCAGCCAGCTCAGATACATCCAGATAAGCAGCAGGATCAGAATGGCAAAACTCGAGTAGATCGCAGCGTACTTGGCGGATGTGGCAATAAATGCAGCAAACCCCCAACCGCTTATCTTCCACAGGACTCCCGCAATCACCCCGCCAACCAGTGCGGCTGTAAAATTCACCTTGGTATTCGGTATGAAGATGTAAATCAGTGTAAACGCCAGGCAGACAAGCAGGTAAGGCACGAGCTTGCTGCCAAGCAGCATCAGGATTCCGAAGGGCTCAATCGCTATCAGTCGTTGCGCAACTTCTATATGCAGGACGGTAGCCGTAAAGCCAACGGCACTGAATATCAGGACAGGTCCTATCAGTATAACGCTCAGGTAATTACTGAAGCGCTGCGACAGGGGGCGCAGATGATCGATTCGCCATACATAGTTGAACGCCGATTCAATCTTTTGCATCAAGGCAATGACAGTGTATATCAGGAGGGCGAACCCTACCGAGCCGAGCACGCCAACTTTTACGTTCTGGACGAAACCGATGATTTTGCCGGTAATTTCCACGCCGCTTGGGCCCAGTGGCGAGAGCAGGTGGTACAACAGGGGTTCAATCGTATTATGTACTCCGAACCCCTTCAGTACCGAGAAACTCACTGCCAGCAGCGGCACGATCGATAACAGGGTCGTATAAACCAGGCTCATGGCCCGTAGATTCAGCTGGCCGCCTATTAACTCCCTTGCCAGCACATACAGAACCCGAGTCATGAATACGACAAGCTGCCGCAGCCTGCCCAGTTGTCTCAAGTCATCGTCCCAGACAAAGGAAACAATCGGTGACAGCCATTTTTGTATTGTCAGTATCATGTTTCCACGCCGTCAGCTTGATTAGTCAGGTCCTTTTACCCTGCTGGCGCAACGCTGTCATTGCGACTGCAAGCAGCAGGGCTGCTGCCCTCTGTCATGCATCATACCTGCAACCAGCCAGCCAATCCAAACCCACTGAAAGTCAAGAATATTTCCATTTACGCGGGGTATGTGACGTGCATCGCACTTTCTAAAGTTAGCACCCTGCAAGCCGATAGGCTGGCATAAACCAGTAGCGGGGCCCGGGCGAACCTGATGAGTGATAACACAGAATCCAAACAACGTTTACTGATAGTGGATGACTCCAAGGTAATCAGGGTGACCGCACGCAAGATCCTGCGCGACCACTTTGAAACCATCGAGGCTGTCGATGGGGAAAATGCCTGGGAAGTACTCAATAACGAAGGCCCGTTTTCCCTGGTTGTCTCCGACCTGACCATGCCAAACCTCGACGGGTTCGGGTTACTGGAAAGGATCAGGAGTTCCCGACACCCTGATATCCACGATATCCCCGTCATCATCATTACCGGCGCAAATGATTCAGAAACAACCAAGGCCAGGGCCTCGCAAGCCGGCGCAACTGATTTCATAGGCAAGCCCTTTGATTCGGTGCACCTGCTGGCGCGCACCCAGGCCCATGCAAGCGCACATGCCGTAACCCATGCGCTGCAACAGGAAACATTCTCGCTGGAAGAAAAGGTCACGACCGATCCGCTCTCCGGCCTGTCCAATGAAATTGCCTTCATGGAGCGTGGCTATCAGCAACTTTCATATGCAATACGCCACAAGACCGCCCTGTCGATTTTCCTGGTGGAAATTGACAACTACCCGGAACTGGTCCGTCAACATGGCAAGGCAGTCAATGAACCGATAATCAGGTCAGTCGCCGGCACGCTGCACGCCGAGGCCCGCCAGGAAGACATGGTGGCCCGTACCGGAACGGCACGTTTCGGCCTGCTGTTACCCGGCATGAACATGGCCGGAATTCACAACTTCTCGGAACGCCTCAACAGGAGTATCAGCACCAGCCCGGTAAAACAGGGTGAAACCCGCATCAATCTCACGGTCAGCATAGGCGTGTCAGCCCCCGACATTCGCCGTGACACACGCCTTGATGACCTGCTGGCTGAAGCTGCGCGGCGCCTCTCGCTCGCGAGGTCACAGGGAGGCAACCAGGCGGTCTTTACCGACGCAGACGGGGATACCATTGAAGTCTATGCACCCGACTATGCGGACGAAGTTGCAGTGTCGACTGAAGCTGTCATGGAAGCGGCAGCCGGCGCTTGTGCAAAGGGACCAGAGGCAGGAATTGCCCTGGAACTCGAGCCACAGGAAATGCCAGGCGATGAACTCCCGGCAATCGAGTGCCGGGAAATGCCGGACACCGGGCCGCTGCCAGGCAGGTTTGCAGGCCCGGTAGCGGAGAACACGGGTACTGCCCATGCCAGGATGCAGGCAGGAACCAGCCTTAAAGGTGGCAGTCCACTCAACGGTATGGCTGTTCAGGAGCCGGCAGTTCCGCAGGGCAGGGCCGTCTTTACTATCGATGACAACGATGCCGGGTTTGAAGAAACCATCGTCATCACGGCCCCGTTTGACATTTATTCCACGGAACCCCGGGAAGGCACGCCGGATACAGACAGCAAGCCACTACCCGGCAAGGCTGACAATGCTGCCCCCGCGACAACATCCTCTCAACCGGCTGCACCCGGGAATCCTGCAGCACAGGCCGGGGAACGCAAACAGGCAGATGCTGTCACGCCGGGAGATGAGGCAGCAGTAACAGACACCATGCAACGCAGCGGTTTTTTCAGGCGCTTGCTGGCCGCCATTCGCTCACCGTTCGGCAGACACAAGCAGGTATAACGCTCCGCCCTCACCAGCACTGGATCCTTGCCACTGCCGGTTCAGCCCGGCATCCGCACAGGCATGTTTGTCAGACAGGCCCTCGCGAATATAATCACGCTCTCGCAAAACGCCTGCTACCGGGGCCTTGTCCAGGAGCCAATCCATGCCATCGTTTGATATTGTTTCGGAAGTCGACCTGCATGAAGTGAGCAATGCGGTTGACCAGACAAATCGTGAAGTCGGGACCCGGTTTGATTTCAAGGGGTCCGATGCACGAGTCGTACATAACCAGCAGAGCCTGACCCTGCATGCGGACAATGAATTCCAGGTGCGCCAGGTGCTGGATATCCTGCACCTGAAAATGGCAAAGCGCGGAGTCGATATTGCTGCATTGAAGGAAGACCCGGTCCAGACCAGCGGTAACAAGGCCAGCATGACTATCACGGTACGCCAGGGTATCGACCAGGACACTGCGCGCAAGCTGATTAAAAAAGTCAAGGAAGCCCGAATCAAGGTCCAGGCCAGCATCCAGGGTGACAAGATCCGCGTCACCGGCAAAAAAAGAGATGATTTACAATTAATAATCAGTGAGTTACGGGAATCTTCCTGCGATTTGCCATTACAGTTCGTGAACTTCCGCGATTGAGCTGATTACGCAGCCTACCGGGCCCTGGCCAGTACCGGAACTGCCCGGACAGCGCATCCGCATCACAATCACCGCCTCTGTGTTCAGACTTGTCCAAAAGTAGACTAGAATAGCCGACCACACATTCACAGTCCTCAAGACCAATCCAATGACTCAACCGACCAAGGCACAACCCCAAAGCATGGCTGCCAGAAAAAGCAGTTACAGTTACCAGGAACTGCTCGAATGCGGCCATGCCAGGATGTTTGGCCAGGGAAATGCCCAGCTGCCGCTGCCGCCGATGCTGATGATCAACCGTATCACGCATATCAGCAGCGACGGCGGCAAGTATGGCAAGGGGCAGGTTATCGCCGAACTGGATGTCACCCCCGAGCTATGGTTTTTTTCCTGTCATTTCGAGAGTGATCCTGTCATGCCCGGCTGCCTGGGCCTGGACGCCATGTGGCAACTGGTCGGTTTTTACCTGGGTTGGGCCGGGAGTCCCGGCCGTGGCCGCGCCCTGGGTTCCGGTGAGGTAAAATTCACTGGCCAGGTAACGCCCAAGAATTCACTGATTACCTACCACATAGACATGAAGCGCGTAATCCAGCGCAAGCTCAACATGGGGATCGCGGATGGTTGCATGCGTGTCGATGGCCGTGAAATCTACAATGCAAGCGGCCTGCGAGTAGGTCTGTTTACCTCAACAGAAAACTTCTAGGAAATTCACCATGCGTCGAGTTGTCATTACCGGAATCGGTATCGTCTCCAGTATTGGAAACAACAAGAAGGAAGTAGCCAATTCCCTGCGCGAGGGTCGGTCAGGCATCGAGTATATTCCCGAATACAGGGAGCTTGGCTTCCGCAGCCAGGTTGCCGGTACGCTTAACATTAACCCGGAAGAACTGATAGACCGCAAGCTGTACCGTTTCATGGGCGACAGCGCCGCGTATAACTACATCGCAATGCAGGAAGCCGTTGAAGACTCCGGCCTGAGTGAGGACATGGTGTCCAACGAACGCACCGGCCTGATCGCAGGTTCCGGCGGGGCCTCCACACAGAACGTCGCGCTTGCCGTCGACACCCTGCGTGAAAAAGGTATTCGCCGGGTCGGTCCCTACATGGTACCGCGCACCATGTCGAGCACCAATTCCGCGTGCCTGGCTACGCCATTCAAGATCCGGGGCGTGAATTACTCTATCAGTTCCGCCTGTTCCACCAGCGCCCATTGCATCGGGAACGCCTCGGAACTCATCCAGTTCGGCAAGCAGGACATTGTATTTGCAGGTGGCGGCGAAGAGCTGCACTGGACACTGACGCTAATGTTTGATGCCATGGGCGCGCTGTCGTCCAAGTACAACGACGCGCCTGAAACCGCCTCGCGTCCCTACGACGCAACCCGTGACGGTTTCGTGATTGCCGGCGGCGGCGGCATGGTGGTGCTTGAAGAGCTGGAGCACGCGCGGGCGCGCGGCGCGAAGATATATGCCGAACTGGTCGGCTACGGGGCGACCTCGGACGGTTACGACATGGTGCAGCCTTCCGGAGAAGGCGCCGTACGCTGCATGCAACAGGCCATGTCAACCGTGCAGGAACCCATCGACTATATCAATGCCCACGGCACCAGCACACCGGTTGGTGACATGCGCGAACTGGAGGCTGTGCGCAGTGTTTTCGGTGCAAATATCCCGAAAATCAACTCGACCAAATCACTTTCCGGCCATTCACTGGGTGCAGCCGGGGTACATGAGGCCATCTATTCATTGCTGATGATGCAGGAGGATTTCCTCTGTGCCTCGGCCAACATCAACGAACTCGACCCCGCTGGCGCTGATTTCCCGATCATCCGCGAGCGCATCGACAATGCTGGCGTTAACGTCATGATGTCCAACAGCTTCGGGTTTGGCGGAACCAACGCAACACTGGTGTTTCGGCGCTGGCAAGACAACTAGCCATGGCATTCAGGACCCGGGAAACCGCCAGGGGAATCAGCTTACTTGTAGATCCGCGGGCGGCGTGACTCGCGCCAGCGCTGGAAGGTCGCATAGTCACGGTAACCCTCGCTCAGAACGTACTCCAGTACGTTGCGCAAACGGTAGAACTGCACCACTGAGTCCACGCGTATGATTTCCTCCCCGTCCGGGGCAAAGATGATCAGCGTCGGCGTATAGAACAGCCCCAGCTGGTCGGCCCAGCGCCTTGCCGTGGTGCGCTCGCCGGACGGGGTCACCACGGGGGTATCCTCCCAGAAAGACAGCTGCACACTTTCCATCTGCTCGATCAGCGCCCTGATCTCCGGGTCAGCCAGGGGCCCGGTATGCAAGACATCGCAGGCATGGCAGTTGCCCTGCTCGAAAAAGACGGCCAGCGGTCTTTCAGCCGGAAACCTGCTGCGGTCGAGCATGTAAGGTCCGGGCATGAAAAAGGCTTCATCACTGAGGTCCCCAGGCTCGAAAACCAGCGGCACCCCGGCCCGTGCCAGGAAGTCCCGGTATCTTTCCTGCGCATAATGCCGGTCCGCAACGAACTCCAGCGCGGCCCGGAACCGGTAAGGCGGATAGTAGCCGCGCAGGCGCAAGACCTCGTTGCCATCGAGGTCGAAAAATATGACCGAAGGGGTAAAGTTGGTCTGCTCCTGCACCGCGTAACCGGACTCGTCATATTCATGGCCTGAAGTATCGATCACCTGGCGGTGGCCGTGGATATCGATGCCGATGACATCGAAGTGCTGCCGGATGTAGGCCTGAATATCCTCCCTGGCGAGGTCCTTCTCGAGGAATTGCCGGCAATAGGCACAATATTTCTGTCCGAAGTAGACGATGATTCCTGCCTTGCCCTCACGCCTGGCCTCCTCGATGTCCTCCGCCAGGTCTAGAAAACTCAGCTTGAACCAGTCAGGGAATTCCAGCGGCTCCTGCAGCGGCTGGTCATCGAACAGGGGGAACTCGTCATCTTCTTCAGGCATGGCAGCAGCAGCGCACGCCATGCCGCACAGCAGCAACAGTGTATTGAGCAGAAAGACAAAACGGGGTAGATGCATATTATTGTCCCCCGTACGGTGTACGGTTGCAGTTTAACTATACTGCGGATTCATGCCGGGTGATAAGCCGCATAACTGCTCTCTGTCTCCCACAGCGTCACATCGGTGACCGGGTATCCCTGCCCTTCAAGGTAATCGAATATCATCCGTGCGATCACTTCGGCCGTCGGGTTTTCTTCGGTAATCCTGACCCGTTCGCCGGCGTCCTGCAGCAACGGCAACACCGGATCATCTCTGTGCAGCAGCAGTGTATGGTCGATTTCCCGGTCGAGCCATGCCCACACCAGCTGTTTGACTTCACTGAAGTCCATCACCATACCGCGCTCATCGAGTTCACTGCTCTCCAGTGTTATCACGGCACGTGCATTGTGACCATGCAGATGCTGGCACTTGCCCTGGTAATTCAACAGCCGGTGGCCATAGCAGAAGGAGACAGATTTCGATACGCGGTACATTTACATTACTCGTTATCATACGGTTATGGAACAGTCTTGACCCGGCACCTGTGCTTTCGTTCCTAACTGAAAACTCCATTCAGCAGTACACTGTGCCAGGGGCATTCTATGAAGCCTACCCAACAATGGCTATACATATTACAGCCAATGTAATTAGAATCTGTCCTATGTTAATGAATCTGCTGGAATTGACAAACTACTGATGGCCGGAATGCCCACGTGGACCATCATGGGTGGTGGTTACCAGTCTTACCTGAAAGGGGACTATACGGCAGCCTATGAAGAATGGTTACCGCTGGCGGAACTGGGAGATGCCGAGGCGCAATTCAACCTGGGGGTGCTCTACGACGAAGGCGCAGGTGTTGAGCGCAACCTGGCTACCGCGGCTGACTGGTACCGCAAGGCTGCCACACAGGGATTCATCGATGCCCAGACCAACCTCGGCATCATGTACTACCACGGGCTCGGGGTTGAACGCGACCACGAACTGGCCACCCACTGGTTCCGGCTGGCAGCAGATCAGGGTGACGCGGAGGCCAGGGATTATTTGCAACGCATTCAGAATGCCGGGTAACCTGATGACGGAAGAACATTTCCAGGCACCTGTTGCAGGACCGGCAGGGACAAGCCATCCCGGGGGTCGCTGACCATGGTCGACACAGCAGGCTCACACAGCGGCATTAAGCTGCCGAAGATCGAATATCCCCTGCCCGGCAGTATCGCGCAACCCGCCTACTCCCCGGGCGAGCGCAGCAGTCTCATCGCGGAAATCAAGAACCTCCTGAAGGAGAAGGATGCCGTACTGGTGGCCCACTACTACACCGACGCGGACCTGCAGATGATCGCCGACGAGACCGGTGGCACGGTATCGGACTCGCTGGAGATGGCCCGCTTCGGCAACCAGCATCCTGCCAGCACACTGGTTGTTGCAGGGGTGCGCTTCATGGGGGAAACCGCCAAGATCCTCAACCCGGAAAAGCGGGTACTGATGCCGACCCTGGCAGCAGAGTGCTCCCTTGACCTTGGCTGCCCCCCGGAGCTGTTCATCCCGTTTTGCGACGCCCACCCCGAGCGTACTGTCGTCGTATATGCCAATACCTGCGCGGCAGTAAAGGCCCGGGCTGACTGGGTCGTAACTTCCAGTATCGCCGTCGACGTCGTCAACCACCTCAAGGAACTGGGTGAAAAAATACTCTGGGCACCGGACCGTTACCTGGGCAGCTACGTACAGCGGGTTACCGGCGCCGACATGCTGCTCTGGCAGGCCAGCTGCATCG
>Ga0210079_1000110_pt1 | contig 11245 bp, 12 predicted proteins | sample White_CordA_D2_FD_185587 | JGI IMG/M metagenome (GOLD analysis project Ga0210079, IMG submission 185587) | Wetland microbial communities from the San Francisco Bay, California, USA, that impact long-term carbon sequestration - White_CordA_D2... | ecosystem: Environmental > Aquatic > Marine >...
TCAGGTTGAAGTCTTTCTGGAAGGCATTGACAGCAGCCATGGTCTGCCGGCCGACGATACCGTTGGTCGGGCCCGGGTTGTAAACACCCCGATACATGACGCTCTGCATTGAGTTCACCCGTACTAAAATGAAACTGTTGTCAAAGCCCCTTCAGCAGTTATCCTTGTAAAAACCGCCGGAGGAGCAAGATGTTTGATCTCGATGCCATTCGTGCAGCAGAAACAAACCTCAAGGGGCGCTTTCGCCGCACCGAACTGATCTATTCCCACTACTTTTCAGAGCGCCTCGGCTACCCGCTGTTCTTCAAATGCGAGAACCTCCAGCGAACCGGATCCTTCAAGATCCGCGGCGCCCTTAATTTTCTCGACAACCAGCCTCCGGCACTGCTGAGGAACGGGCTGATCACCGCCTCGGCCGGCAACCATGCCCAGGGGGTGGCTTTCGCCGCAACCCAGGCGAAGATTCCGTCACTGGTTGTGATGCCGGAGAACACGCCGATCGCCAAGATCCTGGCCACCCGCGATTACGGCGCGGAGGTCAGGCTGCACGGGGTCAACTACGACGAGGCCACCGTCCTGGCCAGGCAACTGGAGAAGGACCTGGGGATGCTCTATGTGCCGGCTTTCGATCATGAGCTGATTATGGCCGGCCAAGGCACGGTCGGCCTGGAGATTATGGCCGATCTGGCCGATGCGGACACCCTGGTGGTACCGATCGGCGGCGGCGGTCTGATTGCCGGGGTCGCCACCGCGGCCAGGGGGATCAGGCCGGATATCCGCGTGGTCGGGGTTGAGGCCGCCAGTGCCCCGGCGGCCCTGTTGTCGCACCAGGCCGGCGCCATCACCACCCTGGCGGCGGCCCGCTCCCTGGCGGACGGGATTGCCCTCAAACAGGTCGGCACACTGACCTTCCCGGTCATCGAGTCACTGGTCGACGAGATCGTCACTGTCGAGGAAGAGGAGATCGCTCATGCGATCGTCGGCCTGATGGAGAAATCCAAGCTGGTCGTGGAAGGTGCCGGTGCGGTCGGCCTGGCGGCTCTGCTCTACGGCAAACCCGGAGTGGCCAGCGGCAAGACCGTCGTGGTCCTATCCGGCGGCAACATTGACGTGCAAACCATCTCCAGAGTCGTCGAACGAGGGATGCTCGCCGAAGGCCGCTTCCTCATGATCCGGATCGAACTGGACGACTCGCCCGGGGCTCTGGCCCGCCTGGCGGCCCTGGTCGCAGAACTCGGTGCCAACATCTTCCACGTCAGTCATGACCGTCGCAACACCGGCGTACCCCTGGGCCAGGCGGAAGTTCACCTGGAGCTCGAAACCAAGGGGCCGGAACATATCGAGGAGATCCTGACCGGCCTGCGCGATGCGGGCTACGGGGCCAGCGTCCTGCACTGACGGAGACATAGATGGAACGTAAAAGAGGCGCTCGAATCGAGCGCCTCTTTGTTTAATTTCATAATCCGGTCGCGGGTGTAATGCCTACAGGCAGCGCATCTTTTTTTTGCCGTCTTCAAAGAGGACCTCAACCTTCTGCGGGCCGAGATTGCCTTGCACGAGCCCGAGGCCGAACCTGGGGTGCTTCATCACGGAACCCACCTTGAAGGCGGTTTCCATAGTGTAGGTAGTGGCTGCCTTAGCTTCTATATCAGGCTGCAGCTTCAGCCACTCTTTTTGTTCGGCGATTGCCGGATCAACGGCGCGGCGCGGCGCGGGTTTTTTTCGAACCGTTGGCGGACGATACTTGTGCTGGCCGCTGCAGGTGTTGCACTGGACCTTGGCCGGTACGTCCTCTGCCATGGCGACGATAATATGATTGGTGATTTTACGGCATTTCGTGCAACGCGACTCGATTGGATCGCCGGCGGCAAGCGTAGTGCTTGGCATGACTTGACTCCCTAGTTGTTTGGCCTGGGACAAGATGGCCGGTTAATCTGGCGGTGTTAAAACGTTGTCCGAAGATTCTGCAGGAGTGACACTGTCTTCCTCAACGGCAGCTTCTTCTTCACCAGACTTGCGCTTTCTCTTCTCTTCCTTCTTGGCTTTTTTCGCTATTTCCTTCTGGCGTTTTTCATAACCATAGTTCGGCTTACGACCCATGAAGTTCCCCTTTGGTTTCGCAACTGACCCAGAATCGAACTCAAAGCCAGGCAGTGCCAAAAAAAAGCCCTACGGAATATCCGCAGGGCTATTCTGTCTATCTTCGTGCAAAAAAGAGCTTAGATCCTCTGCACATTCGAAGACTGGGGGCCTTTAGCGCCGTCAGAGACGTCAAAGCTTACCCGATCGCCTTCGGCAAGAGACTTGAAGCCATCTCCCTGAATTTGCGAAAAGTGGACAAAAACGTCCGGACCGTTGTCCTGCTCGATAAAACCAAACCCTTTTGCGTCATTGAACCACTTTACTGTACCTTCAGCCATTTTTTCTACTCCTCGTGTTTTTTCAACACTCTGCTTGGTGTGCAAATCCTGCCTGCTGCGTAAAACAAAAAAACCACATAGCCCTAAAGAGGTCTGTGTGGTTTTTCCTGACTGATTAACTCTTTAATCGTGCCCGGCAAACTGCTGCACAAACGTTTAACTTGGAGATAACATAACACGTTCATTCCGGACAATACAAGTTATTTATTTTTCGCATGTTTTTCTTTAGTCAGAGCTCTCCAGCAGATCACTTTTTAGGTGTTCGACACAGGTAATCCTTCAGGACAGCTTACCCATATCCCGATGCAGCTCCTGCCGCAAATGATGGGTAACCGGCCCGACCAGGCCCTGATTGACGGTAAAATCATCAACCTTGACCACCGGCATGACTTCGAGCGAGGTGGAGGTGATGAAGACTTCGTCGGCGAACTTCAGATCCTGCAGCTTGAACTCCCCGGTGATCACCCGCAGGTTCAGTGTTTGCTCACACAACCGCATGATCGTCGAGCGGGTTACGCCTTCCAGCAGGCCGGTGGATGCATCCGGGGTGAATATCCACTTATCCTTGACCCAGAAGATATTTGACGAAGCCCCTTCGCAAATGTGCTCCTTGTTGTTCAGCATGATAACCTCGAAGGCACCTGCCGCACGGGCTTCGAGTTTGCCCAACAGGCTATTGAGGTTGCTGATCGATTTGATTTTCGGGTTGATCGCCTCCGGGGCGTTGCGGCGCGTCTGCGCCACCCGCAGCTGGATTCCCTGCTGGTATAAAACACCATCAAATCCCTGGAACTCGCGGCCGATCACCAGGCAGGTCAGGTCATTTCCCATTTCGCGCTGAAAACCGACCTGACCCCTTCCCCTGGTAATGGTAATTCGGTAATAGGCATCATCGAGGGCGTTCCTGGTGCGCAGTTCCATCAGGACCGCTTCGAGTGCCTGCTGGGTGAATGTCATCGGGTAGCTGAGAGCCTCCGCGGACTGCAGGAGCCGTTGGTAATGTTGCGGGAAATGATAGATGCGATCACCAATCGAGCGGAAACTTTCGAAGATGCCGTCGCCGTAGAGGAATCCCTGGTCAAACACAGAGACCATCGCCTCGTCGGCCTTGATGAATTCGCCATTCAAGTAAACATAACTCATCCGCCTGCTTCCTTTTTTGATCGTCCGGAGCCTAATTACATCCTGGTAAACTATGCCATTGCCAGAGTCAACGTCAACCTCTCGGCAGCATTTCATTCTCTGGGCACAGGGTGCAAACATAGCCAATTCAGGTTAGAATGTTAGATCAAAACAACCATTTAAATGTCAGTCTGGAGTTCTGCCGCATGAAAGACCCCTCAATGGGCCATCTTCGATTACCAGAGCGCAGCAAGGCAAAAGCCCTTTACGAGAAGCAGCTGCCGGCGCACAAAGCTGCATTGCAGCAGCTTGCCCAGGAGATCCGCCTGATTCTCGAGCAACAGGGTCTCACGTCGGCGATCAAGTTTCGGGTCAAGAGCTTCGAGGCGTATTTCGACAAGCTGCGCAAACACAATACCGCCAACGGCGGCCACCGCATCGTCACGATCAACGATTTTTTCGGGCTGCGCATTGTCTGTCCCTTCCTTGAAGATGTCGAAACCGTCTCCAGCCTGATTGCGATTCATTTCGAGCTGCTTGAAACCGAGAGCAAGGCGAGTCAACACTCGTTCCGCGAATTCGGTTATGATTCGGTGCACCATTCGATCCGACTTGCAACACATCAGCGCGGACGGCTGCTGCCGGGCGTGAAAAGAGTTTGCGAAATCCAGCTGCGCACCATCCTGCAGGATGCCTGGGCCGAAGTGGAGCACGAATTGGTCTACAAATCAGACATTTCCCTGCCCAATCAGTCGATCCGCCGCAAGCTGGCTTCTTTGAATGCCACGCTGACGCTTTCAGACCTGATCTTCCAGGAGATTCGTGATTATCAGAAGGAAATCCGCAGACACGGTCACAAGCGACGGGCCATTGCTGTAAGCAACGCCAGTCGCGAGGACGACATTGCCATCTCTTACCCGACAGCGAGCGAGCCCCTCGCGAGAATGGGACCGATCCCTTCGACCATGGCCAGTCACCTGGAAAAAACCATGCTGCATGCGCTTGAGGCACACAGCAACCACGACCTGGAAACAGCGATCGCTCTTTATACCCAGTTGCTCGGCATGCAGCTTGACCGTAAAATACGCGGGCTGGTTTATAACCACCGGGGAATGGCATATTTCGCCATGAGCCGTTATCAGCGGGCACTCAAGGATTTTGCCAACGCGATCAAGTACGGTCCGGACAGTGACCAGGGGTACGCCAATCGCGGACTCTGCTACCGGGTCCTGAAAAAGTACGACCGGGCTTTGAAGGATTTTGAGCGCGCGATCAAGATCAATCCGAGTCGTGCCGACAGTTTCTTTGGCCGAGCCCAAACCTATCACGACATGCAACAATACGCCCTGGCCCTGATCGACTGCGAAAAAGCGCTCAGCATCCACTCTGGCTACCAGCCTGCCAGGGAATTGATCAAGACCCTGCAGACTGATCTGCCTTGACGGGAACAGTTGTCAACCCGGGTTGCCCCGGCTATCATACGTGCGACACGGATTGACGCGACCCTGTTGACTGACATGCATACGACCCACAGCCCAGAACAGATTATGCAAATGGCCGAAGCGGCAGTTCGGGCGGCCGAACATCGCGCGCGCCTGTTCTACGCCATCCGGTTACCCGAGGCTGTGATCGATTTCTCTTTGCGTGGACGCTGTGCGGGGCAGGCACGGGTCGAGCGTAGCGGTGAGACATCCCTGCGGATCAACCTCAAATTGTTGACTGAAAACTTCGAAGACTTCATGGAGCAGACGATCCCTCATGAAGTCGCCCACCTGGTCGTTAACTGGCAGGCCCGGAAAAAGCGACAACGGCCGCGTCCGCACGGGTCGGAATGGCGGCGCGTCATGCAGGACTGTTACGGTCTTCAGCCTGTTCGCTGTCACGCTTACCAGACCACCTCTGCACGGATTGTCCCGCGCAATTTCCTGTATCGTTGTGACTGTCGCGAACACCGCCTGACCAGCATCATGCACAACCGGGTGTCGCATCGCTACAAAGCTTTGTGCAAAAGCTGCAAGACCCCTCTCAAATTTGTCATTCAGCTGGCTCGTTAGCAGCCCTTTCGTCTGTGCTACGATTTTGTAAATCGTAGCACTTTGGCCTTGACGTTTAAGCCCTTGCCCCTCTAGAGTGTCAGCTAAACAGGCTTTTGCTGTACATTTTCTTTACAACTGAGCATGGGAAGTCATCACACGATGCACATGGCGGACGCTCTCGTTTCTCCCGCTGTCGGGGCAGCTTTCTGGGCCGCCTCAGCAGGGATAATCGCCCATAGTTCAGCTCGCTTGCGCAAACAGCTTGACGACCGCAAGGTGCCATTGATGGGGGTTCTCGGGGCGTTTGTTTTTGCTGCCCAGATGATCAACTTCAGCATCCCGGCAACCGGTTCAAGCGGGCATCTTGGCGGTGGGCTGCTGCTGGCTATTCTGCTCGGCCCGTCGGCAGCTTTCCTGACAATTGCGTCAATTCTGATGGTCCAGGCCCTGTTCTTTGCCGATGGCGGCCTGCTCGCACTCGGCTGCAACATCTTCAATCTCGGGGTCTTCCCGGCGTTTATCGCTCATCCTTTCATTTACAGCAAACTGATAGGCAGGGAACCGAGTCAGTCACGTATGGTCTTTGCCGCAATCATTGCCGCGGTGGTGGCCTTGCAATGCGGATCTCTCGGGGTCGTATTGCAAACCTTTGTATCCGGTGTCTCTTCGCTGCCGTTTGATACTTTTGTCCTCTTGATGCAGCCGATCCATCTGGCTATCGGCGTGATTGAAGGCGTGGTCACGGCCCTGATCGTCTCGTTCGTCTATCGCGCCCGCCCGGAGGTTCTGCACAGTGTCATAAAGGAGAAGCCGGTCGGCGAACTGCCGGTGCGATCGCTATTGACGGCCTTCCTGATTTCGGCGGCGTTGATCGGCGGGCTTTTTTCCTGGCTCGCGTCGGAACAACCGGATGGCCTCGAATGGTCGATCGCCAGGATCACTGGATCGGAGAACCTGCCGCAGCCTGGTCTCAAGGCACACGAAGCACTGAACGCAGTTCAGGAGAAGATGGCGTTCTTACCTGACTACACCCTGCCTGAAGGAGCAGGGCTCGACAAAAACCAACGCCTTGGCAAGACTCTTTCGGGAATCGTCGGCGGCGCCCTGACCCTGGTTATCTGCACCCTGATCGGCATTGTATTGCGCAGGAGGAGGCAAGGATAATGCTGGCCATAGACGGCTCCTTTCTCGACTTCAAGCAGCTCGACCTGCTGGCCCTGCGCCAGACCGCGGTACATCGTCTCGATCCGAGGGCCAAGGTGCTGACCACGCTCTGCTTCATCGTCTGCGTCGTGTCTTTCGACAAGTACCAGATCTCGGCATTGCTGCCGTTCCTGATTTATCCGGTCACTCTGATCGCCGTGGGCGACCTGCCACCGGGCTACATCCTGCGCAAGATGCTGTTCGTCCTCCCTTTTGCGCTGCTGGTTGGTCTCTTCAACCCGATCTTCGACCGACAGGTCATCCTGCAGATTGGCCCCCTCGACATCTGGGGCGGATGGGTCTCCTGCCTGTCAATTCTGCTACGGGCCATTCTGACGGCCAGTGCCGCAATCATCCTGGTTGCGATAACCGGCTTCCCTGCGATCTGTGAGGCTTTGGAAAAATTGAAGATGCCGCAGGCTTTTGCCGTGCAGCTCCTGTTCCTGTACCGCTACATCTTTGTCCTCACCGATGAAGGCGTCCGCACCGCGCGCGCCCGGCAACTCCGGACTTTCGGCCGGCGCGGTCTCGACCTGCGTCACTTCAGTTCACTGGTTGGTCACCTGCTGTTACGGACCTGGGAACGCGCCGAGCGGATTCACATGGCGATGCTGGCCCGTGGTTTCTCCGGCGAAGTTCATTCGACACACAAACAAAGTCATTTCGGTAAACCGGAACTTATCTTCACCGTCTGCTGGGTTGCCCTGTTCATCCTGCTGCGTCTCTACAATGCCCCGCAGTTGCTCGGCAGCCTTTTCACAGGAAGCATGCAATGAGCCATCATATCGTCGAAACGCGGCACCTCAAGCACATTTATCCCGATGGCACCATTGCCCTGAAAGATGTCTCGTTCCGTATTGAGCACGGCGAATCAGTCGGCATTATCGGTGCCAACGGTGCTGGCAAATCGACGCTGCTGTTACACCTCAATGGCTACCTGACCGCGACATCGGGTGAGATTATTATTGGCGATGATCCGCTTACCAAGCAGAACCTGGCGGTCATCAGGCGCACGGTCGGGATGGTCTTCCAGGACCCGGACGACCAGCTCTTCATGCCGACCGTCTTCGACGATGTCGCCTTCGGCCCAATCAACCTGGGGTTGTCCCGGGCAGAGATCGAAACCCGGGTCAGTGAGGCCCTGTCTCGGGTCGAAGCCGGTGCGTTGCGTGACAAGCCCCCCTATCACCTGTCGTGCGGCGAGAAGAAGCGGGTCGCCATAGCAACCGTGCTTTCAATGCTGCCAGAGATTCTGGTGCTCGATGAACCGACCAACGGCCTCGACCCGTATGCGAGACGCCTGCTTATCGCCCTGCTCAAGGGCTTCCATCATACACGTATCGTAACCAGCCATGATCTCGACATGATTTTTGAGCTCTGCGAGCGCACCATAGTGCTGCATGAAGGCGAAGTCATGGCGGACGGCCCGACCCTGGAGATCTTCCGGGACAACGCGTTGCTGGACACCTGTCGCCTTGAAAAACCTCTCGCCATGCAAGGCTGCCCGGTTTGCTCACCGGAACATAGACCCCTTCCAAAGAAGCCACCCTTGGTCGAACCTCACAGTCGAAAACCTCACCAACACAATCATTGATGTTGGCACACACACAGCTATTGTTAATTTGCATGCCTTTTTCACGACTGGTGGGCAGCTTGGCCTTGCCAGAGGGGCCTGATGCGGACCATCCGGACACAGGTATATTTTTCAGCCAAGGTAAACATTTTTACTTAGACAGGAACAGACAAACGCGCTATCTTGCTCACGGACAAAGGTCAAAAGGTCAGACCAAACGGCGAAGTCTCCCCAGAAATGGTCGGATTTGGCCGGCAATGCGAAAAAACTGCGATCAGCTGTTTGACAAATGCTGATTTTACGAGACTTTTTAACGTGTGCCACTGGCACCAACTTTGCTCTTGATGCAAGCCTGATGTCATCCTGGAGAGGATGGCGAATCAAACCCATTTCCTGCGGAGGTCAAATTCCCATGAATATTCACGAGTACCAGGCCAAGGCGATCCTGCGAAATTTCGGGGTTCCGGTTCCGGAAGGTCACGTGGTCTACAACAGCAACTCGGCCCGCGACTGGGCCAAGCGCATAGGCGAAGGGCCCTGGGCGGTGAAAGCCCAGATCCACGCCGGTGGTCGCGGTAAGGGCGGCGGCGTCAAGATCGCCAAGACCGCTGACGAGGTCAAACAGTTCGCCAGAGAGATGTTCGGCATGACCCTGGTGACCCATCAGACTGGCCCGGAAGGCAAAATCGTCAAGCGCGTCCTGATAGAGAATGGCTGCGACATCGCTGACGAATTCTACCTCTCCTTCCTGGTCGACCGGTCAACTGACAAGGTCACTTTGATGGCTTCGGCCGAAGGCGGTATGGATATCGAGGAAGTTGCGGCCAAGACACCCGAGAAGATCTTCTTCGAGGCCGTCGACCCCACGATAGGACTGGCCGCTTATCAGGCCCGCAAGGTCGCCTTCAAACTTGGCTTTGGCATTGCCCAGGTCAAGCAGGCTGTGCCGTTGTTTATGAACCTGTACAAGGCTTTTGTCGATGCCGATTGTTCTCTTCTCGAGATCAACCCGCTGGTTCTGACCGGTGACGGCAACCTGCTGTGCCTCGATGCCAAATTGAACTTTGACGACAACGCGCTATTCCGTCACCTGCGTATCCGTGACCTGCGCGACTACGATGAAGAGGACGCCAACGAGATCGAAGCTTCACAATACGACCTCTCCTACATTGCCCTGGATGGTAACATCGGTTGCATGGTCAATGGCGCCGGCCTGGCGATGGCGACCATGGACATCATCAAGCACTACGGTGGTGACCCGGCCAACTTCCTCGACGTGGGTGGCGGTGCCACCATCGAACGCGTCACCGAGGCCTTCAAGCTGATCCTCTCCGACGACAAGGTGAAGGGGATTCTGGTCAACATCTTCGGCGGCATCATGAAGTGCGACGTCATCGCGACCGGAGTCATCGAAGGGGCGAAGCAGCTCGGCGTCAAGGTGCCGCTCGTGGTACGCCTGGAGGGCACCAACGTCGAACTCGGCAAAAAGATGCTCGCCGAATCGGGACTGAACATCGTCAGCGCCGACGGCATGGCGGATGCCGCCGAAAAAATTGTCAAAGCAGTTAAAGGTTAGCGGAAAGAGGGCAGGGGAAGATATATTTCCTCACAATGCTTGCCGCTCACCTCTGAACTGAATCAATAGGAGAGAATACGATGAGTATACTGGTTGACAAAAATACACGCGTTATTACCCAGGGGATCACCGGTGCCACCGGTCTCTTCCACGCCCAGGGTGCCCGTGACTATGGCACCCAGATGGTCGGTGGCGTGACACCCGGCAAGGGTGGTACCAAAATCGACGGCTTCCCGGTCTTCGATACGGTCGAAGATGCCGTCAAGGCAACCGGCGCCAATGCTTCGGTCATCTATGTGCCGCCGATCGGCAGCGCCGACGCAATCATGGAAGCGGTCGATGCCGGTATCGAACTGGTGATCTGCATCACCGAGGGCGTTCCGGTGCTCGACATGGTCAAGGTCAAGAAATACATGGAGGGCAAGAGCTGCCGCCTGGTCGGCCCCAACTGCCCCGGCGTGATCACTCCGGAAGAATGCAAGATCGGCATTATGCCGGGCTACATCCACAAGAAGGGCCCGGTCGGTGTCGTATCACGCTCAGGAACCCTGACTTATGAAGCGGTCTGGCAACTGACCACCCGCAATATCGGTCAGACTACCTGCGTCGGCATCGGTGGCGACCCGGTTAACGGCACCGACCACCTGGATGTCTTAAGAATGTTCGAAGATGATCCGGCCACCGAAGCGGTCATCATGATCGGTGAAATCGGCGGCGACGCCGAAGAGCAGGCGGCCGCGTTTGTTCGCGATCACATGACCAAGCCGGTAGCGGCATTCATTGCCGGAGCCACGGCTCCTTCCGGTAAACGTATGGGCCACGCCGGTGCGATCATTTCCGGCGGCAAAGGCGATGCTGCGAGCAAGAAGGCTTTTCTGCGGGAGTGTGGCGTGAGCGTTGCCGACAGCCCTGCCGAAATGGCTGAAGCCCTGTTGAAAATCTGGCAGCCCTGAGCTTGTCCTGATATGGATTAAAAAAAGGACCGGCCCGACGCCGGTCCAGACTGCTGACAAAGTTCAGCCAGACGCGACGATAGTGAGGGCAACAGATGAACCATCTGTTGCCCTTGTTTGTTGAACTCTGAAATTCAAAGACAAAATCAAAACCGTCGGGGTTGCCCGACAGCAACTTCATTTTCTTTGTAGCGACAAAGAAAACGAAGAAAAAGAAAGCTGTGGGTACTGCGCTTGGCATGTCTTGCTCGTAAGGGCGGCAGCATCAATTTAGTTAGTTCTAACCGATTAAGAGTCTGCACTTCCCTCACAGAATCCGAGGCTCTTGTGAGCCTCTCCTGTTGTGTCGGGTTGCAAAGCTT
>Ga0210079_1000112_pt1 | contig 11023 bp, 6 predicted proteins | sample White_CordA_D2_FD_185587 | JGI IMG/M metagenome (GOLD analysis project Ga0210079, IMG submission 185587) | Wetland microbial communities from the San Francisco Bay, California, USA, that impact long-term carbon sequestration - White_CordA_D2... | ecosystem: Environmental > Aquatic > Marine >...
CGATAGTTTTTTTCATGACTTCCTGGCCATTCTCCAGGATCACCAGGTCGCTGCTATACTCTTTGGGGCGACCGCCGCCTTCGTAGAATTCGACCTTGAAATCATCGTTGCGCACTTCAAACCCGATCGGGAACGGCACCTGGCTGCCCCGCAGCCAGATCGAGTCGATCGATTTGCCTTCGATGATATTGACATACGCCTTGAAGCCCCAGACGTTGCCGATCATGGCGCCGACAAAAATGATCAGGATCGAGGTATGTGTGACATACACGCCGAAGCGTGAAAAAGCGCCTTTTTGCGCGAACAGGTAGCTCTTGCCGTCCTCGTCATTGATCACCGGCTTGGCGAACTTCTGACCGAGTACGGTTGAGATCTTGTCACGCACGCTTTCGACGGTGCCTTCCGTAACGATCTCTTCACGGTTGGAAAAGGTACGGAACAGGCCATCATCAGCTTTGAGGACCGGCTCGCGAACCACTTTGATGATACGTGGCAGGCGCTTGATCGAGCAGCAGATCAGGTTGACAGCAAAGATGCCCATCAGGGACAGGAACCAGTAGGAATGATACATGTCGAAAAACTGCAGGGCATCGAGTGCCTTGTAGGTCGACTCGCTCCATCCGTACATCTCCATGTATTCCTGGGGAGACTTGTTCTGCTGGATAACCGTACCGATGATCGAGGTCAAGGCGAGCAGGATCAGTGTGAAGATCGCCAGCTTAAGCGAGCAGAAAAAGTCCCAAAGCTGGTCGGTGAAACTCTGTTGTTTGCTCAAATTGTTTGCTCCTAAAAAGAGGGAGACGACCACGCAGGTCAACACCCTCAAAAAATTTATGCTGTCGCATCAGAAACAAGCCCTGTTCTGATAAGACAGCCAGCATGTTCAAGGTAATATGACCCTTCTTCCTGTGTCAAGACGGGTAAGAACGATTCGGTACTGTGCATATACGTAAAAGCATAAGTCGGCAGCCGTATGGATCGCGCCAAAGGTGCGATCGACAGGCTCAGCCGAAATCAGCGGCCAGCTTCTTGCCCAGAGCCTCCGCCTTCGCCTCGACGCCTTTCGCCATATCGGCCTTGAACTGCACCAGTTTTGCAGAAAGTTCTGCGTCGTCAACCGCCAGGATTTGTGCCGCGAAGATCCCTGCATTGCGGGCACCGGCCTTGCCGATCGCCATGGTCGCAACTGGAATGCCGGCAGGCATCTGCACCATCGCCAGCAGGGCATCGAGGCCGTTCAGGGCCGTCGCATCAATCGGTACGGCAATCACCGGCAGTGTGGTTTCGGCCGCCACCACCCCGGCCAGATGAGCCGCCGCACCGGCGCCGGCGATCAACACCTTGATACCACGCCCTTTTGCCTCACGAACCAACTTCGCGGTCCGTTCCGGGGTGCGATGGGCGCTCGACACGGTCATTTCGAACGGAACACCGAACTGGTCCAGAGCCAGCGCGGTCTCTTTCATGATTTCGTAATCGTTGTCGCTGCCCATCAGGATTCCAACCAAAGGGTTCTTACTCATCGTCTCGTTACCTTCTCATTTTTTGGGCCACTTGGACCACTGATAACATCTGAAAAAGCTGATTTTGATTTGAGTCTACAATCTGAATTTTTCGCCTTGATCTGTGGCAATTTCCTCGGTTCAGTTTTCCGCGGACCACGTACCGCGTTCCGTCTTTAAACCGCTCAGCGGTTTAAAGCCTTCTTGCCAATATCCTTGCGGAAATGCACACCCTTCCAGTCGATCCTGTCGACTGCACTGTAGGCGCACTCAATCGCTTCGGCAACGGTGCTGCCAAGGCCGGTGACCCCGAGGACGCGGCCGCCGGTGTTGACGATTTTACCGTCCTGAAAGCTGGTCCCGGCATGAAACACATAGACATCATCCATTGCCAGCACGGCATCCAGACCGGTGATCTCGAAGCCCTTGTCGTAGGATGCCGGGTAGCCCCCCGAAGCCATGACCACGCAGACCGCGGCCTTATCGTGCCATTCGATGGCGTCCTGGTCGAGATTGCCGCGGGCGCAGGCTTGCAGGACCGGAACGATGTCGGATTTCATGCGCATGAGCAGCGGCTGGGCTTCCGGATCGCCGAACCGGGCATTGTACTCGACCACCCGCGGTTTGCCGTCCTTGATCATCAAGCCGACATACAGAATCCCGCTGTAAGGGCAGCCGTCACTGACCATCCCGGCAATCGTCGGCTTGACAATCGTTTCGACGATCTCGTTGTGCAGCGTTGCCGTCACCACCGGGGCCGGCGAATAGGCTCCCATACCGCCGGTGTTCGGCCCTTCGTCATTATCGAAAGCTCGCTTGTGGTCCTGTGATGAAGCCAAAGGCAGGATATTCCGGCCGTCGGTGAAGGCGAAGAAGGACGCTTCCTCGCCATCCATGAATTCTTCGATGACGACACTGGCACCAGCGGCACCGAACACCTTGTCGAGCATGATGTCATCGACAGCAGCGATCGCCTGCTCTTCCGACATGGCTACGATCACACCCTTGCCGGCGGCGAGGCCGTCAGCCTTGACAACGATCGGCGCACCCTGCGCCTTGATGTAGGCGACGGCAGCATCACGGTCGGTGAAGGTCGCATAGGCCGCCGTCGGGATGGCGTATTTCTTCATCAGGTCCTTGGAGAAACTCTTGCTCCCCTCGATCCGCGCGGCGGACTGATTCGGGCCGAAGATCTCCAGACCGACGGCCTGGAAGCGGTCGACGATACCCATAGTCAGGGGCACTTCCGGGCCGACCACGGTCAGATCGATCTTTTCGGCCTGGGCGAAATCCAGCAGAGCCTCGATATCATCCGCCGGGATATGCACGCAGTCAGCCAGATTGGCAATTCCCGGATTTCCCGGAGCGCAATAAATCGTTTCCACCAGAGGTGACTGCGCGATCTTCCAAACCAGCGCGTGCTCTCGGCCACCACCACCGATGACTAAAATCTTCATCTCAATACCTTCCATTCAATGCGGAGGCTGGGGGCTAGGGTCTGGGGACTGGTATTTTGCCAGCCTCCAGCCCCTAGTCTCCAGCCCCTGCCCTTAATGTCTGAAATGTCGCATCCCGGTAAAGACCATCGCCATACCGTGTTCGTCAGCAGCGGCAATCACCTCTTCGTCGCGGATCGAACCGCCCGGCTGGATGACCGCGCTGATGCCTACGGCAGCGGCGTTGTCGATCCCATCACGGAACGGGAAGAAGGCATCAGAGGCCATCACCGCGTCCTTGACTTCGAGCCCGGCATGTTCTGCCTTGATCGCCGCAATCCGCGCCGAGTTGACCCGACTCATCTGGCCCGCGCCGACGCCGACCGTCATGCCGTCCTTGCCATAGACAATCGCGTTGGACTTGACAAACTTGGCGACCCGCCAGGTGAAGAGCATGTCTTTCATCTCGGCTTCGGTCGGCTGGCGTTTACTGACCACCTTCAGCTCCGCGGTCAGCTCGATGTCGAGGTCCTGGACCAGTATACCGCCGTTGACCTTTTTCATGTCGAGGCGAGCCGCCGGCTGCGACGGCCATTCTCCGCATTCGAGCAGGCGAACGTTCTTCTTGCTCGCCACCACCTCCACCGCAGCAGCGGAAACCTTCGGCGCGATAATCACTTCGACGAACTGCTTGTCGCAGATAGCCTGAGCGGTCTCAGCGTCTAGTTCGCGGTTGAAGGCGATAATGCCGCCGAAAGCCGACTCGGTATCGGTACTGAAAGCGCGCTGGTAGGCATCGAGCAGGTTGTCACCGTAAGCGACACCGCATGGATTGGCATGTTTGACGATGACGCAGGCCGGGCCCTCGCTGAACTGCTTGACGCATTCAAGAGCCGCATCGGTATCGGCAATGTTGTTATAAGAGAGCTGCTTGCCCTGCAGTTGCCGGGCTGTAGCGAGCGAGGCTTCCTGGATATCATTTTCGACGTAGAAGGCCGCCTTCTGGTGCGGGTTCTCGCCGTAGCGCATGATCTCGGTACGCTGGTACTGGAAGGTCAAGGCGCTCGGGAAATCGGCACTCTCCGCATCGACTCGCCGACCGAGCCAGTTGGAGATGGCGGCATCATAGGCGGAGGTGCGCTGATAAACCTTCAGCGCCAGGCGGAAGTTGGTCTCGCGGGAAACGTCACCCTGGTTGGCGGCCATCTCATCGAGAACGACAGCATAATCAGCAGGATCGACAACCACTGTGACGGACTGGTTGTTTTTGGCGGCGCTGCGCAGCATGGTCGGGCCGCCGATATCGATATTCTCGATGGCGTCCTCGAGGGTGCAGTCGGGCTTGGCAACGGTTGCTTCGAAGGGGTACAGATTAACCACCACCATGTCGATCGGTGTGATGTCATGTTCTGCCATCTTGGCGACGTGGGCCGGGTTGTCGCGCAGGCCGAGCAGGCCGCCGTGAATTTTCGGGTGCAGGGTCTTGACGCGGCCGTCAAGCATTTCCGGGTAACCGGTGTGCTCGGCGACATCCTTCACCTGGAGGCCGGCGTCCCGCATGATGCTCGCGGTGCCTCCCGTAGAAAGGATTTCAACGCCGAACTTGCTCAAACCTTCGGCAAATTCAACGATGCCGGTTTTGTCAGAAACACTGATTAACGCTCGTTTGATCACAGCCATGTCAGAACCTCTTGAATTTGTTGTTTAAATTAACGCAAAAGCGCTAAGGAATGTTTGAAAAAGCACAACGGGGACATCTTAAAAAGTAAAAACAGATACAAACATGTCGTTCACTTTGCGCTCTTGCTTAAACGCTTTGCGCTTTCGCGTTAAATATTTAGACCTGTCGTTGCCCTCAAAAGTTTAAACGGCCAGCATCCGGTTGGTCATCAGGGAGGTTTTATCTAACATGGGCTCATGTAGCGAGGCAACCCTTTTCGGGAGATTGGTGGTCAATATTGTTACTTCTGAATGCCGGATAATCAAGGCTGAGTTCCGACGCCTGGTTTTTGTATAGAACCAGCGGCTTACCGCGTTTACCTCACACCTTAGCAGCCGGATCAACATAGACCCGCGGCACCCGCTTGCTGATGCCGCAAAAGACCTCGTAGGTAATAGAGCTCACCTTGTCTGCCCACTCTTCGGCGCTGATGAATTCGTTACCGTCACGGCCGAGCAGGGTCACGCGATCGCCGATCTGCACTTCCGGGAGGTCGGTGACATCGACGAGAATCCAGTCCATGCAAACCGTCCCGGCAATCGGAGCCCTGTGTCCATGAATCAGAACATCACCCCGATTGGTCAGCAGGCGGTTGTAACCATCGGCATAGCCAACCGGTATCGCTGCAATCCGGGACCGGCGCGAGGCCACGAACCGGTGACCATAGGAGACGCCTCCTCCGGGAGGGACAATCTTGAGCTGGGCGACCTCGCTGATGAAATGCATCACCGGCTGCGGGGTGAACCCTTCCGTATAAGGACCGCCGGTCAACCCACCATAGAGGCAAATCCCGGGCCGCACCAGGTTACACCCGGAAAGAGCACGGCTGTAAATCCCCGCGCTGTTGGCAATATGGCGATAGCGCGGATTGAATCCATGTTCTTCCACCCTGGCGACCACCTCGACAAAAGCCTGGTATTGTACCGAGGTCAACGGCCGCTCGGGTTCATCAGCCACGGCCAGGTGGCTCATGAGTCCGACCATGTTCAAATTTTTCAGCTGTTTCAGGATCGCGAGAACTTCATCGAGCAGTTCCACCCGGAAGCCCAACCGGCCCATCCCGGTATCGACCTTGAGGTGGTAGTCGATGCCTGTTTCGGCGTTACGGGCGAAAGCATCCAGCCGTCGGGCACAATCCAGGTCGTAGATTACAGGGGTCAGACGATATTCCAGGAGGTCATTTTCCTGGCCAGGAAAGGCGCTGCCGAGCACGAGAATAGGCTGATCAATACCCAGCCTGCGCAATTCGACGCCTTCCTCGACCAGAGCGACACCGAAGATGCTGGCACCGGCATCGGCAAGGACCGGAGCAACCCCTGCGACGCCATGACCGTAGGCATCGGCCTTGACCACGGCCAGGATATCACAATCGTCACCGACGGTATTCCGGACTTCCTGGAAATTATGCCGGAGGGCAGCGAGATCGATTTCAGCACGGGTCGGTCGGCGGGCGGACATGAACAACTCCGGGTAAATTTATTAAAAATCAGAAGGCAACATTAAATCATGTGACTTTGAAATCTGTAAAGCCTTAAAGGCGGGGGCTGGTATTTGGGGGCTGGAGGCTGGTATGAGGCGGGGAATGGATGTCGGAGGCTGGGGGCTGGGGGCTGGTATAAGGCGGGGACTGGGTGATCGGTGCAAAGTTTTTGCCAGCCTCCAGCCTCCAACCCCCAGTCCCTGCCTTCAAGTCCCTGCCTTCAAGTCCCCGCCTTTAAAATGTTGACAGCCAATCGATCAATATTCTACGCTGTTCGTCAGCCGATAACGGGAGAATCTTGATTGATCGCATGATGAGATTTTTTCGGTTCGGAATGCTTTAAAACACCTGTACCACCGCTAGGGGAGTAGAAGATTACTGAGAGTTTCGTCTCATGGCGAAACGACCCTTGGAACCTGATCCGGATCATGCCGGCGGAGGGAAGCGGACTGGACAGCAACGAGCATACCCTCTAACGGGGAAAGCGCCGTGGCACCAGCCGGGCGCTTTTTTGTTTTTAATAAAGACAGAACCTGTCTGGACGCTGATAGAGTCTGATCAATGCCGCTTTAATACCAGAAGAGATCATTCTTTTCCGCATTCATCAGCGTCCATTTGGCTTTCGATTCTCTCCGTGTTCTTTGCGCTTCTGCGAGAGATTGACTAAAACATTTCCTTTAAGGTTAAGAATATGATCCAGGGGCTTTATCTGATTACTCCACATGGTTCCGAGGAGCACATCCTGAAGACTGTCAGTGATGGGCTGCGCGGCGGAGCCAGGGTTGTACAGTACCGGGACAAGCAACGCTCGCCTGATGCCCAGGTCAACCTGGCCCGCCAGCTCGTACAGCTGTGCAAAGATGCCGGCGCCACCTTCCTGATCAATGACAGCCCGGAACTGGCCGTGGCCTGTTTTGCCGATGGTGTCCATCTGGGACAGGCCGATGGTTCGGTAAACGATGCCCGCAAACTGCTCGGCCCGGGCAAGCTGATCGGCGTTTCCACCCGCACAGTCGACCAGGCCCTGAAGGCCGAAATGGCCGGTGCCGATTACATCGGTGTCGGCAGTATCTTCCCGACCAGCACCAAGGATGATGCGGAGCTGATCGGCATCGAGACCCTGCGTAAGGTGCGCATGGCAGTCAAGGTTCCGCTGGTCGCGATTGGCGGCATCGACGGGATGAACGCTGCCGAAGCCATTGCCGCCGGAGCTGACGCCCTGGCTGTGATATCGACCATTGCCGACGACCCGGCCCCTGCCCTGGCGGCGAAGGAGCTGTCTCTGTTGTTCAACACCAGGCAAGCTCCGGAATCGACCCGGGTGCTGACAATCGCCGGCTCCGATTCCGGCGGCGGCGCGGGAATCCAGGCGGATTTGAAGACGATTGCCTTGCTCGGCTCATTCGGGACCAGCGCGATCACTGTTCTGACCGCGCAGAATACCCTTGGCGTCCATGGCCTTTCACCGGCCTCCGCAGAATTTATCGTCAAACAGGCACAGGTCGTTCTGGATGACATCGGCACCGACACGGTCAAAACCGGCATGCTTTACAGTGCCGAAATCGTTGCTGAAGTCGCTGCAATGATTGGTCAATACCGGCTGCTCAGCGTGGTGGACCCGGTGATGATTGCCAAAGGCGGCGCGGCACTTCTGAGGCAGGATGCGATCGATGCCGTACGTCATGAATTGCTGCCAAGCACTTACCTGCTGACACCGAACATTCCCGAAGCTGAAGCCCTGACGGGACTGGAGATTGAGACTCTCGAGGAGATGGAAGAAGCGGCGAAGAGGATCCAGGCCATGGGCCCGCGGCACGTTCTGCTCAAGGGTGGTCATCGCGACGGCGACGCTATCGACGTACTGCTGGCCGGCGAGACGATTCAGAAACTCTCGGCAGAGCGCATCGATACAACCAGTACCCACGGCACTGGCTGCTCCTATTCCGCGGCGATTGCCACGTTACTGGCACAGGGCCTGCCACTGGTCAGGGCCGTCGAGTCGGCCAAACTCTTTATCAATCAAGCAATCCGTCACGCCTACCCGATCGGGGGTGGACATGGGCCGATTAATCATTTTGCCGGCGCACGGACAGTAAAAAGTGACATGGCAGAAGGGAAAAGTATTTGAGTAAGAACCGCTTTTGACTGTTTACCTTTTACTTTTCACCTTTCACCTGAAAGAGGTTTTATGAAGAAACAAGCGACATTGACCCAACTCGAATTCGCCCGACAGGGCGTTGTCACAGACAAGATGAAGCAGGCCGCAGCGACCGAAAATATTGACCCGGAGATCCTGCGCCAGCGTATCGCCGAAGGCACGGCGATCATCTGCCACAACAACCGGCACAGCAATGGCATCCCGCTCGCGGTCGGCAAGGGCCTGCGGACCAAGGTCAATGCCAATATCGGCACCAGCAAGGACGACACGAGCATCGACAAGGAGCTGGAAAAGGCCCGTGTTGCGGTGGCGGCCGGGGCTGATGCGATCATGGATCTCTCGACCGGCGGCCCGATCGACGAAATTCGTGCCGCGATCATCAACCAGACCACCACCTGCATCGGCTCGGTACCACTTTACCAGGCCGCCGTCGATACCGTGACCCGCAAGGGCAAAGCGATGGTCGACATGACCGTCGACGAGATTTTCGACGGTATCGTCAAGCACCTCGATGACGGTGTCGACTTCATCACCGTGCATTGCGGCGTCACCAGAGCCACTGTCGAGCGGATGGACAACGAGGGTCGCATCATGGAGGTGGTCTCGCGCGGCGGCTCCTTCACCGTCGAGTGGATGACCCACAACAATGCCGAAAACCCCCTGTTCGAACATTTTGATCGCCTTCTCGAAATCGTCAAGCCCTATGACGCCACCCTTTCGCTGGGCGACGGCTTCCGTCCCGGCTGCCTGGCCGACGCGACCGACCGGGCGCAGATCCACGAGCTGATCCTGCTTGGTGAGTTGGCCCAGCGCGCCTGGAAAGCCGGTGTCCAGGTGATGATCGAGGGGCCGGGGCATGTCCCGTTAAACCAGATCGAGACCAACATCCAGTTGCAGAAGCGCCTCTGCCACGGCGCACCCTTCTACGTACTCGGCCCACTGGTGACCGACATCGCTCCCGGCTACGATCACATCACCTGTGCCATCGGCGGGACCCTTGCCGCTGCGGCCGGTGCCGACTTTCTCTGCTATGTCACCGCCAGTGAGCATCTCGCATTGCCAACCGTAGAGGATGTCCACGAAGGCGTTATCGCCAGCCGCATCGCCGCCCACGCCGGAGACATCGTCAAGGGCGTACCTGGTGCAATCGAGAAAGACATTGCCATGGCGAAGTGCCGTAAAGAACTTGACTGGGAAGGCCAGTTTGCTCTCGCCCTGGACCCCGCGAAAGCCCGCCGTATCCGCGCGGAATCAGGCGTTGATGAAGAGCATGGGGCCTGCACCATGTGCGGCGAGTTCTGCGCCTACAAGGTTATGAATGAACGGGGTAAAACGGGGACTTAAGGGCGGGGGCTAGGGACTGGAGGCTGGGGGTTGGTTTGATTGAAAAAAGGCACTTCAAAACGAAGTGCCTTTTTTATTTGTGATTAAATGAACCAGTCCCCAGCCCCTAGTCCCTAGTTGTTGAGTGCCACAACATCGATTACTGGAAAATGTGCCAGTACATCGATAACAAATGTTCTCTGACAATCGAATAGTAGTCACGTAAATCTATGGACACCAAACTTATCTGGAGGTGTTCATGGATGATGTAATCAAGAAATGCCGGGTTCTGGCTGTTCAGCGGTTCAAGGCTGGTGAAAGCCCTGAATCAATTTGCGCATCCCTCGGCAAATCAAAGTTTTGGCTCTACAAATGGGTGAAGCGTCACAGCGAAGACGATCCTTTGTGGTTTGAAGATCGTTCCCGCAAGCCTCTATCAACACCGCATCGCATACCGGTCGAGATTGAGGAGATCGTCAAATTGGTGCGCTTGAATCTGTATAACCAGGATCTGTTTTGCGGTGCCCAGGCCATTCTGTGGGAACTGGAAGACCTCGGGGTTCGACCGTTACCTTCACTACGCACAATCAATCGCATCCTGAAACGCAATGATCTGACCCATCGCAGAACCGGCAAGTACGAACCGAAGGGAACCGCTTACCCAAAGCTTCCGGCACTGCTGCCGAACCAGACGCATCAGATGGATCTGGTCGGCCCCTGTTATCTGACCGGCCCGATTCGATTCTATGGACTCAATGTGATCGATACGACAACCGCGCGTTGTGGTCTATATACGTCGTTGTCCAAGTCCGGACAAGACGTCTTGAACGGAACCTGGGCGATCTGGTCGCGTCTGGGGATACCGAACAACCTTCAGGTCGATAACGCTATGTCTTTCCTTGGCAGTCCAAGGTATCCGCGAGCATTGAGTCAGTTTGTTCGGCTTTGCCTGCATCATGATGTTGAAGCCTGGTTTGTTCCCATGGCCGAGCCATGGCGCAATGGAATAGTCGAGCAGTTCAATGATCACTACCAACAGAAATTCCTCGGTAAGGTGATGATGACTTCGGCCGATGAACTGCGTGCCGGAACAATGGCTTTTGAGCAGCGACATAACAGCTCTTATCGCTATAGCAAACTGGGCGGGAAAACACCCATCAAGGCACTTTCTGCGAGCAAGGCAACACTGAGGTTCCCGAATCCGGAGGACAACCCCCAACAGCAGCTAAAGAAGCCAGAGGTGGGTCGTTACCATTTGGTACGCTTGATCCGCAGCGACCTCAAGCTCAACATCCTGGGTGAACTGTTTCCCGTTCCACCAGAAGTAAAACTCGAATACGTGGTGGCTACTATCGATGTCAAAGAACAGAAATTAAAGCTCTATCTGGGCAAAACCCAAATCGA
>Ga0210079_1000113_pt1 | contig 11022 bp, 8 predicted proteins | sample White_CordA_D2_FD_185587 | JGI IMG/M metagenome (GOLD analysis project Ga0210079, IMG submission 185587) | Wetland microbial communities from the San Francisco Bay, California, USA, that impact long-term carbon sequestration - White_CordA_D2... | ecosystem: Environmental > Aquatic > Marine >...
GCGAAAGCAAGTAAGCAAACAAACACACCCCAATGCCTTGCCCGCTGCGCGGGTTCCCGATGCCGAAAAGATGAACGTCGGCAGGGCGAAAACTCGGCTAGTGCCTCAGACAGTTCGCCCTGCTGATCGACGTTAATCCATATATGGTCTCCCCCCAGTTTGCAAGAGCATCGTGACGAATGACGAGGGACAAGATTGCTACCATATATCCGGCCTCTTTTTGACAGATCAACTCTGCCGGGCCTTAATGAATTACGCGCGCATCGTCCTCAACATTCGCTCGGTTTTATGGAAACCGTCGGATTAAACAGGTTTTCGATGCGCCGGTCTGACCTGTTTCGTCATTACTGTTCACTCAGCCTTCGCAATCTTTGACGGGAACACCTCCTCTTCCTGCCGCTGTCTTAATGGGCCTCTTCGATCATTAAACCAAAGCCGGGTCATACCGTGTGTTGTATCGCAGGATCGCCCAGCCGATTCTTGTCAGCTTATTGGCCAAAGCAACCGCCGCTTTATTTTTCCCCCGTCTCTCTCGAACGCGATTGATCCATTGACTGAATGGATCGTCTCGGTTGACTGCAGACTGAACGACCGTACGGGCACCATGCACCAGAAGCTTTCTCAGATATCGATCGCCGCGCTTGCTGATCCCCAGCAAGACAGTTTTGCCCCCGCTACTGTACTGCCTGGGAACCAAGCCAAGAGACGCCGCAGCATGCCGACCACGGACATAGGCACGGCCATCACCCATTGCGCTACGGAAGGCGCTCGCGACAATCGGCCCAAACCCTGGGATGGTTTGTAACCGTTGACAGGCGTCATCTTGTTGGCTCAGAAACTCCAGCTCTTTGGTATAAAACCCTATATGCTCGTCCAATTCGACGAGCTGCTGATAGCGTCGTGCCAGAAGGGTCCGAAACCGTATGCTCAAACCGTTCTCCGCATCTTCCAACAGGTCCGGAATCGTCCGACGAAGAGTCGCGAGTCCCTTTGGAAGACTGATGCCGTATTCACCGAGCAGCCCCCGAGTCGAATTGCTCAGTGCCGTACGATCCCGAACACATTGAGAGCGCATCCGGTGAATTGCCTGCATGTCATGCGCTTCCACGGTCTTAATGGTGACAAACTGGATTCTTGGTCGGTTGAGAGCTTCGGCAATCGCGTGGGCATCGTTGTAGTCATTCTTGTTGCCCTGTACCAGGGGCTTCACATATTGAGGTGGGATCAATTTCACCTCATGACCCAGCGCCTCCAATTCACGACCCCAGTAGTGAGATGTAGCACAGGCTTCCATGCCAACCTTGCAGGGTGGCAATTGAGCAAAGAATTGGCGCACCTGGCTGCGTCGGAGCATGCGTTTCTTCACCTCTTTGTTGCGATCGTTGAAGCAGACGACATGAAAAACGTTCTTTGCCAGATCCAAACCGACGGTGGTAATATTCATGATGGTCTCCTCTCTCTACGTTGATGGTTGGTGTTGCTTCCATCATGGCGCATAGACGCCGATTTAGGTAGTGGGGGGAGACCATTTCATCATTCGTCACCGGCGGCGGCAACAGGGGAGAAGTCAAAGGCAGAAACACGAACCCAGCATCACGTGCAGTTTTTGTCAGTAACCTGAAACACTCACTTTCAGTGGTGCTTCATGTTCAGTGACATGAGTGCTCAGCGTTATTGCCTGGCCTGTGGCAGAATCTGGTTCAGCAGTACACCGATGATGCCAGCCAGGCCGATTCCACCGAGCTTGACGACGGTCAGGTCGAAGTTCATGCCGCCGATCCCGAACACCAGTATGACTGCAACGATCGTCAGGTTGCGCGGCTGCATCAGGTCGGTGCCCGCCCTGACCAGGGTGTTGATGCCGATCACTGCAATCGCGCCGAACAGCAGGACCATGATACCGCCCATGACCGGTGCCGGGATGGTGTTGAGGAAGCCACCGAGCTTGCCAATGAAGGCGAGCAGGATTGCTGCAATGGCTGCCCAGGTCATGATAAACGGGTTGAAGGAGCGGGTCAGGGCCACGGCGCCGGAGACCTCGGAGTAGGTGGTGTTGGGCGGTCCGCCGAGACACGCCGCCAGGCTGGTGGCGAGACCGTCGCCGAGCATGGTTTTGTGTATGCCTGGATCGTCGACGTAGTCTTTGCCGGTGATGCTGCCGATCGCCAGAACGTCGCCGAAGTGTTCTATCGCCGGGGCAATCGCGACCGGTACGATAAAGAAAATCGCTTCGAGATTCCAGACCGGCAGGGTGAAGTCCGGAACTGCCAGCCATGGCGCATCGAGGACCTTCTGCATCGAAATCAGCGTCGGTCCGGTCCAGTTCTGCAGCTCGCCTGGATCAAAGCTCGCCTGGATCGAACTTGAAATTCCGCTCAAGTCGAGTCCGAGAGCAGTAAGGTAACCGGCGGTGATGCCGCAGAGGATCGGGATCAGCCTGAACAGCCCTTTGCCAAGCAACGAAACGAGGACGGTAACGATCAGCGCCACTCCTGCAACCATGTAGGCAGTCGGCTGCGGAACCAGCCAGGCGGCGCCGTCACCGGTTCGGCCAGAGGCCATGTGCACGGCGACCGGGGCCAGGACCAGGCCGATGACCATGATCACGGGTCCTGTCACCACCGGTGGCAGGATGCGATGCAGGATATCGGAACCGAAGACCCTTATGCCGAGGCTGATAAGAACGTAAAGCAGTCCAGCTGCAGCAAGGCCGCACATCGTGCCGGGAATGCCCCACTGTTGTACACCGTAGATGATCGGCGCGATGAAGGCGAAACTGGAAGCCAGGAACACCGGGACCTTGCCGCGTGTGACCAGTTGGAATACCAATGTGCCGGCGCCGGCCGTAAAGAGCGCGACATTGGCATTCAACCCGGTCAGAAGTGGGACCAGGACCAGTGCGCCGAAAGCGACAAAGAGCATCTGGGCGCCAATTACGATCTGCTTGGGGTTGAGGCTGAACGTATTGTCGTGCAGGTTCTCTGACATTGAATATGCTCCTGTGATGAATTTTTTGCTTGTCTGCCCGGAAACCCGGGTAAAAAGGTGCCCTTGACCGGGTCGCTACTTGGTGCCGAAGATCTTGTCTCCGGCGTCGCCGAGGCCGGGCAGAATGTAGCCGACCTCGTTCAGCTTCTCGTCGATCGCCGCGACATAGATGTCTACATCCGGATGTTTCTTCTGCAGTGCGGCAATCCCCTCCGGTGCGGCAACCAGGAATAAACCCTTGATCTTTTTGCAGCCCGATTCCTTGAGCATGTCGATCGCGGCGATCACGCTGCCGCCGGTCGCCAGCATCGGATCGAGGATCATGGCTGTACGATCTTCAATCCGGCTGGTGAATTTCTCGTAGTAGGCGACGGGCTCCAGCGTCTGTTCGTTGCGGTAGAGGCCTATGACGCTGACCCTGGCACTCGGGATCAGGTCAAGGACGCCGTCCATCATGCCAAGCCCGGCACGCAGAATCGGCACGACAGTGATCTTCTTGCCCTTGATCGTGTCGACCGAGACCTGTCCGGCCCAACCCTTGATGGTTTCCTTCTCCGTCTCCAGGTCGCTGGTCGCCTCGTAGGTCAGCAGGCGCGCAACTTCCGAGGCGAGTTCGCGAAAAGCCTTGGTGCTGACATCATCACGGCGCATCAGGCCCAGCTTGTGTCGAACCAGAGGGTGCTTGATCTCATGAACGGACACGATTGTCTCCTTTGCGGGTGGGGTGCTGAGAAAAAATCACAACAAATTATCATGATCGTCCCCTTGCAGCAAGCAAATGAAAGGGTGAAATTGATTAAGCTTATGGCTTCATCAATGGCATTGCCGATCATGATCTGCTATCGTAAGCGGCATGGAACTCCAGAGTCGGACAGGGCAGACGGAAATGCCGTTATTGGTTACGGCTGCCGTGGTGTTTGATGGTGAAAAAGTTTTGCTGACCAGGCGGCCGGATGACAAGCGCCATCCTGGTTTCTGGGAATTCCCGGGCGGCAAGGTTGACCCCGGCGAAAGCCCCGAACAAGCCCTCTGCCGTGAGATGCGGGAAGAGCTCGATGTCGAGGTCCGGGTCAGCGGTATTTACGAAGTTGTTTTCTATCGTTACGAGTGGGGCCCGGTCCTGATCCTTGCCTACCAATGTGAGCTCCTGACAGATACGCTGCGCGACCTCGGTGTGGCAGAGCACCGTTGGGTCCTGCCGCGCGAAATGGTGAATTTCAACATCCTGCCGGCCGACCAGCCAATCATTGATCGACTGAATACCTGATCCACCTTCAAAGTTGACCTCTCTGAACTATTAAATAAGATTTTAGAACGGTATTTTTCTATTCCGTGATAATTCTCTCCAGAGCTTGTTAAATGTCTGATTTATCAGATTATATAATGTTTTTCAGGAGTCCTTTACCCAATAAGTGGGATTTTTTACACCCGCAAGCTTTGCTTTTAACTAACTTTTTTAAGCAAATCGTTGACAATAATAAAACAGCGTATTATTTTATTCCACACAAGTTCTTTTTGTTATTTTTTGCGATTCCATAAGGAGTTATCCGTGCCCTCCAGAGACAAGGAATCATATTCTATACAAGCCGTTGAAAATGCTCTTGATGTATTGGAAGCTCTCAGTGAGATAGACGACGACGTCCGTATCAGTCAGCTGAGTGAAAAGCTTGCCATGAACAAGACGAGTGTTTTCCGTCTTCTGGCAACGTTTGAAAATCGCGGCTATGTCGAACGCGAGGAGCAATCGGGAAAATACCGTCTCGGCCTGTCTGCCTATGAAATCGGTCAGAAGTTCCTGTCGCGAATGGGGTTGTTGAGACATGCCCGTCCGGTTGTTGAACGTTTGGCCCGGGGCTGCAATGAGGCGGTCTATATCGCGGTTCGACGGCGCAAGGAAGTCCTTTTCCTGGACATGATCGACACCACCCAGAAAGTCAAGATCGTCTCCCTGGTCGGCAAACGATTCCCTCTCGAAACAACCGCCGCCGGTCAGGTTCTGCTGGCCTTTAACAAGGGTCAGGAGAAAATCGTCGCTGAGCCTGGCAATTCTGCCGCAAGTCATTTTACGGTAATCCGTGGTCATGGTTACGCCCAGGACAATGATGCTTTGGGAGAAGGTATTGCCAGTGTGGCGGCTCCGCTGTTTGGCAGCGGCGGCAAGCTGCATGGAGCAATTTGTGTCGTCGGCCCGGAATTCCGTCTCTCCAGCGAAGTTATTCAGAAACAGATTCTGAATCCACTGCTTGACACCTGCGGCATCGTTTCCTCCAAACTGGGATGGCATTCTCCCTATATCCCGCGAAATTTGACCTGATCTGCTTGACAAGTCGGTTCGGTCTTCTTTCGCTGATGTGTCCAGGTCGGGGCCAACTCCTTTCTCGATGCAAAATCGTCCCAAAAGACGCCTTCCGGAAGCTTAAAGCGTTTGCCCATCTGTGCGATTAATGATAAATTATCACCGAATTTGAGGGCAGCCTCTTAGATTAATTTAGCCTGTGCAACGTTAATATCCCTATGCCGTTGATCAAACATCTAAAAGAAACCGAACCTTTCGACCAGCTCCCCGAATCAGCATTCAATGAGCTGAGCAAGGCTGCTATCCAGAAGAAATTCCCGGCCAACTTCGACATCTTCCAACAGAATGATCCCCCGACTGGCTACCTTTATGTGATCAAGGAAGGGTTGGTGACGATCACCCTGCTTTCGCCAGGGGGAATCGACATGGTGGTCGATTATCGCAAGGAGGGACAACTGTTTGGTGGAACTCCGGTGTTTACCGGAGAGCCTTATGCCGGCGGGGCCCGGACCGTTAAACCAACGATTTGCTACATGATTCCTGCAGAAGTTCTGCAGAAGCTGCAGAATGAATATCCACAGCTGAGCAAATTCTTCACCAGCAGTGTCCTGTCCAGAGTCCGTAAACTCTATTCGGAAATTGTCTCCGAGCATTCAGGTTCCGCCCTGATGCAGGTGGAATCATACCCTTTCAAAAAACGGCTTTCGGAGATCATGTCTTCTCCTGTGGTTACCTGCACGCCTGATGCAACGGTCAATGCCGTAGCGCGGCGTCTGACAGAGCATGGGATCAACTTCCTGGTGGTCGTCAATCCTGAGAATGAGCCGATCGGCATCATCACGGGCAGTGACCTGGTTGCCAAGGTCCTGGCACCGGATAATGTCAATGCCCGTTCCATGACTGCCCGGGATGTCATGCGTTCCTGCCCGCCGACCATGACGCCTGATACCTACATGTACGAAGCCATGGCGTTCATGACCAGTCATGGGCTCAACCATCTGCCGATCATCGATCGCAACCAGCTTGTCGGGATCGTTACGCCCCGTGACTTGATGAGATATCGCTCGCAGAAGGCTCTTTTGCTGCTGGGAAATATCCGTGAAGAGAAGTCGATTGAGGGGCTGGCATCAATTCGCCAGGAAACGGTGGGTGTCGCTCGTGCGCTGTTGTCGGAAACCCGGAGCACTCCTGAAGTCATGGAGATCCTGTCCCATATCCATCACGCGATTATCCGGCGTGTCTATCAGTTATGTCTTGATGAGATGACTGCGGAAGGGCTGACGTTGCCCGACATCCGGCATTGCTTCCTGATCATGGGCAGCGCCGGTCGCCGTGAGATGTTGCTACAGCCCGACCAGGATAACGGGTTCATCTTCGAAGATTTTCCCGATCTGCAGCAGGATGAGGTGGACGCTTTTTTTGTGCCTTTCAGCGAGAGGCTTAACATGGCCCTCGACCGGGTGGGATACCCGCTCTGCGATGGTGATGTCATGGCCCGTAATAGTGAATGGCGCGGCCGTCTGGTCGACTGGCAGGAGCGCATCAACAGCTGGTTGCTCGATCCGGAACCGACTCATGTCAGAAATTCCTCGATCTTCTTCGATTTCCTGCCTTTGATGGGTGATGTTGAACTGGCCCACGATTTGCGGGAGATGGTCGTCAGAGGTATCGAAACACACCAGGGATTCCTCTATCACATGATGACCCTGGATCTGCGTTACAAGGTCCCGCTTGGCCTGCTGGGCCGCTTCTCGGTGGAGAAAGAGGGCCATAACGCCGGAATGCTTTCGGTCAAGTACGGTGGTTGCGTCTACATTGTTGACTGCGTCAGGATGTTTGCCCTGGAAAGAGGCATTCAGGAGATATCCACAATGGATCGACTCCAGGCTTTGGTGGCGCAGAATGTCTTTGCCATAGAAACCGCCGAGCACATCAGGGCCGCATTCGAGGCCCTGGTCTTCCTCAGGCTGAGGCATGAAATCAGCATGATCGAATCCGGTCATCCCCCATCGCATTTCCTCGACCCTTACGCGCTGAGCAAAACGGAACAGGATCTCCTGAAAGAGTCGTTCCAGGCTGTGTCAAAACTGCAGGATGCGACGAAGAGACATTTCTCCCGCACACCCTTCTGATTTAAGGTAAGGCGACGCCTTCGATGGCTATGTTATAGCTGGCCTCGGCAGGACCGTGACCTTGCGTCTGCTGCTGATCCAGACTCCGCAGAAGACCAGTCCGCACGCCAGCCACTGCTCAGTGTTGAGCCTGTCGCCAAGGACCAGAATGCCGAGCAGCACACCGAAGACCGGGATCAGATTGACAAATCCAGCAGCCTGGCTTGCAGGAACTCTGCTCACCCCGAAATTGTAACAGGCATAGGCGCCGAATGTTATGAACGTGCCCAGGTAAACAACGGCCAGAAATGGAGTCGTCTCCAGGTGCCCGGGGATGCCGACACTCGGCATGAGCAGGAAAGGAAAGAAAAAAACACTGCCGAGAAACGCCTGGAAGGCGGTCAGGAAGAGAGGCGGATAATGATCGGAGAGATGTTTCAGGGCAACAGTGTAGCCTGCGGCACAGACCATTGCCAGGAATTCGCAGAAATTGCCAAGTAGCGGGTTTGGAGCATCTGCAGTTGTCTCGCTGGCAAGGCTCAGCCAGCAGGCACCGAGGATCGCCAGGATGAACCCGGTCAGGGTCTGACGGGTAATCTTCTCTTTGAGGACGCTCCAGGCCAGGATTGCCACCAGCAGAGGCAGCATTGCGGTAATCATCCCGGCTTGCGAGGCGCTGGTCAGTTCCAGAGCCTTGGCTTCAAAGATGAAGTACAGGCATGGTTCGCAGATGGCCATGATCAGCAGGTACTTCAGGTCGCGGCGCCGCCACTTGATTTTGCGAAATGCGGGAATGAAGACGACGAAACAAAGGCTGGCGATGAACATTCTGCCGAAGATCACCTGCATCGGGTGATAGCCGCGGAAAGCCAGCTTCAGAGCGACAAAAGAACTGGCCCATAACAGCATTGCCAGAATAAGACTTATAAAAGGCAGCATCTGCCTGGTTTTTTCTGTCACGTTGACACTCTTGTCACACCGGTTTGTTTAACAGGCACCGGTATAATCTGCAATAAGAGACTTGTCGTCCTCTCAGGCCAGCATTTCTGCACAGGTTGATGGAATCTGCAAGCAGAGGAATACATGATGAAGATGCTTATGTAAAGTTTTCCTGTGTTAATATTTCCCCGGGGGATCGTGGTGACATTTTTACTGACAGAAATGTGGCCAGCGTGTTACATAACCGGCGATTCCCGCTGACAGGATTTGATGGAAAATGACCAGACTCACCGAAAAAGGCCGCGGCATTCGCGATATGTTTGATCGTATTGCGCCGCGCTACGATCTGCTGAACCGGCTCTTGTCATTAGGCATAGACCGGCGCTGGCGTCGTTTTGCCGTCGGGCAGCTGGCCGTGCCGGAAGACGGCAGGGTGCTGGATATTGCCACGGGGACCGGTGATGTGGCCCTTGAGATCGGACGCCAGACCGCCCCGGGTGTGAAGATTGTCGGCTCTGATTTTACCCAGGGGATGCTGGTGCTTGGACGTCGGAAAATTACCGAGTCGCCATATCGCGACCGCATCGTGCTGGTCAATGCACCCTGTGAATCGATGCCGCATCCGGATGGCATCTTCGACGGCATCACGATCGCCTTCGGGATCCGCAACGTCGTCGACCGTCAGAAGGGACTGGAGGAAATGGCCCGTGTCCTGAAACCCGGCGGGCGAGCAGCGATCCTGGAATTCGCGACCCCACGCAATGGCTTTTTTCGGGCTGTCTACTACTTCTATTTCCTGCGTGTGCTGCCCTGGCTGGGCGGTTTGATTTCGCAACGCAGCGCCTACCAGTACCTGCCGGATTCCGTGCTCGAATTTCCTGACCGTGAAACCTTCAAAGAAATGATGGAGCTGGCCGGCTTTGTTGACGTCAAGGTCCATGACCTGACCGGAGGGATTGCTGCCGTCCACGTCGGGACACGCGCCGCCTGATCCTGCACGATTTCCATTTATTCCTTATCGGAGTCTCCACCCCAGAGGATCTGGGGATCTTCTATGAGCTTGAAAGGCAGCCCAAGAGCCCGCCTGAGCAGTCCAATCGTCGGTTCCGTGAGCGTGTCCAGTGGCATGATCATGACCGATACGTCGCCGATCTTGCCGCTGATACGGAAGTGTGCTGTCAACAGGGCCTTGTCTTCACCGGTCAACAGCCAGCCGGCCACCGGGACCTTGGAAATGATCTTGTCGACCGTGCCGAGAGGATGAATCGCCATGGCCATGTCGATCTCCTTGCTTACCAGGTCAACCTGACCGGTATAGGACTGATTCATTGCTTCGCTGCGAATCGTCAGGTCTTCGCTTTTGAGTATTCCATTGTCCAGTTGAAAATTCGCTGTCAGGCTTTCGTAGGGCATTCCCTCCAAATCCATGTCCGGCAACTGCAGGGCAAAGATCTGGGATACGTTCAGCAGAGAGAATACCTTGCTCAGAACAGGAAACTCGTGGAGCACGCCATCCTTGATCTGAATGCTGAATCTGCCGAAGGAAGAGGGCAGGAAGTTGCTGCCGATATCGCCGGTCAGGTAAAAGTCGCCGCGTAACGCGCCACGGACGATATTCTCCTGGTTCAACAGTTCCCGGTAGACTTCCAGGGCATCGACGTCTTCCGCGTGCCCGGAAATCCTTAAATGGGAAGGCCCACCTTTGACGAAGTCTGTCAGGACCTGTGCATTGCAATACCCCTCACCAACTGAAAAGTCGAGCGGATGGATAACCAGGCGGCTCCGGGTTGGAACGATAACGCCGGAGGCGTCGTGAAATGCCATGCCATAAAGATCCCCTTGCTTGATGTGGGCAGTGATTCTTATCTCGGGCTGCGGCCTGGGGGTAGGGGATACGGAGCTGTCCGTCTCAGCGGATTTCTGCTTTGCTGTCGACCGGTTGGACCAGAGATTGATCACTTCACTGATCAGGGCGAAGTCTGATGTGATGTCCAGCTTGACTGGATAAGGGGGCTTGAAGCCGATCGTGCCGTTCACCGAGGCGTGTGTCCCACCGTCCAGACGCACGTCAACCGGCGCAAACAACAGGCCATCTCTGTCGATCTCCAGGTGACCGTTGACGTCACGCAGCAGGGCTTTATCCGAGTAGAAAACGACGTCTTGCGCCCTCACGGTCGGTCCCTTGACATCCAGGGACAGGCGCGGGTCGGTGAAGTCCGCAAGCACGGCCTTGACTGTCATTGGCGATTCGCCGAGATGGACACGCAGGTTTTCCGTGTCCAGTCCGTCCGGTGTCACGTTTATGCGGCCGTTGATCAGTTTGAGGTCTGCAATATGCCTGGTCGCCCTGAGGCCGGCATCGCGCAGTGTCAGCGACATTGTCGGCCGGTTCGCATCGCGCATGCCGCGCTGCGAAATACTGAGTTCAGCCTGCCCATGTAGCTGCAGTTTGTCGAGCAGCGGCAGCGCTTCTGCCAATCTGGTCAGGTCGTCGATCGTCAGTAACGCATCCAGGGCAAGACTGTTCGGATTTCCGGTGAGGTAGCTTCCGGTAATATGTCCTTTTGCTGCCGACCATTTGATCGACCCGTGGTCCAGAGTGATCTTTCCCGGGGAGAGCGTTGCGTGGATGTTCAGTTTGTCTTGCTGGTCGGGAGCCAATTTCAGCCCGGCCGGGTGATTCAGGTA
>Ga0210079_1000114_pt1 | contig 11016 bp, 12 predicted proteins | sample White_CordA_D2_FD_185587 | JGI IMG/M metagenome (GOLD analysis project Ga0210079, IMG submission 185587) | Wetland microbial communities from the San Francisco Bay, California, USA, that impact long-term carbon sequestration - White_CordA_D2... | ecosystem: Environmental > Aquatic > Marine >...
ACCTTGGCGCTGAGCCGGGGTCGATCCAGACAGCACCACCCGCTTTTGCCGGACTTGGTACCTTTTCGCCTGTCCCCGGTTCGTCCGTACCGATGACGCCGCCCGAAGAAGAACCGAACGAGGAGTTCCCTTATACCGTGGATTTGCGACGCCTTCCCGGATTATAATCGGGCCGAGGATAATCAATGCCATGTTGACGCTACGAGGCCCCTGCCGTGGAACCGTCCGATAACCAGATTTCCGGGTCAATTGCCCAGTTTTATGCCCCAAGGCTCAAAGCCTACGATGAGATGTATGCCGGTGAAGGAAAAATTCTCCCTCACTGGCGGGTTCTCATGCAGGAGCTTGATCAGCTCGGTCGGGAGGGGCTAGAGCGCCGCCACCTGGAGGCCCAGCGCCTGCTGCGCGAGAACGGTGTCACGTTCAATATCTACGACGGGTTGCATGGTATGGCACGACCCTGGGAGCTTGACCCGATCCCGCTGTTCATCAGTGCCGAAGAGTGGACGATCATTGAGGCCGGACTGGTCCAGAGAGCGGAACTTCTCAACCTGGTCCTGGCAGACATTTACGGCCCCCAGCAGCTTTTGAAAGAAGGACTCCTGCCGCCTGAACTGGTCTTCGGCCATGCCGGTTTCCAACGCTCCTGCGTCGGCTCCATCAAAGCCGGTGACCGCGCACTCACCATCTGCTCTTCCAACCTTGCCCGTGGCCCGGATGGCCGCATGTGGGTGATCGATGACCGGGCGCAGTCTCCTTCCGGTGCCGGTTATGCACTGGAAAACCGCATGGTCATGACGCGCATCGCCCCGGCGCTTTTCCGTGATTGTCATGTCCGGCGGCTGGCCGGCTTCTTTCAGCCTTTCCGGGATCGGCTTGCGAGCCTCGCACCGCAGAACCGGGAAGATCCCAGGATCGTGGTTCTGACGCCGGGCCCCTACAGTCCGAGTTATTTCGAACATGCTTATCTCGCCAATTATCTCGGTTATACGTTGGTCCAGGGCGATGACCTGAGCGTCCGCGACGGACGGGTATGGCTGAAATCGCTGGAAGGGCTGCACCAAGTTGATGTCATTCTGCGACGGGTTGATGATGCCTACTGTGATCCGTTGGAATTGCGGGAAGACTCACGGCTCGGTGTGACCGGTCTGCTGCAGTCGGCCCGTCTTGGTCATGTAGCGATTGCCAACCCGATCGGCAGTTGTGTGCTGGAAAATCCCGGTCTGCTGGCTTTCCTCCCGGGGATTGCCAAGCACTTCTTCGGTGAAGATCTCATGCTTCCCTCGGTCGCAACCTGGTGGTGTGGTCAGGAAAACGAACGTCGATTCGTTCTCGAGAACCTGGAAAAGCTGGTTATAAAAACGATTCATCGCACACGCGGGTACCGCTCGATTTTTGGTGCTCAATTGACCCAATCCGAGCGGGCCGAATTGCGTGAGCGGATTCTGCACAAACCATACCTGTACACTGGCCAGGAGATGGTCAGTTTTTCAACGGCCCCGTCGTTGGTTGATGGCCAGGTCGAGCCGCGTCACGCGATTCTTCGTTCTTTCCTGGTTGCTGGAGAAGGTGGTTATATCGCCATGCCCGGCGGCCTGACGCGAATTGCCTCCCGGGAAGGGGAGCTGGTCGTTTCCAACCGGGCGGGTGGCTTGAGCAAGGACGCCTGGGTCCTGTCGAATGAACCGGTTGAATATGTCAGCCTGTGGAGGCAACCGAAACAGGACCAGGTCCTGCAGTTTCGCACCGAGCCATTGCCGAGCCGCGCTGCGGACAATCTGTTCTGGGCCGGTCGCTACGTCGAGAGGGCTGAGGGAACCGCCCGTCTGTTGCGGGCGATCTATCTGCTCCGCAGGGAGTTGCGCGATGCCAACGGCGGGATGACCATCTCCTATCTTCACAACCTGTTGCGCGCCCTGACCCATGTGACCGGGACTTATCCGGGGTTTGTCGATGAAGATGCCGAAAAACTACTGAAGAATCCTCGACCTGAGCTGCGTTCCCTGTTGCAGGATGCAAGCCGGGTCGGTAGCCTGACATCGACTCTGCAGGCCTTCGGCCAGGTTGCCATGACCGTCAGGGACCACTGGCCGACCGAAATCTGGAGGATTATCGACGCAATCCGGCAGGACTGGGCTGATGATGAAGCAACGCCTGGTCCGGTGAACTATCGTACCCAGGACCGCCTCGACCACCTGATCATGCAACTGGTTGCCTTCAGCGGTCTGACTGCGGAGAGCATGGCCCGGGAAGCCGGCTGGCTGCTGCTCGATATCGGCCGGCGGCTGGAGCGGGCCCTCGGGTTGATTTCTCTGCTGCGTGCCACCCTGGTCCCCGGTATGGATGATGCGACGAAAGGTCAGCTGATGGAGACGGTGTTGGTCATCTGTGACAGTCTGAACACCTACCGTCGGCGTTATCACTCGTACATGCATCTGCCCACCGTGCTCGAGCTGATCCTGATGGACCCTCACCATCCGAGGTCTTTGGCTTATCAGCTCAATTGCCTGCAGCAGCACGTTGCCGAATTGCCGCGCACCCAGGTGTCGCACCGTCTTGGCGATGATGAGAGGGCTGTCCTCGAGGCCTTTACCGCTCTGCGCCTGGCCGATGCTGTTGAATTGTCCAGGATTGGCGAGAGCGATGGTTACTGCAAGGGGCTGGAGGAATTGCTCTCCGCTCAAACAGAGAGCCTCTGGCAATTGTCCGAGGTGATCACCGGTACCTATTTCAGTCATTCGCAACCGCCTCAACAGCTGTCGCCGCAGCATCAGGATGAAGACATATGAAATACCGCGTTACTCATAAGACCGAGTTTACCTATGAAGCACGGGTAGGGCTTTGTTATAACGAGGCCAGATTGCTACCGCGCGATCTGCCGAACCAGAGAATTTTGACGGCAGGTTTGCAGATCGAGCCGGCACCCTACGATTACTACGAGCGTTTAGACTACTTTGGTAACCGGACGGCTTATTTCTCCATTCAGCAGCCTCATGATCAGCTCTTCGTGACTGCGAACAGTGAGATTGAGACCAATGCCATCAAACTGCCCGCGGAGGCGGGAATCCTTGCCTGGGAGATGGCCCGGGAACGGTTGCGCAACACCAGGTCCGCAGAAGTACTCGACGCATCCCAGTTTGTTCTCGATTCGCCTACGGTTGTTGTCAATGATCTGATTTTGGACTATGCCATGCCGTCTTTTTCGCCGGGGCAGCCACTGATCGATGCTGTAACCGACCTGATGCAGAGGATTTTTCACGAGTTCAATTACGATCCGGAATTCTCCACGATTGCCACTCCGCTGAAAGATGTTCTGGAACACCGTAGCGGCGTCTGCCAGGATTTCGCCCACCTGGCGATCGCTTGCCTGCGTTCCATGGGGCTGGCGGCGCGCTATGTGAGCGGGTACATCGAGACCGAGCCCCCACCAGGTGAGGAACGTCTGGTGGGCGCCGATGCTTCGCATGCGTGGTTCTCAGCCTACCTTCCTGAATACGGTTGGCTCGATTTCGACCCGACCAACAACCAGTTGCCCGGAGAGCGGTACATTTCGGTTGCCTGGGGGCGCGACTTTGCGGATGTGACACCCTTGAAAGGTGTGGCTTTTGGCAGCGGTGAACATGAGCTGAAAGTCTCTGTTGATGTCCTCGCGATTGAATGAGGATTGAAATGGTTGATAGTGTAACTCGGCAGGAGGGCAAGACTGTGACTTTGAATTGCCAGGAAGTCCTGGATGAGATTCATCGCGAAATCCAGCCTTTGATCGGTCGAGGCACCATCCCGGACTATATTCCGCCTCTGGCCAAAGTCTCCGGAAAGAAATTCGGCATGGCTCTGCAGACAACCGATGGCCAGTCCTGCGAGATTGGTGATGCGTCAGAAAGGTTCTCCATCCAGAGTATCTCCAAGCTGTTTTCTTTGACGCTGGCCTTTCGACTGGTTGGAACGTCGCTCTGGAAGAGGGTGGGCAGGGAGCCTTCCGGCACACCATTTAATTCCCTTGTGCAACTCGAATATGAACGTGGGATTCCCCGAAACCCTTTCATCAATGCCGGCGCCCTGGTGATTACGGATATTATCCTTGAACATGTTGACGATCCGCAAAAAACTTACTTGTCATTTCTGCAGCAAATTACTGGCATCCCTTCGGTGAAAATTTCGAAGACCGTTTACCAGGCTGAAATCAAATCCGGGCATCGCAATCGGGCGCTGGCCAACTTGCTCAAGGATTTTGGTAATCTCCGGCACAACGTGGAGGATGTGCTGGACTTTTACTTTTTTCAGTGTGCGGTGATGATGAATTGCAGAGAACTGGCCATGGCGAGCCTGTTCCTGGCGAATAATGGGGATGCTCCCGTCGCAGGCGAGGTCGTCAGCCAAAGGCATGCAAAACGGATCAACGCGGTCATGCTGACGTGTGGCACTTACGACGCAGCGGGTGATTTCGCCTATCGGGTCGGCCTGCCGGGGAAAAGCGGTGTGGGTGGCGGGATCGTGGCGGTTGTGCCGGGCAGGATGTCTCTGTGCGTGTGGTCGCCGGCACTGAATTCAGCCGGGAACTCTTATGCCGGGACCAAGGCCCTGGAACTGTTTACGACCAAGACCAGGCTCTCGGTTTTCTGAAAACAGCAGTCCAATGATGTTGGGAGTGAAAGGAACTTGACAACAAAAAGGCCACCGGAAACCGGTGGCCTTTTTGCAGCATTGCGTAAGTTAACAGTTATTTCTTGTGGCAGTCGTTACACTTGGTCGGGCCGTTCATCTCTTTGTGGCAGCCCTTGCAAGTCGTGTGGGCAAAGTCTTTGTCAACTGCGATCTTTGCCGGCTCGCCTTCGTGACACTTAGCGCAATCGCCAAGCGCGTCCTGATGAGCCTTGTGATTAAAGGTTACGGTACCTTTCTTGTTGTCGTAGGTGTAGCTGTCCGCTGCGATAGCAACGTTGACACCGACGAATGCCAGCAGCATCATGATAATTACCAGTTTCTTCATTGTTTCCTCCTGATCCATAGAGTTTTAGTCCGGGCACGATTGCCTCAATATGTTTAGTGTATTTATAGCCGAACAGATCCGGAAAAACATCAGACATCGAGTTATATGTCGCTAGATGTAGAGTTCTTTTCCTTTAATTACAGTAATTTATCTATGAAAAAATCTAGTAGGTAGACATGGCATTTTTCGTGTTTACTTGCTCTGTCGTACCTTGGTAGACTCAGCGCCATGAATCACACCGGTTACGAAGACAGAGTGTCGACGGTTTGTATCGATGCAACGGAGGTCAAACGCATTCGCGAAGGTGCACAGCTTACCCAGCTGTACGTCAGCAAGGTGGTTGGTGTAACGACCGATACGATCTCCCGTTGGGAGAACAACCGCTACCCGACCATTCGTCGGGAAAATGCTTTGAAGCTGGCTGAAGCCCTCGAAGTTCAGCTCGACGATATCCTGCTGAAACCCGTCACAGACGAGTCAGACGCTGCAATCATTCCCCGGAAAAGATCACCGCTTGTGTGGCTGGTCCTTGCAGTTATTCTACTCAGCGCGATTTTCGTTATCGGCTCTTTTCTGACTCAATCACCTCCTCCTGCCGTGGCGGTTACAGCAGAGAGGCTTCTGCCGGCTTATGCTGCGCCTGGCAGTACTATCCCAGTGCAGATCCGTTTAACGCATCGTTCCCAAAGTGGCGGTATCATCCTGCGTGAATATTTCCCGGCTGGCTGGAAAATCATCCAGGCCAACCCACCAGCTTCGAGTCTGGATAATGTGCATGGCGTGGCGCGCTGGATTATCAAGGCCGGTGAGGACCGGGACAGGGTTGTCTACCTGGTCCAGGTTGATGTCGAGACAAAGACGGATGCAACCGAGAACTTTCAGGGTGAAATCATTTCCAGTATGGAAGGCAGCCAGTCAGCGATCCCGGTGCAGGGAGAGAGTTCTATCAAAGTCGCTCCTGTGCACTGGATTGACGCAAATGCTGATGGACGGATTGACGACGCAGAAATGCTCGAAGGCTCTTTCACCGTAGAGGATATGGCAGGCGTGCATATCAACTGGAATGACCTGGAAAGCCTCTGGGACGCCGGGAGTTATCGGTGGGATAAGCGGAAAGGCCGTTTTGTGCCTGAACCTGATTGACCGTAACCACGGCACTCTTGACACGATTCCTGCGGTTCGTAGAAGAAAGCGCAGCGACCTTGTCGTTCAGGTCGCTGCGCTTTGGTTTTTTCTCAACGGTTTAGATCGGTTTCGGATTGCACAAATTCTCTTTCCTGTTGACCTTGACTCCGCAATTAGCACAGACATATTGCGGATTCTCGTAGAGCTTGTTGATCTCCTCGTTGAGTGCCGTTGCCTTCAATTGACACATATGTAGTTCACAATGTTCTTCCGGGTTTGAGCAATCATTTTCAGACATGGGAAAACCTCCTCGAGTTTTATTAAAAGTAACGCACTGGAATCATTAGTCAACCTGTCGAGAGCGTTTCCTTATCCTGTTTAGTACGAAAAGGTAGACGACGAGATTGATGAAAATGACCGCAGCCCCCAGAAACCATTGCAATGAGCTGTCCAGGTGAAGCGGATAAATGACCGGGACCAAATAGTGTTCGATGAAACCACCGGAAAAACCGTGACCGGAAGCCAACTTTCTGAAGTGGTTCTCAAGCGGGGTCAACGGGCATGTTTTGCCGGCCCATTCCACCCATACTCCCCAAGATGCTGCAGGCAGGTGAAACCAGATCATGCCGGTTCGGAACAGGCAGAGCAGGCCGCCGAAGAGGACAAACAGGATAAAGCAGAGGTGCAGGGCCAGGGTCAGGTCAGCCAAAAAACGGTAGCCCACGATTCATTCCCGTAAAGACGAAAGAAAATCATTCACCAGGGCAAAATATTGCCGTCCGTTGTCGAACATGATGGTGTTGTGGTTGCCGTCCGGGAAAATCTTCAAGCTGGTCGGCCCGCTGCACCAGTCGGCCAAGCGCTCGGCATGGCTGACATCGATCAGTCCGTCGTGAAGCGTGTGCAGAATCAGGGTCGGTCGGGAAAAATCAGACATGATGGCCCTGATATCGATGGCCTCTCTGATAGCTGCTGCAAGCCCTGCCGGGGTCGTGCCGAGTTCTCCGGGGTCGACGCGCAACAGCAGTCTTTCGATCGGGTCGGCAATGGCGCTCTCGAGAATCATCCCGGCGACATTCGGGAACAGTTCCGCTGCCTTGATCGCAAAGAGTGAGCCGACGGAACGTCCGAACAGGATGATTTTTTCCTCTGCGCATCCCGGAGCTTTGATCGTCGGTAATACGTCTTCGAGCATTTTGCCGAGCTGTGGAGTCCCCGTGGAACCGCCATAGCCACGGAACTCGGCAAAAAAACAGTTGCATCCCATCCCGTTGATCAGCCCGGGAAAACCATCGAGATAGTCAGCGACGACTTCGCCGTTGCCATGGAAATGGACAACAGTCGGCGCAGCAGGGTCCGTTTCATGGTATGCACAGGCCAGGCGTGTCCCGTCGGCACAATCGACCCAGAACGGTTTCGCCGGGGCTTCAGCCCGGGGAAAAAAGTAGCGTTCACTGATCAGGTGGTGATCCAGAAGCGATGTCATGACTCATATCCCGGCAAACAGGCAACTATTTCTTGGTGACGACAAGCCAGAGCGCATGCACCATCCCTGGCAAACCTCCCAGAAGGGTCAGAACGATGTTGACCCAGAAGTGCAGGGTCAACCCGACCTGCATGAACGCTGCAACAGGAGGCAGAAAAATAGCCAGAAGGATTTTGACAATGTCCATAACATGACTCCTTGAAAGATAAAATAATTGGCAGACAGTATAGCAGATTGGCTAGGTCATGTATGGTTGCTTGCAACGTCTTCAGTTGCATACGGCAGATGACAAAATGTGTCATTAGGCGGACACCATGGTGACATGACATTGTTCCGGTACACAAATACCGCTCTGGCAACTGTGATGAGTGTCGGCTTGTTCTGCGCGTAACTTATTGTAATAATTGTGGTTAACTGTAGGTTCCTTGTTTGCGCTGGATTTTTTAAGGTCTTGGCACGCAATTGGCAATCTCAATACTGTAAATAAAATTTGGGTCGCGCGGTATCCGGTCTGGCAGCGTCTAGAACATTGGAAAGAAAAACTCCCGGGTAGAGCGTGGTGAGCAAACCTGTCATCGAACAGGAAGCCTGAAGCGACTTTCAGGGACCAAAATTCAAGGCAGGGCGCAGCCCAGCCAAACCGCCACCCAAAAGGTAATAACCCCGCCTCCTCCTTCGACGGGTAAAAGCTCGCCCCGGTTCTCCATGAATCGGGGCGAGCTTTTTGGGGCAGCCTGCGGAACCCCTCGGGGTATTTTTTGTAAATAACTATGCTGCAAGACGCGTTTTGGGGTATAATCAAACCTCTGGAATTAATAGAATTATTACCCTGACCATAAAGAACAATATGACTCGTCTGAAACCCGCTTCGCTCGTCTTCTGCCTGTTTATCCTCTGCATCAGCCTGACAACTGCTTTTGCCCAATCGGCCGATGATATGCAGGTCGATATCGTTGCTGTCGATCCTGCCGAAAGCGCAACGCTCGGCAATGATGAAAAGCTGTATGTCAAGGTCCGTTACGAGACAGAGATCCCGGTGCGTTTCCAGGCTATCGCGATGCGGGAGGGTTCGCCTCTTGAGGTCGGAGCAATCAAGAATCCGGCAGCGTTGCATGCCCCCGGGGCAGGTGAGGCGCTGGCATGGGTCATGTACTTGAACCCGACACATGTCGATGCGGTGAGGATCGTTGTCCTGGATGAAGCGTGGCAGCCGGTACATCAGCTCTCACATGAAGCGGATGTGACATGGCAGGGTGTCGCTTCGGCCCAACCGAGAAAGCCCGCAGAATGGGTTCCTCCACTGATCAAGGCCGAACTCCGCAAGATCGATTATCTTTATGACCCTGCCCCTCAGAGATACGGAGTACTCTTCGACATCCTGTTCTTTCTCAACCTCGCAGCGATTCCTGTTTATGTCCTCTTGCAGCTGCATATGTTGTGGCGTTACCGTTATCGCTGGCGCGAACTTGCCGTGATACCGATCTTTCCCTACATAATTGTCGGGTTTTACGTCGTTGCCGGTTTGGATATCGAAACCTCATTCCTGGTGACTTTTCTCTTCCGTTATACGCTCTGCGCATTGTTATGGCTGATTCTCGTGTGGCTGGCCAAGCGATTCTGGCAACATAAGCTTCCCCCACCAAAATTATATAAGCCACCGAAAGACTCTTAGGTTCACCATGCTAAAATCATAGAACCTGTTCGTGTTTTGGGCTGACGGACTGGCATGTTGAAAATCTCTCCTGATACAATCAGGAGAATTATTACCGGATCATAGTAAATAGTTAGAACCGGTTGACAGTCCTGCGATTAACGGTAGATTGAGCCATTATAAGATAAAGCCAAACCTGCCGTGAGGTGGGGACGGAAAGTCACGGGTCTTATCTTCAACTCCTTCAAGAGATAGCCGGGCTGCCAGAAATATCTTTCTGGCAGCCCGGTTTTTTTAAAAGGCAAGACCTATATTCAGGATTGAAGTCAACTGAGCCTTGTCAATTGCAATCGTAACCTTGTCAAAGGATTTAGATCGGAGGTTCCTTAATGTATATCCCGATTGTACTGAGTGGCGGTCAAGTAGACTTAGTCAGTAAAGAAGAGCTACAGTTTTTACTGGATGTCCATCAGGTCATGTTCTTTAAACGTTCGGATGGATGGGTGTTTGTGGGGCAGGACAAGATGCGCGTTGGGAGTGCCCCATACAATGGAAAAGAATTCCGAAAGCACGAGGATTTTTCAACCGTTCAGGATGAAGTGTTTTCACTAGACGCTTGATCTCATCTAGGCTGTGGGCGGGGTTTTTAAAAATCTCCCATATTCCTTGTCACTGAGGAGAATGTGGTTCTTCAACCAGTCACATAAAAAGCCGAGCACTGCGCTCGGACTGACTTCGTGATTCTTGGCATGGCTTTGTCTGAATTCAAGAACTATCCCGGTCATCTCATGATGCTCCTGGCAATGTTTCTCTAGAGCAGGGTAGTTGCCCCTGCGCATAATCTCTTCCTCTGTCGTGAAATGAAGCTGGATGTAATCGACGAGTTTCTGCAAAATCTGTGGAACTGTTTTGTCGCCTTTTTGGTCAATCATAGCATCAGATAGCTCGTTAATAATGTCAACCAACTGTCGGTGCTGCCTGTCTATTTCAGTAATGCCAATTTCGTAGCTGTCATCCCATGGAAACAACTGCATAAAATCTCCTTTCTCGAAAGAGCAATTCTTGACTGGCCTTGGTGACCGGCTGAACTAATTTACCTCAGCCGTGACTTGAGGTCAAAACCGAAGAGAAAAGGGCTGAAGTGCCATAGAGATTCACCGGAGACGATCCGGAGCAAAACCCGGACCGGAGACAAAAGATCAAGAGCGGCCCCTTGATCCCAAGTCAGAGCCGCTCGGTTACGCGCTTGTTCCTATCTGCGCAGATGAGTTCCCCTGGCCCCCTGAATCGACGTCAACGAGAAAAGTCCGGAAATTCGGGATTATCCTTTGTTTGGGGACAGGCGGCATTAATAATAAGATCGTGCCCCGGCTCTCCCGGATGATCCAGGGATATCCGAGACCCTCTCTATCAACATAGAACGCGAACAGAGTCAAAGTGTAAGCCTGTTACGCGCCGATTATTCCCATCATGCGCAGATGTTTGAAAAGATTGATAAGACCCATGCCTGCGACGACAATCCCGGCGATGCGCAGCATCCATGTCCGGGCTTTGCCGCTCAGCCAGTGTGCCGCGCTGCCGAAAAAGAACAGTGATGGTGCTGTGCCGATGCCGAAGGCCAGAAGCATCAGGGCGCCGGTGATGATGTCGGCACTCTGGGCGGCGGTGATGGCGACTGCATAGAGATAGCCACAGGGGATGAAGCCGAACAGCAGGCCAAGCGGTAATGCCGCAAGGGCTGGCGGTAGACGCCTTAATCGCGGC
>Ga0210079_1000115_pt1 | contig 11001 bp, 7 predicted proteins | sample White_CordA_D2_FD_185587 | JGI IMG/M metagenome (GOLD analysis project Ga0210079, IMG submission 185587) | Wetland microbial communities from the San Francisco Bay, California, USA, that impact long-term carbon sequestration - White_CordA_D2... | ecosystem: Environmental > Aquatic > Marine >...
CCTCCTCCCCAGTGTGCCAGCCTCGAAAGCCATTTATAGCCCACGACCTGGTAATCCCGCAAATCAGCCTGTAACGTAGAGGGCACCTTGGGTTCCAGTAACTGTGCCTCCCTGATCAGCTGCAATTGCGCCGTCCATGTCTCATCGGCTTCCAGGCTGCCAATGCCTTGGATGATTTCTTCCAGGGTCATTGCTGCCAGGGGATGTATCCGCAAAGAGCGGTCAACACTGTCCGGCTTGGCAGACAAATCTGCAATAGAAGAAAAATCATCCAGGCGGCGGCGGAACTCCTCGGTAAGTGCAAGAAACTCTCCATTGCCCAAAGGCAGAAACCTGCCGGAATTCATGTGTGCCAGTTCCACAAGTTTTTTCATATCAATGACCAGGGATTCGTCAATGGACAGGGATCCGGTCATTGTAAACCATGAAAACCCCCGGCTGCCCTTCATTCTATGCACCTGCAGACTGAGCTTGTCCAGGGAAGCAAGCTGCCGCACTGCAACACGTTCGCCTTCGGGCCATTCAATTACCACCTTATCCATAATCTCCCGAAGCTGCAGCAATACCTCCAGGCAACCATCCGTCTCCTGCAGCAGCCATTCCCTGCCTCTTTCTTCAATTTCTGCCAGAATCGGGCACGCTTCCTCAACCATCCTGGCATTTTCTTCCTCCCTAACCAAATCCCTCCTGATCTGAAGCCTCTGACCGTCAACTTCAGCCATTACATTTTCAGCGCCCTGTCCCGGCTTTAGATACGGACCTTTAGGACCAAAAGGCTTTACAAACATGGTCATCTTGAAACCTTCCCCCAGGGGGATAAGCTGAATATAAATCTGCGGACTGGCAGCAACCCCTTTCATAATATCTGTTTTGCCGTTCAAGATGTTTATTGCCTTATTGTCAACGGCAATGGCTGAATGCACTGTCATGAAGGAGGAAAGATTACCCACGGCAGCCATGACCTCATTGCTGTGAGTTGCGGGAACCCGCAATCCATTACGGGATATTATTCTGGCTATATCCTTATGTTTTTCAGTCACCTCTATAATTTTGAAACGGGAGGGTGTTTCCCTGATAACCGAGATATCTTCCTGGGAAAAGTCCTTTAAAAGCTTGACATGCAGCTGGTCCTCAAATTTTTCGACAAGCAGCTCCGGCTCACCCTTGATAAACTCTACTGAAATTTCCGGGCATTCTTCCAGGAAGAGCAGGGGATGGCCCACCATTGCCGGCAAGGTTTGCTTCAGGTCAAAGTGATACGTAATTTTCTGGTTATTCTCTTCACGTTTCAATGTCTTGCAGATTCTGCGATCATAGTCCGTCAAAAAATCAAGGTTCCTGCCGGAATAGAGCCTGGAAAGTGCTACTGGCCTCCCCTTGCTCCAGCCATTTTCAGGACCATACCTCTGCTCCCTGGCCGACAGGGTAACCAAGCCGCCTTGATACCCAACCAGCCAGATCATTCGGCATTTGCCGGCTATTTTTGCCTGCAGTGATTCCGAATCCCCGCTGATACTGAGCAGCGCCTTTAGCCTCCGCTTCCAGAGTTCTTCCAGAATTACCGCATCGGCAACAGATGCCATTCCCGTTTTCATGCCAACCCCTGCTGCAAAATCGAGCATTTTCTGATCCTGCTCAACCCTGCCGATCAACTCGGCCAATAGCATGGCAATCCACTGGAATCCATTTTCCCGGGCCCTGCTCCAAAGCAGCCTGAGAGCATCATGGCCCTCCGGTTTGGTTGTCGATGCAGGCAGGCTGCCACTCAACCAGAAGCGCAACAGTGCCGCAAATAAAAGAGTAATGCTGTTTGAACTACAGACAGGGGAATCCAGGGGAAGGTCAACTGTACCGTCTTCCTGGGCCGAAAGAAAATGGCCCACCATTTCATAGGCCCCCAAAAGCATATTGTCGGGCTGCTGCGTCCGTACCGTGTCGATAAATTTGCGCATCCTGTCGAAATAACTTATATCCCCTGTTTTAAGTAATGCCAGTATGAATAAGAGCCCGGCAATACCGGGGAAAAACATCCTGCGCCTGGCCCCGATCCTCTTCAGGCGCTGTAAATCTGCAGAAAACTGCTTCAGGGCCAGCTCATTCGTGCCCAGCATGAAATCAATACAGCCTGTCATGCCGCTGGCAACAAATGATTCAGGGTTTTCCCGCATAAGTTTTTTAACTTCTGGCAAATTGCCACGCCACAGGAGAATATCTGCCAGCAGGCGGTGAAAAGGCAGCCTCTCTTCTGCAGGAATTGCCCACAGTGTTTCCTCGCTTCGCAGGTAGGAGAAAGGTTTTTCAAGAAGGGACAGGTAATGCAGGGAATAGTTCATCATCTGCCCCAGTATATAAAACTGCAAAGATGGCGCCAATTTCCTGAGCCAATTATCATCAAACGGGTTATTGCAGAATCGAACAGCAGGGAAACGTTTGACAACCTCATCCTCACAGTATTTCAAGAGAAAAAGGTGCATATTTTCCATGTGTACCATGTCGCTGGAGTACAAACCGATGCGGTATTCACGCATGGCACGCAAGCAACGTTGATGACCCTTAGCCTGATATTGCGAAAAGGGAATTTCGCCCCGTACAGCTTCAGTCATATCCCTGTAATTCCCAGTTGCAACTGCATCCCTGCTTACAAGTTCAACAAGTTCATCCGGACAGCGGCAGTCATTGTCAAGCAGTTCGAGATCCTGCAGTTTTTTGAGATAGGGACTCAGGGTTGCTGAAGTGAGCCATTTGCCATCAGGGCCTGTTATTCTGGCCCGGCGCAGACAGTTGGCAAAGGTGATGCGGTTAACCGCTTCATAGATTATCGACGCGAGGTGAAGAATTGACCTCTCAAAAGATGATAAGGTTTGATAGGCAGCGGGGATGGTTCCTGCGCTTGGTTGTTTTGCATCTATTATCATGAAATTAATAAGGCCTCGGTTTAGAATGCCGGCCTTACAGTGCTTTCCTTATATCAACGGGCTTCAGACCATCCGCCAGAAGCCTGTGAAGTAAAATACATTACAATACTATCTACCAGGTCAGGTATTGTATACTCTGACGGCTGTACATCCACGTGCAGGCCGAATTGCTCAACAGTTTTTGCCGTTATCGGCCCAATGGTTGCTATCGCAATCCCGGACATGAGCTTCTGCATCTCATCCGGTGTAGTTATATCCAGAAGTTTCACAAAATTCTTTACAGTTGATGAGCTGGTAAACGTAACCATATCAACTCTTTTTTCATGCAAAGCACTGCGGAGCTCTTCTTGAAGCTGCTCACCGGCATAGTTTGTAGGTAAAACGTTCTGATACACAGGGGCAACGGTGACTTCGGCACCAACCCTGCCTAAGGCCTCCGGTAAAGTTTCCCGGGCCTTCAAGGCCCTGGGGATCAGGATGCGCAGGTCTTTAACACCCGTTTCGGTTAAGCTTTCAGCCAGACCGTCACCGGTAAATTCCTGCGGCAGAAGATCAGGCCTAATACCCTTGCCGGCCAAAGCTTCTGCAGTTACTCTACCGACCGCAGCTATTTTAGGACCCTTGAGGTCCCTGACATCCTTGCCTATTTCAAACAAACGCTTGAAGAAATAATGCACGGCATTGATGGAGGTGAACAAAAGCCAATGGTAGGTCTCTATTTCTGCCAGTGCCTGGTCCAAAATTTCATACGATGCAACAGGTTCGAGCGCGATCGTCGGATATTCAAGACATTCGGCCCCGAAATTCTCGAGAAGATTCACCAGCTCACTGGCCTGGTCACGTGTCCTGGTAACCACGATCCGCTTGCTGAACAGCGGTCTTTTTTCATACCAGTTTATGGTCTTCCTCAGGTTGACGACCTCGCCGATCACTACAAGTGACGGTGGTTTAATGTCGTTTTTTCTCACAATTTCGGCAATATTCTCAAGGTTGCCCACAACTGTTCGCTGCTCTGAAGTGGAGGCCCAACGCACCACGGCTACCGGAGTCTGCGGGTCACGCCCGTACCTGATGATCTTTTCCGTGATTGATTCCAGGTTTTTAATCCCCATGTACACCACGATGGTACCGACACCTGTGGCAAGTTTATCCCAGGCTATATTACTGTCCGCTTTAGTCGGATCTTCATGGCCGGTCACAAAAGCCACAGTAGAGGTGTATTGCCTGTGGGTGATCGGAATGCCGGCATAGGTTGCCGCGGCAGTAGCCGAGGTAACCCCGGGCACAACCTCAAAGAGGATGCCGGCTTTCACGAGCTCTTCTATTTCCTCACCACCGCGCCCAAAAATAAAGGGGTCACCGCCCTTCAGCCTGACAACCTTTTTCCCGGACATGGCCCTGTCAATAAGCATCTGGTTTATTTCATCCTGGGTATGGGTGTGCTTGCTTCCACCACGTTTACCAGCATAAATAAATTCTGCGTTCCTGGGCACATATTTGAGAAGCTTCCTGCTGGCCAGATAGTCGTAAATCAAGACCTCGGCCCGTTCCAAAAGCTGCTTGCCCCGTATGGTAATCAGGCCAGGATCTCCCGGCCCGGCTCCCACGAGATATACCATTGGAGCGGAACGTTTTTCTTTGGCTTTTCTCTCCGGCAGACTGCTGCTCTTATCCGGGGTATTCCCCTTCTGATCTTGACTCATGCCTGGCCGTATACCTCAGCAAGAATCTCTCTGCCGCCCTTTTCGAGAAGCTTGTTGGCCAGCTGGGTTCCCAGTTCCTTTGCCTCTTCACTGGGTCCTGCTATTGAATCCTTCAGTACCTCCTTGCCGTCAATCGAGGCAACGAGCCCGGTCAGTTCCACCTGGCCATTGTGCACTTCGGCAAAAGCGCCAATCGGGACCTGGCAGCCCCCTTCAAGCCGATACAGAAATGCCCTTTCTGCCGCAACCGCCACAGTTGTTTTGGCATCATTGAGAAAGGCAAGGCCTGCCAGCAGTTCCGCATCATCCTTACGCAGCTCAATGCCAAGGGCTCCCTGTCCAACTGCAGGCAGCATTTCTTTGGCAGTAAAGTATCCTGTTGCCCTGGAGCTCAAGCCAAGACGGTTCAGACCTGCTGCGGCCAGAATGATTGCCTGGAACTGCCCTTCATCAAGTTTGCGCAGCCTGGTGTCGAGGTTGCCGCGCAGATCGACAATTTTCAGATCCGGACGCAAGGCGGCAAGCTGGGCCCGGCGCCGCAGACTGCTGGTGCCAACCGTTGCTCCCTGCGGCAGGTCTTCGAGAGTTATATAGCGGGCTGAGATAAAGGCATCATGGGGATTTTCCCGCAAAGGAATAATACCTAAATGAAGTTCTTCGGGCAGCTCAGACGGCACATCCTTCATACTGTGAACGGCCAGGTCAACATCCTTGCGCAGCAGGGCCTCCTCAATCTCTTTTACAAATAAGCCCTTGCCGCCGACCATGGCCAATGGGACATCGAGGATTTTATCCCCCTTGGTCACTATTATTTCCAGCTCCACCGAAACCCCTGGATGTTTGGCTTCAATTTGATTTTTTACCCATGTAGACTGGGTCGTTGCCAGAAGGCTGCCGCGGGTGCCAATCTTTATATGCTTTCTCATACGTGAAATCCTTTTCTGGTTGTTTTGCTCTATGTTTTTTCAAACTGACAGCTAAACTCTGCCTGCTGCCCATACTTGTTTAATGACATGAACTGCAGCTTGAGCTGGAACAGCTGGAACAACCCGAACCGCTGCTCGAACCGCCTGATGAGGAAGAATCACCACTGCTCCGATGCGCAAAAACTGACATCTGCTTTTGCAGGTCGCCGCTTTGGCACTCCGGGCATTTCGGCTTGCTGCTTCCCATGACAAGTGCTTCGAACTTCTTGCCGCAAGACCGACATATAAAATCAAATAAAGGCATCTGCTTTTCTCCCTATTCAATAAAAAATTAGCACAGCAGCCGCTTTTACGGCTTGAGCCATGCAAAACTGATTGAAACTCTGCCAGGATCATTGGCCATCAAGCAGTATATCCCTATTGGAGAACTGTCGTCAAGTTATTGCTCTGAAAGACTGTTACTGGAAAGTCGTTCAGCCCGGACACACAATAAGGCACTATTATCATTTTGATATGATTTGCAATGCTCTGCGAGTTTTTCAGGGAAGAATGGGGAAAACTTTTAAAAAGAGCGGCAGGGTTTCTTCCCTGCCGCTCTTGAAAAATCTTAGGCAAATTCTTTCATGATGGCCTCAGAAACCTCCGGTATGGAGGGCGTCCCATCCACTGATATCACCTTTGGTCCCTGAAGTTGCTTGAAGTAGTTGACCGCGGCCATAGTGCCGGTAACATCATCATAATAGATGTTATGCCGCTTATTAATTGCAGTGTCATCCTGGTCATCCGGCCTGGTTTTCAGTTCACCGCCACATACACGACAAACCAGCTTGCCATCCTTTTCCACCGGTTTGATGGCATCAAAAGCAATATGATTGGGATGATTATTATCATTGACGCAAAGACGGCGGCCCGTGATGCGCAGCTTGGCAATTTCCCTGTCCAGGACGATCTCGATGACATAATCGAGATCGATCCCTGCATCAGCCAAGGCCTTGGCCAAAGTTTCGGCCTGCACCTTGTTGCGTGGAAATCCGTCTAGCAACCAGCCGTTCTTGCAATCGTCCTCCTTGAGCCTATCCAGTATCATAGGGATGGTAATATCATCCGGTACGAGGTCTCCCCTGTCGATATACTCTTTGGCCTTTTTCCCGAGTTCAGTGCCGCCACCGATATTCTGTCTGAAAATAGCGCCTGATTCAATATGCGGCATATTATATTTCTTCTGGACAATGGCGCCCTGGGTGCCCTTGCCGCTTCCATTTGGTCCAAATACCAAAATGTTCATGTGCTACTCCTTTTTATCAATTATTTTGTTAAAAAAATATACTAACTGCCTGATATACAAAGCCTTAGATGAAACCAAGCAAATGAAGCCCCATTCATTTTTTTTAAAAGGCCAATATATACCATATGAAATTTGATGCAAATAAAATATGGCATCTTCAAGTTTTAAGTGCCTAAAGTTATTTACAGCTACTTTTATTCTTTTTCCCCTACAACTGTAGGCACTTTAGACACTTGTAACTTTAGCTCACTATAGGCACTAAACTTTTTGACATCAACGCATAAAGAAGGTATTTCTTGTACCCTTGCAGAGAAAATAATTGTATATAGCGTTGCGAAAATCATTCTTTGCAGACCTTTATAAAATCATTTTGAAATTCAGGAGTTTTTGCATGCAGGAAATACAAATAGGGTTAATCGGCTTTGGCACCGTAGGCAGCGGACTGGCCCAGGTTCTTTATGAACAACAAACCAGGCTGGAAAAAAGAGTCGGGGCTACCATACGGTTGAGCAAAGTTGCCGACATCATGGTGGAGTCCCTGCCGGACCATATTGCACATGACGGCAAGGTAGTCCTCACCAAGGATGCCAACGATATATTTATTGATCCAGAAATCCACATTGTTGTTGAGCTTATCGGCGGTATCGAGCCGGCCAAGTCTTTTATACTAAAGGCCATCGAGCACGGAAAGCATGTTGTGACCGCCAACAAGGCGCTCCTCTCCCTGCATGGAAAAGAAATTTTCGAAGCCGCAGCCCGAATGGGGGTCGAAGTCGGGTTCGAGGCCAGTGTCGGCGGCGGCATCCCTGTGATCAAATCACTCAAGGAAGGATTGGTCGGGAACCGGATCCTCTCCATCATGGGTATCATGAACGGTACGGCAAACTACATCCTTACCCAGATGACTGACCATGCGACTCCTTTCGAGGACGTGCTCAAGGATGCCCAGGAGAAAGGCTTTGCCGAGGCTGATCCCACCTATGACATTGAAGGTATTGATACTGCTCACAAGCTGGTCATCCTCATGACCATCGCATACGGCACATACATTCATCTTGACCAGGTAACCACTGAGGGCATCTCCCGTATACAGCCCATTGATATAGACTTTGCCAGGGAGTTCGGTTACCGTATCAAGCTTTTGGCCATCAGCCGCAACCATGGCGATCATGTCGAGGCCCGGGTCCATCCCACAATGGTTCCTGAAGAACACTTACTGGCAAATATCAATGGGGCATACAATGCCATCCATTTCAAAGGTGACATGGTCGGCAACGTTGTACTGTACGGGCTCGGTGCCGGCATGATGCCGACCGGCAGTGCTGTTGTGGCTGATGTCGTTGATATTGCAAGAGACATTCTGACTGACGCAGTGCAGCGGGTTCCGTCTCTTTCCTACCTGCCTGAACATTTTAAAGCCCGCAAGATCACACCCCTGGAAGATCTGCGCTGCCCTTATTATTTCAGGATGACCGCCCTGGATAAGCCCGGCGTTCTTTCAACAATATCGGGTATACTTGGCAACCATGGCATCAGCATAGAGTCGGTAATCCAGAAAGGCAGGGGCCACAGAGAAGCCGTCCCCCTTGTCATCCTGACCCATGAAGCCGCCGAGGCAGCAGTCAAGCAGGCTGTTGCTGAAATAGATGCACTGGATATAGTGACTGACAAAACCGTCAAGATACGGATTCTGACCAATAACGGGGAAGAAGAGTAAAAGAAGGGTCCAAGGGGTCGAGGCTTCAAGGGGTCTAGGTTAAAAGCAGTGCAGCTAAATCCAAGTAATAATCTAGAAACTGGCTGTATAGTAATAGCTAAAGCATAACAGCCTTTTTGTTGTAAGCAGAAGTCTTTACGAAAAACATCTTCATCTGACATAGATTAAAAACTAGTGAATCGAAGAACTTGATAAGCCATAATTATGGAATATTTTTCCTTGAAACCTTGACGCCTCGGTCCCTTGAAACCTTTATCTAAACAATATCTATGAAGTACATTATTCTTGTGGGTGACGGCATGGGTGACCTGCCCCTGTCAGACCTGAACTCCAGGACTCCTCTTGAGGCCGCAAATACGCCGACCATTGACAGTCTCAGCCGGAACGGCGAACTGTTCAGACTGCAAACCATACCATCTGGCATGCAGCCGGGCAGCGATATTGCCAACCTGTCACTTCTTGGATATGAACCCCAAAATTTCTATACCGGCCGCGCCCCGCTCGAGGCTGCCAGCATGGGTATCGAACTGGCTGCTGGAGAGACTGCATACCGCTGCAACCTGGTAAGCCTGGAAAACCAAGGCCCCGATTCTCTGGTCATGATTGATTTCAGCGCCGGTCATATTCCTACCGGCGAAGCAAACATTTTAATCAATGAGCTCCAGGAGGAACTGGGATCCGGCCTATTCCATTTTTATCCGGGCATCAGCTACCGGCATCTGATGATATGCAAAAACAATCTGTCAGATCTTGTTACTGTCCCACCCCATGACTACATTAGCAAGAATGTTGCAGAATACTGGAAACGTTACCTGCAATACCCGGAACTGCGATTGATGCTGGAATCAGCCTGCAGGCTCCTTGGGAATCACCCTGTTAATAAACAGCGCCAAGAAAAAGGCCAGCTTGCAGCCAATTCCATCTGGCTCTGGGGAGAAGGCAAGGCGCCAATCATGCCCACCATAGAGGCGCAATTCGGCCTGAAAGGCAGCCTGATCTCTGCTGTTGACCTGCTCAAAGGCATCGGTATATACGGGGGCCTCGATATCATCAACGTCGAAGGGGCCACAGGTTATCTGGATACAAACTATGCCGGCAAAGCCGCTGCCGCGCTGCAAGCACTTGTTCATCAGGACTTTGTCTTTGTCCACGTGGAAGCGCCGGACGAGGCGGGTCATAAGGGTAATATAATTGAAAAGATTCGTGCCATTGAAGATTTTGACGCAAAGATAGTAAAACCCATTTTCGCAGGGTTGCAGTCCATGGAGCACAGGCCGGATTTTCGCCTGGTTGTCTGTATGGATCACTTGACCCCCATCAGCATAAGGACACACTCGGACCATCCGGTACCGGTCCTGCTTTATGATTCCCGGCAACAGGGAGCCCGAAGCGGGCTTCCCTATTCAGAGAAAAACGCTGCAAAGACCGGCATCCTCCTTTCAAGCGGACGTGATTTTTTTAATAAACTGCTGCAAAAGGAAAACGAGCGGCCATGAATTTGTCCATGCCGGAACCTGTACATTCAACCAGCTATAGGGTTCTCTATGGAGATACTGACGCTGCGGGGGTTGTATACTATGCCAATTACCTGCGCTATTTTGAAAAAGGCAGGACCGAATACATGCGGGACCTGGCGGTGACCTATCGTGAGATTGAAAGCATGGGACTGGTGCTGCCCGTCATTGAATGCTATTCCAGGTATAAGGCACCTGCAGGCTATGACGACCTGCTCACCATCGAGACATCGCTAGCCGAATTGAAAAATGTCTCCTGCCGTTTTAATTACCGCATATACAGAAATGACAACGATGAGTCCAAGACTTTTCTGGCTAAGGGCTATACAGTTCATGCCTCTGTCAACCGTGACGGAAGGCTGACACGGCTTCCAGTGCAACTTCTTGAAAAACTCGAAAAAATTCTTTCTAGTCCGAAATAATCATTAAACAGGCCTCTTGACTTTTCTGGCAATTCCTGTAGTATGAACCGCTCACATGACGCGGGGTGGAGCAGTCCGGTAGCTCGTCGGGCTCATAACCCGAAGGTCAGAGGTTCAAATCCTCTCCCCGCTACCAAAATAAAATCAAGGACTTAGGTTAAAACCTGGGTCCTTTTTTATTTGCCTGGAAATCGTTTCCCCCATGCTATCCCCCACATAGAAGCAGAAAAACCCTTCTGGATGTCCAATGGGTTGATTATCCAGTGAGTTGCATATAGGAAAGAAATTTCCACAGATTCGACCCCCCTTCGCCTTTTTCGGGATTCCGATAGTTTTTATAGATGTGCCTCTGTATACAAATCATTTTAAACTGGTTAATCTCAAGCACCTGCCCAGGCCTGTTCAGGTAAAGGTGTCCACTGTACATGTGGACAGTATGAGAATAATTCTTGAGTGTAGTTTGATAGCAACCTTTAGTTTTGAAACAAAAAAGGCAGGGTCAATTCAGCCCTGCCGCTT
>Ga0210079_1000116_pt1 | contig 10989 bp, 11 predicted proteins | sample White_CordA_D2_FD_185587 | JGI IMG/M metagenome (GOLD analysis project Ga0210079, IMG submission 185587) | Wetland microbial communities from the San Francisco Bay, California, USA, that impact long-term carbon sequestration - White_CordA_D2... | ecosystem: Environmental > Aquatic > Marine >...
AGCATCCATCATTGAAGGCAAAAGCGCCGTGCAGTCACAAAGCTACGGTCCTGAAGCCCGCGGTGGTGCCTCGAAATCCGAGGTTATTATCTCGGACGGACCTATCGACTACCCGAAAGCAACCATCGTCGATGCCTGCCTTGCAATGACCCAGGAAGCAGCCGACAAATATGCAAACGGCATCAAAAAGGGCGGTCTGTTGCTACTGGACGCCGACTTTGTGCACACAGCACCGAAAGGTGACTTCATCGTCCACCGCCTGCCAATCATGCGGATGGCCAAGGAAGACATCGGTCGCGAGATCGTTGCCAACGTGGTTGCTCTCGGTGCCATGATCGGCCTGACCGGCGTTGTCTCCAGGGAAGCCGGAGAAGAGGCAGTGCTGCGTAAAGTGCCTGAGGCATTCAAGGAACTGAACAAGAAAGCCTTCAGCCTCGGCTTTGAAAAAGCCAAGGAACTGGCCAACTAAACCGATTCAGAACGCTAAAACCAGAAGCCCGGCAGATAACCTGCCGGGCTTTTTGTTATTTAACCTTTGCGCTCTTAGCGCCTTTGCGTTAAATAAATCTATATAGATTTTCAATCAGGAGAGCTCAATGCCTGTCTACGAATTCTACTGTACAGATTGCCATGCCATATTCAACTTCCTGTCCCGTCGTGTCAACACGGACAAAACCCCATCTTGCCCGCGCTGCAATCGGCCGGGACTGGAAAAGCAGGTCTCTGCGTTTGCTATCTCCAGGAATCTTGACGAACCTGCCGAAGGCATGCCGGATATCGATGAAGCAAAGATGGAGCAGGCGGTGATGACCCTCGCTGGCGAGATGGAAAACATTGATGAGAACGACCCTAAAGCGATGGCCAATTTCATGCGCAGATTCTCCAGCATGACCGGGATGGAACTCGGTGATGGTGCAGAAGAAGCCCTCAGCCGCCTTGAAGCCGGCGAAGACCCGGAGCAGATTGAAGCCGAGATGGGCGACCTGTTCGATGGCAACGACCTGTTCAGCCAGAAGAAGTTGAAGGGGTTGAAAAAGCAATACCTGCCTCCGGAACACGACGATACGCTCTATACGCTTGACTGACCGGTCTGTCCGTACACCAAAAATCAAGGGCACGTAACCATGACGTGCCCCTCATATTTGATTTGTCGAAAGGCTACCAGCTACCCCTCTTCTTCCCTGATAAATTTTTCCGCCATTTCAACGGCTTCAGAAGTTCCGATGAAAATCGGTGCGCGCTGATCTTCACTCTCCGGGTCGATATCGAGAATTCTCTGCCTTCCAGTAGAAGCGGCACCACCAGCCTGTTCAACCAGGAAAGCCATGGGATTTAATTCGTAGAGCAGGCGAAGTTTGCCATCGGGGGCATCTTTAAGGTGCGGGTACATGAATATTCCGCCCCGTTTGATCAAAACCTGGTTGATATCCGGAACAAACCCGCCGCTGTAACGCAGTTTGGCACCATTGGTTTCGAGGTGCTGGGCAAACTTTTCGACCCCATTTGAGTATTTGTTACGAGCCCCGCCCGGCGCGTAGATTTTAGCCGGCCCCTGCAATTTAATATTCTCCTGGACCAGGTCGAATTCCATCAGCAGGTTCATGGCAAATTCATGCACCCCGTTACCGGTCGACACAACCATAGTCGTACGAGGGCCGTAAAGGACATAGAGTGCGGCGACCTGGTTCCGTCCCCGCTGCAGGACGTCATCGCCTTCGTAAATTGAAACAATGGTTCCGACGGCAAGGTTGACATCGACAAGGGATGATCCGTCGAGGGGATCGAAAGCGACGGAGTAACGACCGTTGGTCGGAGCTGTCACCGTGATAATCTCATCCAACTCTTCCGATGCCATCTTGGCGATTACACCAGAATACATCAGGCGTTTCTGAATGATCCGGTCAGACAAGACATCGAGCGCCAGCTGTTGTTCACCGTAGAGGTTGGATGTTCCGGCCACACCAAGATCACCGGTACGAATGGCATTGATGATGTATTTTGAGGCATTGGCGATTTCGCAGATCACACGGGTGAGGTCGCGATCGACCCCACTTTCCCGTAAATAACGTCGTAAATTGATCTGAAACTTGGTTTGCCCTCTTTCGGCTGAAGCCATAATATTCCTCCTTGTAATCTAAACTCGCATATTCTAGACGATCGTAGTGTCAGGGGCAAGAAGTGATACCAAAAAGATGTTCTTGACCCCTTTATGGACAGTGATAAACTTCAAAAAAAAATTCCCTATGGAGGAACTGCATGGACGATCAAGGTAAAGAACCGAAAGCACCAGAGACTGAATCCGGCGAACCAACGGAGCGGCAGGAAGATCAGCTTGACAAATTCAAGGAGACCACTGAAAAACTCTGGGGAAGCACCAGGCAGGCTTTCAACACTGCAACCTTCAAAGCCAATCAATATAAAAAACTGGTGCAGAGGAAAATTGACCTTTCTGCAGTGCATAAAAAGATCGGCGCAACTCACGCCGAACTCGGCAAACTGATTGACGATTTACGCGAAGCCGGCAAAAAAAGCATCATGAGCCAGGAGGCGGTCAAGGATATTTTGCGCAGGCTTGATGAACTGAAGGCCGAGGCTGCGGCTCTAGAGGAAGAAATCGAGCAGATCAGGACCGAGGAGTCATCACAGGTAGTTGTTCAGCCAGCAGAGAAGACCGAGTAACTTTGTTCAGTTAAGATTGGCCTGCCATTCTTTCAGGATGGCAGGCCAATCCAGTCCGTACTCCTGGTATGCAGCAGAAATGGCTGCCTGCCATTCCTGCTGTTTACCCAGGCTCTCCAGAAGCTCTACCATGTTGTGCCAACCATAGCTGTCTACCATGTAGAGGACCAGGGAATAACTCTGTTCGTACGCCAGTGGGACGTGGTAATCCGGGAGGCCGGTAAACGACTTTTCAAGATCACGCCACTCGAGGAGCTGACCAATTTCTGAGGCCGCGGTCAAATCGACCAGCGGAGTGGAATCAATTCTGCGGCCGGAAAGCTCCGCCAAACCCTCATTGAGCCAAACCGGCACGTTGCTTCCAGCTATAAAGTAAACCAGAACGTGCATGTACTCGTGGTAGAGAATCGACGAGAACCGCTTTGTCAGCCCCTGCATACTGGCAAGCGGCAAACGAATCTTGCCGTCATAGACGGCACCAGCCCAGTCCGGAGAATGAGTCACGTCTGCATAGTCCCTATGGGAGTAAAGCAGAACCGGGACCCTGATATCCGGGTAATACGCCAGATCGGAGCCCACCTCTACGTAGGCATCTTCAAGAGTTTCCAGGATATCGGCGGCCAGGTCTGAAGCTTGTGCACCGTCGACGAAGGACAACTGGAAATGCCCCCGGTATTCCTGTTGCATCTGCTCTTCAATCTGCCACTCCCGACGCACCTTGTCGAGCAGGCTGGCAACTTCAACACCACCACCGTATTCAACAGATCTCTGCAACGCATCAATGGCTTCAGCCATGCGCCCGCCGGCGTAATATGCCTTTCCAAGAAGAAGGTAAAGATCCGGATTTTTTTGATCAATTCCGAGGGCCTGATCAAGCAAGGAGACCGCTTCCGGGTAATTGCCCCGACGGTACAGGGTAATGGCCTCACCCTGCCAAAGACGGACATCCTCATCGTTGTAGCTGCGACCGGCACGAAAAGAGTCGCGGGCAGACTGGAATTCTCCGGCAGCAAGCAGTTGGTACCCTTGCCCAAGATAAGCAACGGCAAGCATGTTGGAAATCTGCTCAGGATTGCTGAGGGTTTTTTCCAGAGAGTGCAGCACCTCAAGCGCACCCGAATAATCCTTCTGTTCAAGCAGGGTAACGGCTTTGCCAGCAAGGTTTTCTGACATGGCAAAAACATCTGTCAGGACCGTTGAGAAGCAGAATGACAAAACGACAAGAGAGTAAACGATTGTCTTCCTAAACAGGAGAGATGACATTTCAGATTGACGGAAGAGCATGAGGGCGGCATCCCGGCTGCAGAATCTTCTGCATTGCTTCATGAATCAAGACATTGCTGGCCAGGCACTCAAGGGAGTCGAGTGTCATCGGGTTGCCATCAAAATCACTTACCCTGCCACCACTCTCTTCGACCAGCAGAATTCCGGCAGCTAAATCCCAGGGTTTCAACTTCATCTCCCAGAACCCGTCGAACCGACCAGCGGCAACACTGGCAAGATCGAGGCTGGCGACTCCGGGACGGCGACAGGCCTGAGCTTCTCTCTGGAATCGGGCAAAATAATCGTAGTTATTCGCCTTGCAGTTCTTGTGATCATAGGCAAATCCGGTCGCAAGAAGCGCTCGTTCCAGAAGACAGGTTTCAGAAACTTTCAGTCGGCGTTCGTTCAGAAAGGCCCCGACACCACGTTCAGCGAAGTAAAACTCACCGACATAGGGGTTGTAGACAGCTCCCAGGGTCAGCTGGCCGCGGACCTCCAGTGCGATTGAGACAGCGAACCATGGGAAGCCATGGGCGAAATTGGTTGTGCCGTCGAGCGGATCTATAATCCATCGATGGTCAGAGTTCAACTCGCCGTAATCATCTTCTTCAGCCAGGATATCGTGACCTGGGAAGTGCTCGCGGATCTGCCTGACAATCAACGCTTCCGCCTGGCGGTCAGCTTCGGTCACCAGGTCATATTTACCCTTGAACTCGACACGGATGCCACGTTCGAAGTTCTCCATGAGAAGGGCACCGGCTTCACGAGCCGCTTTAATAATCAGGTTTTTCATCTCAGTTCCGGCCTTCACTCAATCTCTACCACTGACGAGTTTCGGGCAGTGGCACTGTCCTGTTTGACCAACCCGGTCTCTTCACACCACAGACGGGTCACACCGATAACGGCCAGTGGGATGCAGAGCATCTGGAAGAACGGGATCGCCAGGAGCGCCATCACGCCACATGAGAAACCGAGCATGAGGAATTTACGGGCAAAGATATAGCTCTTCTGTTCACTGAAGAACTTGTGCTTGCGGACCATGACAAATCCCAGATATTCAAAACTGAGGAAGTAGAGCGTCAGGCAGACCGCAAGAACCGTATAAAGCCCGTTACCGACTCCCGGCAGCAAGTTCAGCGGCAGAATCAGCACCATCACAACAACAAAGATCGACATCTTCCTGGCTTCCATCAGCACAGTTCGCCAGGCATCACTCAGGAATCGGCCGATGGAGAACGCCTCGTCATTGGTTTTACCACTCAGGGCCTGTTCAGTCCTTTCAGAAAGCAGGTCGTTGAAAGGAGAGGCGATCAGGTTGCCGACCACGGTGAAGGTGAAGAAAACCATCACGGCCGTCACCAGAACCGCCAGCATCCAGATCAGCCAATAAAGAGCCGCCCAGTACCAGGCGTCACCTTGTGGCAGCTGTTCCACAACGGTCGTGCCGAAAAAATCGAGGCCCAGGTAGACCGCGCCACTGAACACCGTGAGATTGATCAGAAAGGGGATAATGATATAAGGCAAGAGTCGTGGATTATCACGCAAGATCCTGATACTTCGGAACGGCGCAAAGAAGCCACGGGAAAAGTTGACCACGAAATTTCTTTTGCCCGGTAGGGTCATGATTCCACCTCGGTTAGATATATCTTCAAGGTATCATATCTCCATTCTGTCCGCCAATCACTTGGCATACGAAGCTTTATAACCTGCCGAACATCCAGCCGTCAGTTCATGGCTGCCTAAATTACAGGCGCCACCTGCCTGCCAAATAGGCATATTCCAGGCACATGTCTCATGAGTTATCCATAACATCTTGAAATAATGCAAGTAATTTACGGCACAAGTATTGAACCTAGCGATGGGTGGCTTGGATAACGGCGTCTGAAGCCCGAAATATAAAGACGAGGAGGTCTTCTTTCATGGATTCTGCAGTTCAGTCTCTAACCAATTCCGGTGATGTCCTGTTTCTGATGCTCGGTGCCGTCATGGTTTTCGCCATGCACGCCGGATTTGCCTTCCTGGAAGTCGGTACTGTCCGCAAGAAAAACCAAACCAACGCTCTGGTGAAAATTCTGACTGACTGGTCCGTATCAACCGTCGTTTACTTCCTGGTTGGTTATCCGATCGCCTACGGCGTGCATTTTTTCATGTCAGCAGAAGGATTGATTGGCGCAAACCAGGGTTATGAATTGGTACGCTTCTTTTTTCTCCTCTGTTTCGCTGCCTGTATTCCGGCAATTATTTCCGGCGGCATTGCCGAACGCACCCGTTTCTGGCCACAGGTTCTTGCCGGCGCCATCTTCGCCGGCCTGACCTACCCATTCTTCGAGTCATTGATCTGGGGACAAAACAGTTCGGCTCTGCAGGATTGGTTTGCCAACACTCTGGGCGCACCGTTTCACGATTTTGCCGGCAGTGTCGTCGTCCACTCCATGGGCGGTTGGCTCGCACTGCCCGCAGTCATCCTGCTTGGGCCACGGATGGGTCGCTGGGTGCGCGGGAAAAGCCATGCCATCCCGATCAGCAATATCCCCTTCCTGGCTCTTGGCAGCTGGATACTCGCAGTGGGTTGGTTCGGATTCAACGTCATGAGCGCCCAGAACCTGAACGGCATCTCTGGCCTGGTGGCAGCGAATTCACTGCTCGCCATGGTCGGCGGCGTCATCTTCGCTGTTGTCGCCACCAAATGCGACCCCGGTTTCGCTCACAACGGCGCCCTCGCCGGCCTGATTGCCATCTGTGCCGGCTCCGACCTTGTTCACCCTTTCGCAGCATTTCTGATTGGCGGGCTGGGCGCCCTGATTTTCGTCTACGGCTTTCAATGGGAACAGGAAATCCTCAAGATTGACGACGTCCTCGGCGTCTGGCCGTTACACGGCATCATCGGCACCTGGGGCGGGATCTCTGCAGGCATCTTCGGTTATGCGGAACTTGGCGGCCTGGGCGGCGTAAGCTTCATGGCACAACTGGCTGGCAGCCTGTTTGCAATCATTTACGCGCTTATAACAGGCTTTATAGTCTACTCGGTGATTGTCAAGGTCTTCGGCTTCCGGCTTGGTGATGATGAGGAATTCCGCGGTTCCGACCTGGCGATTCACAAAATCGGTTCCTACCCGGAAGATTCGGTCAGTTAACCCTTCTCTTGTATGTGCTTGCAACGAGAACGGCCGCTGAAATTCTCAGCGGCCGTTGTCATACCGATCTGACCAAAATGACCATCAAGCACTGCAAACCTGGTTGCGTCCGCCCTTCTTTGCCTTGTAGAGGGCCTGGTCAGAAGCCTTGATCACCTGTTCAGGGATCGTGTTCTTGTCGTCACGACTGGCAACTCCGATACTGACAGTGACGTTGAGCCGCATCTTCCCGCTCGTCTTCCTGACCGGTTCAACCGGTTTCTTCTTCGGTCGTTTCTTGCCCCGTACGACAAATCCTGTGCCGGCAATGGTTTCACGCAACATTTCGAGGTGCGGTATAGCACGTTCCAGCTCTTTGCTGGGAAAGATTACGGCGAACTCCTCACCCCCGTAACGATACGCGCGTCCACCACCGGTCACCCTTCTCAAGCAGGTCGCAACCATGCGCAGGACCTGGTCACCGACATCATGCCCGTGGGTATCGTTAACCTTTTTGAAGTGGTCAACATCAACCATGGCAATCGTATAACGTCGACCAACCTTGAGCAGGAACTCATTCATAGCCCGACGTGCCGGCAACCCGGTCAGTTCATCATTGAATGCCATCTTGAAGCTGCTTTCGACGATGGCAATCGCCAAAAGAAAAGCAGCTACGCCCTGCCAGAAGACAAATGTCTCCGGCCACCAGAAACCTGCAACAACAGCAGGCAAAACCCAGCAGAAGCTGCCCTCTAAAGCTTCCGGTCTTTGACAAAAGCGGATCAGAAGAGCCACTTGACTCAAGATCATGGCCAGCAGGACTATTTGCGGGAAGGGCAGTTGATCCAGCCACGGATAGGATAATAATGGCCGGGCCAGCAGCACCATCACATCTCCGGCATTGAAGATGTAGAGCCAGGTAAAAGCAACAAGCTGAATGAGCAGAATAGCCAGGCGAAGCAGGCCATGCAGAGTGATCAGCCCTCGCTCGCTCCACCAGCTGAATAATACCAGGTTTAATGGGACAACCAGTGGGGCGATCGTCATGAAATATTCGCGACCGTAAGGAGTGACCAGAGCCAGGCATTGCTCGACAAGGACCAGCAGCACGATCACCCAGAGAACGCGGGTACGGTTGAATCGCCAGCCGAGGAACAGTCCGGCAGCAACCGCCAGGTAGGGCAACGGGAACAACAGCTCCTGCCAGGCCGCAGGGACTGATACCCGAAGATTCAGGTAAAGCGCAGCCAGGAAAAGTACGCCCGGGACAAGAAGCAGCAGAAGTGATCTGAAGAGGTGCATAATTGAATTCTGGGACTCCGTGTTTTTCGCCAGGGGGCACTGTATCACAACAAATACCGCGGCTACCAGAGGAAGCTGTTTGTCCTCCTTCCTTGCCGTGTTGGCCAACAGCTCAAAACAACCTTTTGCGTGGTTGACAAACGGCCTCGAATCGCGGTAGAAGCCATGCCAATAAATCAATACCATTCATCTGGAGAGAGCATATGAGCAATTCACCGGACAATCTGATCCTGGACTTTACTGGCGATGTTCAAGATATCGGATGGAAAGCGATTGATGACCGCATCATGGGTGGTTGCTCAAAGAGCCACCCGGAATACCTGCAAGGTGTCGGCCTGCGATTCACCGGAACTGTTTGCCTCGATAATAACGGCGGTTTCGCCTCAATACGTTCAAATCAAGGCGGTTTCGACCTCAGTAGGTATTCTGGCCTGAAAATCCGCGTGTTAGGAGATGGCCATAGCTACAAGCTCAGCCTGCGCACCGACCTGTACTATGACGGTGTCAGCTATCAGGCATCTTTCGCGACCATGGCGGAGACTTGGCAGGAGATAACCTTACCCTTCGATTCATTCGCACCCACCCACCACGGCGTCAAACTGACAACTGTCCCGCCCATGGATGCTGCCATGGTAAAAAGTTTCGGCCTGTTTATTGCCGATCGCCAGTCAGGGCCATTCAAACTGGACATCGCCTGGATCGGTGGTTATTAAATATTCTTCAGCATGACAACAATCTGGGCCGGCAAAATTGCCGGCCCAGATTGTTAAAAACCCCGCACATGATGCGGTTTTCCTACCTTGCATATTGATTTATTTTTTTTCGCCGCTTAAGATCCTGTCGCTGTATCCCCAACCTTTACATGACGGAACATCGACCAGGATAAACTCGGCGTCAGCACCGGCAACCAGACAAATGGGCTTTTCCGTATCGACACGGGCCTGGTCTGCCCTGTTGAGAACCAGACCATCTAACGTCAATTCTCCCTCGGTAAGATAGACGAACGCCCTGCGCCCTGCCGTATTGTCGAAATTCAGACGATTACCGGCATCCAGTTGACCACGATAAATGGTTGCATCGGTGTGGAAGCGCACCACGTACTCGATCGCCTGACCGGAGGCTACCGGCAATAGCCTGTTGCGCCACTGATCCGGAGAGAAGCTGCGCTGGTCATAACTGGGCTCAAGCCTCGGGGTATCGGGCAAGACCCAGATCTGGTAGAAGTGCACCGGCTGTTCTGCGAGGTTAAACTCGGAGTGAGTCAAACCGGTTCCGGCAGACATTCTCTGGACATCGCCAGCTCTGATGACGGCCTTGTTGCCCATGCTGTCCTGGTGGGTCATCTCGCCATCCAGGACAATGGTAATGATTTCCATCTCTTCATGAGGGTGGGTCGGAAAACCGGTGCCCGGTGCAACCACATCGTCGTTGAAAACCCGCAAGGCGCCAAACTGGATATTGTGCGGGTCGTAATAACTCGCAAAGGAAAAGAGCCAATAGGTCTGCAGCCAACCGAAATCGGTAAAATGGCGATCCTGTGCTCTGATGATGTCAATTGATTCAACTTCCGGCATGTCACTCTCCCTGGCGGATGATATTCCGATCAATAATTCAGGTTGTCATCTTTCCAGTATTTGGTGCCGGCCAGGTTGACCTTCGCCATCAGTCCCGCTTCCGACATGGTGTAAATGGTCGTTTCAGCGTCGATCGAGATTTCACCGGTTGCCGCAACACCCTTGTCACGTGCCTTCGCAGACGCATCAGCCTGACCGCCGAATTCCCAGCCGCTGTTGACGAAATCCATATAGGCCCGCGCACTGTGGAAAACAAACACGACCCGGATATCCTGGACACCCAGCCCCAGCCCAAGATCGATCTGCGCCATCTTCATATAAGTCTTGTGTCCCGATGACCGGTCAACAGCGACACCGTAGCCACCTCCGCCGCCGACAATGAGATACAAGGCATTCACATTACTGAAAACCGCGTAGCCTGCGGACTTGTCGATCACATCCCTGGCTGTTGGCCGATGCTGGTAAAGTCGCGAGAGTGTATCGTCGTGCATGTTGATGATCGCGGAACGTTTCTGTTCGGGACTGTCACCACGCGGAGCCAGACATGCGCTCAAAGACACAAGAAGCAATATGGTTATAACCGACCACAGTATTTTTTTCATTTTCATCTCCCCTGAGTATGGTCTGAATTGCTTCATCTACACAGTCATATTATCAGCATATTGGAATTAGCATCAGTCAAAATTTCATTTCCTCACCGCTATACTTTAACATACATACTCATCACATCTAGAATCGGATCCAGCAAAAAGTCCTTTGCCCTGCCCCAGGAGCTAGCAACGCAGAACGATCCAGTCAAAATTCGTTTTGCCCTACTCTTCCAGGTTAAACAGCTCGGATGGAGTTATGTTAAGATAAGATGAACAGGAATAATAAAGCTGATATGTCCCAGAAAGGCTTAAATCATGGCCAAGACGATCAACAAAACCAGGCACGAATGGCAGGCTCAGCTCACTCCGGAGCAATACCGTGTGACGCGCGAACATGGCACCGAACCCGCTTTTTCCGGGGAATATGACAAACATTACGAGCCCGGTGTCTACCAATGCGTATGCTGT
>Ga0210079_1000117_pt1 | contig 10983 bp, 9 predicted proteins | sample White_CordA_D2_FD_185587 | JGI IMG/M metagenome (GOLD analysis project Ga0210079, IMG submission 185587) | Wetland microbial communities from the San Francisco Bay, California, USA, that impact long-term carbon sequestration - White_CordA_D2... | ecosystem: Environmental > Aquatic > Marine >...
GCAAGAAGTGAAAAGTGAACGAGCCGTAGCCAACCTGGATGAAGTGACCCCCTGCACGGAGACGTGATACCGAAGTTGGCCTGGAGCAGCCTGGCGGCAGGGTGACCCGGGATGCAGTTACCTGGCCTTTCACTTCTAACTTTTCACTTCTCACTTCTAACTTTTCACATCTAACTTCTAACTTCTAACTTCTCACTTCAAACTTTCAACCATTCTGTCCGTAGCCCGGATGGAGTGAAGCAGCTTAGCCCGTCACGCAGAACCCCAGCAAGGCAAGCACCCGCGCCAGGCCCCCATCCGGTTCACCGGTGGTGATATTTGCCTGCGGAAATTCACGCCGCACCGGGTATTCCTTGCGCAGACGGTCGAAGCGTGCGGGACGTTCTGCGGCTGGCAATGCAAGCAGCTGGCGCAGGTTGGCATCGTCCAGGCGAATGTCATAACAGGCAAACACCGCCGCCTGCAGATTCTCCAGCAGCGGGGCATCCCGCAGTTCACGCAAATCCAGCGACAGCCCGGCAGGCAGGTCATCGGCCGCCTGCCACTGCTGCTGCCGGCCGAAATGTTCGCACGCAGCGTGATAGATCATCTCGGTACCACGCAGCTTGCCGTCCAGGCTGTAACCCGCGATGTGCGGCGTGCCCAGCTGCACCTTTTCCAGCAGCGACATGCTGATGTCCGGCTCGCCCTCCCAGACATCCAGCACCACCGACAGGTCGGGACGGGCTTCCAGCAAGGTATCCAGTGCAGCATTATCGACAACGGCGCCGCGCGCGGTATTGATGAGCACCGCGCCGGGCCGCAACCGTTCCAGGAAGGTCGCATCGGCCAGGTGGTGTGTCGGGTAAGGCCCCTCCCGTGTGTAGGGCACATGCAGCGTCACCACATCAGCCTGCAACACCGCATCCAGGTCAACGAAGGTGTCGTGAGCGCCCTGCGCCTGCAGCGGCGGATCGTTCACCAGGCAGTTCATACCCAGCGCTGCCAGCTTGTGCCGTACCCGCGAACCGACATTGCCACAGCCGATGATGCCGACGGTCCTGCCGGCCGGTTCAAATCCCTGCTGCAGGTTCAGTGCCAGCAGCGAACTGACGACATACTCGGCCGCAGAGGTGGCATTGCTGCCAGGCGCCGTGGAAAAACCAATACCTCGCCGCCCCAGGTAAGCCCGGTCAACATGGTCGAAGCCGATGGTGGCCGAACCGACAAACTGCACTTTTGACTCACCGAGCAGTCGCTCATCAACGCGCGTCACCGAGCGCACCAGCAGGATATCCGCATCGCGGACTTGTGCCGGAGTCATGCCGCGTCCCGGCAGCAGGGTCACCTCGCCGAGCGAGGCAAACGCCTTCGCAACGCAGGGGATATTTTCATCGGCGATGATTCGCATCTTGCAGTCGGGGCCCGGGAAAGAGTTCAGTCTGGAAAAACAGTTTCACTCGGTAACAGGACGCAACGGGGTTGGAATTGTTGCGGACACCTGCGGAGATTGCACCAGTCGAGGTTCAGTCACCCGTCCAGCCGCTTCCTGAGCAGCTCGTTGACCTGCTGCGGGTTTGCCTTGCCCTGGGTGGCCTTCATGACCTGGCCGACGAAATAACCCAGCAACTTGGTCTGGCCGTTGCGGTACTGCTCGATCTGTTTCGGGCTGTTCGCCAGCACTTCCGCGATGATGCCCTCGATGGCCGAGGCATCCGAGATCTGTTTCAGGCCCTGCTGCTCGATGACCTCGTCCGCACTACCGGCTCCGTTCCACATCGCCTCGAACACCTGCTTGGCCAGCTTGCCGGAGACTGTGCCGTCCTCGATACGCTGCAGCAGCCCGCCGAGGTCGGCGGCACTCACCGGTGAGTCAGTCACATCCCGGCCATCCCGGTTGAGGGCAGCGGAAAACTCGCCCATCACCCAGTTGGCGGCCAGCTTGCCCTGCCCGCCTGCCGCGGCCACCACGGCCTCGAAGTAATCTGCCAGCTCCCGCGAGGCAGTGAGTACGCCGGCATCGTATCCGGATAACCCGTACTCGGCGACGCAGCGCGCCTTTCTGGCATCCGGGAGTTCCGGCAGGCTTTGCCGCACGGACTCGATGAAGGCTGCATCCAGTTCAACCGGCAGCAGGTCCGGGTCGGGGAAGTAGCGGTAGTCGTTCGCCTCCTCCTTGCTGCGCATGGAACGGGTCTCGTAGCGGTCGGGATCGAACAGCCGGGTCTCCTGCACTACCTTGCCGCCGCCCTCGAGGATCATGGTCTGGCGCTCGACCTCGTAATTGATCGCCTGCTCAACGAAGCGGAAGGAGTTGATGTTCTTCAGCTCGGTCCGGGTGCCGAACTCGGCCTGCCCGACAGGGCGCACCGAGACATTGGCGTCACAGCGGAAAGATCCCTCCTGCATGTTGCCATCGCTGATGCCGAGATAACGCACCAGCGAGTGGATCTTTTTCATGTAGGCCACCGCTTCCCTGGCCGAACGCATATCCGGCTCCGAGACGATTTCCAGCAGCGGGGTACCGGCGCGGTTCAGGTCGATGCCGGTCATGCCATGGAAATCCTCATGCAGCGACTTGCCGGCATCCTCCTCGAGGTGCGCGCGCGTGATGCCAATGCGCTTGGCTGTCCCGTCTTCCAGCTCGATATCCAGGTAGCCGTCCTGCACGATGGGCAGTTCAAACTGGCTGATCTGGTAGCCCTTGGGCAGGTCCGGGTAGAAGTAGTTCTTGCGGGCGAACACCGAGCGCGCTGCGACCGTCGAGTGCGTCGCGAGGCCAAACATAGCCGCCATGCGCACCACCTCGGCGTTCAGCACCGGCAACACGCCCGGCAGGCCGAGATCGACCGCGCAGGCCTGGGTATTCGGCTCGGCACCATAGGTTGTCGAGGCACCCGAGAAGATCTTGCTCTTAGTAGCCAGCTGGGTGTGAATCTCCAGCCCGATGACGGTTTCCCATTGCATAGTCGGTTATGCCTGAATGCAGGTAGCCCGGATGGAGCGAAGCGGAATCCGGGATAATGTATGGCACTTCCCGGGGTTCCGGCCCGTGATGCCGGCACCCGGGCTGTGCCTGCCCTGAGTGTTGCGACGAAACAGAATCACGCTATTCATACCCCGCCGGACAACGCGTATGCCAGTCAGTCACCTGCTGGTACCGGTGGCCCGCGTTCAGCAGGCGCCCCTCGGCAAAGTAGTTACCCACCAGGTGCAGGCCAACCGGCATGCCGTCAACGAAGCCTGCCGGAATAGAGAGCGCAGGGAGGCCGGCGAGGTTTGCGGCAATCGTATAGATATCGGACAGATACATGCTCACCGGGTCATCCGCCTTCTCGCCCAGCCGGAAAGCGACCGAGGGCGCGGTCGGCCCCATGATGACATCCACAGTGTCGAAGGCACGCATGAAATCCTCGCGGATCAGGCGCCGCACCTGCTGCGCCTTCAGGTAATAGGCATCGTAGTAACCGGCAGACAGTGCGTAGGTGCCGATCAGGATGCGGCGCTTCACTTCTGCGCCGAAGCCTTCGCCACGCGAGCGTTCATACAAATCCTTCAGGTCTTTCGGATCAGCTGCACGGTAACCGAAACGCACCCCGTCGAAGCGGGACAGGTTGGAAGAGCACTCTGCTGGCGCGACAACGTAGTAGGCCGGCACCGCAAGGTGGGTATGCGGCAGGCTGATCTCGCTTACCTCGGCCCCGAGCCTGCGGTATTCCGCCAGCGCCGCCTCGATAGCCGCGGCAACAGCGCTATCGAGGCCGGCGCTGGTATATTCCTTTGGCACCCCGATCTTCATCCCTTTCAGGGAAACGTCCAGCGAGGCCGTGTAGTCATCCACGGGACGATCGACACTGGTGGAATCGCGTTCGTCGAAGCCGGCCATGGCCGCCAGCATCAGTGCGGCATCCTCGGCAGTGCGGGTGAACGCCCCTCCCTGGTCGAGGCTGGAGGCGAAGGCGATCATGCCGTAGCGCGACACGCGCCCGTAAGTCGGCTTCAGGCCGGTGATGCCACACAGGGCAGCCGGCTGACGAATGGAACCGCCGGTATCCGTACCGGTACTGGCCGGCACCAGGCGCGCGGCGACGGCAGCTGCCGACCCGCCGGACGAGCCGCCGGGAACCCTCCCTGTATCCCAGGGGTTGCGCACCGGCCCGTAATAACTGGTCTCGTTGGATGACCCCATGGCGAACTCGTCCATGTTGGTCTTGCCGAGCATCACGGCACCGGCCTCGTGCAGCTTGCGGGTGACGGTGGCGTCATACGGGGCAATGAAATTGTCCAGCATGCGCGAGCCGCAGCTGGTCTTGACACCGCGGGTGCAGAAGATGTCCTTGTGGGCAAACGGGATCCCGGTCAAAGGCCCGGCCTCGCCGGCACGGATGCGTGCATCGGCCGCCTGTGCCGCCGCCAGGGCCTCCGTCTCGGTAACGCTGATGAAGCTGTTCAGCTCGCCATCGAGGCGCCGGATCCGTTCCAGGCAGGCACGCGTCAGTTCCTCGCTCGAGAATTGACCGTCCCGCAAGCCGGCGGCAAGTTCAACAAGGCTTTTCTGGTGCATGGGAATGGTTACCGGGATTTCGTACAGTCGTCTGGAGTGCCTGTTGCTGCCCTGGGGTTATTCGATCACCTTCGGCACGAGGTAGAGGCCTGCCTCGGTTTGCGGTGCAACCTGCTGGAATATTTCGCGATTATCGGTTTCCGTTACGAGATCGGGGCGCAACCGCTGGGTTGCTTCCAGGGGGTGTGCCAGCGGCTCCACACCCGTGGTATCCACAGCATTCAGTTGTTCCACGAAGGCCAGGATATCCGACAGGTTACGGCAATAGTCCGGAATATCCCCGGCATCCACACCCAGCCGGGCAAGGTGGGCAATTTTATCAACATCCGCGGCTTCAAGCGCCATGACAGTTTCCGTTCGGGTTACTTGGCCAGAATCAGGGGCGCAAAGGTAGCACATAAAAAAACCGCATGACACCACGTGTCGCACCCCGCATGGATGCTTTTCAGATCATCGCAGGGTGTTTTCCTTGCCCCGGACGCCACCCGTTGATAGATTACCCGCTTTATTTTTGCCAGACCTTCACGGACCGGAGCCCGATGTTACTCAAAAGCCTTTTTGGGATTTTCTCGAATGACCTGTCCATCGATCTGGGCACTGCCAACACCCTGATCTATGTGCGCGGCCAGGGCATCGTGCTGAACGAGCCTTCCGTGGTGGCCATTCGCCAGGACCGCGGGCCGGGCGGACCCAAGAGTATTGCTGCCGTGGGCACCGAGGCCAAGCTGATGCTCGGACGTACCCCGGGGAATATTACCGCCATCCGGCCATTGAAGGACGGTGTGATCGCCGACTTCACCATCACCGAGAAGATGCTGCAGCACTTCATACACAAGGTGCACGAGGCCCGCTTCTTCAAACCCAGCCCGCGGGTGCTGATCTGCGTACCCTGCGGCTCCACCCAGGTCGAGCGTCGTGCCATTCGCGAATCCGCGGCAGGGGCCGGGGCACGCGAGGTCTACCTCATCGAGGAACCCATGGCAGCGGCTATCGGCGCCGGCATGCCCGTGAACGAGGCCCGCGGCTCCATGGTCCTGGACATCGGCGGTGGCACCTCGGAAGTCGCGGTCATATCCCTGAACGGCATTGTCTATTCATCCTCGGTGCGCATCGGCGGTGACCGTTTCGACGACGCCATCATCAACTACGTGCGCCGCAACTATGGCACCCTGATCGGCGAGGCAACCGCCGAGCGCATCAAGCATGAGATCGGCTCCGCCTACCCCGGCAAGGAAGTCAGGGAAATCGAGGTCAAGGGACGCAACCTGTCACAGGGTATCCCGCGCAGCTTCACCCTCAACAGCAATGAAATTCTGGAAGCCCTGCAGGAACCGCTGGCCGGCATCGTCGGCGCGGTCAAGACAGCACTGGAGCAGACGCCGCCCGAGCTGGGTGCCGACGTCGCCGAGCGGGGTATCGTACTCACCGGCGGCGGTGCATTGCTGCGCGACCTGGACAAGCTGCTGATGGAGGAGACCGGCCTGCCGGTGGTGGTGGCGGACGATCCGCTGACCTGCGTTGCCCGCGGCGGCGGCCGTGCACTCGAACTGTTCGACGAACGTGGCGGAGACGTCTTTACAGTCGAATAATCATTACCCGCAGGGGGGCGTGCGCTAGAATACCTCCCGGAAGCGGCAGGACACCTGCCCGTTAACATCATTGCAAGACGGGGTGCCCGATCAAGCTCATCTTTACACAAGGTCCCTCCATCACGGCACGCCTGATCGTGTTCGCGGCGCTGTCAGCCGCACTGATGGTCATGGATCACAAGTACAAAAGTCTGGAATCGCTGCGTGCCGGCCTGTCGGTGGTGATTTACCCCATCCAGTTGCTGGTGGAGGTGCCCGACACCGTCACCGAGTGGCTGAGCGAATCGCTGACCAGCCGGCGCCACCTGCAGGAAGAGAATGAAAGCCTGCGCACCAAGATTTTCATGCAAAATGCGCAGATGCAGAAGCTCGCCGCGCTGGAAGCGGAAAACATTCGCCTGCGGGAACTGCTGGACTCGTCCTTTGAAGTTGGCGAGAAGGTAATCATCGCGGAACTGCTGTCGGTCAACCTCGACCCCTACAAGCACCAGATTGTCATCAACAAGGGACAGCTGGATGGTGTTTATGCGGGCCAGCCGCTGCTGGATGCCGAGGGCGTCATGGGTCAGATCGTGCATGCCGGCCCCTATACATCCACGGCCGTACTGATTACCGACACCGCGCATGCCATCCCGGTGCAGGTCAACCGCAACGGGCTGCGTTCCATTGCACTGGGCAGCGGCACCATCAACCGCCTCGACCTCCCGTATATACCCAACAGCGCAGACATCCAGCCAGGCGACCTGCTGATCACATCCGGACTGGGCGGCCAGTTCCCCCCGGGTTATCCGGTTGCAGTCGTCAGTGCCGTGCAACACGATCCCGGCCGTACCTTTTCCCAGGTCGTGGCCACACCACTGGCGCAGCTGAACCGCAGCCGGGAAGTCCTGCTGGTGTGGCCAGGCGAAACCACGATACTGGAACCCGCCGAACTGGCACCGCTGGAGGAAACCGCGGATACAGACAGTGCCACCAGTGAATCCGACGCTGCTGCAGCTGACAGTGTCGCCCCCGCTACGGAGGAAACAGGGGCGGCTGCGACCCCATGACCCTGGTCAGGCATCACGGCGGCGGCGTCATCCTGTTCACGTTTATCGTGGCGCTGATTCTCACCGTCATGCCGTTACCGGAACTGGGGCGCTACCTGCGACCTGACTGGGCCGGACTGGTGCTGATCTACTGGTGCCTGGCGCTGCCTGACCGGGTCGGTGTCATAAGCGGCTGGCTGCTGGGCCTGGCGGTAGACCTGCTCACCGGTGCACTGCTGGGCCAGCACGCCCTGTCGCTGGCATTCGTGGCTTACCTGACGCTGAAATTCCACCAGCGTGTCAGGCTGTTCCCTATTTCGCAGCAGGCGCTGACCGTACTGGTACTGTTGATGCTGCACCAGTTGCTTGCGCTCTGGATCAGTCGCATGATCGGCCGTCCTGGCGCCCCCTGGTTTTTCTGGGCACCCTCACTGCTGGGCATGCTGATCTGGCCGCTGGTATACGCCGCCCTGCGCAGCCTGCGGCGCGGCTTCCGCGTGGTATAGCCCGGATATCGCATGCCAAGCCCGTCGACCCTCAAGGACTACTTTTTCGAATCCCGGCTCATCATGAACCGGGCCATCGTGATGCTCGTCTTCGCCGGCATCCTGGTGCTGGTCCTGTTCGCGCGCCTGCTGTACCTGCAGGTTGTCGCGCACGAGCACTTCACCACCCTGTCCGAAGACAACCGTGTCAAGCTGCAGCCGATACCCCCCAATCGCGGGCTGATCTTCGATCGCAACGGCATCGTGCTCGCGGAAAACCTGCCCTCCTACCGGCTGGAAATCACGCCTGAGCAAGTGGATGACATGGACGCAACCCTCAGCGCGCTGGAAGAGATTCTCGATATCCGCGAGGTCGACCGCAGCCGCTTTGAAAAGCTGCGCAAGCGCAAACCTGGCTTCGAAGCGGTACCGCTGCTGTTCCACCTCGATGACGTGCAGGTGGCTCGCTTCTCGGCCAATCGGCACCGCTTTCCGGGCGTGGATATCACCGCGGGCCTGGCGCGGCACTACCCGCAGGGCAAGCTGGCCGTGCATGCGCTGGGGTACGTCGGGCGCATCGACGAACGCGCCCTCAAGGACCTCGACACTTCGAATTACCGCGGCACCACCCACATCGGCAAGATTGGCGTCGAAAAAAGCTATGAAGACCTGCTGCATGGCACGGTCGGCCTGCAGCAGGTCGAGACCACGGCACAGGGCCGGGTACTGCGGGTGCTGAACCGGGTTCCACCGGTATCAGGCCACAATCTCTACCTGACGATAGACTCGCGCGTCCAGGCTGCGGCGGAACGCGCCTTCGGTGATTTCTCCGGCTCGGCGATTGCCATCGACCCGAACAACGGCGATGTGCTGGCCTTTGTGAGCCTGCCAACCTATGACCCGAATCCGTTCGTGAACGGCATCGAGTACGGTGACTACGCTGCCCTGCGGGATGACGAGAAACAACCATTGTTCAACCGCGCCCTGCGTGGCCAGTACCCGCCGGGCTCGACAGTGAAGCCATTCATGGGCCTCGCGGGACTGGAACAGGGCGTCACCCGCGTACACTCCAGCACCTACTGCCCGGGTTTCTACATGCTGCCCGGCAACAGTCGCAAGTATCGCGACTGGAAGCGTACCGGGCATGGCACCGTGAACCTGCACAGTGCCATCGTGCAGTCCTGCGACGTATATTTCTACGACCTGGCGCTGTCACTCGGCATCGGGCGCATTCATGACTACCTGAGCCACTTTGGCTTCGGCCACAGGACCGGCATCGACATCATTGGCGAACTACCGGGACTGCTGCCCTCACAGGAATGGAAGCGCAAGAACCGTGACCAGCCATGGTTTCCCGGGGAAACCATCATCACCGGCATTGGCCAGGGTTTTTTCCTGACTACACCGATGCAGCTGGCAACCGCCACAGCCGCGCTGGCGAATGGCGGCCGCATCCTGCAACCAAACATCGTGATGGCAGAACAGGTCGCAGGCAGCAACGAGTTACAGCCGCACCACCCGCGCCTGCTGGAAACCATTACCGTTCATGAACAGGAACACTGGGATGCCGTGATCGAGTCCATGGTCGACGTGGTGCACAGCGCCCGCGGCACCGCCCGCAAGATCGGTCTCGACAGCCCCTACAAGATCGCCGGCAAGACCGGCACGGCCCAGGTATTTGGCCTGAAGCAGGAAGAAAAGTACGATGCCGAGGCAATCGAGGAAAAATTGCGCGACCATGCCCTGTTCATCGCCTTTGCCCCGGTGGAAGAACCACAAATTGCCGTGGCCGTGATCGTGGAAAACGGCGGCGGCGGTGGCTCGGTAGCAGCGCCGATTGCACGCGCCATTCTGGATGCCTACCTTGAGGATGGCGCACAGCCATGAATGGTGCCCTGACACGACACCGCGAGGATGCCAGCCAGCGTGGCTGGCAGTACCGCGCCCACCTGGATGCACCATTGCTGATCACCCTGATCGCACTCTCGACCATGGGACTGATCGTACTCTACAGCGCGGGCGGCGGTGACATCGGGCTGATCGAGCGACAACTGGTGCGCCTGGGGATCGCCTACACCGGCATGCTCGTCATTGCCCAGTTCCCGCCGCGAGTGCTGCTGCGCCTCACACCCTGGCTGTTCGTGCTCGGGGTACTGCTGCTACTGGCCGTCTTGCTTACCGGTGAAATCAGCGGCGGCGCTCAACGCTGGCTGAACCTGTATTTCGTGCGTTTCCAGCCGTCGGAAATGATGAAGCTGGCAGTCCCCATGATGGTGGCCTGGTATTTTGCTGACATCCGCCTGCCACCGACCCCCTGGCAATTGCTGACTGCGGCCGTGCTGATCGCAGTCCCCATGCTGATGATCGCCAGGCAACCCGACCTGGGAACAGCACTGCTGATTGCCAGCTCGGGATTTTTCGTGGTGTTTCTGGCTGGCCTGCAATGGCGTCTGCTGGCCTTTTTCAGCGTACTGGTTACTGCTGCTGCACCGCTGATCTGGCACTTCATGCACGATTACCAGCGGCAGCGCGTCATCACTTTCCTCAGCCCCGAGCAGGACCCGCTGGGCTCCGGCTACCACATCATCCAGTCGAAAATCGCCATCGGCTCCGGCGGACTGTTCGGCAAGGGCTGGATGAACGGTACGCAGTCGCAACTCGATTTCCTGCCGGAACGCTCCACGGATTTTATCTTTGCGGTACTCGGCGAGGAATTCGGCTTCATAGGCATTCTGGTGCTGTTCGCGCTGTACAGTATCATCGTGGTCCGTGGCATCATGATCGCCATCCAGGCACAGGACACCTACACGCGCCTGCTCGCGGGTAGCCTCTCCATGACATTCTTTGTCTACTTCATCGTCAACACCGGCATGGTCACCGGGCTGTTGCCCGTGGTTGGACTGCCACTGCCGATGATCAGTTACGGCGGCACCTCTATCGTTACGCTGATGGCAGGTTTCGGCATACTGATGTCGATCCAGACACATCGCAAACTCCTCGCAACCTAGGCACCGATCAGTGCTAGAATGCGCTCAATCGATTACCAGGGGGGACAGGTATTGATGCGGTCACGCACCCTTACAACAGGATTTCTGACTGGCCTGCTGGCACTGGCAGGTACGGCTGCACTGGCCGGATACGGCAACGAGCCGCAGGTGCAGCAATTCATTGCCGACATGGTCGACAAACATGAATTCAGTCGTGAGGAACTGGTCAAACTGCTCGAACAGGCGGAACGTCGCGACGATATTATCGAGTTGATGAGCAAGCCGGCGGAAAAGCGGCTGGCCTGGTACGAATACCGCAAGATCTTCCTCACCGACAGCCGTATCGATGGC
>Ga0210079_1000118_pt1 | contig 10930 bp, 9 predicted proteins | sample White_CordA_D2_FD_185587 | JGI IMG/M metagenome (GOLD analysis project Ga0210079, IMG submission 185587) | Wetland microbial communities from the San Francisco Bay, California, USA, that impact long-term carbon sequestration - White_CordA_D2... | ecosystem: Environmental > Aquatic > Marine >...
TGTGGTTTTCCTTGATGAGGATGCCGTCATAGAGTCCGGTACGATGATTGTGGCAGCCACCGACGCGCACGGCATATTTCTGTGCAAGGCGTAAACCCGGGAGGGTCTTGCGGGTATCCAGAATCCTGACCGGCAGGTCTGCCACGATGTCTGCATAGCGCCGTGCCAGCGTAGCGGTTCCGGAGAGTGTCTGCAGGAAATTCAGCGCGGTGCGCTCGCCGGTGAGCATGGCCCGCGCCGGGCCCTGCAGGGTGCAGAGGCGTTGCCCTGTGCTGGTCTGCGCCCCGTCATGGACATGCCAGTCGACCCGAATACGGGTGTCAAGCTCGGCGAATACCGCGTTGAACCATGCCATGCCGCACAGCACCGCGGGTTCGCGGCAGATGACGCCGGCGCGAGCACTATGGGTCTCCGGGATCAGGTGTGCGGTGATATCCCCGCTGCCGACATCTTCCGATAACGCGCTGCGTACCGTTTGCAGCAGTGGTTCGTCAAGGACTTCGAGCAGCATTCAGGTAGAAATTTCCAGCAGTTCGATTTCAAAGATCAGGGTAGCATCGGGAGGAATTACCCCGCCGGCCCCGCTGGCGCCGTAGCCAAGTTCTGGCGGGATCACGAGCCGGCGAATGCCGCCGACCTGCATACCCTTCACGCCTTCGTCCCAGCCGCGAATGACATAGCTGCAGTCCACGGGGAAGCTGAACGGCTCGTTACGGTCTCTGCTGGAATCGAACTTGGTGTTATCTTCCAGCCAGCCGGTGTAATGCACGATGACGGTCTGCCCCCTGCCTGTCACTGTTTCACCACTGCCGGGCTTTGTGTCTTCGTAGCGGAGTCCGGATTCGGTTACGGTTTGCGTCATGTTCAATTCCTCTGTTGGTACGATGGGGCGTCTGTATTGCGAAGGTGCATGATTCGCCGGTTATTCCAGGGTAGCCTTGATGCGTGTCAGCGGGTCGGAAAAATAGGCTAGCTGGAGTTTTCTGACCAGCCCGGCCAGCAGCATCAGGCCGAGCAGATTTGGCACGGCCATCAGTATGTTGGTGATATCCGCTATATTCCAGACCAGTTGCAGTGGCACTGCAGCACCGACGATCACGAGCACCGTAAACAGTACACGGTAAGGCATCACGGCACGCTCCCCGAACAGATAATACGCCGAGCGGTCGCCATAGTAGGACCATGCGATCATGGTGGAATAGGCAAACAGGCTCAGGGATACACCGACCACCCAGGCGCCGGCTTCACCCAGGGAGTCGCTGAAGGCATGAGCGGTCAGGGCTGCTCCCATCAGCGATTCGCTGCTTTCCTGCCAGACACCGGTAACAATGATAACAAGCCCGGTCATGGTGCAGATCACCAGCGTATCGATGAACGGCTCCAGCATTGCAACCAGGCCTTCGCGTACCGGCTCATTGGTGCGCGCCGCGGCATGCGCCATCGGGGAAGAACCAAGCCCGGCCTCATTCGAGAACAGGCCACGGGCAACGCCCCAGCGGATCGCCTCGCCCACGGCCGCGCCGCCGACGGCCCACGGATTCAGCGCATGCTCAAGGATGGTGCCGATGGCAACAGGAATGTCGCCGAGGTGGTTTAGCAGGACCAGCAGGGCGGCAGTGATATAGCCGATTGCCATGAACGGGACAATGGCGCTGGCCACGCGGGCAATGCGCCTGACGCCGCCGATAATGACCAGGCCGACCAGGATGGCAAGCGCGCAGCCGGCAAACCACTTGTAGTCGTGCAGTTGCGGAAATACGTAACCCAGGCCATCCATGACCGAGTTGGCCTGCACCATATTGCCAATGCCAAAGGAAGCGATCAGGGCAAAGCCGGCGAATGCCGCGGCGGTGCGGCGCATGTTCAGACCATGCAGCAGGGTGTACATTGGACCACCGGCGACCTTGCCGTCGGGGGCTACCTGACGAAACCGGAGTGACAGGGTGCACTCGGTAAACTTGGTGGCCATGCCGAGTATGGCCGTGATCCACATCCAGAAAAGGGCGCCTGGCCCGCCCAGCGAGATTGCCGTTGCAACGCCGGCAATATTCCCGGTGCCGACTGTGGCCGAGAGCGCGGTGGACAGCGCCTGGAAATGCGAGACCTCCCCCGTGTCCTGCGGCCGGCTGTACCTGCCGGACAGCAATGCCACTGCGTGCCTGAAGCCGCGTACCTGCACGAAGCCCATGCGCAGGGTCAGGTACAGGCCGGCACCGAGCAGCAGCAGCAGGGTGAAGGTATTGTTCCACAGCAGGCCGGACAGCTGTCCGGTCCAGGCGGTCAGCTGCGTAAAGAATTCCATATGTCAGTTATTCCGGTTTGCATGTTTGAGCGTCAGTGTATTGCCCTGCTGGCTAAAGTCCAGTTGCCTCAGGAAACTCATGCCGAGCAGCACGGCAGCGTCACTGCCAGCGGGGTTGATGCTTGCAGCGACGGGCCCCAGCGTCAGGGGACCCAGCCGGACCTCGTCCAGTGTCGTCTGCCAGGCAGAAATCGTTCCGTTGGCTGTCTGGTAGAAGGCACGGCGGCCTCGCTGCAGTCCGATTCTGTCAGCCACGGCGGCCGGAATGGAGACGTCGGTCGCGCCGGTGTCCAGCATGAATTCGACAGGGTGGCCGTTTATCGTTCCGCTGGCGACATAATGGCCAAAGCGATTGCGTTGCAGGCTCACCTCGGGAACTTCACCCGATGTTGCCTCCGCAAGCTGGCGGTTGGGATTGCGCTGTGCATCCAGCCGGTCGTTGAAGAACCAGGTCAGCAGTACCAGCAGCAATACCCAGGCGGCAATGATCATACCCTTGCCGAGTCGCTGGCCGTGGTCTGCGTGCCTGTTGTCCATGTTCACCGGGCAGTAACTCAGTAGACCAGTCGCAGGCCAGCGAAAATGTGGCGCATGCCTGGCTGGTAAAAATTCCTGAAGCTGGGACGACGGACGGATGGACGTGTGTGCAGGCTGCCGCCGCGCAGGGTGTAGTGTCCGCCATCAAACCAGGGCTGCGAATAACCCTCGTAAGGGAAGGGCCGGAAGCCGGCATAGGGGTGAAAGTTGTTGCCGCACCATTCCCAGGCCCGCCCGGTCTGCTCCAGTTGCTGCAAACGGCAGGCCACTTCCCACTGGTACTCGTGCGGAAGACCGGCACCCGCCCAGTGCGCGAATGCCTGTGCTTCATGCTGCGAGATCCCGTGCAGGACGTCGTCACCGTCCAGTTCGTAGGCGCCGCGCACACCTGTGCCGTACCAGTTGCCGGCGGCATCACGGCGCCAGTGGTCCGGACACGCCACCGGGTTTTCCTGCAGCCATTGCCAGCCGTCCGGTTGCCAGAGGTCCTCGCGGGTGTAACCGTCATCCTGCATGAACGCCAGGTATTCGCTGTTGCTGACCGGCTTGCGCGCGATGCTGTAGGGCCCCAGCGTGGCCTGCTGCTGCGGCAGTTCGTTATCACAGGCTGCAGGGGGTTTGCCGCCGACGCGGTAGTGGCCCGCCGCGATGTCGATGCTGTCGGGTAGCGGCTGCCTGGCGGGGAAGGGCCGGGTGACAGCAAAGTTGCCGTGATCTGCGGTCGCAGCACGTTGCGTCAGCGCCATGAGCATGGTTTCGTAATGCTGGTTGTAATGCTGGATCAGGAAGTGCAGCAGGTAATCCTCGTGCAGCAGTTCATGTTCCCTCAGGGTGGCCGGTTGCAGCGTGAGTAACTCATCATTCAGGGACTGCAGGGCGTGCACCCATTGCAACTGCACCTGCAGGGGCGGCAGCAGTTCCCCACGTGCCGGTTTCGGTGTTTCGCCGGCAAGATAAAGACGGCGTACAGGTTCGGTGAAGCGGGCGTCCTGCCGGATGACTTCCTGCAACCAGTAACTCTCGATATAGGTGCAGTGTCCCAGGTGCCAGCCCAGCGGACTGAGTTCCGGGTGGAATTGTTGGCGATAGTCGTCATCGTCGAGCGGTTCCGCCAGGGCTGTCACCAGCTCGCGCGCCAGTCGCAGTTCATTCAGTAATTGTGGCGAACTCACAGTGCCAGCAGCTCCGGAGTCTGTTCCGGGCGCAGCACCAGGAGGTGGTGCTCTGGTACCGCACGCCAGGCGGAGTCCCCGGAGAATCGTTCCGAGGCAACCAGCTGCCCGTTCGGGAAATCCGGGTCGTTGCTGGTGTAATACAGAGACGGGCTCTCGTGGTTCAGGGCATGCCGGGCAGCGTAAATACAACCGGCATCCGTGATGGCAAGGTTCAGCAGGGCAGGTTGATCACCGACCATGCCGGCGACCTCTTCGAACAGGCGCCGGATAGCCGCTACCGGCTGCAGGCCGGGGTCATCCAGCATGACCTGTCGCAGGCAGGCGAACAGGTACTCGGAATCCGTATTGCCGCGGATGTCCGCAGCAATCGCCGGCGTGAGCAGCTGCAGCATGCGCGGCCGCACCTGCTGGTGGAAGTCGGTGATAAAACCGTTGTGAGCAAACAGCAGCCGGTCAGCGCAGAAGGGTGCCGTGTTCAGCGGGTGTACCGGGTTGCCTTCGGTTGCACTGCGTACCTCTGCGATCCAGAGCGTGTTGTGCAGGCTCCTGGCCAGCGCCGGCAGATTGGCGTCAGCCCAGATCGGCGCACTGTTGGTATATGTCGCCGGCTCACCGTCCGGGCCGTACCAGCCAAAGCCGAAGCCGTCGGCGTTCAGCTTTGCATACTTCAGTTCCCGGGGCTCCCAGGACTGCCGGTAGAGACTGTGCGGCGGATCGATAAGGAATTGTTGCAGTGATATGGCAGGTCCCAGGTAAGCGGCAAGTCTGCACATGATCGGTCGCCCCGGCTTCAGGCCAGCAGTATCTCCAGTAATGCCTTCTGGGCGTGCAGACGGTTCTCGGCCTCGTCCCAGACGACGCTTTGCGGTCCGTCGATGACATCTGCAGCGACCTCTTCTCCGCGGTGGGCAGGGAGGCAGTGCATGAACAGGGCGTCGGCTGCTGCGGCCTGCATGATCTTCGCGTCGACCTGGTAAGCGGCGAATGCCTGCTCCCGCTTCGCCTGTTCCTCTTCCTGCCCCATGCTTGCCCAGACATCAGTGACTACAAGGTCGGCACCATCGGCGGCAGCCAGCGCGGAGTCTGTCATGAGGGCATGGTCACCCGCAGAGCCAAGGATGTCCGGTTCCGGCAGGTAGCCTTCCGGACAGGCAATCTTCAGGGTGAAGTTGAACTGGCGTGCGGCATTGATATATGAATGGCACATGTTGTTGCCATCGCCGATCCAGGCGACGGTCTTGCCGCTTATGTCGCCGCGCTGTTCATGGTATGTCTGCATGTCTGCCAGCAGCTGGCAGGGGTGATAGAGGTCGGTCAGGGCATTGATGACAGGTACCGAGGAATATTCCGCGAAGCGTTCTATCTTTTCGTGTTCGAAGGTACGGATCATGATGACATCCGCCATGCGCGACAACACCCTGGCGGTGTCCTCGATGGCCTCGCCGCGCCCCAGCTGGGTATCTCGCGGCGACAGGAAAATTGCGTGCCCGCCGAGTTGCGCCATGCCGACCTCGAAAGACATGCGGGTACGGGTTGATGACTTCTCGAAAACCATCGCCAGCACCTTGTGCTTGAACGGTTCGTAGATAGTACCTGACCGGTTGAATGCCTTGAGTTCAATGGCACGCCTTACCAGCTGCTGCAGTTCTGCTGCTGACAGGTCGAGGAGCGTCAGAAAGTGTTTCGGATTCATGTCTTCACCCTGCAAGGAAGTCCCGAATCAGGTCGCTTACCTGTTCGACGATCATGTCGGCTTGCTTGTCAGTGAGTATCAGCGGTGGCAGCAGGCGAACGACACGTTCGGCGGTGACGTTTATGAGCAGGCCGCCCTGCATTGCCCGGCTGACCAGCTCGCCACAGGGACGGTCCAGTTCAATGCCGATCATCAGGCCGAGACCGCGGATATTGCTGACGCCGGCCAGTCCGGCCAGTGCGGAGGAAAAACCGGAGTGCATGCGCTGTCCGAGTTCGGCGGCCCGCGAAACCAGGCCTTCCCGGGTGATGGTTTCCAGCACAGCAAGTGCGGCACGGCAGGCCAGCGGATTGCCGCCGAAGGTGGTGCCGTGTTTGCCGGGCTGCATAACTTCAGCGGCTGCGCCCTGGGCCAGGCAGGCACCGATCGGTACGCCGTTGCCCAGTGCCTTGGCCAGCGTGATCACATCGGGCCGGGCGTCGCCGTGCTGGCAGGCGAACCACTCGCCGGTGCGTCCGATGCCGGTCTGGATTTCATCCAGCATCATCAACCAGCCGTTAGCGGTGCAGATTTCGCGGATACCATCTAGGTAGCCGGCGTCCGGAACATTGATACCACCCTCACCCTGGACCGGTTCGACCAGTACGGCGACAGTGTCACTGTTGTTGCCGGCCACGGTGCGGATTGCGTCCAAATCATTGAAGGGCACGCGGATAAAGCCCCTGACCAGCGGCTCGAAGCCGGCCTGGATGCGGCGGTTTCCGGTTGCCGTGAGGGTGGCCAGGGTGCGCCCGTGGAAGCTCTGTTCCATGACGATAACGCTGGGGCAGCTGATTCCCTTGCCGTGTCCGTAGAGGCGTGCGATCTTGATCGCCGCCTCGTTGGCTTCAGCACCCGAATTGCAGAAGAACGCACGCTGCATGCCGGATAATTCACACAGACGGTCGGCCAGCTGCCCCTGCAGGGTGACCCCGTAGAGGTTGGATGTATGCACCAGGGTCGCTGCCTGTTCGCAGAGGGCCTGTGTGACCGCGGGATGGGCGTGCCCTAGCCCGCACACGGCGATACCGCTGATTGCGTCCAGGTACTGCCGGTGTTCACTGTCCCATAACCAGATGCCCTCGCCCTTTGCAAACTGGACCGGGAGCCGGTTGTAGGTCGCCATGAGATGGTCTGCCATGTTTCACTGAGTCCAAAATAGAAAAGGCAGTCTGTAGCAGACTGCCGGTACCGAGTGCTATGGATTTTATCGCCTGAGGCCTGAAAAGCGCAAACCCGGTCAGTGACCGGGTTTGCATGGCATGATATGCGCTGCAGGCAGGGTGCTGTTTGAGAGGCCTTCCTGCAGCGTGGATGCCGGCCTAGAAAGGCAGATTGTGCGCGTAGGCGGTCATGCACAGCAACATCGGGATAGACAGCAGGGTGTTGGTGCGCGACGCCATCAGGGCGACCTTCTTGGCGCTGGCAATTTCATCGGCACTGGCGGACACAATGCCAAGGATCTTCTTCTGGTTCGGCCAGATCAGTACCCATACATTGAACAGCATGATGGTGCCGAGCCAGGCGCCGATGCCGATGATGGAAACATTGCTGGCGAAGCTGAAATTTTCGAGGGTAAAGGCAGATTTCAGGATACCCATGTGTCCGAGTGCGGCCGCACCGGTGATCCAGGTTGCCACGGCTGCCCAGCGGAACCATAGCAGGGCGCGGGGGGCGACGTACTTGTTGATAGCAGCGGGACCCGGACCGCCCTCGTCAGCCAGCGCTGCACCGACGGCGGGGACCTGAACGAAATTGAAGTAGTACAGCAGGCCGATCCAGGTGATGCCGACCAGGACGTGCGCCCATACGGCGATTTCTATCGGGTTGACGCCGGTCGGGCCCAGGGCAAAAACGATAATTATTGACAGCACGAAGCCGGAAATAATCGTTCCCAAAATCGAAGTAAGTGGATTCATTTATTCAAAACTCCTTGTGGTAGATGCGCCTGGCGGCAGTCGGTCTGATGAATAGGTGACCAAAATAGTCGGGAATGGGAGGATACGGGAGCAGAATGCATATTGCAATATATCCTGCTTGCTGTTTTCTGTTAAAAAAAGCATTGGGTTAGAGTAGGCTGGCATACTGTCACGGGCCCCGGCGCCGCAGCGGATCAAAGCATGCAAGCAATACAACTGAGCCTTTTTATCAGCCAGGTAACGGCCGTCTGCGATGAGATGGGGGCGGTGCTGCGGCGGGCCGCATTTTCCACCAACATAAAAGACCGGCTGGATTTTTCCTGTGCGGTGTTCGACCGGCAGGGGCGGCTGTGTGCACAGGCGGCACATATCCCGGTGCACCTCGGCAGCATGGCCTACGCCATGCAGGACCTGGTGGAAGGGACCCGGTGGGCACCGGGTGACATGCTGATCGTCAATGACCCCTACCTGGGCGGGACTCACCTGCCCGATGTCACCCTGATCGCGCCGGTTTATCTGGACGGCGCCTGTATCGGCTACGTCGCAAACCGCGCCCACCATGCCGATATCGGGGCGGACACCCCGGGTTCGATGCCGGTATCCCGACACCTGGACGAGGAAGGTATCCTTATCCCGCCCACACACCTGTTGCGTGGCGGAGAACCGGTACCAGAACTCATGGAGCGTATCCTGCGGGCCACCGCCAATCCGCTGCAGATGCAGGGCGACCTTGCCGCGCAGATCAGTGCAAACCACACTGGCATACAGCGTCTGCTTGAACTGTCAGGTGCCCGTGGGGCAGCAGGTTACACTCAGGGGCTGCAGGCAATAAACGACTATGCCGCGCGACTTGCACGGGAGGCATTGCAGGGCATACCCGATGGCAGCTACCGCTATTGTGACTTCATGGATGATGATGGCATGGGCCAGCAGGATGTCCCGCTGCAGGTCGAGGTGCGTGTCGCGCACGGGAATATCGAGGTCGATTTCAGCGGAACTGCGCCGCAGGTCGCCGGCAATATCAACTGTCCGTTGTCGGTGGCGGCCGCCGGGGTCCTGTATGTTTTCCGTTGCCTCATGCCAGCCCACACCCCGGCGTGTGAAGGCAGCTTCCGTGATATTCATATTTCCGCACCGTCGGGTTGCCTGCTGAATGCGCGGCGTCCGGCTGCCGTGGCCGCAGGCAATGTCGAGACCAGCAGTCGTATCGTCGATGTGGTCATGGGCGCACTGGCGCAGGCTGTGCCGGAGTGCATCCCGGCTGCCAGCCAGGGCACGATGAACAACCTGGCCATGGGATCCCGCAGCGGTACCCGCGCCTGGGATTATTACGAAACCATCGGCGGCGGCATGGGCGGTGGCTGCAGGCATGCAGGCCTGAGCGCGGTCCAGTCGCACATGACCAATACCCTGAATACACCTGTCGAGGTTCTGGAGATGGAATTTCCGTTACGCGTGCGGCGTTATCAGCTGCGCAGCGGCTCCGGCGGCAGCGGCAAACACGGTGGGGGGGACGGCCTGGTGCGGGAATACGAGTTCCTGCAGCCGGCACACGTGACGCTGCTGACAGAACGCCGCCGCTACCGGCCATGGGGCCTTGCGGGTGGTGCGCCTGGCAAGCCTGGTGCAAACTGGCGCGGCCAGCAGCCATTGGCCGGCAAGGTGAGCGTGGAACTCGCGGCGGGTGAACGGCTGACGCTGTGTACCCCTGGTGGTGGTGGCTGGGGCGTGGCTGAAAAATGACAGGCTTGAGGGAGCGTGGCTGAGTATGTGCGGACTGTGTGGTGAACTACGTTTCGATGGCCGTTCCCCGGATGCAGGGGTGCTGCGTGCAATGACTGCGCAGCTTGCCAGGCGCGGCCCGGATGCTGCAGGTGAATACTTCGCCGGTCCGCTGGCGCTGGGGCACCGGCGCCTCTCGGTCATCGACCTTTCCGAACGTGCCAACCAGCCCATGGTGGACAGTGAATCGGGGCTGGTGCTGGTATTCAACGGTACGATCTACAACTATCCCGAATTGCGGGAGCAGTTGCGCAGCCGCGGCCACCGGTTTGTTTCCAGCGGTGATACCGAGGTCATCCTCAAGGCCTATGCAGAATGGGGAGAGGATTGCACCACTCACCTGCATGGCATGTTTGCCTTTGCCCTGTGGGATACCCGGCGACAGCGGCTGTTTTTGGCGCGCGACCGCTTCGGTATCAAGCCCCTGTATTACAGCATTACACCCGGTTGCGTGCGCTTTGCCTCCACCACGCAGGCGCTGCTGGCAGGAGGCGGAGTGGATACCTCGCTGGACCCCGTTGCCCTGCATCACCACCTGACGCTGCACGCGGTTGTGCCCGCGCCGCGCACCGTGCTGCGTGGCGTGCGCAAGCTGCCGCCGGCACACGCCATGACCTTCACTGCGGATGGCCGGAAAACCCTGCAGCGCTACTGGCACCTGGATGCGGCCGGTTGCAGCCGCGACATGAGTGAATGGGAATGGCTGGATGCCGTGCACACCAGCCTGCGCCAGGCAGTGGAACGCCGCCGTGCCATCGCCGATGTACCGGTGGGCATCCTGTTGTCAGGCGGTCTCGATTCCAGTCTGCTGGTTGCACTGCTGGCCGAGGCGGGCGGTGGCCCGATGCTGACTTTCTCGGTTGGCTTCGAGGATGCGCCGGAGGAGCGGGGCAACGAATTCGAGTACTCCGACCCGGTTGCAGAGATGTACAACACCCGGCATCACCGCTTCACGATTCCGAACAGCGAAGTGCTGGCACGCCTGCCGGAGGCGGTCGACAACATGGCGGAACCGATGGTTGGACAGGATGCGGTTGCATTCTACCTGCTGGGGGAGCGCGTCTCGCAGGACGTCAAGGTCGTGCAGAGCGGGCAGGGTGCGGACGAGGTGTTCGCCGGATATTTCTGGTACCCGCAGATGCAGGCTGCTGCAGGCAGCGATATCGAACGCTTCCGGCCGCTGTATTTCGATCGTCCGCAGGAGGAATTGCAGCAGATCCTCACACCAGCCTACCAGGGGCCGGACTATACCTCGCCGCGGGTTGCGCAGGGCCTGGCCGCCACCGGTGCGGCGGATTTCGTCAACCGGGTGCTCGCTTACGACGTCACCACCCTGATTGTCGATGACCCGGTAAAGCGCGTGGATAACATGACCATGGCCTGGGGGCTGGAGGCGCGTGTGCCGTTCCTGGACCAGCAACTGGTGGAACTGGCGATCTGCATGCCGCCTGCACTGAAGCTGAAGGGGGGCGGTAAATACCCG
>Ga0210079_1000119_pt1 | contig 10926 bp, 10 predicted proteins | sample White_CordA_D2_FD_185587 | JGI IMG/M metagenome (GOLD analysis project Ga0210079, IMG submission 185587) | Wetland microbial communities from the San Francisco Bay, California, USA, that impact long-term carbon sequestration - White_CordA_D2... | ecosystem: Environmental > Aquatic > Marine >...
TGGTCGAGCTGGTAACGGATAAGGGCCACTCTCTCGGTACAGCCCTTTGTGAACCGGGATCCCGCATCGTCGCTCGGCGACTGTCCAGATCTGTTGTCGCAATCGACCGCAGCTGGTTAGTCGCATGCCTGGAGAGAGCCGTTCGCAGCCGCAGCTGGATCGATTTCGGTGATACCAACGTTGCCCGTCTGGTCAACGCCGAAGGTGACGGCCTGCCCGGCCTGACGGTCGATCAATATGGTGATTACCTGATGGTGCAATACTATACCTCGGCCTGGGAAAGACACCTGCCAACGGTTGTGGTGGCCCTGCAGGAGGTTTATGCGCCATTGGGCGTTTATGCAAAGTTTCGGGCCCAGGATACCCGCAAATTGGCTGCCGGTAAAAAACAAATGCCTGCGCAGGGCCACTTGCTGTCAGGAGCTGCTGCTCCGGACGATTTTACTGTGGTTGAAAATGGTCTCCGCTACCGGGTTGACCTGGTTAAAGACCTGAACACCGGCCTGTTCCACGACCAGCGGCGCAACCGCCTGGAGTTCCGTCGTCTCTCTGCTGGCTGCCGAGTGCTGAACCTGTTTGCTTATACTGGCGCATTTTCTGTTGCCGCTGCCGCAGGCGGTGCAATTCAAGTGACCAGCGTGGATGTCTCGGGGCGCTATCTTGAGTGGGCACGCAAGAACTTTCGCCTCAACGAGATTGCCACTGAAGACCATGAATTTGTCACCGGGGACTGTTTTACGGAACTCGATCGTTTGCAGAAGGCCGGCCGTTATTTCGACATCGTTCTCATGGACCCGCCCAGTTTCTCGACAACCCGCAAGAGTCGGTTCACGACCAGTGGCGGCACCGCGGAACTGGTGGAGAAAGCCCTCGGGGCGCTCACCACGGGTGGCCTGCTGGTGACTTCCTCCAATTTACAGAAAATGCCCCTGGATGCTTATCTGAAAGAACTGCGCAAGGGCAGTCTGGCGGCCGGATATCAGCTGCAGGTCATCAAGGTGGCTGGACAGGCGGAGGATTTCCCCTTCCCGGTGGGTTTTCCCGAAGGCAACTATCTCAAGTACGTGGTATCAGTCGTGCAGGAAAAACTTTGAGCCGACCAGAGGCTTGTTCAAAGTGTCCATGGAGTCCCTGACCGGAGGCTCTTTCGTTTCCGGAGGGTCGTCACCAACCTGGGCCCGGAAGATCTCGTGATAGAGGAATTCGTAGCCTCGCAGGCTGTCTTTTGCCAGAACCGGGTGACCGATTGGCAGAATCAGAAAAGGGCGGGACTGTTGACCGCCGACCGAACCATGCCCCCCAACCTGGTCGTCGAAGCAGGCGATCCCCTCTTCGTCGATCGCCCCGAACAGAACCAGATCGCCACAGCGGCGACCGAGCCCGAAGCGATAGAGTAACTCGAGCGTGTCGTAAGGAGCCCCGTAGGGCCTCAGAAAAGCCAGTTCGTGTTGCTGGAAGCGTGGGTTCTCGGACACACAGATGTGGCCGTCACGATGAAAAACCATCAGTTCCCCGGCGTTCGCACCACGGGCCAGAACAAAACCGATCCCTTTATGCTTCTGTAGAAAACGCAGTAGCATCGGTTGTGCCTGTTCAACTTCCTGGTAGTTGAGCGGCCGGTTTGAACCGGTGATGTAAAGATGGGCAAGGCTGCTTGAATAGGTAATTACCACACTTCCTTCCGGGTCGACCTTCAAGGTCTCCGAGACCAGGTCATGAATTTTGTTCTGGAAATAATTTTTGGTATATCGATAAACCCGGTGACGCCAACTCTTTTGTCTGACTTCCAGTTCGTCCTGCAGGTAACCGAACTTTGCCCGGGCTAATTCCTGCGATCCAGCTGAAACTGAAGCGGTCTGGTTCTCTTGCAGAAAGGCACTGACCGCGTCTCCGAGAGTTGCTCCGAAGCGATTCTGGAATGGATAACCCGGGGTCTGGCCGTGGTCGGAGAGGATGACCAAGAGGTAGTCAGCGCCGGGTATATAGTCAACCGCGCGGATGATCTCACCGATCCGCCGGTCGATATAAACCAGGTTCTTCAGCGCGGGCCAGGATTCCGGGCCGAAATGGTGAGCGATTTCATCGTAGCCGCTGTATGTGGTGTAGATACGTGGCGTTCCGGCATAGACTTCGGAAATTACGCCGAAGGTCTGCATCTCGCGCAGGATCACGTTGCAGAAAATACGGATTAATGGGAACAGGCCCTCCTGGGTTCGCCAGCTTTGCTTGCGGTGGTGGTGCCATTCATCCTTGCGGTTGGCCCAGTATTCGATAAAGGTGGCGAAAAACATGCGACATGTGCGCAATGGGTTGACCAGCATCAGCAGAATAATTCGCAGACCGCCAAGGCGCCCGAACAGTGTCTGGGGGTGTGGTGATGAGACAGTGAAGATGCTGCGATCGGCGTCGCCGTCGAGAATGTTTGAATAGGACGCCCCTCCGGCCAACAAGCCTCGTTGTCCACCGAAAAACTCTTCCCGGAAGCTCTGTACGTGATCCGGGTCGTTGCACGAGATGACCTGTCCGGTCTCCTTGTTAAACCAGCGAAAGGCCGGGATGGCATGGTCGCTGCCATAGAAATAAACCGATTGCGCTGCGGGGGTTGTACTAGGCAGGCCGGCCTGGTACTCGACCAGCTTGTGGCCGCGCCGCAGGTAGCGTTCGAGATGTGGGAGGTAGCCGCGGTCCAGGGCCTGTTGGAGATACGGGAACGCCAGGCCGTCGATCTGAATGCCGACAAAACCTTTTGTGCGGCCACGCGCGAGACGCTCCTTACGTTCCTTCCGGAACGGGAACAGCTTGAGGCCGTAGTAAAAGCCGGACAACCATCTGGTCAGAGCGCGAGGGGCCATGTACTGAATCTCCTCGGCGGCCATTATAGCAGATCAATTAAAAAGATTAGAAATTATTGGAGAAGAGGCAAGACGAAAGAGGTTGGAGGGTCGTGATGAGTAATCAGTGATCTGAGATCTGAGATCTGTGATCTGTGATCTGTGATCTGTGATCTGTGATCTGTGATCTGTGATCTGTGATCTGTGATCTGTGATCTGTGATCGATTCCGATTACCGATCATTGTTAACTATCAAAAAAGGAGAGGCCAGAACACTCTAGAGTGTTCTGGCCTTCTTTAGAGTTTGTTCGCGCTTCGCACCTATCGCCTCGGGCTTTACACTTCGACAGTAACCTTCTGTATGGTGATTGCTTCGACGGGGACGTCCTGGTGCATGCCGCTGTTCCCGGTTTTGACTTTGCGGATCGCATCAACCGTATCCATCCCGTCGGTGACCTTGCCGAACACGGCGTAACCGAAACCCTGCGGCGTTGGTGCGGTATGGTTGAGGAAATCGTTGTCGTCAATATTGATGAAAAACTGGCTGGTGGCGCTGTCCACGACCTGGGTGCGGGCCATGGCAACCGTACCGCGGTCATTTTTCAAGCCGTTGCCGGCTTCGTTCTTGATCGGGGCCTTCTTGTTGGCCTTGTCACGCATATCCGCGGTGAGGCCGCCGCCCTGGACCATGAAGCCATCTATAACACGGTGGAAGATGGTCCCTTCAAAGAAGCCGTCATTGGCATAATCGATAAAGTTGGCGACGGTGATCGGCGCATTGGCCGCATCAAGTTCAAGGACGATCTCGCCCATGCTGGTCTCTATACGTGCGATCGGGTTGGTTGTCTCAGACATTTGTAAATCTCCTTACGAATTTGTTTGGGTGGGCAGGTATAGCACGTGATCTCTGCGAGGGCAAGACCCGGTTTCGACCGCACGCGAACAATCTACTGGACGTCGACTACTCTTCGATTGCTGTCGGTTCGGGGTCCTCGACCGTGGCGTTTTCATCTACCCAGGCTTTCATCAGCGTATAAGAGACTGCCAGCAGCACCGGGCCGATGAAAAGCCCGATTATACCGAAAGAGATCAGTCCCCCGATAACCCCGGCAAAGATCAGCAGGAGCGGCAGGTTGGCGTTGCGGCGGATGAGGATCGGGCGCATGAAACCATCCATGCTCATTACGAAAATCGCCCAGACAGAGAAGGCAATCCCCCAGCCCATGCTGCCTTTCCAGAACAACCAGATGGCCGTGGGAATCAGGATCGGCCCTGCGCCAATCTGGGCGATGGTCAGCATGAAGATCACTGCCGTCAGCAGCGATGCGTAGGGGACTCCGACAACGGCAAGACCAAGCCCGGCCAGGATCGACTGGGCCAGGGCCGTAACCACCACACCCTGGGCGACGGCACGAACCGACTTAGCCGCAAGGACCGCGGAATTTTCGCCACTTTCATCGGCAATCCGGCGGGCCAGTTTGCAGGCTGCCTCAGCAGCCATTTCTCCGTTCATGTAAAGCAGTGCCGAGAAGATCAAGGTCAGGAGAAAGTGGATCATCATCATGCCGAAACTTCCAGCCTGTGCAACCAGCCATCCGGCAACGTTCTTGATATAGGGAGTGAGGGCTTTGGCGAACTCTCCCGGCTCGGCTTCGGCGGCCTTTTGCCAGTATTCAGCAGCCGAGTCACCAACCAGTGGGATGCTTTCGACCCAGTCCGGAGGTGCCGGAACTTTAAGTGTCGCGAGCTGTTTACCCAGAGCACTTATCTGGGGGGCATTTTCGACGATGGTGCCGACAGCCAGGGAGAAGGGGATCACGAAGACCAGTATCAATAGGCCGATAATCACAATCACCGCGGCGCGGCGACTGCGGACCTTGTCCTGTATCATCAGCAATAGCGGCCAGGTGGCAATCACGATCATGCTGGCCCAGATCAATGCCGGCAAAAATGGCCTCAGGATCCAGAAGCTGGCCGCCAGCAGAGCGCCGATCAGGGCAATGACCAGGATGTTCCTGACCAGCTCTTTTTCATGTGATTCATTCATGTCTGCTCCCCTAAGCAGTTCTGAAGAAAAATCGTCTGCCGGGATTGTGGCATAAAACAGGCTGGATTGCACCCGTGATTTAAGGATTTTAAAGGACCTTTGGCTGGCAGACGGCCTCCGGCAGGTCGGCTTTTGCTCCGCATTTGGCACAGGCAACGGTCGGGCTTTGGGATTGTTGATCGTACTCCATCATCATACCGTTCTTATATAGCTTGCACATGTGCTTGGGATGTTTCTCGGGTTTCCAGCAGTCTTTGTTTTGCTTTCCCATATAGGCTCTCCCCGGGCTCGCGTCGATCAGGCGTTAATTGCATGGGCCGATGCGCTTGCCAGTCATTTTCTGGGTCATTGCGGAGGGCATCTGGCTGCCATTTGTGACCACCGTGCCCTTGAAGCTGTCTCCATGGTAGGTGATTTCGCCATGACTGTCCATCGATCCCCCACCGGACTCGCACTGTACCTGCCATGTAACGATATTGCCATGCATCGATTGATCGACGATCTGGCATTTATTATTTTCCTGCTGCACCTGCGGGAGGATCTGGTCGGCGGTGATACATTGAATGTGTTTGGACGCAGGCATGCTGAAGGCCATCCCCGGCATTTCCAGGGTCGAAGTGATTTCCCAGCGGCCGGGTTGCATGTCGGGAGCAGCGAAGCAGAGGGTCGGGAACATTGCCAGGATAATGCAGGTTTTCAGGTAACCGAGCGGATTGGGCATAAGGAACCTCCTGCAAGGGATCACTGGCGAACAACTGCAGAATATCCTATCAGCTCTGAAGAGATATTCAACGTCTTTGATAACACCTGTACAGTAATAAAAAGGAAAAACACGTCAACAGTTTGAAGACAAAAGATTCCATGTCATAGGCAACTTCCCATTGATTTGGCGGCAATGCGGGCTCGGAAGATATCCGATTCTGTAGGCTCCCATTTGTGACAGCTGTGCTGGGCAAAAACTCCCGCTGGCAAAGGAAACCTTGAAAAACAAACATTTTTTCGTCATTATTGATCGCTGGGCGTAGTAATGCGTTTGTCACTCCTGCCAGATTGAATGGATTGGCTTGAATGGATATTAAACAACTGCAAACAGAACTCGCCGGGTGTAATAGTTATCAGGAAGTTCTGGTCGTGATGAGGCGTGAATACAGCGCAATCGGTTACGATGATTTCTTTTACGGAGTTCAGATACTGGAGTCTTTCAAGACCCCTCCTGCGGTTGCCTATTCAACCTTGAAGCCAGAATGGCTGGCAGAAGTCATGGCCAATAATTACCACTTGAGCGACCCCATCTCGTATCATTACATGCACCATACGACCCCTTTGTTCTGGCATGTCGACGACGACTGGTCAAAACATCCTTACGGTGAAAATGCTGTCGAGTTTATGGCCGCGGTCAGGGATGTGGGCTATTTGGCAGGGGTTTGCATCCCGGTCTTTTCGCGCGAATGTACCCGTGGCTTTATTAACCTGATTTTCGATAATCACACTGAACAGGAGCTGGTCAAAGTGGCATTGGGCTCACTGTTGATAAAATATTTCCACGAGACTACCTTGAGGATATGGCTTGAACAGGAGGATCATAATTCACCACTGAACGTAAAATTAACCCGACGGGAATCAGAGGTTATCCGACATATCGCCGACGGATTGACCTCACGGCAAACTGCACAAAAGCTCGGAATTTCAAAACGAACCATTGATGCTCATATCGCTTCGGCACAATTCAAGCTGGGCTGCGATAATCGCCAGCAGTTGATTTGCATGGCAACAAATCTGGGCCTCATCTTTCCCAGTCAGGATTACAGCAAAGCCCCTAGCCGCATTCGATTGGTTCTTCCTGAAGACTACGGAATTGAGCTCTGAATGTGTTCCCTGATTCTTAATATTGCGACCATCTCAGCAATTGTGAAATCAAAAAAGCCGTTTGTTTTGAGTGCGAGACATGACCTGGAAAGGTTGGGAGTGAACAGGCCGCTTGACAATAAAATCTATTTCGAAATGCTTACCGCGGTTTTTGACTGATTAGAATAGTGGCTTGATATGGATATACAAGTTCTAGAAAAACATTTGGATTCGATCATGGCAGCGAAGACAAGTGGGAGTCTCCGGCGGGTCATGATGAATGCGTTGCATGCCTTGGGTTTTGAGATGTGGGTCTATGCCTCTGAGAACCCTTATTCACCTCTGGCACTGCAAGCAACCCTCGCCAGCGGACAAACGACCCGTTGGCTGATGACATACCTGATGAAAGGCTATCAGGACATCGATCCGATCGTTATTCACTGTCGCAACGAAAATGAGCCATTTTTTTGGGACTCCAAATCTGGTTGGGAGAATGCTGATCCCAAGGTGCAAAAATTCATGATGGATGTCAATAAGCATGGTTTCGGCAGTGGTTTGGCTTTGCCGCTGAAGCAGCAGGGAGCGCCGAATGGCGTGCTGAGCTTAACAAGTAAACAAAGCCTTGATCTGGAATATAAAAGATACCAAGAGCTGTTGCCCTGTCTCACGAGAATCGGGGGAACTGCTCATGAAAAAATGCATCAGATCCTGAAAAAGTCTAAACTAAGTCATTAATATCTTGGAGGATTTGGAATGAACATCTTTATCAGAACGGCTTTTTTAGTTGCCGCGGGGCTGATTATGCCGACCCTGGCCGCAGCATCTGGTTACGGCGTCTTCACCCAGGGGGCTTCAGGACTGGGCCAGGCCAATGCCGTGGTCGCGCATACCACCGGACCATCCTCAGTATACTTCAATCCGGCCCTACTCAACCGCGTTGATGGTCGGCAAGTCGAAGTCGGAACAACAGCAATCTATGCAGACCGGAAAATAAAGTTGGATAGTGGAAATTCGGAAGATGGAGACTCGAAGTGGAACTTCCCAAGCACCTTCTATTACTCTCACGAAGTTAACGATAAATTCACAACAGGATTTGGCGTATTCTTCCCGTTTGGACTATCAAACGACTGGAATGACGATTATGAAGGTCGCTATCTGGGAACCGAAGGTGATATTCTGACAATGAACCTAAACCCAGTTGTGGCTTATCAGGTCACAGAAAAGCTGTCCCTAGCCGCCGGATTCAGCATGCTCTATATGGATGCAACCCTGAAAAACAGGATCAACCAGACCGCCGCCTACGATATATTGAGCAAAGGTGCACCACTACCCCCACGCGAAGGTGAACTGCCTGATATAAGACAGAAATTCGATGGAGATGGCTGGGGCGCCGGATATAACCTCGGTGCTTACTACAGGGCAACCGACCGTCTCTCATTCGGTGCGACCTACCGGTCACACATCGATGTCGATATCGAAGGCAACGTCGATTTGGATCGTGTCGACCCGATGCTGGCCCTCGCTTTTCCTGAGGGAAATGGTGAAGCCGATATCCGTCTGCCGGCACAAGCAACCTTCGCCATCGCATATCAACTCACAACCCCTTTGATTGTCGAGGCCGGTGTCCGCTGGGAAGATTGGGACTCCACGAATGAATTGAAACTCGACTTCGACAACCCGATATTGGGACAATCGAGTAATAGCATCCCGCGCGACTGGTCAGCGACATGGACCTATAATATCGGTGGTCAGTACCGTTTCAACGAGACGATCGCCCTGAACGCTGGATACTTGTACGGCAATAACGCCGTGCCCGGAGACACTTTTGAACCCCTAATTCCGGATTCAGACGCACATCTGTTCACCATCGGCACCGATTTGAGTTTTGGCCAGTGGACGTTTTCAACAGCGTTTGGTTATGAACACCATGAAGACCGTGATAAAAACAACACCCTTGGAGATCCGCTCGGTCCCCTCGTCGGACAGCCTGACAGCACCGCCAACGGGACTTATGAAACAGACATCTACCTCTTTGCCTTGAGTCTTGGATATGCTTTTTAAATAGTTCGACCACGAAAAATCGGGAAAAATTGAGGAGGGGTTTTCAATGCCCCTCCTTTTTTGTGAGAGCATTCTTCGCTGTAAAATGATTTTTATCCTGAAAATGAACACTTTATGGTTTCCTAATACATATAATTACTTGACAATTGCATTTAAAATATACATAATTTCACCTAATTTAATTTAATTAACCTCAATTAGAGGAAATCTACCTTTACCTGGTGTCGGGCCAGGTGTTTCGGGGTGCTTTGAGCACAGAGACCCAAAAAGTTTTTTCTCTTCCCAATGCTTCTGCCCAGAAGAGGGTCTCGCTTTCCCAATTGATCAACAAATTGAATCACTCCAACTTCCAGGATGAGCCGGTTCTGGTCAATCTGAAACATAGGACATACGGACATTCGCTGGCCCTCTATGCAACTCCGCAACCCTGTGTTGATGAGCTGCTGGAGTGTCGATGGCTTGAACAGGATCACGATGACCAACGCTTTAAAAACTACGACCTGGTCAACTTGGTGATGACCGATGGCCGCCGTTCGGTTCAGATTGAACCGAACGTCGTGAGCATCGATTCCCGACAGGTGACCTGCCGCCTCCCCGAGGAGTCCAAAGAGTCTGCAGCACGTGCCATCCGTCGTTATCGTGGCAGGGATATTCAGGTAAAATTAACCTCGAGCGGCGCGACGTTCCCGGGCGTGCTGGTCGATTACAACGGCTTTTTCTTCCGGGTCAGCCTCCGGGCAGAGGCCCCAAGCTTATTTGAATGGATCAACCGGACCATACCTGTCAACGTCACCTTGCTGCGCGACGGTGAGCCTGTATATATTGGCGATTGCAAGGTTCTTCGTCGCGGCGAAGGCTACGACGAGTGCGATTTTGTCCTGCAACCGACTCGAGAGATGGTGCAGCGGTTCAAGGCGAAGGAGTTCAGGCCGGAGCGTCGTGAGCTTATCCCCAATCCGAGTCTGGTTTTCAAGCACCCGATTACCGGAAGAACCGTCACACTCAAAGTCAACGATTTGTCCGGAACCGGATTTGGTGTCGTCGAACAGCGCACTGAGGCGGTTTTGCTCCCCGGCATGGTCTTGCCCGAAGTCGGGATTCATTTCACCAGTCGCATTCACCTGATGTGTAAAGCGCAAGTGATTCATCGTAAATCCGAGGGCGAACTGGTTTATTCCGGCCTGGGGATTCTGGATATCGATATTCAGGATCACCTCGACCTGGTAGGAATCCTGTACCAGGCCAAGGACCCTGACACGATGGTGGCCAATCGCCTCGATCTTGATGCGCTGTGGGACTTCTTTTTTGAGACGGGTTTTATCTATCCAAGCAAATACCAGCGTGTCTCTGAAAACAAGGAGTTGTTCAAGGAGACCTATCGAAAGCTTTATCAAGGCAGCCCGACCATTTCAAGACACTTTACCCACATGGACCATGGCCAGATTCAAGGCCATTTTGCTATACTCAGACTGTATGAAAAAACTTGGATAAGCCATCACCATGCCGCGCTGCCAAACAGTAACAAGGCCGGCCTGATCGTTATGGGACGGATGACCGAATTCATCAACGAGGTATCCTCCTTACGCACCAACAACTTCCTTTACAGTTCAGGGTACTACCGTGCCGATAATAAATTCCCGGTGCGTTTCTTCGGCGGTTTCGCCAAAAAGATGAACAATCCGAAAATTTGCAGTATCGATCCATATGCGTTTATAAACTTCGACGTCAACCCCGTTGACCCTGACTGGGAAGCCGATGGCCGGTGGGAGATCGCCAAAACCACGGTGGCGGACCTGGAAGAGCTGAATGGATTCTACAACCAGACCTCCGGCGGCGGGATGTCCCTGGCGGCGACCGATATGCTGCCATCTAGCCTGCAGGCTGGCACTCTCTCGGCAGAATATGAGAAACTGGGGTTCAGGCGTGAAATCCACCGGATGTCGGTGCGTAAAAACGGTGTTCTTAAAGCGATTGCGGCCGTCAATATCACCGATCTGGGTCTCAACCTGTCCGAGCTGAGTAATGCCGTGCATATTTACATCGTCGATGGCACCGGCTTTACCAGGCAGGATTTTCGACTTATGATGTCGCTGCTGGCGGTCAAGTTCAACCTGGAACGTTATCCGGCAATGGTCTACCCGG
>Ga0210079_1000123_pt1 | contig 10883 bp, 7 predicted proteins | sample White_CordA_D2_FD_185587 | JGI IMG/M metagenome (GOLD analysis project Ga0210079, IMG submission 185587) | Wetland microbial communities from the San Francisco Bay, California, USA, that impact long-term carbon sequestration - White_CordA_D2... | ecosystem: Environmental > Aquatic > Marine >...
GCGGATTACTGGTGCATCGCCATACCCTGTAAGTCACGACTTGTAAGAGGGAAATCGACTTCTTTTTGATAGAGATATTTAGTAAGCTCTTTAATACACAAAGCTATTGTCACTAGGGTCCGATCCTTGGTAGCCATTTTATTTTTCATTTATTGGTTGACATACATGACCAAATCAGTAATATATTAACCATCGAAGGCCTGTTGTGGCAGGCAGGTCTGAGACAACTTCTTCATAACCTCCAATAAACACACATTGCCCCACAGTCCACCTCCAGGCTGTGGGGCTTTTATTATTTGTCAGGCCAGCGGGAATTTTGCATTTATGTCAATTATCTCCCACATAACATTGGATGATAAATAACAAAGCACCATGTTGACCACAACGCATTCCCGACTACAATTGATAACGCCTTATTTTTAAAGATTTTTAGGAACGGCTCTCAATAGTCTGTTTCAGTACTTACTTACGTGGAGTCTGCCCAAATCAAATGTCCCGTAGATAAGCGATAAAGTTTACGTCATCGGATCAGGCATAACCTTCCCTCTGTCCGAGCATTCCTCTTGTAACAAGAACCAGGCCTTTTTCCGTAATCCGGAAGCCGTTTGCGTTGTCCTGTTCCGGATCATAGCCGATAACCGAGCCCTCTGGAATCTGGCAGCCACGATCGATGATTGCTCGTCTGATTTTGCAGTTACGACTAATCACTGTTTCCGGGAGTATTACGGCTTCTTCTATGTTTGAGTAGGAGTGCACTCGTACGTTGGAAAAGAGCAGCGTTTTGCGTAACTTTGAACCGGAGATGATACAGCCACCGGAAACTGCGGAGTCGACAGCCATTCCGCGTCGGTGGTCTTGATCGAAAACAAATTTGGCGGGAGGTAACTGAACCTGGTAGGTCCACATCGGCCATTGCTGGTTGTAGAGGTTCAGTTCAGGGTCCGGTGAGATGAGTTCCATGTTGGCTTCCCAGAAAGCATCCAGCGTACCGACATCCCGCCAGTAAGCACGCTCTCCGGTTTCCGGGTCACGGAAGGGAAAAGCGAAAACGTTGTGTTTGTCAATAATCGCCGGGATGATGTTCTTGCCGAAATCGTGCTCCGATGAATTGTTGGCGCCATCTTTAGAGAGGATGTCGAAGAGGAACTCAGTGTTGAAAATATAATTGCCCATTGATGCCAGAGTCAGATTCGGGTCATCCGGAAGCGGCTTCGGGTTTGCGGGCTTTTCCTCGAAACCAATTATGCGCATGTTGGTATCGACCTGCATAACGCCAAAGGCTCCAGCGGCCTCGGCGACTGGGACTTCGAGACAGGATACCGTCATATCAGCACCACTTTCGACGTGCTGCAAAAGCATGTCCCGGTAGTCCATATGGTAAATGTGGTCGCCAGAGAGAATCAGAACATATTTAGGCATTTCGGCACGGATGATATCCAGGTTCTGGTAAACCGCATCCGCCGTTCCCTGATACCAAGATTCAGAAAAGCGCTGGGATGCCGGAAGCACCTCTACGAACTCACCGAGCTCTTTCTTGAAATGGCTCCAGCCTCGTACCAAATGGCGGATCAGGGAATGGGATTTGTACTGGGTTAAGACGCCAATACGGCGAATTTCTGAATTGACACAATTGGAAAGGGGGAAATCGATAATGCGATATTTGCCACCGAAATAGACAGCTGGCTTGGCTCTCCAGCTGGTCAACTCATAAAGTCGGCTACCGCGGCCACCTGCGAGAACCAGAGCAAAAGTATCTTTGACAAGGTGGCTGACATAACGATATATGACCCGACTATCTTTGTTCGCCATAAGAGGCCCCTTCAATAAAATAATTGTTAGCGCATTACTCATTTTAACAATAAAAATGAGATTTTCTGAACTTCTTTCAATTAGTAAACATTAATTGGACGCTAAAATGGCCCCACCAGGACGGAAGGGCCATTCTTACATTGCACTCACTATAGGAACCCGTTCCCAAAGGCTAACTCCTCGCACACAAATCAGGAGAAGAATTTTCAATAAGTTTTATGTGCGTCCCATAGTCCTTCCCCGTGTATTCCTAAAAATCAAAAATTGTGAAATAATGTGTCCACAATACTGAATCCATATCACCCAGAGTATACAAAGGCAGACGTTATGGATATCACTCTTCTCGATGGAGGCCTGGGACAAGAACTTCTGGCACGTTCCGCGGCAGCACCAACCGGCCTTTGGTCCACCCAGTTTTTAATCGACCGCCCTGAATTGGTGCGTGAGCTGCACAGCGATTATTTCTCTGCGGGTGCCGATATTGCCACCACCAACAGCTACGCCATTCTACCGGATCGGTTGCGTCCTTTTGGTCTTGAAAACCGCTTCGTTGAGCTCCAGCGGTTGGCGTGTCAGCTGGCGGTTTCGGCCAGGGATGAGCACGGTCAGGGGCTGGTCGTGGGATCGATGGGCCCGGTCGGGCGGTCATATCGCCCTGATCTGGCTCCCCCAATCGAGGAGGCGGCATCGCTTTATGCTGAGATTGCTGCTATTCAAGAGCCTTATGTCGATATATTCCTCTGTGAAACCATGTCTTCGGTGGCGCAGGCAAGAGGTGCGGTGATGGGCGCAAGTTCAGGTCGAAGGCCTGTCTGGCTTGCCGTGAGTGTCGATGACGAGGACGGTACAAGGCTTCGATCAGGGGAAGCTATTACAGAAATACTGCCGCTGCTATCGGAGTTTGATCTCGCAGCATTACTGGTTAATTGCTCGCCGCCCGAGGCGGTGAGCAAGGCGCTGCCCCTGTTGGCGGGGCAGGGTATTCCGCTGGGCGCTTACGCCAACGGATTTGTGAAAATCGCGCCGGATTACTTGCAGGAAGGCGCGACTGTCGATCTATTGCAAGCTCGCAAAAACCTAGGGCCAGAGGTTTATACGCAATTTGCCGAGGATTGGACCAAGCAGGGCGCTACGATTATCGGTGGCTGTTGCGAGGTCGGCCCGGCTCATATTGAAGAACTGGCAAAACGTTTAAAGCCCGGTTGAAGTGAAGTATTGCAACCCAGCCAGGAGGCCTCTGGCCGGCTTGGTTGCCGGCGTTACAAAAGAAAGAATCGTCATCAAAGCTAAATGGCCACCCGTTCCAGATGGCATTTTCTTCTCTCGCAGAGTTTTTTGAATGATCCATATCGGCCAGCAGTGAAAAGGATAGACTGTTAAGGTGATTGTTAATAAGGCACATACTGTCTTGGCTTCAGTAAATATGCTGTAAATTTCGAGGATTCAATTTTTTTATTTTCTGCAAGGTGTTGATCGAGGATCTTTCAAATGAAATATTTTTGCGTTCTTGTAATACATATCCAGTTTCTTTTGGCGTCGAGTACCTGCTTTTCAGCAGACGAGGTATTTATAACAAATTTTCCGGAAAAAATAGTTACTCAAGATGTCAATTCAATCCCAAGTACTGCACTAAGAAAGATAGAGAATGTTGAAGTTGGAACATTCACCAGTATGGAAGTTATAGACCTGTCGCCAAAATACCTGCTTGATACAGATGGGTATACAAAAGCGAATGTCAGCTTGTTTGGATTTCCCAAAGCGAAAGATTTTGCGGATTGTCAAGTCGGCTTTGTCTTACTTCCTAATGAAGAAGCCATTTGGAAAGCATGGCAAGTCGACCGAACAATGATTTTATCTAAAGAGCTCAAGACCAAAGTGACTGATAAAACGAAATACTTTCAGGGCCAGATAGAGATAGATATACATTTCCCAAGTTATATGGTTGGCTTTTTCAACACGTGCGCTACCAATGTCGAAGTCAATATGTACTCTTACCTAAAATAAACCGGTTTCAGTTAAGGAATCGGCTTCTTATTGATAAAGTCTCTGGGGCGACAAAAGGATGACCATCTGGATCAATTCCAAATAGCCAATTTCTCAAAGATAGTGATGCAAGCCTCTTTTTGCAATGTGCGAGACAAATTCAGAGGCGTCCTCCTGATAACTCTCCGGTATGTGTACTATCAGCACTGGAGTCGTTGCGTGGTGCAAAATCTTCAGGGCGGTTGTACCAAGCATCGCACCAGCCAAAACGGAATGTCGATGAGCTCCCATGACTATCAGGTCGATATGGTTTTTTTCTGCTTCAAGTATCGCCTGCTTTGGCGGCAACTCGGAGATAGTGATGCTTGCGACTCGTTTACGGCCCTTGGGGTCTTTAGCCGTCTCCTTTACACAGAACCACTCAAGTTGTTCAAAAATACTCTTTTCGATCTCAGCAACGTTGCACGTAAAAACCTCCTCGGCTTGCCCCTGTGACATACAGAGCTTGGCCATGTTTTGCAATGACAAGGAAAAGGGCTCGTGACTGTGTATCACATGGATATTGGCATCGTACTTCTGGGCGACGCTCAGGGCGTAACGGAAAACATAGGGGGTTTCTTTCCCCAGGCCTGTGGGATAGAGAATGTTTTGAATGTTCGGAATCATCAAGCTCTCCTTTGCTGTAAGGGTCATCATCCCTTTTTCAGGCAGATACGAAAGTTGTCGATTGATAGCAATTATGACGCAGATTCGCAGAAAGAAAAGTCCGTTCAGCCATTCGAGAGTGATCTTCTGGACAGTGAACGTCAATAAGGAGAGGTGCGTCAGAATAGAAAGCTTGTAGCATAAGTCACAACTGCCGAGACAGAAACGGGCGTGTTATAGATAGCGCAATTTAGGACGATAAAATGATGGCCACCGGGATCTACTCCGAGTGGCCATTTTCTTGCAGGTCAGGGGCAACTTACAGCTTTTCAACACCCACATTAAAATTCTTCGAAGTTGCTATTTCTGGTAAACCATAGCCCCAACCGGTTGTTCTGGATCGGGGCTGAATTATAAGTATTGCTGTAACTTATTCATGAATTCCCTAAGGATTTTAAGCGACATGTTCCAACATCGATCTGGAATTTCAACGAAGTCTAAAATACAATCATTTAAAAGGTGGATACCGAATCACCCATAAAAAAAGGGGCCTTAAAAAAATCAAGACCCCGGAGGCAACCTTTTGATCGGCAGGAAATTCGGAGGCTCTTACGGTAAAATCCGGCTCTCAACGAACTTCAAGCTTTATTTATGGTTGCACTCTAAAGCATGGGTCGTGAAGGGAGTGTGGAATAAATGTGAAAAAAGCGTGAAGAGTTATTTTTTGAATGAAACAGTGAAACAGCATCCGTGCGGATGATTGTCACTCACACAAACCGCCCATTGCTCTTTCTGACAGATCCTCTGGACGAGGGACAGGCCTAGTCCGAGTCCCTGCTGGCTGCTTGATTTCCCACGATAAAACGGTTTGAAGATGGAATCCCTGTCGGTCTTGGGTATGCCCGGGCCCGTGTCGCAAATCGTAAACCCGGTGGGTTGTGCGACCAGGGTAATCCCCCCCTCGGCAGTATGGTGAATCGCGTTGCGTACCAGGTTGTTGATGACGGTGCGCAGCATGGGCACCGGAAACAGCTTGGCCTGCCCACCGTTTATCCCGGTTTCGTCCCTGACTGTAAACGTGATCCCCTTTGCTTCTGCCTGCTTTTGCCACACGCTCAAATTGTGGTTGATGATCTTCGACAGGCTTGCGTTTTCCTGCTCGGTATCCTTGCCGCGAGCCAGGGTCAGAAACGCGTCGACCAGTTCCTGGATTTCATTGGCCGCCTTGCTGATCGTGTCAATTCGCTGCCGTGAATAGCTGTCCAGTTGATCCTTCGCTATGAGCAGGTCGCAGGAACTTTTGATCACCATAAGTGGTGTGCGCAGCTCATGACTGACATCGCTGGTAAACAGGCTTTCCCGGAGCAACGACTCCTGCAGCATGCCGATGGTCCGGTCGAAGGCCTGAGCCAGTCGGCCCACTTCATCGTTGGTGTAATCGGTTGACAGTGGCGGAGTCTCGAGCAGGAGCTGCTCGCGATTGTGGACCTGGTGGGTTAGTCGCTGCACGGGCGCAATAATTCTCCTGACCATCATGATGCCAAGAATCAGCGAGGCGGCAACACTCAGGAAAAATCCCGCAATCACCGTCAGCTCGAGCAGGTTCTCGTGGCGTTTGACAGTGGTTTGCTCCTGCACCAGGTAGAAGGGTCTCTCCTGCTCTTTCTTGATCATGACATGGAAGGCCGTCTCTTTGTCTTCGACCTCGTAAAAACCGGGCTCAAGGTCCCGCAAATAATACGGGAGGTCTTCCGTGCCGCTGTAGAACTGGGTACCAAGCCCAAGATTAGGGACTTGTCCCTGCTCGTAATCGCCCATGATGTCCGGGAACTTCCTGTTGAGCTCGGCGGTCACCAGGTCCTCCTCGACGATGTCGATCGCGGCCATGATGCCGAAACTGAAGAGACCGCTCACCACAGCGGTCAGGAGCACAAAGGAAAAGATGATTCTCTGGGTCAGGGGGGATTTAAATTCCATCGTCCATGGTCTTCAGGCAGTAGCCGATGCCGTGCACTGTGTGCAGAAGGGGGGAGTTGAAAGGCTTGTCAATCGTCTGGCGCAGAGTGTGTATGTGGCTGCGCAGGCTATCACTGCCGGGCAGATGCTCACCCCATAAAAGTTCTTCGAGGGCCTCCCTCTTGACCACGTGCGGACTGGCTTTCATTAGATGTTCCAACAACTTGAGACCAATCGGGCTGAGCTTCAGGTGAACTCCCCGGCGACTCACCTCAAGGCTGTTCATGTCATAGGCCAGGTCACCGACGGTCAGCATGTTCTGCATCCCTGCCTGGCCCCGGCGCAGGACTGCCTCGACTCTGGCGTGCAGTTCCGGCAGGGAAAACGGTTTGACGAGATAATCATCAGCTCCGGCCCGGAACCCGGTCAGCTTGTCGTCGACACTGTCCCTTGCTGTGAGCATGATGACCGGTGTGCTGATCCGCGCATCCTGGCGTAATTTCTGGCAGAGGGTGATGCCGTCCATCCCCGGCAGCATCAGGTCTAGGATGATCAGATCGAAAGGCTGGGTAATCGCGAGGTGCAGCCCCCCCAAGCCATCATAGGCACAGTCGACCAGGTACCCTTGCAATTCCAGGTAGTCAGCGATGTTCTGTAAAATTTCGGGTTGATCCTCGATGACCAGTATTCGCATTCTGAACCTGTCGTTTGAAAAATGTCTGACCTGCCACGCGTTTGTCCGGTCTTACACCTGAAAAACTCAACAGTCAAAACATTGATGCAACGCAAAGACGCCAAGAACTCAAAGTAACATTAAATCCATATGAGATTCTTTGCGACTTTGCGTTTTGAGTGAGCAAAGCGAATGGCCGTTAGAATTCTTTCATAGCCCTTATTGCGTGACTCAGTATGCGAAAGGCTCCAGGCGCACCTCGGGCAACAGGCTTTTGTCACCGGTCAGATATTCGTCGACGCAACGGGCTATCTCACGCCCCTCGCTAATCGCCCAGACCACCAGGCTCTGTCCCCGACGACAGTCGCCGGCAGCGAATACACCGTCGACTGAGCTCATGCGGGTTTTTGGGTCAGTCTTGATATTGGAGCGCAAATCTGTATCGCAGCCGATCTGTTTGAGCAGCTCGGTGCGTGGCCCGAGATAGCCCATGGCCAGCAGGACAAGGTCGCATTTCCAGATCTGTTCACTCCCCGCAATCGGTTGCGGACGACCATCAACCCATTCAACCCTGACGGTTTCAAGGGCGGAGATGTTTTTGTCTCTGCCGATGAAGCGCGTGGTCATGATCTCGTAGAAGACATCGCCGCCCATGACGCGCATCTCCTCGACCGAGGTGCTGACCCGCATGATGCGTGACCACTGCGGCCAGGGGTTGTCGAAATCGCGTTGTTCCGGGGGTTGCTCGAGAAGTTCGAAGTTGACGACTCTGGCTGCGCCCTGACGCATCGCTGTGCCGATGCAGTCCGAGCCGGTATCACCGCCGCCGATGACGATGACTTTCTTGCCTTTGGCACTGATAAGCTGCTGTTTCGGGTGCAGGGCAGCGATGTTGCTGTCCCCCCAGTTGGCGCGATTTTGCTGCGGTAAAAACTCCATCGCGAAATGAATGCCGCTCAGTTCACGCCCCTCGACCGGGAGGTCGCGCGGTTCTTCGGCTCCAGTGGCGATGACGACTGCATCGAAGTCGGCCTTGATCTCGTCAAAAGGCACGTTTTTACCGACTTCGCAGGTATATCGGAATTTGATTCCTTCGGCCTCCAGCAAGTCGATGCGGCGCTGCACCTTTTCCTTGCGCAGTTTGTAGTGGGGAATGCCGTACATCAACAGACCACCGGCGCGGTCCGTCTTTTCAATCACTGTGACGCTATGGCCGGCGCGGTTGAGTTGTTGGGCGCAGGCCAGGCCCGCTGGTCCGCCGCCGATGATGGCGACGGTCTTGCCACTGCGATTGACTGGTGGTTGGGGTACAATCCAGCCTTCCTCAAAGCCCTTGTCGATAATAGAGACTTCGTGCAGCTTGATTGTCACCGCCGGTTCGTTAATGCCGAGGACGCAGGAAGTTTCGCACGGCGCCGGACAGATCCGGCCGGTAAACTCCGGGAAGTTGTTGGTCGCGTGCAGAGCCTGCAACGCCTGCTTCCACTTGCCACGATAGACCAGGTCATTCCATTCCGGAATCAGGTTCCCCAGCGGGCAACCGGACATGCAGAAAGGGACGCCGCAATCCATGCAGCGTGAGGCCTGGGTCTTGACCTTCTCCTCGCTGGGATAGTTATAGTGTTCGTCATGATTCTGCAGCCGCGAGTTGACCGGTTGCAGGGTTTTGTCGCGACGACCGTGTTTTATAAATCCGCGCGGATCACCCATGAGCGGTCTCCTTTTCCAGTTCAGCCTTGGCCGCCTGTTCGGTCAGAACCCTGCGATACTCGTGGGGGAAGACGCGAACAAAGCGTTGCAGCTGTGTATCCCAGTCGGCAAGAATCTCGGCCGCGCGATGAGATGTTGTTTGTTCATAATGCGTGGAAATGATCTGTTTCAGCCAGACGGCGTCCTCGTCCTCGAGATCCATCTGTTCGAGGTCGACCATTGACGGATTACAGCGTCGTCGAAAGCGATTATCATCGTCCAGCACGTAGGCGAAGCCACCGGACATGCCGGCCGCGAAGTTACGGCCAGTCCGTCCAAGACAGACCATACGGCCACCGGTCATGTATTCGCAGCCGTGATCGCCTGTCCCCTCGACCACTGCTGTGACTCCCGAGTTGCGTACGCAGAAGCGCTCACCGGCTTTGCCGGCGAAGAACACCTCACCACCGGTGGCACCATAGAGAACGGTGTTGCCGACGATCGAGTTCTCATGCCAGGAGAAGGTTGCCTTGGGGTCCGGGCAGATACTGATCCGGCCGCCAGCCATCCCCTTGCCGACGTAGTCATTGGCTTCACCGACCAGCCGCAGGTCGATGCCCGGGGCAAGGAATGCACCGAAACTCTGTCCGGCAATGCCGGTCAGGGAAATATTGATCGTATTCTCAGGAAGTCCCTCACGACCGTGACGCATAGCAATCTCGCCCGAGAGCATGGTGCCGAAAGACCGATTCGAATTGCGAATCGGCAGTTCGATATGGACCTTTTCCTTGCGCTCGAGTGCCGGTGCGGCGAGCTTGATCAACTGGTTGTCCAGCTGCTTTTCCAGGCCGTGCTCCTGACCCTGAATGCGCCGGATCGCGATGTCTTCAGAGACTTTCGGTTTGGTCAAAATTCTTGAGTAGTCCAGACCCTGGCTCTTCCAATGCTTGATCGCCGTGTCCATCTCCAGGTACTGGGTCTGGCCGATCAATTCGTCCAAGGATCGCACGCCGAGCTCAGCCATGATCGCACGCACTTCCTCGGCAAGGAAGGTGAAGTAATTGACCACGTGCTCCGGCTTGCCAGTGAACTTGGCGCGCAGGGCCTCATCCTGGGTGGCGACTCCGACCGGGCAGGTATTGAGGTGACATTTGCGCATCATGATACAGCCGACGGTGATCAACGCCACCGTGGCGAAGGCATATTCTTCCGCGCCGAGCATGGCGGCGATGATGACGTCGCGGGCGGTGCGCAGCTGGCCATCGGTCTGCACGATGATGCGGCCGCGCAGATCGTTGAGCACCAGGGTCTGTTGGGTTTCTGCCAGGCCGATTTCCCAAGGAATCCCGGCGTGCTTGATCGAAGATATCGGCGACGCGCCGGTGCCGCCATCATAGCCGGCGATGATGACGCGTTCAGCGTGTCCTTTGCTGACCCCTGCAGCGACGGTTCCGACGCCGATCTCGCTGACCAGTTTGACGGTGATGTCAGCCTTTGGGTTGCAGTTTTTCAGGTCGAAAATCAACTGCGCGATATCTTCGATCGAATAGATATCATGGTGTGGCGGCGGCGAGATCAAAGTCACGCCGGGAACGCTGTAGCGCAATTCACCAATATAATCGCTGACCTTATGGCCAGGCAGCTGGCCGCCTTCGCCGGGCTTGGCACCCTGGGCGATTTTGATCTGTAGTTCGTCGGCGTTGACCAGGTAATGAGGAGTGACGCCGAAGCGCCCCGATGCCACTTGCTTGATGGCACTGCGGCGCGAGTCGCCGTTGGCGTCCGGCGTATAGCGGCGAGGGTCTTCGCCACCTTCACCGGTATTCGACTTGCCACCGAGACGATTCATGGCGATCGCCAGTGCCTCATGCGCCTCCGTTGAGATCGACCCGAGACTCATGGCTCCGGTACAGAAACGTTTTACGATGGCGCTGACCGGTTCGACTTCCTGAAGTGGGATCGCGGTCCCGCACTTCTTGAACTTGAACAACCCTCGCAACGTGCAGAGTTGTTCGCTCTGGCTGTCGACCAGGGTTGAGTAACGTTTGAAGTCCTCGCGATTGCCAGAGCGTACGGCGTGCTGCAGCAGGGCAATGACCTCTGGATTCATCAGGTGTGTCTCTCCCTC
>Ga0210079_1000124_pt1 | contig 10859 bp, 13 predicted proteins | sample White_CordA_D2_FD_185587 | JGI IMG/M metagenome (GOLD analysis project Ga0210079, IMG submission 185587) | Wetland microbial communities from the San Francisco Bay, California, USA, that impact long-term carbon sequestration - White_CordA_D2... | ecosystem: Environmental > Aquatic > Marine >...
TTATCTGAAAGCTTTTTTAGCTACTGGCATCCAGAAGGTCAGCACAACAGAAAAATTTTCCTTAATTGACACAAGCAGAATATTTGAATAACCGGATTATTGTGTGCTACTTTCTCCCAATGAGATATATAGATGAATTGCTTGCTTAAAGACCTTGCCTGGGTGTAAATCTAATACAAACCAGATTTGCAGTTATAGTGATTCATACTTAGCAGAAGAAAGTTATCGAAACTAACGGAATGTTGGCGGAGCAAGCAGATTACTCAATTGCATTCATAAAAAAGGAGTCATTCGCGTGGGAGTAGGGATTACTTGCCCGAAATGCAACATTTCCTTTGCATTTTTTTGCACCAAATGTTCAAGCTATCACATTGAAATTAATAAAGGTTTTGCACCTGAGAAGTATTTTCAAACCAGAACCGTTTTTTATTTAAAATGCAGAAATTGTCACTCTGAATTTGATTTTGCCATATGCCCTGATTGTTCGACAAAGATTTTCCCCACTTCCCCGTTTGTCAAAGGCGATGCCGGAAGCGAAAAAGCAAAGGGGTGTTTTATAGCAACAGCGTGCCTGGATAGTAATAGCCAAATTTTAAAACAGTTATATTTATTTAGAGATGAATTCCTTGAAAAAAACCAAATGGGGAATAAATTTATTAAATATTATTACGCATATAGCCCGGCATTAGCTTCCCGCATCCATAAAAACAACTGCTTGAAGTCATTTTCAAAGTTTTTAATTGTATATCCTGCCTATTATGCATCACTTTTGGCCATGAAGATTTTTTCTTTACATAAAAAACACTCTGAGTTTTGATCAATCGCCAAAACATGCACCAAATTGCACCTGGCACAATCATCCGGGTATAAATTTTCTAACTGGTTGTTTGCTTGGTTTCTTACTGTTTCCTCAAGGAACAGATATAAATCTCCGGTTTGATCATTTTTATCTAGCCTCCAGCTCCCAATAAAAAAATCAAATGTGATATCATTAAACATATTTTGATTCTAAAACTGGCAAATAGTAAAACAAAATGATACACTAGTAGGTAGAAATACTGGCAAGGTTCACATTTTGCCTTATTCTGGACTTTGACTGCAGGACTCTTGCTGTTTTTTGTTTGAAAAAGAATAAAACTCAAACAATTGAAGGAAGTGGAACTACTTGTTCGAGCCTGAAATGTTTTGTGTCCAAATTCTGCCCTGAGAGGGCAAGCCATGGCTAAGGAAAAGACTCGGGTGTTTCTCCAATCCAATACCTCCCTGTTGCGCAAATTGGACTTGATCAGTCTTCTTGACTCCATGACATTGGGAGTGCTCTTTGTAGACCCAGCCCGCCGGGTTATTGCCATGAACCGTTTCCTGGAAGCTTTAACCGGGTACAATCGGGAAGAGGTGGTCGGAATCCATGGTGAAAATATCATCCGCAGCAATCTTTTAACCTTGGGCGACCCTGTGGGCAAAGCCCTCGAATCTGAAAAATCAATGACCCAGGAAGGGGATATCATCAATCAAAGCCGCAAGAAAATCCCTATCCGTTTCTCGGTATCACCCTTAAAGCTCATAACAGGAAAAAAGGCCGGCGCCATGCTCATCCTTGAAGATATTTCCCTTCTCAAGGATCTGGACAATAAAATTCATGGTTTTTCCGGAAAGGAGCATATTATTGGCCAGAGCCGGAAAATGCTGGAAATTTTCGAACTGCTTCCCATAGCTGCACGAACTGATGCCTCTGTACTGATCACTGGAGAGACCGGCACCGGCAAGGATCTTGTTGCCGAGGCCATTCATAAGGCATCCCAGAGATCCCGATATCCATTTATCAAAGTCAACTGTGGGGCATTACCGGAGTCACTGCTTGAATCTGAATTGTTTGGTCATGTACGCGGTGCCTTTACCGGGGCTGACAAGGACAAACCGGGCATGTTTCGTCTGGCCCATGGGGGCACCTTGTTCCTTACTGAAATAGGTGATCTGTCGTTGCCACTCCAGGTAAAGATTCTCACTGTCCTTGATGACAAGGAGTTCTTCCCGGTTGGCGGTTCAAAAAAAGTCAGCGTTGATGTACGAATAATAACGGCCACCCATCGTGATCTAGGTAAGCTTGTCAAGCATGGCAAATTCCGTGAAGATCTTTTTTACCGTCTCAACGTTCTGCGTCTGCACTTGCCGCCATTAAGAGAAAGGGAGGAGGATTTCCGCCTCCTGCTTGATCATTTTTTCCGTGAGATACGGGCAAACTTGAACAAAAAGATCAAAGGGTTCAGTGATGCCTGTCTTACTCTTTTGTCATCGTACAATTACCCTGGAAATGTCCGCGAATTGAGAAATATCGTGGAATATGCCGTCAATGTCTGTCCTAATGAAACCATAAGGCCGGATCATTTGCCCAAGGCTTTGCTTTCAATGGAACAGGCATCCTCCTCATCATTTGAAAACCAAGAGACAACTGACAGTGAAAGCATGGAAACTGCAATGGCTTTCCCCGGCACGATGCCTTCATCTGCCATACCGGCGCCTGGTGGATGGGGGGATGTTGAACGAGCCATGATCATGAAGGCATTAACAGAAACTGGAGGAAACCGGACAAATACAGCCGCACTGCTTGGCTGGTCCCGCAGCAAATTATGGAGAAAAATAATACAGCATGGCCTGAAATAATTTTTCTGTTCCTTGGGAGTTTTTCAGCCATACCTGATAAGTACAATCATATGATTCCAGCATGAAAATATTGATAACAATCCATAAAAATGAAGTTGCCTCCCGCTTTGATCTAACCTCGGAGATACTCATTGCCGAGGTCGATGCAGGAGAGATTGCCGGAGAACCAAGAATAATCCTACTTCCCGGGACATCCGGGGAAGATATCTGCGGCCTTGCCATCAAGGAAAACATTTCGCTCATTATCTGTGGCGGTATAGAAGATACTCATTACCAGTATCTTAAATGGAAAAAAATTAAGGTTGTTGACGGGGTCATTGGTCCATACGAGCAGGCTTTAAAATTTGCCATTGCCAATACTCTTAAGCCGGGAGTAATCCTGCCGGGCGCCAGTATTTATGGGGAACAGTCATGATAAATAAACCTGGATGGATAAAAAGGATATTCTCCGGTGTAGAAGACTATCATAGAACAATGACTTCCCCGGAACGTTACAGGCGATTCCGACGGACTCTGACCCTCGTAATGATAGCTACTTTTCTTATCCCGCTTATTTTGACCACAATGTTAAGCTATTACACATACCGTTCCCAAATGCTGAACAATCTCCGCTGGAATGCTGAAAGTGCCACAAAAACCATTGAAGCCTTTTTGTCTGAACTCCAGACTGTCCTGGCGTATACGGTTAACGAACACACATATAAAGAGCTTATCGACCAAGACAACCTGAATAAAGTCTACCACCGCCTTAAATCGCATTATCCCGGGGTGGTGGATCTTGGCATTATTGATCACAAAGGGATCCAGAGGGCATATGCGGGCCCATACGAACTTCTCGGGAAGGACTACAGTGACCGTGAATGCTTTACCGGTGCCACTGCTAGTAAAATATTTATCGGCATTGTTGAAATGGGGTATCGCAAGGTGCCCCATTTTGCCATTGCGATCAGCTTCTTCAATCAAGATGCTGGTCAGAACTGGGTGTTCAGGTCCAGTATCGATGCCACGACTCTTGATAAATATATTGACAAAATAGGTGCAGGTCCTACGTCTGACATTTTTCTTGTTTCCCGTAAAGTTAAACCTTTGCTTCAGTCCACATCCCAGCAATACGGCCCTCCCCTTAGCCCATATCCGTTTGAGCTGCCGCACAACAGTCTCGGCATAACCATTTCTGAAGAAAGAGGGGTCTGGGATTATGTTGTTTTGAAAGCTGTCTCGTATATTGAAGGGACTCCTTGGGCGTTAGTTCTTTTGAAGCACGGGTACCTCTATGGCAAAGACTGGTCTTTCTTTAAGGCCCGGCTATTTTTTATTGTCATGATCAGCACGGTTTTGGCTTTGCTTGTTATTTTACAAATCACCAAACTTTTCGTGGGGCGCATTCGAGAAGCTGACGAAAAGCGAGAATCCATGATGGCGGAAATAGAACATACAAGTAAACTGGCCTCAATCGGTCGTCTGGCCGCAGGAATCGCCCATGAAATAAACAACCCCCTGGCAATTATCAGCGCAAAAACCGGATTGATCATGGACCTGCTTGAATTTTCTGAGGATTTTAAATACAAGAAAAAAATCGGCTCTGAGATTAATGGTACATCGAATGCGGTCGAACGTTGCAAAGTCATTACCCACCGACTTTTGGGTTTTGCCAGACGAATGGATGTAAGCCTGGAATCGATCGACATCAATAGTCTCATGCGGGAAGTTTTAAGTTTCCTGGACCAGGAAGCGCTGTATCGTGGCATTCATGTTGATCTCGATCTTGGGGATTCTTTACCAATCATTGAAAGTGATCGGGGGCAACTCCAGCAGATATTTCTCAATCTTGTCAATAACGCGATAGATGCGATTGGTAAAGATGGAAAAGTTATCATAAAAACACGACAGCGGGATCAAAGCTCGCTTCAAATTGATGTCATGGATAATGGCAAAGGCATATCACAGGATATTATAAGCCATATTTTCGAACCATTCTTTACTACAAAAGACAGCGGCGAAAAGAAAGGTACCGGCCTCGGACTGTTCATAACCTACGGTATTATTAAAAAACTCGGTGGACATATTTCTGTCCGAAGTACCGTAGGGGTAGGTACAACCTTTACTGTAATCCTGCCAATTAAAACTAACTTGAGTCGGAGGGTGCATGATGTCGAAAGTAAAAGTACTGGTAGTTGACGATGAGATAGAATTTGCTACTACCCTGGCCGAACGCCTAAATATAAGGGGCTTTGAAACGACTGCCTGTTTCTGTACTGAGGATGCCCTGGCCCTTATCCATGCCAAGAACATCCCTGACGTAGTTTTGCTCGATTTAAAAATGCCGCGCATGGACGGCATGGAAACACTTGAGGAAATAAAAAAATATAATCCCACCATTGAGGTTATCATGTTAACAGGGCATGGGGGCGGTATTCCTCTCGTTGGGGCTGACAGGAAAAAGTTTAGCCCATTTGACTGTATCATGAAACCTGCAGACATTAATGAGCTTACCTTAAAAATCAACCAGGCCATGGCAAAACGGCAGGCTTCCTTAAACAAAGGAGAGGGGACATGAAATCCCGGAAAAAAGAGCGTCTCAGGGAGATGCAGCTGGCCTTTATTGGCAAATTGATGGCAGGTCTTTCCCACGAGTTTAAAAACCATTTGGCTATTATCAAGGAATTAAACGGCCTGATCGAAGACCTGCTTATACTTGAAGTGCCTGGGCAGTCGGTCAACAGCGAACGCTTTAAGAAAATAATTCCCGGAATAAATGAACGTATAGCACAGGCAGCAGAAATGTGCCGTGTTCTCAGTGGATTCTCACACCGCATGGACCAACCCCTTTCATCAATAAACGTTTCAGATGTTTTGCAGGAAGAAATTTATCTTCTTCGCAGGTTTGCCCAACAGAAACAGGTGCACATTGAATCCTTATTTGATGGTGATCTGCCAGCAATTTTCAATGATCCTTCCCTTCTGCAATTTGCTGTTTTCTGCGTCGTCTGGCCTGCTCTTGAATTACTGGAAAAGGGTGGCCGGGTTGTAATTACAGGAACCGGGAAGAATCAATCTGTGGAAATAACAGCAATTTTAGAAGGTAAAATGGAAAGACCAGAAAATGACACACCATGGGAGGCTATGCTTCCACAGGTTTTGGAAATATTAGGGGCCGAATTCTCGCGCAGAATCAATGAAGACGGCAATGAAGATGTCGCCATAACAATTTCTTCTATTGAGAATTCTTACCGCGATAATACATAACAATCCACCAGGATACTTTTTCCTCCCACCTTACAAGCCAACAATAATGTTTCAATATGTTCCACAACGAAACATTATTGTTTTTTTGTTTTCCCCTCTCCTTATTTATGGCTAACAGACTGATAACAAGAGAAAAAATTACTCCATGTAAGTATTAATACCTACATTGCATGTTTCTTTTTGTATCATAATGTCTTCACGCCAAAGGTCGAGCATCATGGGTAGAATCTATAATTATTTGATATTATGTATAAAAACAATAATGGCATGCTTATTGCTTTTATACATGGTGAGACAAACAAGTAAAGCATCAAGTGAGATACTAAACAAAGGAGGCCTGTCATGAAAAACATAATCAATTCATTCCAGAAAATTATGCTTGCAGCAACTTTTGCTGAGGCCGGCGAGTGGAACACAGCTAGAGAAATGACGCCGGACGTGGAATTATCAAAAGAACCAACCTGGCTTGATAGAATCTTTATGGCCGTAACCTTCGCTGAGTCTGGTCTGCGCAATGATGCGATTCGCTTTTTAGAACTTGTGGAGTATACGAATAGAGGATTTAATTCAACAGCTGCCCATGATCTTGGTCTGCCCGGGATTCGACTGACGTATGGCACAGTTACCATATAATTTACTGCCATGCCTATTGAAAAGGCAGTTACGCAATATCGGGAGTTGATTTAAACAGTAAAGGGAGATGTGATGAGTTCAACAGTACTTCTTGTGGTGGAAGATTCTTCCTTCCTGGAGAATTTGTCCGAAAGCCTAAAGCGCTTAAAGGCCTCAGTAGTGACGGCAGCAAGTAAACATGAGGCCCTTGAGGCGTGCTCAATCCATGAAGTCGACCTGGCTCTTTTGGATATCAGGCAACAAGGCAACGACGCGATACAGGTTCTCTCCTCCCTGAAAAAAAATCAGCCGGAGACCGAGGTGATCCTGTTAAGCGATGTCAAACATATTGGACTTGCCATGAAAGGCATGCAACAGGGCGCCTCTGGCGATATTGCAGTTCCTTTTGATATTGACTTGTTCAAAAAAACAATAAAAAGTGCTTTACGACGGAGAAAAGCGCATTTAAAAGCGAGCCGGCAACGGACTCTGCTGAATGTTTTTGAAGATACGATGATGGCAGCAACTTTTGCTGAGGCCGGGGAATTTGAGACTGCTCAAAACTTGTCTAAAGGTGACGGCCAGAAAAAAAATATCGACTGATGTTTTATGAGTCGAGACCAAAGAGGAGGCCCCCATGAAAGAAATGAAAGTACTTCTTGTTGATGACGAGCAGAAATTTGTTGAGGCCTTGTCCGAGCGACTGCAAATGCGCGACCTTGAAAACGAAACCGCCTATGATGGTGAAGAGGCCATGAGCTTTGTGAACGACAAGGAGCCGGATGTCATGGTTCTAGATTTAAAAATGCCCGGAATTGACGGCATGGAAGTCCTCCGGCGGGTGAAAAAGAAATTCCCGGCCATTCGGGTTATCATTTTAACAGGACATGGGACGGACCGGGATGAAGAGGAGTCAAGGAGGATAGGGATATTTGACTATCTGAATAAGCCTGTTGACATCGAACTACTCGTGAGTCGCATCAAGGCAGCACACAGGGATAAAATTGAGGGCTCTATGGCTGCTGCAGCCTTTGCAGAAGCTGGTGAGTATGAGACTGCCCGCGATGTAATGAGAGATAGTGAAAAACCGGAATCAAAATAACAGAGGCTGACATGATGGAAAAAAGAAAAGCCAATGTTTTGCTCGTTGATGATGAAGAGCAGTTTTTAGATGCACTTTCGCAGCGTCTGGAAGCCCGAGGTTTGAAGGTAAAAGCCGTGACCAGCGGGGAAGACGCTGTCGATCAGGTGGAAGACCATAATTTTGACGCAATAATAGTTGATCTTGCCATGCCCGGTATCGATGGCATAGAAACCCTGAAGCGCATCAAGGAAAAGCGTCCGGATCTGGAAATTATCATGTTGACCGGCCATGCAACAGTAAAAAGCGGCATCGAAGCGATGAAACTGGGAGCCGATGATTTTCTTGAAAAGCCCGTCGATCTTAATGTATTGCTCGAAAAGATCGGGGAGGCAAAGCATAAAAGAATGCTTGTTGTGGAAAAAGGCCGCCAGGAAGAGGTTAAGAAAATATTGAAAAGCAAAACCTGGTAGCCTTGATCTCATACCAGGCACTTTCTCACAGGAAAGCATCCTGCAACTGACCGGATTAACCATCCGGAATGGAATAGGCAAGTTTCCTTCCCGGCCATTTGTAAGAGTTTTTTATATGTTCCCGCCCGGACATATATCCCCTTCAACTTTATGCTATGGAGCAAATACATGGCTTCTGACAACCCGGTTGTAAGAGATCTGATAATTCCGCTGAAAGACTTTCCCCATCTCAATGAAACGCAAACTCTCCATGACGCTGTTGAAACCCTTCTTTCCTATAAATGTGGTGAGTATGAACGCATACGGTATGCTGAAATTCTGATCCTGAATGACCAGAACAAGCTATGTGGCCGGGCCAGATTGCAGGATATATTGCTGAGCTTGGACCCACGTTTGAAAGACGCCTCCAAAGTTAAGGGATTTGAAGGGAAAAGTTCAGGATTTCTTGATCTGGTAATCCTGTGGGAAGATTCTTTCTTTGTGGAGTGCAGGAAATGGTCTCACATTCCTATCAAGAACCTCATGTCCCCAATAAAATATACAGTCAAGGGGGGCGACCCTGTTTTAAAGGCACTAGCCATTATGACAAATACTCAGAATTTTGTCCTGCCTGTTGTCGATGAAGGCCGCATTCTTGGAGTCATCCGCCTGAAGGAAATATTCGCAGCCATCACTGCCAGGTGCAAAATATAAAGTAAACAGAAGGACAATTCAAAAAGAGACAAGGACTAGGAACCATGACGAATTCAGATTCAGATGTGGGCTTAGCAGTCGAAAAAACACCGGTTAATTGGTGGAGAATACTCTCTTTGATAACAGGTATGGTATTATTTGGGATTGTCTATTATTCACCCCTTTGGCCTGATGCTGTAGACCCGCTTGGGGAGCATTTTATCCTCACCAAGGAAGGAAAAGGCGCTATTGCAGTTTTCCTTCTTGCCGCCACATGGTGGGTATTTGAAGTTGTACCCATTGGCATAACCAGCCTGGCAATAGGCATGCTACAGGCATTATTTTTTATCCGGCCGGCCAAGGTTGCATTTACAGATTTCATGGATCCATCTGTTCTTTTTATTTTCGGGTCCATTGTTATAGGCATGGTTTTTACCAAGACAGGTCTGACGAAACGGATCGCCTATAAAATGCTCTCCATTGTAGGCGAAAAAACGAGCATGATATACCTGGGTTGTTTTGTGCTGACCGCTGCTTTAACCCATATCATGGCCCATACTGCGGTTGCAGCCACCATGTTCCCGCTGCTGATGGCCATTTATTCTCTCTATACTGACGAAGACGGACCTACCAAATTTGGCAAGGGACTGTTTATAGGCATGGCCTATGTCGCCGGCGCCGGCAGTATCATAACCTTGCTTGGCGCGGCCCGCGGAGCAGTGGCTCTCGGATTTTACAAAGACATTACCGGAACAGATATCAGCTTTTTTCAGCTTAGCTATTACATGGCACCCATTGGCTGGATAATGACTTTTCTCCTCTGGGGATTTTTCATGTTTATCTGTAAGCCTGAAAAAGTTTCTATTCCCGGCCTCAAGGATAAAGCCAAAAGAATGTACAAGGAACTGGGGAGTTGGTCCACCCAGGAGATACTGGCCATAATCATAGTCATTGCAACAATTATTGTTATATCCGGGAAATCATTTATTCCCGCCATGACCAACCTGCATAAAACAGGCATTCTCCTCTGTTCAACTATTCTGTTCTTTATTGTTAACATTCTTGATATCGATGATCTGGAAGAAATTCCCTGGAATATTATTTTGCTCTTTGCCGGCGCCATGTCCATCGGTTTTTGCCTCTGGGAAACCGGGGCAGCCAAATGGATGGCCGTGAACTGGCTCACCTTATTTCAGAATGCGCCGGCCATTGTTTTCATCCTGGGCATGGCATTTTTCGTCATGATCATGACAAATTTCATTATGAATGTTGCGGCAATCGCTATCTCTTTGCCGGTTGCCCTGGTCATCGCTCCGTATCTCGGAGTGGCCGGCGAGGTAATAGTATTCTCTGCCCTGGTTGTAGCCGGCATGCCCTTTCTGCTTCTGGTGGGGGCGGCCCCCAATGCTATCGCTTATACATCAAAGCAATTTACTACCAGTGAATTTTTTTACTATGGCATTCCGGCCAGTATTCTGCTCATGGTGGTTACCTGGATTGCCGTTCAGTTTATATGGCCGATTATGGGAATGGAGATATATCTTCCGACTGCTTAATGAGCTTTGTTGCGTAATCCATGAAATAACCTATATAGAAACAAAATTGCACTCAAGGCCGCTATAATAAATGGTCATTTGGTGCCGACATTCTCTACATGGATGTGAGCGGTAGTAAGAACAGAACAATTAATGTAGGTCCAGGAGTGTTCGGCGTCAGACCATATGAGACACAAAAGCATCGTGAATTAAGAGACACTCCGGGGTAGAATTTAACCCAAAGTAGTGTAAATTATGCCAAAGAACGAAACAGCGATACTGCCAGGTCGACAGCACCCGATTAGCTTCTGCCCTCCTGGTAATAACAGGAATCTTTAATTCAAAACTTCCTTTTACGGCAGCCGCTTCATCCAGTCAGGGTTCTCAAACCATTCCCAGATCAACTCCTCAAGCGCGCCGCTGTCTTCCAGGGTCTTCAGGTAGTTATCCACCCAGTTGACAAAGAGCGAATCATTGTCAGGCAGGGCGATACCGAGCGGTTCGTAGGTCAAGGGGCTGACAACTGTGAGCAACTTTTCCTTGGGATACCTGAAAATCGTGACAACGCAGATGGTGTAG
>Ga0210079_1000126_pt1 | contig 10841 bp, 8 predicted proteins | sample White_CordA_D2_FD_185587 | JGI IMG/M metagenome (GOLD analysis project Ga0210079, IMG submission 185587) | Wetland microbial communities from the San Francisco Bay, California, USA, that impact long-term carbon sequestration - White_CordA_D2... | ecosystem: Environmental > Aquatic > Marine >...
GGCAATCTCCAGAACTCCGGCTTCCGAAGCATAAATAATCTCGTCGTCGCTGGTGATCCAGTAGCGTGCCGGGCGCAGACCGTTACGGTCAAGAATTGCAACAAGCTGTTTGCCGTCACAAGCCACGATGTTGGCCGGTCCGTCCCATGGCTCCATCATGGTGGCATGGTATTCAAAAAAGCCTTTCACCTCAGGGCGCAGATGGGCTTTGGAAACCCAGGCCTCGGGAACCATCATTGCCAGCGAATGAGCCAAACTTCGACCGGTAACCACCAGCAGTTCGAGAGCGTTATCAAGACAGGCGGTGTCAGAGCTGCCTTCGATAATCACCGGGTCCAGGTCACTGACCCCATCAGCCAGATCGAGGTGTGCAAAGAGGGCGGTTCGGGCCCGCATCCGGTTGATGTTGCCGCGCAAGGTGTTGATTTCGCCGTTGTGGGCGATATAGCGGAACGGCTGGGCCAGGTCCCAGGTCGGAAAGGTGTTGGTGCTGTAGCGCTGGTGGACGAAGGCGATTGCGCTGATGAGTCGCTCATCGTCGAGTTCAGGGAAGAAGGTGTTTAACTGTTCAGAGAGCAGCATCCCCTTGTAGAGAATCGTGCGACTGGAGAGCGAACAGACGTAGAACATCTCCTTGCCGGCAAGCTGGCCATCGCGGATTGCATTTTCGGCACGCTTGCGCGCCAGGTAGAGCATCAGCTCGAATTTGTCGGTCTCGACCTCACCGCGGCCGACAAAAACCTGCATGACACAGGGCTCAACGGAACGGGCATTGCGGCCGATGGTACTGCTGTCGGTTTTCACCTCACGCCAGCCGAGAAGACTGCAGCCGACGTTGGACAGTTCTCGATCCAACACTGCGATGCATGCTGCAAGGTTCTCATTGTCTCTGGGCAGAAACACAATACCAGCGCCGTATTCGCCTGACGCAGGCAATTCGAAATCACAAATTTCGCGGTAATAGGCATCTGGCATCTGGATCATCAAACCGGCGCCGTCGCCGTCGAGGGGGTCTGCACCCACGGCACCACGATGAGTCAGGTTGCAGAGGATTTCAATGCCACGTTTGACAATGCAGTGGCTTTTTCGACCTTTGATGTTGGCAATGAACCCGACACCGCAGTTATCATGTTCGTTTGCTGGATCGTATAGGCCCTGAACGGGCGGCATACCTATATGAGCTGTCATGTCTGTTCCTTGTCGTTAACTACAGATAAGCTAAGTATTATATCATGCATGTCAGATTACGGATGGAAGATTCTCGCAGAACTTGGCCCGGTTGGCCTCAAGGATGGGCAAGCCTCTCATGCCGTGCGTACTATCTTATTTTGTGGCAACAATCATTCCGGGGTTCCTTCGGTGTTCATCTGTTCTTGTTGCGGTTTCACTCCGAACAGAGTCTGTAAATTACTGTCAATGCTTCTTAAATGCAAGTCTCTCTGTGGGAACGGGATTTCAATGCCTTCCTCACGGAACAGACGGTCGATTTGCACGCCCAGCTCGCTGTAGACTTTTAAACGGTCATCGATCGTTTGGATCCAGACGCGCAGCTCAAAGTCGATCGAACTATTGCCGAAACCAGTGAAGATCGAATTCGGTGGCGGATAACTGAGTACGTCAGGGTTTTCCTTTGCTGCCCTGGTCAGAATCTCCAGGACTTTTTCCAGGGGGCTGCCATAGGCGACGCCGACCGGCAGAACGACTCTGACGATTTTACTGCTAAAGGTCCAGTTGGTGACCTTCTGCGCGATCAGGTCAGCATTCGGCACGATAATCTCTGATCGGTCAAAGGTCTCAAAAATCGTCGAGCGCAGTCCGATCTTGGTGATCGTGCCCCAATCCTGGTCGATATTGATCACATCGCCGACCTTGACCGGTCGTTCGAACAGCAGAATCAGACCGCTGACGAAATTGTTGACGATATTCTGCAGGCCGAAACCGATACCGACCCCCAGAGCGCCGACGACGATCGAAAGGTTCTGTAGTCCGAGGCCGGCCATGCTCACGGCGAACAGGAAGCCGACGGTGAACAGGGCGTAGTGGGTCAGGCGCTTGAGCGACTCCTTGACGCCGATATCCATCTTCTTCGGCGTCATGATCTGGGAGTCGACAAACGCCTGGACCACCCAGGATATGATCGTGGTCAGGTAGAGCACGACCACCACCATCACCACCATCCTGATCGATATGCTGAACTCGCCAAAGGTATATTCGAAGCCCAGGATTGCTTCGCTGGCTTCCGTAGAATTGTCAAACAGATTCCATGTCACCATTAGTGCAAGGGCCGTGTTGGCCAGAATCAGGATCTTCAGCAGCAACTGCAATTTGCCGGTTCCTGCTTCCACGCCGAGAACCTGCATGAAGTGCCTGTTCCTGATCCATTCCGTCTGCATCAGGGCTTCGATCCCTCGATCGCTGAGGTGCAGGACCATTTTCACCAGGATCAGGATGATAAAGGTCGTCAGAGTCGAGTCGATCAGGGTGGTGGTGAAATTTTCGAAGCCGATCACGGCGGCTGTCAGGCCGATCAGGGCCACGGTAAGCAGCAGGTAGGCCCAGACCCGCTGTTGAGAAATCTTTTCTTTGTCCGGTCGGCGAATCCTCTGCCAGCAGACCGGGATCGCTATCGCGCATAAGAGCGCATTGTAGAGCTGCATCAGCGGTGTGGGCAGGCCGAAGTAACGCAGACTTTCGGTGACAATGGAGACGACTGCGATAGTTCGAATCGCCTTTTTCACCCCCGGACTGACATAGAAAGCATTCAGCAGTCGCATCGCGGCGATCGTGATCGACACGTATAATAGCCACCTGAACAGCAAGGGCAGGTTCACGTCCAGGTCTGTGAAGAGGCTTATAATAACGATGCTGATGAAGATGGCGCCGGCCAGGGGGCGCTTAAACAAAAAGGCCCACTCTGCAGTCAGTGGTTCGCTCTGCCTGTTACGGTAGACAAACAGCAGAGTGATGATGATGATCGACAAAAGATACAGCCCAATGACATCACCGTGACGTTCGACGAAATTGTCCGGGAGCGTCAAGCTGATGGTCAGACTGCCAGTAAACTCTGTAAACAGGTCCCGATTGAACTGCCGGTAAAAATCAGCCTCGAACATCCTGATCGCATTGCGTCGGAAGGTGTCCTTGCGGAGATGGTCAAGTGTCTCGTCGATCGTGTTGAGACGACTGGCAAGGATCTCCTGTGTCGAGGCATATTTCTGCTGGGCCCTGACCAGTTCGGAGCTGATCTGTGAAATGCTTTGCAACAGGTCGTCGATGCTGCTCCGGGAGCGTTTAAAGACTTGAACGGGAAGCTTGATATCGCCTTGCTGTAAATGCTCCTGCCACTTCTGCCAATAGATCTTTTCCTGCTCCCAGGTAATGCGCAGGTTCTCCAGGGTCTGCAACTGGTTGTTGATGACATCAAGATTGCTGCGCAGTGAATCAGCCAGATCGTTGTAGTTTGCCTGGGCAATCAGCAAGCGGTTGATCTGCCAGTCGTCAACGGTTTCCCAGTCCTGATGTTGCTCTTCGAGCCTGGTATGGTCTTCCTGCAGGGCATCCAGCCTGTCATAAAGAGCTTGTCTGTCCCCCAACTCCTGAATATGCGTATTCGCTACAGTTAACTTGGATGCCAATGCCGTGGCTTGCGGAACAACTTCATTGAGCCCCGGAAAGGACTTTTCCTGCGGTTGCGCTTCCTGCGGTTGCGCTTCCTGCGGTTGCGCTTCCTGCGGTTGCGACTCTTGCTGGGCCAGTCCTGCGGCAGGGCCTGACAGGCAGAAGAGCCCGAGCAACAGAACGATAACTGAACCGGCACGCATAAGTTTCATGATCGGAACTAAAACCATTTCTTGCTCCTGAAATAGAGCACCATGCCGGCGGCACAGCCGAGCATGACACCCCAGATCGCAAAGTAACCCCAGCGCCACTTGAGCTCGGGGATATATTCGAAGTTCATGCCGTAGATGCCGGCGATAAAGGTCAACGGGATAAAGATCGAAGCCATGATGGTCAGCACTTTCATAATCTCGTTCATGCGGTTGCTGACGGTAGACATGTAAAGATCCTGCAGCCCCGACACCGTGTCGCGGAAGATCTCCACAGTGTCCAGCACCTGGATCGTGTGATCATACAGGTCGCGCAGGAAGACCAGGGTATCCTCCCTGATCATGGAAGACTCTTCCTTGTAGAGCTCGCTGATGACCTCTCTTAGCGGCCACACAGATTTTCGCAGCAGCATCAGCTGTCGCTTGTAATGGTGGACCCTGCCCAGGGTCGACTGCTCAGGGTTGCTGAGCAGCTCTTCCTCCAACTGGGCAAGGTTGTCGCCAACCTTTTCCAGAATATGAAAATAACTGTCGACGATTGAATCGATGAGTGCATAGGCCAGGTAATCGGCCCCACGATGACGGATTCTGCCGTTGCTGCGCTGCAAACGCTCGCGCACGCCATCGAACACGTCGCCTTCCTTTTCCTGGAAAGTCAGAACATAGCGGGGGCCGAGGATCAGACTGATCTGTTCCGCTTCGATACTCTGTGTGTCATCGTCGAAGAACAGCATCTTCAGGATAATCAGGCTGTATCCCTCCATCTCTTCGACCTTCGGTCGATGGTGAGTATTGAGAATGTCCTCGAGGGCCAGGGTGTGGATACCGAACCGTTGCCCGAACAGCTCAATGATGCTGGTGTCATGAATACCGCTCAGGTTGATCCAGCTAACTGTTTCGCTCTCTTTGAACGCCGTGCTCTCTTCTATGGTGATGTCTGTGCGGGTTTCGAAGTAATCCTGATAATAGTCGACCAGACTGATGACCGGCTTTTCGGTTTTCTGCTTACCGACATGAACCAGCGAGCCGGGCGGCAGGCCAACCTTCTTTGCCCTGATGCCGAAGAGCTCGGTCGTGATAGGCCGGTGCAAAAAGTCGAGTTTCAATATTTTTTTCGGGTCCATAACTCTTGAACTCCTGTGAGCCAGGTGCCGATGCCGGCACAGGCGGTTTCAACGCTCCAGACCGAAGTCTTCCTCGGTCAGTGTTGACGCATAGTCATCAAGTGTGACTTCCGCTTCATCCGGGTCGGCCACTTTGGCCAGGTGGACCAGGGCGTCGCCTTCATGCACCAGTGGCAAAGTCAGCTGGCCGATAATCACACCGGTAAAGGGTGCCCTGATCGGCTCGCTTTCATCCCCCAGTGGGTCATTGATGATGCCGAGAGCATCTCCTTTGTGAACCAGGCTGCCGAGCGTCGCTTTCTTGAAAAAGACCCCGCTCCTGGGAGCTCTGACCCAGCTGGTTTTGTCAGAAATGATCGACTCCTGGCCCTTGGCCTTCCGGCTTCTGGGCAGCATGCCGATCGCCCGCATGACGTTGATGATACCGCGAACCCCTGAGCGAATGGCTGATTCGTTGAAGTAAAGGGCTTCGCCAGCCTCGTACAGAAGGACGGGAATGCCTTGTTCAGATACCGCTTCGCGGAGAGAACCGTCCCTGATCCCGGAATGGATGATCATCGGTGTGCCGAACGCATTGGCGAGGCGCAAATTCTCTTCATCTTCAAGGTCGGTACGAATCTGCGGCAGGTTGCTGCGGTAATTTGAGCCGGTGTGGATGTCTATGCCGTGGGTGCAGCGGCGGACGATCTCCTGCATGAACAGGTGCGCGATCCGGCTCGCGAGTGAGCCCTTCGGCGAGCCGGGAAATGACCTGTTCAGGTCGCGACGATCCGGCAGGTAGCGTGAGTGCTGGATAAAGCCGTACGGGTTGACCACCGGGATCGCGAGCAACGTCCCCTTGATCCGGTTAATGCTCCGGTTGCGCAACAGGCGCCGGATAATCTCGACGCCGTTGATCTCGTCACCATGGATTGCGGCACTCACAAACAGGGTCGGACCAGCCTGTTTGCCGTGGACCACGTGCACCGGCAGACCCATTTTCGAGTGCGTGTAGAGGCGGGCCATCGGCAGGTCGATGGTGGCCCGCTCTCCGGCAGGGACAGCAACCTTGCCCATAGTGAAAGGTGGTTGTCGTTTCATCCCTGTCCCCGGGTTCTGGTTTTTCCAGGCTTGGCCTGCTTTTCGATGAAGTCAATGATCATCCCGGCCACGTTCTTCTCGGTCGCCTTCTCAATCCCCTTGAGGCCCGGTGAAGAATTGACTTCCATGATCACCGGCCCATGATCGGATCGAAGCAGGTCAACCCCGGCGACATTCAAGCCCATGATCTTGGCCGCGCGGACCGCGGTTAAACGCTCTTCCGGAGTCAGCCTGACGATGGTCGCATTGCCACCACGGTGCAGGTTGGAGCGGAATTCACCTTCAGCCCCCTGACGTTTCATTGCCGCAACCACCTTGTCGCCGATTATTAAACAGCGGATATCGGCGCCGCCGGCTTCCTTGATGAATTCCTGGACCAGGATATTCTGTTTCAACCCCCGGAATGCCTCGATTACACTTTCAGAGGCCTTGTCGGTTTCGGCCAGCACCACGCCGATTCCGTGGGTCCCTTCCAGGAGCTTGATCACCAGAGGGGCACCGCCGGCCAGTTTGATCAGGTCATTGGTGTACTTCGTCGAATGCGCAAAACCGGTGACCGGCAGGCCAATCCCTTTGCGGGCCAGCAGTTGCAGGCTGCGCAGTTTATCGCGGGTACGGCTGATCGCAACCGATTCATTGACGCTGTACACATTCATCATCTCGAACTGGCGGACTACCGCCGTGCCGTAAAAGGTGATCGAGGCGCCGATCCGCGGGATGATCGCGTCAACCCCAACCAGCTCTTCACCCTTGTAATGGATCGTCGGACGCTGGCTGGCAATCGTCATGTAACAGAGTAGCGGATCGATGACGCGGACCTCATGCCCCTTCGCTTCTGCTTCCTCGACCATGCGGCTGGGCGAGTAAAGCTTGGGGTTCCTCGAAATAATGGCAATCTTCATGAAGCCCTCTCTCTCGGGGAGTATTTATATTTAATCCGGCCAGTCAGATACGACCTGTCCGGTAACACGGACATTCCTGCCATCGCCGTACGTCCGAGCAGCATGCGGAATCTCATGTTGTCGCGGTTGGTTAATGTCATCTCTATGCGTTTTTTTAGATCACCGAGGACAACTTCTGTCTCGATCACATAGCGCATCTCTCGATGACCACCCGAGTCACTGACCGCTCGATAATCCTTGACCGGGGCTTCGCAGATGATTTCCAGGTCGAGGCGCTTCTGCAGCGGGTGCACACCGAACCGCACCATCTGCATACCGTTTCTTTCAAACGGCTCGACAAAAAAGGCATGCAGTGCTGAGGTTCGTGCGCCGGTATCAATTTTTGCTTTGATCGCCGGAATCTGCAGCATTGGGAGAGCCAGCCATTCGCGCCAGCCAATATTCAGGGGAGCCATTTCGTTCCTGTCCTTTAACTTATGCAATTATAGCGTACTTTAACTGTAATACATTCGACGAGAGGCGGTCTTTTCAATAGCTTGTCAAACCGATGTAAAAAGTTAAATATCATAGTGAAGTATGTCACCTAATAAAAGAAAAATCGCCTCGGTATCGAGGTCGAGTTCTTTCCGTTCGATTGGCCTTGACAGATAAAAATCAAGCTCTGCCTACTCAAGATTTTGATTTACAATTTGTCGAAACGTGCAATCATATGGGCTCAGAAGCTACCAAATGAACTGCTTAGGGAGACAAACAAGACATCATGGACGTAAACCAGATCGAAACGGATGATACCCTTTACATCAGAGAGATAACGATTGATGACTTTGCCGAGGTTTTCCACCTTGGCGAGCAGTTGTTTACCTCCGATTATTCCCCCAGCATGTACCGTACCTGGGATGAGTACGAGATCACCACGCTGTACAACTCCGATAGCGAACTCTGTCTGGTGGCAGAACTTGAAGACGAAATCGTCGGCTTTGCCCTTGGCACCACCGTCGAGAAGACCAATTCCGCATGGAAATACGGCTACCTGGTCTGGATCGGTGTGCGCCCCGGGTTGCAGAAAAAGGGCGTCGGTGACGGCCTGTTCAACGAAATCAAAAAACGCATGATGGAACAGGGCGTGCGCATGGTCATTATCGACACCGACGCGGACAACGAAGCCGGAATCCGTTTTTTTGAAAAGCACGGTTTCGGTAATGTCCAGAAGCATGTCTACATGACTCTCAACCTGGCCAAAAAGACCAGGAGAAGGGCTCCTCGCAAATCATGAATCAGGTTCTGTTGGAAAAAGTCTGGGATGTCATCGGCAGCGAACGTGTTCGCCAGACCTTGATCGAGATGGTTGATATCTACTCTCCCTCGGGGAAAGAAGAGGACATCCAGCTCTACATCCAGGGCCGGCTCGAAGCTGCTGGTCTCGCTGTAACCAGGCAGGTTGTCGAGGATGAACGTTACAACCTGTTTGCCACCATGGGGAAGGGTGTCCCGAGGCTGATCATGGTCGGGCACGTCGATACGGTGCCGGCCTGGAACCTGGAAGAATATGGGGCCGAAGAGGAGTGGGGGGTCTTGCGTGGCCTCGGCGCCGCAGACATGAAGGGCGGCTGTACGGCGATGTTGGAGGCCTGGCTGGCACTGGCGACACTGCCAGAAGACCAGTGCCCTCCCGTCGGACTGCTGTTCGTCGTCGGCGAAGAGGAAAATGGAGACGGTAGTGCCAAGTTCCTTGAAGATAACCAGCCGCCCTGGGTGGTGATCGGAGAGCCGACCTCGTTGTCGCCATGCCTGAGCCATTACGGTTATCTCGAGGTGGCCCTGACCACTCAAGGACGCCGCATTCATTCATCGTTGCCCGAGCTGGGGCACAATGCGGTCGAGTCGATGCTGCGCTTCCTGCTGTTGCTCGGCAATGAACCTCTGTTTAAGCGAGACAGCACGCAGATCGTCTATTCGATCCGCGAAATGAGTTCGTCACGTGCTGGCTTTGTGGTCCCCGATCAGTGTGAAACTTACATTGACCTGCATTTGCCGCCGGGAATGAACCCTGTGTCTGTCCAGGAGTCGATCCGCGCATGCGTTGGTAAGGCAGAGGCCCTGATCCCGGGGCTGAATCTCTCACTGTCCTTTGACTTCTCATCACAGGGCTATGCTCTTGATGAGTTCGGCAGCTTCTCCGGAATCCTGGAAGATGTTTATACGCAACTCAACCAGCCGCTGCGATTCAGCCCTTTTCGTTCCCATTCGGACGGCAACTTGTTTTTCGGTGCCGGCTGTCGGCCGATGATTCTCGGCCCGGGCTCACTGGAAACCGCCCATACTGCCGATGAGCAGATCTCGCTCTCGGAGGTCGAAGCGGCGGCACGGATCTATGCGGCACTCTGTTTGAGCTGCGTTGACTGACCCTGGTTAATCCTTTTATGTTTTGTCCATGTCCGATGGTATTGGGATGTCTCTCAATGCCGGCCTCTATCAAGCCGGCCCTGACCACCCTGGAGGATTCGAGATGACCGAAGTTGATCTGATAAAGAAACCCTGGGAACGGCTGCTGGAGCTCGTCGAAGCAGGAGACAGTACACAGCTGCTCGATTTTCTGAACAGCATCAACCCGATGGACACGGCGCTGGCCATCTCGCGGCTGCGCATGGAAGAGCAGGGCAGACTTTTCTCCATGCTGAACCCGGTCGATGCGGCCGAAGTCATTGAAGACATCTCCGACACCCAGGCCGCCGACCTGATCGAAGAACTGTCCCCTGAACAGGCCGCCGCGATTCTCGGGGAACTGGACAGCGATCACGTTGCCGACCTGCTGGGCGAACTGGATGACGAGGACGCCCAGGCAATCATTGACGAGATGGACCCAGAGGAAGCCGAAGAAGCGCGGCAGTTTCTCGAGTATCCGGCCGACACGGCCGGCGGCCTGATGATCTCGGAATACCTCGATTACCTGGCTGATCAGAAGATTCATGATGTCCATGTCGATTTGCAGGCCAACCGGCAGGAGTACGTCGATTATCATGTCCAGTACCTTTATGTGACTGACCAGGAGGGGCGGCTCTGTGGCGTGCTGCGCATGCACGATCTCCTGTTCCTGAATCACGCATCTTTGTTGCAGCAGGTGATGATCAGCACGCCGCTAAAGGTTACGGTCGATGCCACGCTTGAGGATCTGCGTAATTTTTTTGAGGAGCACGACCTGTTCGGCGTACCGGTGGTGGATGCCGATAACCGGCTGGTCGGCGTTGTGCTTCCCGAAGCGGTCGAAGAAGCCAGGCGCAAGCGCAGCGTTCACCAGTTCCTGGGCTTTTCAGGGATCGTTGGCGGTGAGGAGTTTCGCTCCATGCCGCTTCTGCAGCGCTCCGGCCGCCGGCTCTCATGGCTTTCACTGAACATCGTGCTGAACATCATCGCCGCAAGCGTCATCGCCTTCTACCAGGACACCTTGGCTGCAGTCATCGCCCTGGCGGTTTTTCTGCCGATGGTCAGCGATATGAGCGGCTGTTCCGGCAACCAGGCCGTAGCCGTCAGTATGCGTGAGCTCGCCCTGGGACTGGTCCGGCCCAACGAGTTGGCGCGGGTGCTGGCGAAAGAGGCCGGGATCGGACTTTTGAATGGCCTGGTCCTCGGCTTGATGTTGGGTGCCGCGGCCTGGATCTGGAAGGGGAATCCATTCCTTGGCCTGGTCGTCGGTGGCGCCCTGGCCCTGAATACCTTCGTTGCCGTCTCATTCGGCGGACTGATCCCGTTGGCGCTCAAACGAATGAAGCTTGACCCGGCGCTGGTATCCAGCCCCCTGCTGACCACCGTCACCGACATGTGCGGCTTTTTCTTCGTACTGAGCTTTGCCTCGCTGATGCTGGAACGGCTTTAACTTTTTGCGTGCACATAATTGGTGGCAGTTACCTCTT
>Ga0210079_1000127_pt1 | contig 10785 bp, 9 predicted proteins | sample White_CordA_D2_FD_185587 | JGI IMG/M metagenome (GOLD analysis project Ga0210079, IMG submission 185587) | Wetland microbial communities from the San Francisco Bay, California, USA, that impact long-term carbon sequestration - White_CordA_D2... | ecosystem: Environmental > Aquatic > Marine >...
GAGCACAGTCAGAAGAGCCATGAGATTGCCAACCACCCTCCCGCTCTTGCCCCGGATAAGTTCCGGCATGTCAGGGTTTTTTTTCTGTGGCATGATGCTACTCCCCGTACAGAACCGGTCTGCAATCTCGACAAAATTAAACTCCTGACTGGCCCATAAAACCAATTCTTCAGAGAACCTGCTCAGGTGGATCTGTATCAAGCCGCAGGCGGCAAGAAATTCAACCATAAAATCCCGGTCACTCACAGCATCCATGGAGTTGGCGCTAACTGCAGTAAAGCCAAGTTCCCGTGCAACAAAGTCCCTGTCAATAGGCAGACTCGTCCCGGCTAGGGCGCCGCTGCCCAACGGCAATACATTGATCCGTTTCAAGCAGTCGTTCAAACGGGCCTTATCCCGAGAAAACATCTCATAGTAAGCCAGCAGGTGATGCGAAAGTAGAACAGGCTGAGCTCTCTGCAAATGGGTATATCCCGGCATCATGACGCCCATATATTCCCGCGCCAGGGCAACGAATCCTTTCTGCAGATCTGCGAGGAGTGCAATAAGATGCTGGCTTTCATCCCGGAGATAAAGCCGCATATCGAGTGCGACCTGGTCGTTCCGGCTCCGGGCCGTATGGAGTTTCTCCCCTGCCTGGCCCACTTTTTCCACCAGGGTTTTTTCAATATTCATATGAATGTCCTCCAGTTCCGACCGGAAGACAAAGGTATTGCTTGCAATCTCAGATTCGATCTCCATCAATCCACCCAGTATCTGCTGGAGCTCCGCCCCGCTGAGCAGTCCGATCTTGGCAAGCATTTTAGCATGGGCCCTGCTGCCGGCAATATCATACCGGTAGAGCCGCATATCAAAATGGACTGAGGCACTGAATGTTTCAGCTGCTGGTGCGGTCTTTTCTGTAAACCGGCCGCCCCACGGTTTATCTGTTCCTGCTTTTTTTTTCATTTTTTCTTTAAGGCTGCAATCTGTAAACGCAGGGCATTGAGCTTGATAAAACCTGCTGCATCGGCCTGGTTGTATACCTCATCCTCTTCAAAAGTTGCAAAACTTTCCTGGTACAGCGACTGATCAGACTTGCGTCCCACTGGCATACAGTTACCCTTGTACAACTTGAGCCGAACTGTGCCGCTGACAGTTGCCTGGGCTTCATCCATGGTTTTCTGCAGCAGCTGCATTTCGGGAGAAAACCAGAAACCATTATAAACCAGTTCTGAATAACGGGCCACCAGGCTATCCCGGATACGCATAACCTCCCGGTCCATGGTAATCGTCTCTAGGTCCCGGTGAGCTGTACGCAGGATCGTGCCTCCGGGAGTTTCATATACCCCGCGAGACTTCATACCCACAAAACGATTCTCCACCATATCAAGCCTTCCGATACCGTTTTCACCGCCCAGCCTGTTCAACATCTGGAAAAGATCCCCCGGCGAAAGACTTCTGCCGTTGATGGCAACAGGATTTCCCTGCACAAAATCAAGCTCCACATAGCTCGGGGTATCCGGAGCATCCTCTGGAGCTCTCGTCATTTTGAACATGGAGGGATCCGGTTCATTCCAGGGATCTTCGAGAATGCCTCCTTCAAAGCTGATATGCAGCAGGTTCTCATCCGAACTGTAGGGCTTCTCCCTGGTCACCGGCACGGGTATATTATGCTCCTGGGCATAGCTTATCAGACGGGTCCTTGAATTCAAATCCCATAAGCGCCAAGGCGCTATGATCTTCAGGTGGGGATTCAGGGCCATATAGGTCAATTCAAAACGCACCTGGTCATTCCCCTTGCCGGTGGCACCGTGGCTGACCGCATCAGCCCCTTCAGCTGCGGCCACCCTGACCTGTTCCCTGGCAATAAGCGGCCGGGCCAGAGATGTTCCCAGAAGATAGGAGCCCTCATAAATGGCATTGGCCCGAAAGGCAGGAAAAATAAAATCTTTGACAAAAGTCTCTTTCAGGTCCGCAATGACCACCTTGACAGCACCTGTTGCCATCCCCTTTTCCCGGACAGCATTCCAGTCTTCATCCTGGCCCAGGTCAGCTGCAAAGGCCACAACCGGGCACTGGTAATTTTCCTGCAGCCATTTCAGAATGACCGAGGTGTCAAGGCCCCCTGAATAGGCAAGAACTATCTTGTTAATTGTCATGAATTATCACCTGCAAAATCATTTACTCCAAAGATTACTTACAAAAATATTTTCCTTAAAGGAATGGCAGCACGGAAATTACTTTCTCTTGGGAATTACTAGAAATCTCTATCTTTTTTATATTAGGGTTCCACGCCGCCAATCAGTTTTTCAAGGCTTGGCAAAAGCACTTGTTAGGCAATATGTTTTTCAAGTATAGCCTTATGAATATGAAGCTTATTTTCTGCCTGGTCAATGGCAACACACTGCGGTCCTTCCAAAACATCTTCGGATATCTCTTCCTCGCGGTGGGCGGGGAGACAATGTAGCACGATACAGTCCGGCTTGGCATTGCGTAAAAGCTCCGCATCCACCTGAAACCCCCGGAACACATGCAATCGTTTCTGTTGTTCGCTTTCCTGGCCCATGCTGGCCCAGACATCAGTATTGATGACATCAGCCCCCTGGACAGCTTCAACAGGATCATGTACCACAGTGATCCGAGCACCTGCCTCCTGCTGGGCCTCCTGTAAAATATCCGCCCGGGGTTCATAGCCTTGCGGGCAGGCAAGAACCAGCTCGAAATCCAACCTGGCTGCTGCCTGCACCCAGGAATTGGCCATATTGTTTCCATCCCCGACCCAGACGACTTTCAGGTTTTTCAGTTGCCCTTTCTTTTCTATAACCGTCATCACGTCGCTTAATACCTGACAGGGGTGAAAGAGGTCTGTCAGGGCATTAATAACCGGAATCGTTGCGTAGCGGGCAAGTTCACTCACCACTTCCTGACCGAAAGTACGTACCACCAAACCATCCACATACCGAGACATCACCAGGGCCGTATCCTTCAACGGCTCACTTCTGGCAAGTTGAGTTTCTTTTGCAGACAGGAAGATGACCTGGCCTCCCAGACCATAGGTGGCTGCCTCAAAGGAAACCCTTGTCCTGGTCGAAGCCTTTTCAAATATAAGGGCAATGGTTTTGCCGGCCAATTGCGTATGCCTTATGGAGGCAGCAGATTCCTGTTTCAGGACAATAGCCCTGTCAATGTACGCAAACAGCTCGTCTCTGGTAAAGTCACTGAGCCGTAATAAATGTATTGCCATGGTCCTACTCTCATAAATAGTTAAGGCCCAATTCCCGCCATAATAGGTTCATAGTAAAGACGGACAAATTGAGCCAAATTAAAAAATTTACTAGATGGCAGTGGTTTTGAAAAGTTTTTTTTACCTGCAAATGGAAATTATATCAATATGTTTTTTGCGTTAACTCCTGCCAGAATTGGGCATTACAGGGTTGATTATAGAAAAATTCAGACAAGCTCAGATAAAACCTGGTCAAGAGCATTAATGAGAATGTCTATCTCATCCCGGCTGACAACCAGTGGAGGAATAAACCGCAGCACCGCATTCCCGGCAAAGTTGATGAGTAGGCCCCGCTCAAAAAGCTTCTGCACAATAGCCTGCCCCTGCTCTATCCCGGCCTGGGTGAGAATCAGTCCCTGAATTAACCCCAAACCTCTCTGTCCCTGGGCAAACTTCGGGTGCTTGTCTGCCAGGCCGGAGAGTTTTTCAGCAAGGTACTCGCCTTTTCTGCGGACCTCGGCAAAGAAACCTTCAGCCAGCATAACCCTCATGGTAGCTACTGCAGCAGCGGCTGCTACAGGATTGCCGCCAAAGGTGGAGGCATGGGCCCCGACAGTAAAAGAGGCTGCAATCTTATCAGTCGTCAGCATGGCCCCTATGGGCAATCCATTGGCCAGGGCCTTGGCCGAGGTGAGGATATCCGGAACCACTCCCAGCTGTTCATAGGCGAACAGCGTGCCGGTCCTGCCAATACCAGTCTGCACCTCGTCAAAAATAAGGAGCAGCGCGTTGTCGTCACAGAGCCGACGAATTCTTCCCAGGTATTCTTTCTCCAGCGGCCGCACTCCGCTTTCTCCCTGCAGGGGCTCGCAAAGAATCGCGCAGGTCCGGGAGGAAATAAGCTTTTCCAGAGCCGCTATTTCGCCGAATTCTGCATGCAGAAAGCCGGCAGGCAGGGGTTCGAAACCCTGGTGGAATTTCGGCTGTCCGGTGGCGGCCACCGTGGCCAGGGTCCGACCGTGGAAGGACCCCGAAAGTGAGATGATCTCAAACTTATCCCCACCACTGTTTTTCCGTGCCAGTTTTATCGCAGCTTCGTTGGCCTCTGCCCCACTGTTACCGAAGAAAACACGGTCGGCAAAAGAATGTGCCACCAGAAGCTCCGCAAGCTCGGTTTGAGGCTGGGTGTGGAAAAGGTTTGAGACATGGACCAATTTGGAGGCCTGCGCGCAAATTGCCCTGGTAACCTCGGGATGGCAATGCCCCAGGCTGCAGACAGCTATTCCCGCAAGAAAATCAAGGTACTTTTGGCCGTCTGCATCTTCCAGCACACACCCCTGTCCTTTCACAAGAACGGTTGGAAACCTGTTATACGTTGCGATAAACACCTCATTGCTCCTTGCTATCCAACTGCTGTTACCCCCGCTCATAACACTATCTCCGTGCCGACCCCCTCGTGGGTGAACATTTCCAGCAGAATTGCGTGCTCCACCCGTCCATCAAGGATGTGAGTCTTGGTAACTCCTGCTGTTAGAGCCGATTGGCAACACTTGACCTTGGGGATCATGCCGCCTGCTATGGCACCAGATGCCAGGAGTTCGTCCGCTTCCTGGCTGCTCAATGATCCCACCAGCCTGGAATCCTTATCAAGCACACCCGCAACATCAGTCAGCAGGATAAGCTTTGCGGCCTTGAGATGGCCGGCGACTGCCCCGGCAACCAGGTCAGCGTTGATGTTATAGGAGAAATTGTCCTCTCCTACGCCCACCGGCGCGATAACAGGTATAAAATCCTGGACCTGTATGGTCTGCAGGATATCAGGATTGACCTTTGTCACTTCTCCCACCCGGCCAAGATCGATCAACTCGGGCGGGGCATCTTTGGCCTGGCTTTTCTGTATTGTCATCTTCCTTGCCCTGATCAGGTCTCCATCCCTGCCCGACAGACCGACGGCCTTGCCGCCATGGTGGTTGATCAATCCGACTATTTCCTTGTTGACCTTGCCCACCAGCACCATTTCCACGACATCCATGGTTTCCGTATCAGTAACCCGCATTCCCTCAACGTAGCTGGGCTTGATCTGCATCCTGCCCAGAACCTTGTTGATCTGGGGTCCGCCGCCATGCACGATCACGGGATTTATGCCGATATATTTCATCAGGATGATATCCAGGGCGAAGTTCTTTTTCAATTCCTCGTCCACCATGGCATGTCCGCCATATTTGATCACCACTGTCTTATTGTAGAATGCCCTGATGTATGGCAGGGATTCTATCAAAATTTTTGCCTTTTCTATGGATTCTTTCATTGTACTCACCGTGCAACTTCGAACAGTTATGGTTTTGCTTTAATATCAGCCAACCATCTTAATGATTCCTTGATGTTATGTAAAGGTCTCTTTGCTGTCAACCACTGCTGCAGGCACTTTACAATATCTTCAACAAAAAGTATGTTTACAGATTGGACTCAAAATCATTCGGCAAGAATGTTATTTGAGAAAAACCTCATAAAATCTATCGAGCAGGCATAACAGTATGCGGTTATTAACCTTTTTCATAAGTCTTATTTGCGCTTTCTGCTGGGCTTCCGGCGCCATGAGCCAGGAAGAAACGAAGAGTACCAAACCTATCCAGATTGAAGCCGACCGCATGGAGACATCCCAGGAGAATGGTGACGTTTTATTCTCCGGCAATGTCCAGGCGAAACAGGGTGATCTCAATATCCAGGCAGACGAGATGACAGTACTGTATTCCAAGGTCGGCTCCCGGCAAGATGCTTTTGCGGGGACAGCTGAGAACCTGACCCGGAAAATTGAAAAAATCATGGCAAAAGGTAATGTTAAAATTGTTCAGGGCAACTGGGTTGCTGCGGGAGAGACCATGGATTTCAATGCTGATGACAGAATCGTCATCCTTGCTGGAAATGCCAAGGCCTGGCAGGACAAGAACATGGTCAGTGGAGAAAAAATCGTCCTGTACCTTGATGAGGGGAAAAGCGTCGTGGAAAGGAGCTCCCTTGAGGGCGAAAGGGTCAAGGCATTTATCTACCCGTCCTCACAGGGAAAAAAGGAACCCGAAAACCCTTAGGAGTATTAAAAGCTCTTGGAGTTGGAGAAAGTATGGCACTTTTGGAAGCCAGGGAATTAGCAAAGCAATACCATAAGCGCAGAGTAGTTGATGGAGTCAGCTTGCAGGTTGAAAACGGTTCCGTTGTCGGTCTGCTCGGCCCCAACGGTGCAGGTAAAACTACCTCGTTTTATATGATTGCCGGCTTTGTAAGGCCGACATCAGGCAGGGTGCTCCTCGCTGATGAGGATATCACAGGTTTGCCTATCCATAAAAGGGCTAAAAGGGGAATATCTTATCTTGCCCAGGAACCGTCAGTGTTCAAGAAACTTACCGTGGAGGAAAATATCAGGATCGTGCTTGAGCCCCTGGGTTTGGAGAAAGATGAAATCGACTACCGAATCAATAGCCTCCTCGAAGATATGAAAATTCAAGCACTTGCCGACAACAAGGCCAATACCCTTTCCGGTGGCGAAAGACGTCGCGTCGAAATCATGCGGGCCCTGGCCATTAAGCCGCGCTTTATTTTACTTGATGAACCCTTTGCCGGCATCGACCCTCTCTCAGTTGCAGATCTGCAGCAGATAATTATCGAGCTCAAAAACAAAGGGCTTGGGGTCCTCATTTCAGACCATAATGTGCGTGAGACCCTGTCGGTCTGCGACTATGCTTATATTATAAGCAAAGGCAAAATTTTTACCAGCGGCAGCGCAGCAGAAATAGTCAAAAATGAAGAAGCCAGAAAAATCTATTTGGGCGAAAATTTCGCAATATGATATAATGGTGGTGCATGCAAAAAAGGTACCAACAATTTCATTTTTGCATTTTACCAATTATATTGGTAAAAATGATTTTCTTGAAAAACAGTATGTTTCAACTTAGTACGAATTCAGAAAAAGGCTGCAGCCGAATATGTCTCTTGCTTTAAAACAACAGCTCAAATTAACGCAGCAACTGCTGATGACCCCCCAGCTTCAGCAGGCTATCAAACTGTTGCAGCTTTCGAGGCTTGAGCTTGCAGACACTATCCGCATGGAAATTGAACAGAATCCTCTGCTTGAGGAGATCAGCCCGGCTGATGCTGATTATGAAATCAACGAGAACTCTTTGTCTGCCACAGAAGAAACCCCAGATACGCCGGAGCCGGAAAGAACCGGTGAAGTCAACATGGACGATGTTTCCTCCATGCAGGAAATAAACTGGGAAGATGATTATGCCAATTATTATGATGCCGGGTTTTCATTCTCCAAAGAAACTCCTGAGCGCAACCGCTTAACCCAGATTGATTTTCTCACCAAAGAGACAAATCTCCAGTCGCATCTCCAATGGCAGCTTTCGTTTACGGAAATGACCAATGTACTTGAGGATACCTGTCTTTTCGTTATCGGCAATTTGAACCAGAACGGCTTTCTCGAGGTAACCGTTGAGGGCATCACCAGAGAAATTGGCTGCGATGAAGACACTGCAATCCATGCCATTACTATCATCCAGGAGATGGATCCACCAGGTGTGGCAGCCACTGATGTCCAGGAGTCATTACTGCTGCAGTTGAAACGCCTTGATCTCGAAGAATCCCTGGCCGCAGAAATAATCAAGGAGCATCTGCACAGCCTGGAACTGAAGAATTATGGCGACATTGCAAAAGCCTGCAAGAGACCGATCAAGGAAGTACTAGCTGCCATAGAAATTATCACCCGTCTCAATCCCTTTCCCGGGGAGCAATACGCTGAGCGTGATGTACACTATATTATCCCGGATGTCTTCGTTCACAAGGTAGGGGATGATTACCTTATAGTTTTAAACGATGAGGGTTTGCCTCGCCTGAAAGTATCCTCCGCCTACGAGGAAATTATAGCTGGCGATACAAACGCATCAACAGAGACAAAGGTCTACATCAAGGAAAAACTTCGGGATGCGATGTGGCTCATCAAAAGTATGCAGCAGCGGCAACGCACAATATACAAGGTAGTGGATAGTTTGCTCAAGTTCCAGAAAGACTTTTTTGAAAAGGGAGTACAACACCTGAAGCCTCTTGTCTTGCGCGATGTAGCTGAAGACATTGGGATGCACGAATCAACAGTCAGCCGCGTGACCAACAACAAGTATATGCATACCCCGCAAGGCATATTTGAGCTCAAATACTTCTTTTCCACTGCCCTTCCCCAGCTAGACGGGGATTCTCTGGCAGCCGAGAGCATCAGGCAGCGCATTAAAGATATGATTAAAAATGAGCCACCTGAAAAACCGCTGACTGACAACGCCATTTCCAAGATCCTGGCCCAGAAAAACATTAAAATCGCCCGCCGCACAGTTGCCAAGTACCGCGAACAACTTGGGATTTTGCCTGTCAAGCACAGACGCCAACCAAAAATGTAAGCCTCCTGCCTTAATCCAGTAGCTGTTGACGACACCCTTATGCACGAAAGAACCCTGCGGTATTAGTATCCTCGCCGGGCGGGCTTCAGGGTAATCTACATTTTTATTGCCAAAAAAAACCTGCAACGCCTCATCAATAACGATTTTGGCCTGGTTACAGCATTTTTTTCACGGATTGAAGCTCCTCGAGGCAGATAAGCAGAGAATCCGAGCCACGGGGAATGCGCTCGCTGTTCCAGTTCCTGTCCTAGAGGGAACTGACCGAAACCCTGCCCTTTCCCAGCCCTGAAACCTTGAGGATGGCGCCGTTGTTTATTTTTATTGATCTGAATTCCTTGATCTCCAGCTCCAGAAAATAAAGCACGAGACAACGTAGAACGATTAGATGGCTCACCAGCAGCAGATTTTGCCTCTGCACTCCCGCCAATATCCGGTTCATGGCACCTACTGCCCTTTTTTGAACCTGCGCCAGAGTCTCGCACCCTGGCTGGTTAAACGATTGAGGTGTAGAAAGCCAGGTAGGATATTGCGCACCATATTGTTGTCTGATTTCATCTTTTGTCAAGCCGTCCCAGTGTGGGATTTTGATTTCATCGAATTCTGCAAGGCTAAAGACTTGTATATTGAGCAGCGATCCGATAATTTCAGCTGACTGCAGGGTCCGTTTTGCCGGGCCGCAATATATGGCTGCAATATTTTCATCATGCAAACGCTCCCCCACCTGCCGCATCTGCTCGATGCCTTTGGCATGGAGTCTTTCGCCGGTTCTGCCGGCAAAGCGGTTTTCTAAATTGGCAGGTGTGATGCCGTGGCGGACGAGATAAATTGATGGCATGTTTATAGGTGCGTAAAACTTTATTGATACAAGGTATAATGGTTGCGACTTATGCAACTCAACTTTTTTATTGAAAAATGAAAATTGAAAAATGAAAATTTATGGTAGAAAATCTTCGATCTTCGATCTTCAATTTTCAATATCAATTACTGCTCCCTTATCAGATTCAACAACTCCTCAACTGATATTCTACTGCTTATTCCAGTATCAGCAAGGAGGCTGTTTGCCAGATCCCTTTTTTCCTGGTGCAGCCTGACAATCTTTTCTTCAATAGTATGCTTGGTGATAAGCCTGTAAATGGTCACTGGTCGTACCTGGCCGATCCGGTGAGCCCGGTCTGACGCCTGGTCCTCCACAGCCGGATTCCACCAGGGATCCATGTGGATAACGTAGTCTGCAGCAGTCAGGTTAAGACCCAGCCCACCGGCCTTGAGGCTGATGAGGAACAGATCTCCCTGGCCCGCCTGAAAGGCCTCCACTTCCTTTTGCCGCTGCTTCACGGGTGTGGCCCCATCAAGATAACGGTACTCTATCTTTTTTTTATCGAGAAACGCGCGGATAATCCGTAAATGCCCCACAAATTGGCTGAACACCAGGGCTTTATGCCTGTTTTCCAGCAATTCATCAACCACCTTCTCAAAAAGAAGCAGTTTTGAACTCTCAATGTCAGAATCAGGCATAACCAGCTTCGGGTTGCAGCAGGCTCTGCGCAGCTTCATTATCTCTGCAAGAATTTTGACAGCATATCCCTTGCCATTCTTTTTTACGACAGACACCCCATTTATGATTTTTCCTGGTCTCGCAGGCAGGTTCCTGTCAACTGTAAGGTTTTCGAGAGCATGACGCCGCATGGACTCATACAATGCAAGCTCATTATCATTCATTTCCACCTGCAGGGTGATTTCCGTGCGCGGCGGCAGCTCCTCCAGTACCTGTGCCTTGCTGCGCCTCAATATGAAAGGCCGGATAAGCTTCTTCAGTTTTCTCCTGGCTGTCTTGTCCCCGTGACGCTCGATGGGGATGGCAAAGCGTTGATTAAAACTTTGCAGAGAACCCAAAAGGCCCGGTATAATGAAATTAAAGAGGTTCCATAACTCACCGAGATGGTTTTCAATCGGTGTCCCTGTGGTCAGGAGCTTAAATCTTCCATTAAGTGACATTGCAGCACGAGAACGCTTGGTTTCCATATTTTTTATGGCCTGTGCCTCATCAAGGACAATAACCTGCCAGTCTATTGCGGCCAGGAGCTTTGCCTCCTGCTGCAGGAGGGTATAGCTTGTCACCAGCACATCAAAATCATTCAG
>Ga0210079_1000129_pt1 | contig 10744 bp, 10 predicted proteins | sample White_CordA_D2_FD_185587 | JGI IMG/M metagenome (GOLD analysis project Ga0210079, IMG submission 185587) | Wetland microbial communities from the San Francisco Bay, California, USA, that impact long-term carbon sequestration - White_CordA_D2... | ecosystem: Environmental > Aquatic > Marine >...
GGTTGGCAACCTGCATGACAACACCGGGATCTATACCGAAATACATAGCAACAAGAACCAGGACAATTGTCGTAAGACCACCGCCCGCAGCAGTCTTTTTTGAAATGCGGATCCCGCGTCGATCCTCAATATTAGAACTTCTGCGGCCACTTTTCCAGCGCATGACATTTCTCCTTTTGTCTGACACATATTGATGGATTATGGTAAGAGTATACAGAAATAAATTGAAAATCTTTACATTTTTTAAGCGCCAATTACCACTAACCTGCCTCCCCGTTTGTTTCCGGGTCTCCTGGTTTTGCTGAATATTCGGGAAAAACCGGGCAAACTAAAAATTAAAAACTGGGTGAACGTCATGATACTGGTTATTTCACCATCAAAAACACTGGATTTCACCGGACCACAATATCCAGATTATACCCTGCCGGAAATGCTTGAAAAGAGCCGGCAGTTGATCGAAGGCCTGAAAAAACTAACCCCCGGGCAGGTTGGTGAACTCATGGGGATAAGCAAAAAACTGGCACAGCTCAACTGGCAGCGGTATCAGGACTTTTCCGTGCCCTTCAGCCCGGCCAATGCCAGACAGGCACTCTTCGCCTTTAAAGGCGACGTATACTCCGGTCTTGCTGCAGAAACCTTCTCTGAGGATGACCTCGCCTTTGCCCAGGACCATGTCCGCATCCTCTCCGGCCTCTACGGAGTTTTAAGGCCGCTTGACCTGATACAGCCCTACCGCCTGGAAATGGGAACAAAGTTTGGTGCCGGACGCTCTAAAAATTTATATGCGTTCTGGGATACCCTGGTAACCGAGGCCATCAGCAGGGACCTGCAGCATCAAAAAGACTCTGTCCTTGTCAACCTTGCGTCAGATGAATATTTCAAGGTTATCCGACCGGAAGCACTCAACGGACCGGTCCTTAAAGTATCGTTCAAGGAAAACAGGAACGGCATATACAAGGTGATCGGCATCCATGCCAAACGCGCCCGCGGCCTGATGGTCAATTATGTGGTGATCAATCATCTTAAAAAAACAAGTGACCTGCGTGATTTTACAACAGAGGGGTATACGTTCAATGCCGTTTTATCCACTGCAGCTGAACTGGTGTTCTGCCGGGAGAGCACGAAGTGAGGCGTGTGCCGTCCTGATATAGGTTTACATTTCCATAAAATAATGGGGGTAGAACCTATGAGGCATGAGAAAATTGGCTGCAGGCGTTATTTCCCTTGGGCGAAAAATACCATTTTTACATCTGAGCCCTTGTATATCCCTTGTTGGAGGCAGCTCAATTCCTTGCAGAGCTTGAATATTAGAGGTATGATAACTGCCATGATGTTTTTGGAAATTCCGGGTTTTCATGTTTGACAGTTTACTGTTTCCAGTCACCACTTCCATGGATTACAAATTATGTTGTCAGGAAACAGTAAGATAAATTCTCAGTTCCCAGCAAATGAAGGGTAATAATGGATTTCACGAACTACCAGCTTGATAACTTTTATGATGAGCTCTTTGAGTCCCGGGGAAAAACCCGGCCCGGCTCTAAACTGCTGATCGAACGACTCGAGTCTCTTTCCGGGGAAAGCATTCTTGCAAAACAGAAAGCTGCTGAAACAATGCTGCTGCAGATGGGAATTACCTTTGCGGTATACGGTAATGAGGAAGGTGCGGAAAAAATCTTTCCGTTCGATATTATTCCACGTATTATTGACGGGGCAGAATGGGACAGGATCGAGGCCGGTCTGAAACAGCGCATTTTCGCACTGAATGCATTTATCGACGACATTTATAATGGCCGGCGGATTGTGAAAGACCGCGTCATTCCCGAAGATGTCATTTTATCCAGCAAAACCTACCGCAAGGAATGCGAGGGCTTCAGCCCGCCGCACAATATCTGGTGTCATGTAACCGGCACCGACCTGGTGCGTGACAGTGATGGAACGTATTACGTACTGGAGGATAATCTGCGCTGCCCATCAGGGGTTTCCTATGTTCTTGAAAACCGACAGATCCTGAAGCGCACCTTTCCACAAGTCTTCGAAGCATCCAATGTCCGGGCGGTCGATGACTACCCGAACCTCCTGCTTGATATCCTGGAATACCTGGCGCCTGAAAGTGTCTCTGCACCGACCATTGGAGTCCTTACTCCCGGCACCTATAATTCCGCATATTTTGAACATTCTTTTCTCGCGCGCCAGATGGGCGTTGAACTCTTGGAAGGCCAGGATCTCATCGTTCACAATGGATTCATTCACATGCAGACAACCAAGGGTCTTCAACAGGTCGATGTGCTTTACCGCCGCATCGATGATGACTTCATTGACCCGCTCGCTTTCAGGCCTGATTCAATGCTTGGCGTTCCGGGTCTCATGGAAATATACAAGTCCGGCAAGCTGGCAATGGCAAATGCACCGGGCACAGGGGTTGCGGATGACAAGGTTATCTATGCTTATGTACCGAAGATCATCAAGTATTACACCGGTGAAGAACCGATCCTGCCCAACGTTCCCACCTATGTCTGCGCGGAACAGAAAGAGCGGGCTTACGTTCTTGAAAATCTGGATAAGCTGGTCGTCAAAGCCGCCAATGAATCAGGCGGTTATGGTATGCTTGTTGGACCGCACGCTTCTCAGGCGGAACGGAAAAAGTTTGCTCAATTGATCCGGGAAAATCCCAGAAATTACATGGCCCAACCAACCCTGGCCCTCTCCCGGGTTCCTTCACTCATAGAAGACAGGATTGAGGGCCGGCATGTTGATCTGCGCCCGTATATCCTTTATGGAAAAGATATCTACGTCCTTCCCGGTGGCCTGACCCGCGTGGCGCTGCGCAAAGGGTCCCTGGTGGTGAATTCATCACAGGGCGGCGGGAGCAAGGACACCTGGGTGGTTGACCCCCCGGAATAAACCTATGCCCCTTATCTAGCTGGAGACTTGTCATGCTGAGCCGTGTTGCCAATTCGGTATATTGGATGTGCCGGTATATTGAACGCGCTGAAAATGTTGCACGTTTTATAGGTGTCAATCTGAATCTGCTCCTGGATCTCCCCCTGGATGCCAGCCTGCAATGGTCGCCGATGATTGCCACAACCGGTGACCAGAAACAGTTTGAAGAATCCTACAGTGAATATTCTTACGAAAACGTACTCCGCTTTCTGACCTTTGACAGGCAGTACCAGAACTCAATCATCTCCTGCCTGCAGTTCGCCCGCGAAAACGCCCGTTCGGTCAGGGAAATCATCTCCAGCGAGATGTGGGAACAGCTCAACCGTTTTTATATCGACCTCAAAGAGGCCGAGCATTCCGGTTTTGCACAAAACGATCCGCATAAGTTTTTTCTTATGATTAAAATGCGCGGACATATGTTTTCCGGATTACTTTACTCTACAATGAGCCATGGAGAACCCTGGCATTTTGCCCGTATGGGATTAATGGTTGAACGGGCTGATAAGATCTCGCGGATACTCGATGTCAAATATTACATACTGCTTCCCGTTGGTGATTATATTGGCAGTGCATACGACAATATCCAGTGGGCTGCCGTTCTGAAATCAGCCAGCGCCCATGACATGTACCGCAAACGATTCCATCGGATAACCCCTAAACATGTGGCTGACTTTCTCATCTTTGATGCGGAATTTCCGCGTTCGATCCGCCATTGCGTGGCCACTGCCTTTGATTCTCTCCACAAGATTACCGGATCACCATATGGGTCGGCCCTTAACCGCGCAGAAAAATGTCTTGGTCGGCTGATGGCTGATATGAACTATGCCGATATCGAGGATGTAATGGAACTGGGCATGCATGAGTATCTCGACTCCCTGCAGGTCCGTATGAACGAGGTGGGCCAGGAGATCAGTTCCACTTTCTTTAAGTTAACCCCGGCTGTAACTGACGGGCTTTCCCAACAATAATTCTGCTGGCGTAATAAGTCGATTATCTAGAGCATATGCTTGAGCCTGATGACATATCTCAGATGTTAATAATTCGGTCCGGAAAATCATCCAGGAGGTAAACACGTGACCTTTTGTCTAGGCATGCGAACGCATGAAGGGCTTGTCGGCATTTCAGACACGCTTATAACATCGGGTAAAGAATTGACCACGGGCAAAAAACTGACCTGTATGAAGCACGGGACGGGTTGCCTGTTTCTGATGACTTCAGGGCTGCGATCTGTGCGTGATAAATCAATCACCTATTTCGAAGAACACCTGGCTGAACTCAACGAACCTTATCAACGCATGTTCAAGGTTGTGAATGGATTTGCCCAAATGATAAGGCAAGTCGCACAAGAGGATAAGAAATCCCTCGAAGAGGGCGGCCTCCATTTTGATATTCACTGCCTTATCGGGGGCCAGATGCCTGAGGACAAAGACCATTCACTCTTTCTTATCTATCCGGAGGGCAACTGGGTGGAGATCAGCGAAGAGACCCCTTATCAGATCATCGGCGCCCCGGGATACGGCAAACCGGTGCTGGACAGGACTTTCAGTAATAAGGACTCTCTGGCTTTTGCCGTGAGGGTGGGCTGCCTTGCATTTGATTCAACGCGGATCAGTGCGGCGGATGTTGATTTCCCGGTGGACATTGTTCTTTACCGCCGGAATTCTTTCCAGATGATTGAACACCGCTACGAACAGGAGGAACTTATCGACATCTCCACCTGGTGGGATACTGTTCTACGCCAGGCAATAAAGGAGCTCCCGGGTGAATGGATCGACCGACTCCTGACAAAATTAAATCCTGAAAAGTAGGTTATAATGCTATTCAAAGGTTCCCACCTGATCCGCTATTCATACTCTCTTCCCGTGTTTCTGGAGCCGCACGTTCTGCGGCTGCGGCCGCGCAACGACACGTCACAGCAGGTCAAAGAATTTTCAATGCGCGTAGAACCGCCGCCTGCCGGCACCCATGATTTTCTTGATGCGGAAGGAAATCTTGCCACCAGTGTATGGTTTGAGGGAAAAATCGAGACAATGACTGTTTCCTCCACATTTGAAGTGCAGACATTATGTGCAAATCCCTTCGGTTTCCTGGTGACCGAAAATGCTTTTTGTCAGTTGCCCTCCAGGTATACCGGCAGCGACGCCAATGCCCTTGCACCTTTTCTGGGAACTGCTGAACCGGAAAGCGAAATCAAAGCCTTTGTTCAACATCTTGTCGAAAAGGCAGCCGGCAATTCTCTTGACTTCCTGGTCCTGCTGAACACGGCAATTTATGAGAATTTTACCGTCGAGATTCGGGACGATGGTCCACCCCTGCCCCCCGTTGTGACCATGGAGAGGAAGCAGGGGTCTTGCCGGGACTTTGCCGTGTTGTTCATTGCTGCCTGCCGCAGCGTTGGTCTGGCAGCCAGATTTGTGAGCGGCTACCAGGAAGGAGACCCTGACATGGTGCAGCGCCACCTGCATGCATGGGCGGAAGTATATATTCCTGGAGCCGGCTGGCGGGGCTATGATCCAACCCATGGTCTGGCCGTCGCGGACCGCCATATAGTGCTTGCTGCCAGTTACCATTCCAGTGGGGCGGCTCCTACAACCGGGACTTTCCGGGGGACCGGCAGCACCGCACTTATGGATTATGCAATTGACCTCCGATCATTCCCGGAATGAAGGTATTGGGTTGACCGCCAACATCGCTTCGCGTCGCTGCTTACCCTTATTTTCTTCTTTTTCTTCTTAATCTGCAGGAGTCTCCGGCTGCGTGAAGAATTTTACGGAATCAAAACGCCATACAGACGAAGCCTCGCGCAAGTGTTACAGGCATCTGGTCATTGCCAGCGGCTTGAAACTCAAACGCAGGCAGTATCCCGGCCTGCATATTCGGTCCAACAACACAGGCACAAGAGTCCGAAATACCTGGAAGAAAGCGGAAGGCTCTTGAAATTGTTCTGATGTGAATTGCGCCTTGCACTTGTTGGTTTCGCTCAATGCAGATTTGTTTTGAACCATAAAATAAGCGGACATATCTATTTTTAATGACTAATATCTAAATATAAAGAAACAATATAATAAAACAAAACTGACCTCCTTGTTGACACAAGGTGTATCCTGACCATGAAATTTGACGAACTCGGGCTCAGTCCCGAAGTGATAAAGGCCGTGACCGAGATGGGCTTTACCGAGCTGACGCCCATCCAGGAGCAGACCTTTGTGCTTATCCGCGAAGGGCGCGACCTGGTGGCCATGGCCGAAACCGGCTCCGGCAAGACCAGTGCCTGCGGCATCCCGCTGGCTGAGATGGTTGACTTCAGAATCCCCGGCATCCAAGCCCTCATCCTCGTCCCCACCAGGGAGCTGGCCCTGCAGTATGTGGACGAGCTTGGCCTTATCGGCAAACATACCGGCATTGCGCCCTTTGCCATCTACGGCGGCTTTTCCATGGATATCCAGAAAGCCAAGCTGGCGCACGGGGTCCATATCCTGGTGGCCACGCCGGGGCGGCTTATCGACCATCTCTACAACAGCACCCTCACCCTGGAGCAGGTACGGTTTGTGGTGCTGGACGAGGCCGACGAGATGCTCAAGATGGGCTTTATCGAGGATGTCAAATTTATCCTCTCCTGCATCATGAACGAGCACCAGACCCTTCTTTTTTCCGCAACCATGGCCCCCGATGTCGAGGAGTTGGCCAACTCTTTTTTAAAAGATCCGGTGCGTATCGAACTGAACCTGGAAGAGGTCTCGCCCCTGTCCATCACCCACCGCTTACGCTATCTCTCCGACAAGGAACGACTGCCGGTGCTGAAGCAGTATATTGAAGCAGAAAATCCGGCCCAGGCCATCATCTTCTGCAATTCCAAACGAAACGGCGAACTTCTTTACCGCAAACTGAAAGGGGTGGTTGACTCCCTGGAGTATATCCACGGCAGCCTGGACCAGAGCAGGCGGACCTCGATCTTCAACCGCTTCAAGCAGGGCAAAATCCGGGTGCTCATTGCCACTGATGTTGCAGGCCGCGGCCTTGATTTCTCCCGGGTGAGCCATATCTTTAATTACGATTTTCCCAGGGAACCAGAAAATTACGTGCACCGCACCGGCCGCACCGGGCGGATGGGCCGGAAAGGTGTGGCGATCTCTTTAATCACCGGCCGGGATCTCTACGGGGTCAAACGTCTTCTCAAGGAAAAGGGTATCCACGCGGCCTGGGATGGCAAGGTGCCTGATCTGAAGAGGGGTGCCGCAAAAAAAAGTTCCAGAGGGCCCGGGCGACCTCCCGGCGGCGGCAGAAAATCGCGGCCGCCGCGGCAGAAAACAAAAGCCACTCCCCAGTCAAAATCGTAATAGCATGGCGCTCATCAGTTTACAGGATATCTCGCTCTCCTTTGGCGGTCTGCCGATCCTTGACCGGATCAGCATGCAGATAGAGGCGGGCGAGCGGGTCTGCCTGGTCGGCCGCAACGGTGAAGGCAAATCCTCCCTCATGCGTGTGATAGCAGGCAAGCAGCCAACGGACAGCGGCCGTATCATGCGACAGCAGGGAATGAAAATCGGACTGCTCGACCAGGAGGTTGAGGCCTCCCTGGAGGGTACTGTCTATTCCGTTGTCGCGGGCGGGGTTGACAGATTCATGGCTTTGCTGGACCAGCATCGTGATGTAAGCAGCCACCTGGCTGAAAATGGCAGCGAGTCCCTGCTGGCCGATCTGGCAGCTGTGGAACATGAGATGGAAACAGCCTCCATCTGGCAGATGCGGCAGCAGATCGAAACTGTGCTTTCCCGATTGCAGCTCGACCCGGACAGGAATTTTGTCGAACTCTCCGGAGGGATGAAGCGCAGGGTGATGCTGGCCAGGGCCCTGGTCTGCCATCCTGACCTGCTGCTTCTGGACGAGCCTACCAACCATCTGGATATCGATTCCATTACCTGGCTGGAGGAATTCCTGCTGGCCAGTTCCTGTACGCTTCTCTTTGTCACCCATGACCGTGACCTCCTCAAGAAGCTGGCCACCAGGATACTGGACCTTGAGCGCGGCAGCATCAGCAGCTGGCCCGGAGATTACAACACCTATCTGCGCCGTAAGGAGGAGCTGCTGGCTGCAGAGAGCCGCCGCCATGCCCGTTTTGATAAAAAACTGGCCCAGGAGGAAACATGGGTCAGGCAGGGGATCAAAGCGCGCCGGACCCGCAACGAAGGGAGGGTGCGGGCCCTCATTGAAATGCGCCGGCAACACCAGGTCAGGCGTCAGCAGGTGGGAAATGTCCGCATGGAGATCACCGGGGCCGGGCTTTCCGGCAAACTGGTTGCCGTACTGGAGAATGTTTCCCTCAGCTATGGCGACCATCTTGTGATCAGGAATTTTTCCGGCACGGTCCTGCGCGGTGACAGGATCGGCATTATCGGCCCCAACGGTGCAGGCAAGACCACCCTGCTGCGCCTGCTGCTTGGTGAGTTGAGGCCGGATGCAGGACAGGTCCGCCTTGGCACCAACCTGCTGCCGGTTTATTTCGACCAGCAGCGGGCCCAGCTGGATGATATGAAAACCGTTATAGACAACCTGGGAGACGGCAGCGATTTTGTCGAGATCAATGGCCGCCGCCGCCATATCATCGGTTATCTGCGCGATTTTCTTTTTACCCCGGACCGGGCCCGTTCACCAATCAGTATTCTATCCGGCGGCGAACGGAACCGGTTGTTCCTGGCAAAGCTCTTTGCCCGGCCGTCCAATGTTTTGGTATTGGACGAGCCCACCAATGACCTGGATATTGAAACCCTGGAACTTCTTGAAGAGTTGCTCATGGAGTACAACGGCACGGTGCTTGTTGTCAGCCATGACAGGGCCTTTCTCAACAACATAGTGACCAGTACCCTGGTCTTTGAAGGCGAAGGCCTGTTGCAGGAGTATGCCGGCGGCTATGATGACTGGCTCAGGCAGAGTCCCGTACACAGGAAAAAGGTTCCACTCGTCAGGGAGGAGAGGAAGGAACGGATTAAAGGCCAAGCCGCGGGCCCCCGGAAGCTGACGTTCAAGGAGTCCAGAGAACTGGAAAAACTGCCCGGCAGGATCGAGACCCTGGAGCAGGAGCAGACGCTCCTCTACGAAGCAATGACTGATGAATCCTTATACAGGGATAAGGGCAATGGAGCAGCCCGCGCGGGTACCAGGCTGGGAGAGTTGGAACAGTTGCTGCAAGATGCCTATAGCCGCTGGGAGGAGTTGGAATCCCGGCGCGAAGAGTATTTGAGAAAATAAGGTTCCAAGGGGTTAAGGGAATTTAAATGACGAATGCACAATGCAAAATGGGAAAGGCAAAAGGTAAAAGAAAGGACTAAGGACCGCGGGCTGAGGGCTGAGGGCTGGGACTGTGAGGCTGAAAGTGAGGCGTGAAGGAAAAGGCTCAGGACGCAAAGGGAACGAGATGAATATATCCGGAAAACCGAAACAGGAGACCGTCTTCCACTCCCTCACCCCTGACAGGGTTATCACCTTGGTGGAGAAAGGACTGGGCCGGCGCTGCACCAATCTCTGCCGGCCCCTGATCAGTTATATCAACCGGGTTTACGAGCTGGAGGCAGAGGACGGCAGCGGCCTGGTTGCCAAGTTCTACCGGCCCGGCCGCTGGTCGCAGGCCGGGCTGCAGGATGAGCATGACTTCCTTCTTGAGCTTGCCGCCCGGGAGATTCCGGTTGTCGCACCGCTCATGCTCGCAGACGGCTCCAGCCTGGGCAGCCATGGCAACATTTATTTTGCCGTGTTTCCAAAAACGGGCGGCCGCAGCTTTGATGAATACAATGACGACCAGTGGCTGGAACTGGGCCGTCTGCTGGGCCGCACCCACAATGTCGGGGCCATGCATCTGCCCAAGGACCGGCTTACCATGGCCCCGGACAGGTCAACCCGGCAGCAGGTTGACTATATCCTCAAAGGCGGCTTCATGCCGGGAGACTTACTGGGCCGCTTTAAAGACCTGACCGATGCCCTTATCAATGAAATTACTCCCCTTTTCAACAATACCGGGATGATCCGCATACACGGTGACTGCCATTTCTCCAACCTCATATACCGGCCGGACGAATCGTTTTATCTTATCGACTTTGACGATATGGTTGTGGGCCCGCCGGTGCAGGATTTCTGGATGCTGCTCCCCGGCTATCAGGAGGATTCAATGGCTGAGATCGAGATATTTCTGGAAGGCTACGAAATGTTCAGGGCTTTTGACATGGGTAGTCTGCGATTGATCGAGCCGCTGCGGGCCATGCGCTATATCCATTACACGGCCTGGTGCGCTTACCAGTATGCCGAGGACGGCGAGACCCGGGTGGATGCGGATTTCGGCTCCAGGCAATACTGGCAGACCGAGATGGGAGACCTTGCAGACCAGCTGGACCATATTGTGAAAGGTTGAAGAGAAAAGGATCCAAGGTTTCAAGGGGTCGAGGGGTCAAGGGAGAAAGAAAAAGAATAGATTACAATCTTGTGTTGGCAGATGGCATATGAAAAAAATAGAGGCAAAGAGTGCAGGCGATACAGGGAGACAATATGGATGGAACGAAACGATCAGATATCAAGCCGGGGGCAAAGGTTTTCATCGTCTTAAAAAAAGATCAGCGAACCGGAAAACTCACAGAAGGAGTTGTCAAAGATATCCTGACAAAATCCCCGGCCCATCCCCATGGCATTAAGGTCCGCCTGCAGAGCGGCGAAGTCGGACGGGTTAAAAGCTCCATCAGCTGATGTTCCTGGCAATCAAAAAAACTTGAACTCTATGAAAATATTCCGGAAATGGCAGATTATCTATGCCGTTTGCTGT
>Ga0210079_1000131_pt1 | contig 10531 bp, 11 predicted proteins | sample White_CordA_D2_FD_185587 | JGI IMG/M metagenome (GOLD analysis project Ga0210079, IMG submission 185587) | Wetland microbial communities from the San Francisco Bay, California, USA, that impact long-term carbon sequestration - White_CordA_D2... | ecosystem: Environmental > Aquatic > Marine >...
GGGGCGGCCGAACTGGGTAACCAGAAAACCATCCTGGTGCTGGACGTAGCCGGATTGATGAGCGAAGCGTTGCGCGGCGAGTCTGCACTCAATGTATGAAACGTACTTCGGGCTTCAGGAACGGCCCTTCAGCAAGACGCCGGACCCCCGGTTCCTGTTTTTGAGCCGTGGCCATCGCGAGGCCTTGGCTCGCATGCAATATGCAGTCGAGGAGCGCGATCTGGTACTGCTGACCGGCGAGATTGGTTGTGGCAAAACAACACTGTCGCGGGCTCTCATGGACACTCTTGATGAGAGCTTCAAGGTCATCTGCCTGATCAACCCGCGATTGACTCCGTTGGAGTTCCTCAGTAGCTTGGCCCGCCATCTTGGCGTTGAGTGCCCGGCCAGTTTCAAAGTCGACCTACTTGAACAGATCGGCAGGATTTTATTCGATTTCTATGAGAAGGATACGACTCCGGTCGTGGTGATTGACGAGGCACAGCTTGTGCCGCACAAGGAGACTTTCGACGAAATCAGGTTGCTGACTAATTTTCAACTGGATGACAGAAACCTGATCAGTATCGTGCTGATGGGACAGCCGGAGCTGAAAAGACGTTTCAGACACCGTGCCTACGAGCCTTTGCGTCAAAGGATCGGTATGCAGTATGATCTGCAACCGCTCAGTCTGGCAGAGACGGCCGAATACCTGGATTTCAGAATCATCAAGGCTGGTGGCCGGCCCGGACTTTTCGGTGATGAGGCGGTTGACTCCGTTTATGCCTATTCGGGTGGCATCCCGCGCATGATCAATCATGCCGCGTCACTGGCATTATTGGAGTGCTTCGGCAGGGGTGGTGAGCGGGTTGATAGGGGTATTATGGATGCTGTGATGCTGGAGCTTGACAACAACCTGCCACAACAGGAACACGGATAACAGATGGATATCGCAGAGATACGTAAAAAAGCCAAGGCCCAGGTCAAATCGGACACCGCCCTGCCAGAGGCTGCGCCTGAGCGTGAGATGGTGCCAGCTTCTGACTTGGGTGAGGATGACACCGAAACTGCAAAAACGCCTGTTGAAGAGGGTGTCGTGGCCGTTCCTGATAACCAGCCGACGAAGATTACCGAAAGCCTTGACCGCATCTTTGCTGCAACGGACGAGCTGGTTTTAGCTACCGATGAATCCTACGCGGCGATGCTGCAGGATCAGGTTGCTGCGCAATCCCAGAATGTCGGCCAGTTCCTGGCTTTCCAACTCGACGATGAGGAGTATGCGCTGGACATTAGGCAAATTAGCGAGATAATCAAAGCGAGGGAATTTACGGAAATTCCCAGGTCCCCGGAGTTTGTTTTAGGAATTATCTCTCTGCGCGGTGTCGTTGTTCCGGTGTTCGATTTGCGCTGCCGCTTGAATCTGGGTGTCGCAGAAATAACAGTAAACTCGCGTATCGTTGTCTGCCAGTCGGGAGAGGTGACAGTCGGTCTTCTGGTCGACAATATTAACCAGGTTGTCAACCTCGTCGAGGATGAGATTGAGCCGCCCCCTGGAGTACTGTCCGGGCTGGATCGTGAAATGATCTTCGGCATTGGCCGCTATCAGGGTCGAATGATCATTTTGTTGCAGCTAAATCATGTTTTAGACGTCGAGCTGAATTGACGATTGAAAGGAGATTACGGTGATAAAGAAGAAAATCCTGGTCGTCGAAGATGAGGAGAGCTTGCTCAAACTGGAAAGTATCCTGCTGACTTCAAAGGGATACGAAGTACATGGTGCTGCAGATGGCCAGGCGGCGTTGGATGCCATAGAAAAGGTACGGCCTGATCTCGTGCTTTTAGACATAATGCTACCGGAAATTGACGGCTTCGAGGTTTGTCGCAGGATTAAATCGAACAGCGAGACCAAACAGATACCCGTGATCATGCTGACAGCTAAAAAGAGCCGTGAAGATATGGCTCGTGGTGAACAGGTCGGAGCAGACTGGTACATAACCAAACCGTTCAAGTCGGCTATGGTCATCGAGACCATTCAGCGATTTATTGACTGATTGCCATGACGTTGCGAAGCGCTGATACATCCTTGACAGTACCAGACGAGAAAGTCCTCCGGCAGGAGGTGCAACTTGCCTGCTTCAGAATTGGTTCTGAGCTGTATGCCCTTGATATCATGCGAATCAAGGAGATAATCCGTCCACAGAAGTTGACACCCATCCCCAAAGCACCTTCCTTTATTGAAGGCGTCATCAATTTGCGCGGAGTCGTGATCCCGGTTGCTGATCTGCGTAAACGTTTTGACCAGCCGATCAGCGAAGCGAACCGTAAGAGCCGGATTGTTGTCTGTTCTCTCTCGGGCAGGATTATTGGCCTGATGGTCGATGAAGTCACTGAGGTAAAACGCTTCGGGCGCCAGGACATTGCTCCTGCCCCCCAGTTTATAGACGGGCCAGAGGCACATTATTTTCTTGGTGTTGCGCGTCGGGATGATGACCTGATCATGCTGATTGACCTGGAAAAAGTCCTTTCGTCTGATGAAAAAATCGAATTGCAGAAGTTGGATAATATTAAATAGTGCGACTGGCAGAACATGCTATGTCTTCTCTCGGCCCCGGCCATTTTTTTTTGAGGTTTGTTGATGATTGTTAAATGTCCATCCTGTGCTGCCAGGTTTCGCCTGGATCGCGAAAAGTTAGCCGGTAAGCGTGTCACCTTACGTTGCGCCCGCTGTCGGACACCGTTTACTGCCGAGTTGCCACATGTCCCTGCCGTTGAACTGAAAGCCAAGGTACGTGTCTTGATCGCCCATAGTGACAAAGAACTGTGTGCTACGATTCGCGAAATTGTTGAAAATGCCGGCTTTGAGGGGGTTCTTCAACATAACGGTGACGAAGTTTTGACCGCTATGGATGCCTTGCGCCCGCGGGTGGCTGTTGTCGATGTTGCACTGCAGGGGCTGTACGCCTTTGAGGTCGTTGAAAAGGTCAGGCGTCGGCCAGGCCTTGAAAATGTCAAGATCATCCTGCTGTCTTCAGTTTACAACCGTGCCGCATACAAACGTTCGCCGAATTCGCTCTACGGGGCGGATGATTATATCGAGAAGCACCATATCCCGGACGATCTTGTCCTGAAAATCAACCGTTTGCTAGTCGACGCTACGCCGGCAACCGGCCCAACTGTGAAGGGCGAAGCGGAAAAGGATGGCCTTAAGTTGTCATCTGCTGATGACGTAATGCAATCGCCTGATTTCATAAACTCGGTCAATAAAAAGATTCAGTCTGCGGAAGAACAGGAAGTTTCCGCAGATGATGCAACGGAGCGTCAACGAGCCGAACGCCTGGCCCGGATTATCGTTTCGGACATCTCACTCTATTATCAGGAGCGAGTCGATGAGGGCATTCAGGAGGGGAACTGGTCGGAACTTCTGGCGAATGAGATCAGGGAAGCCAGGCAGTTGTTCAGCGAGCGGTTCCCGAGCCCCCAGATACAGAACAGCAAGATTCTTGAGGCGGCCTTTCTCGACTTCCTGAACAAGCGAAGTCGAGAACTGGGCCTCTGATAGAAAGGCAAGGATGAACCGTGAGTAATATTGACCAGATAACCGATGCGTTGCATTCACCTGACGAGGAGAACCGTTTGCAGGGCCTGCGTGACTTGGCGGCCAGCGACCCCAGTGAGGGGCTTGGCTTGATTTTCAAGGCGTTCGGCGACGAGAGCTGGCGGGTTCGCAAACAGTCTATCGACCTGTTCCTGAGTATGCCGGTATGCAAGGATTTTATTGGTGAAGTCATTGAGCTTCTGCATGCAGAAGAGAATGCCGGTTTACGCAATGCCGCAGTTGAAATCCTTGGACGGATGGGGCGAAGTGCCGTGCCGATGCTTATTGAGCACGCAAGATGCCCGGATCATGACGTGCGCAAGTTTATTATTGACATCCTTGGAGATATTGCTGCACCGGAAGCTGTCCCGGTTTTGACTGTCGGTCTGGAGGACATCGACAGCAACGTCAGGGCGGCGGCCGCCGAAAATCTTGGTAAGTTGAGGGCCAGGGAAGCTGTGCCGGCCCTGCTCAAAGCGATGCAATTGCCTGACCTGCTGCTGCAATTCACGATTCTGGACGCTTTGAGCCGGATTGCCGCACCTGTTTCTCTATCTGAACTGTTACCCTACAAGGATGAAAAACTGCTCCGTAAAGCCTTGATCGACTGCCTGGGCAAGGCCGGTGATGCGTCTGCTGTCCCTGAACTCGTCAGTGCATTGACTGATACAATGCGCAACGTCCGAGAATCTGCGATCCTGGCGGTTGTGGAAATTTACAATCGACATCCTGACGCAATCAGAAAGGCTCTGGCGGAATGTGATAAAGGTCCTGTTGCCGCATCGGTGAGCGGCTACCTTGATGATGAATACAACGACGCCCTGAGACGGTCTTCGATCAGAATCCTTGGCTGGCTTGCTGAAGATGCTGCTGTCGTGCAACTGTTGAGTCTTCTGGAATTTGAAACACTGCAACAAACCGCACTTGATGCCCTGATCGATATTGGTCGTGCCAATCCGCAGGTCCTCATGAACGAATGGTCTGAAGTGTCTGGTGCCAGACGTGCTTATTTAGCCTACATCCTTGGTGAGTCCGAGTGCGCTGATGCGCTGCCGTTACTAAAGGATGTGCTGCAGGATGAAGATATGCAGGTGGTGCGCATGGCCGTCCATGCCCTGGGGAAAATCGGTTCCGCCGGCACTCTCCCCGGTCTGGTCGCCTGTTTGCAGAACGAGGACAGTGAGGTTCGAACCGCCGCATCTTTGGCATTAACCGCCCTGGGCGACAACTACCCTGACGATACGTTTGCTGCTTTGCAGCCGTTGCTCAACCATACCAATGCTGTGCAGAGGGAATTGGCTGTCGTCGTGCTCAGAGAGCTCGACAAAGCGGACGTCCTCGATGCATTGGGACTCGCCCTGAAAGATTCTGCAGCTGAAGTCAGGAGAGCGGCTATCAGGGTTTTCGAGCGCCACGATATTACAGAACATATCAGCACACTGTTGCTGACCCTGACCGATGAAGACGCCGAAGTCAGAAGGACAGTCGTGGACATCCTTGCCAACTGCGACGACGAGAGCGTTCTCGACGGTTTGCAGCTGGCCCTGCAGGATGAGGACATCTGGGTTCGGTCTGCCGCTGTGCGCGGCTTGGGCAGAATCGCCGGTGAGCGCAGTCGCGACCTTATCGAGCAGGCACTCTCGGACCCGGTCGGACTCGTCAGCATTGCCGCCCTGGAAACCCTGGCCAGCCTGTCCGATATTTCAGCCGTTCCGCAGATGATTTCTGCCCTGGACCATCATGACGAGGAAGTTGTTACGGCTGCTATGAACCTTTTGACCCGACACGGTTCCGGCGACTGGGTACAAACCCATGCTGAGAAACTGATTAATCACTCTTTCTGGATCGTTCGTGCACAAATCGTCCGCAGTGCCGCAGAAGTCATCGGTGCCGGAGCAAGAAACCTTCTGGAACGACGTCTGGCAATTGAGACTGAGGAAGTCGTGCGTCAGCAATTGGTCGACACCCTGGCCGGTTTACCTGTCGAGTAATGTCATAAATGTTATTTGCGGCCCCTGACATAAAAATGGATCCGGATGAATTTCGCCTGCTGCGGGATTTCGTATATCAACATTGCGGGTTGAATTTCACCGAGGATTCCAAGTACCTGCTCGAAAAGCGCCTGGGCAAGCGCCTCCATCAGCATAAACTGAAGAACTTCAAGGATTACTATTATTTTTTGCGTTATAACCAGAATAAAGACCAGGAATTGTCAGAGATCATCGACCAGCTGACAACCAATGAAACTTATTTTTTCCGGGAAGACTTTCAGCTGCGCACTTTCGTTGAGGACATCCTGCCGGAAATACGGCAATCCAAGGAGAAAGAAGGTAAGCAGACGCTGCGGATATGGAGTGCCGGCTGTTCGTCCGGAGAAGAGCCTTACACCATTGCCATGTTGTTGCTTGATCAGCCGTGGTTAAGTTCCTGGAGAGTGGAAGTGATTGGCACAGACATCAGCCAGAGGGTTCTGCACATGGCGCGTGAAGGGCTGTATGGCAACGCCTCGTTCAGAAGTACCGACGATACACAGAAACGCCGGTTTTTCACCCAACATGGGGAAAAATATCGCGTCAATGATGAAGTCCGCAATCTTGTGTCGATCAGTCATATCAACCTTTTTGACAGTGCCCGCATCGCCCTGTTGGGCAAGATGGATGTGATCTTCTGTCGCAACGTCATAATCTATTTCGACCAGGCCGGAAAAAAGAAAGCCATAGAAAGTTTCTTTCAAAGGCTGAACCCTGAAGGATTTCTGCTGCTTGGACATTCCGAATCGCTGATCAACCTCAGCACCTCTTTCCAGCTCAAACATTTCCAGCACGATATGGTGTACCAGAAACCCCTGGCAACCAGTTCATTATCAGGGGGGCTGCTATGAATCCGGGCCGGGTCAGGGTATTGGTGGTTGATGATTCAGCTTTCAACCGTCGCACAATTGTCAAGATGCTCGAATCATTGCCCAATGTCGAGGTCGTCGGTTACGCGTGCGACGGTGAGGAGGGACTGCGTAAGCTGATCGATTTGCGCCCGGACCTGATTACTCTTGATCTTGAAATGCCACGCATGGATGGCTTCACTCTCCTGCGCATTGTCATGCAGAAACAGCCGACGCCGATCATCGTTGTGTCTTCCCGAGCTGATGATGAGAATGTCTTCAAGGCTCTTGACCTGGGTGCTGTTGAATTTGTGCCGAAACCGTCTTCCAGTGTCTCGCCGGTTTTAATGGATATCCGCGAAGAACTTCTCGCCAAAGTCCGTGAGGTAACGTCCGCCAATCTGAAAAATGTCATGGCCAGGGCAGATAATGCCGCTCGTGCACAAGAACTGGTCGTTAAGCCGGCTTCCAGGAAAAAGAATGTGTCCGAAACGGCCAGTTCCGGCTATCGCATGGTGGTGATCGGCTCCTCAACCGGTGGCCCTCCGGCGTTGCAGAATATTTTTTCTGCCATTCAGGAAGATCTTCCGGTTGCCTTTGCTGTTGCCCAGCATATGCCCCCGGATTTCACCCGGGCTTTTGCCGAAAGGCTTAACCGTTTTTCTGCGTTGACCATTCGCGAAGCAGAAAATGGCGACCTGGTAAAACCTGGACAGGTTCTGATTGCTCCCGGCGGTAAAAACCTGGAGTTTTTTGCGAATGGCGACGAAATCGTCGCCAAGGTTTCTGAACCGAAGGGTCACCAGCGTTATTTGCCTTCAGTTGATATCCTTTTTTCCAGCTCTGCAGCTGTGTTCGGCGATCGGGTCCTCGGTGTTGTCCTGACCGGAATGGGTAATGACGGAGCCATGGGAACTCGTGCAATCAAGTCAGCCGGTGGGAAGGTTTTTGCCGAGGCCGAGGAAAGCTGCGTCGTTTTCGGCATGCCCAAGGAAGCCATTGCGACCGGACTGGTCGACCTGATTGTGCCGTTACCGTTGGTCTGCAAGGAAATCCTGCATGATTGCGGGTATTAACGCTGGATATTTTTCCGCAGGATTGTTATTATTTGCAGGTTTTACTGTGAATAATTAACGAGGAGCAGGGTATGAGTCATAGTGACGAAGAAAAAGATACTGCCTCGCGTGCAGACGATTTTCTGCAGATGTTTAAAAAGGGGGCTGAGTTCACTCAGGATCTGCTCAAGGAGAACGAGCGACTCCGGTTTCGCATCGTTAAACTCGAGGAGGCGCTCAAGGATAAAGGGCACGAGGTTTCCTCCGAATCAGTCGATACCGTTGAGTTGATGAGAAAAATCGAAGCGCTGGAGCTGGAAAAGGAAGAAATCCTGGGGCGGATCAAGACGGTTGAAGAGGAGAACCAGAGCTTTGCAAACCGCTATATCGAGATTGAAGAAGAAAACAACATGCTCGCCAATCTCTACATTGCGTCCTACCAGCTACATTCGACACTGGATTTTAAAGAAGTCCTCCAGATCATCCTGGAAATTGTAATCAACCTGATTGGTGCAGAAGAATTCGGCGTATTACTCCTTGATGAAAAAACCAATCAACTTGAACCTGTTGCCAGTGAAGGTCTGGAAACCTCGGAAATGCCTTCGATAGCTGTCGGCAAGGGGATTATCGGTGAATCGGTCAAGAACGGCGAAAATTACTTCATCGAAACGATGGAAGGTTACCAGCGCGATTTTGAAAAGCCGATCGTATGTATCCCGCTCAAAATCAAGGAACACGTTATCGGCGTGATCGTGATCTACAAGCTCCTGATCCAGAAAGATCAATTTACCAATGTTGACTACGAACTTTTCACCCTGTTGGCCGGCCATGCAGCTACGGCGGTTTTCTCGTCAAGGCTCTATTCCGATTCAGAGCGCAAGCTGTCGACCATCCAGGGTTTTATTGATTTGTTGACCAAGTGAACGGGGGAGAGATTTCATGACTGGCTATAAGGTTCTTGTTGTTGAAGACTCACCCACCATGCGACAGTTGATTGTTTTTGCCCTGAAGCGGATTCGCGGCTTCCAGATCGTTGAAGCCAATGATGGCGTAGACGGTTTGAAAAAACTCAGCGCTGACAAGTTTGACCTGATCGTTACTGATATCAACATGCCGATCATGGACGGACTGAAACTGGTAAGCATGGTGCGCAACGACCCCAACTACAAGGAGACACCAATTATCATAATTACTACCGAAGGGGCAACCGAAGACCGTGAGCGGGCCCTGGCCCTGGGGGCCAATGAATACATCACCAAACCGATCCAGACCATGCAGATACTGGAAACGGTTAAAAAATTAATGAATGTTTGATTTCAAGCCAGCGTAAATCGGGAGGCGAGATTGTCTAAAGAAGAAGCAATTGAAGTTGAAGGCAGCGTTATAGAACCTTTGCCTAATGCCATGTTCAAGGTTGAACTCGACAACGGACACGTAGTATTGGCACACATCTCCGGCAAGATGCGTAAATACTATATCCGTATTCTTCCCGGCGACCGGGTCACAGTGGAGCTGTCGCCGTACGATCTCAGTCGCGGCCGCATTACGTATCGCGCCAAGTAAACAGGTTTCAGGCGGCCTTAGCAGTCGTGCGATGGCCTGCCGCTGTCCTGCACGTGAGATAACCGGCTTATGCCGGTTTTCATGTTTCAGGATGTGATGTCTCTTTGGAGGATCTATGCAGGAACGTTATAACCCTCTGGAAATCGAAAAGGCCTGGCAGGAACGCTGGTCGTCCAGCCAGCCCTGGAAGGTATCTGAGGATCATGACAAGCCGAAGTATTATTTGCTGGAGATGTTTCCTTACCCGTCAGGGCGGATTCACATGGGGCATGTCCGGAATTACTCGATAGGCGATGTTGTCGCTCGTTTCAAACGCCTGCAGGGATTCAATGTCCTGCATCCGATGGGATGGGACGCCTTCGGCATGCCGGCCGAGAATGCGGCAATCCAGCATGGCACGCACCCTGCGGTCTGGACACGCGAAAATATTGCGAATATGCGAACCCAACTCAAGCGCATGGGCTTTTCCTACGACTGGGACAGGGAATTGGCTACCTGCGATGCCGATTATTATCGCTGGGAGCAGTTGATCTTTCTGAAGATGCTGGAGAAGGGGCTGGCATACAAGAAGAGTGCTGCCGTCAACTGGTGCCCTGAATGTGAGACGGTCCTGGCCAACGAACAGGTTGAGGAAGAATGCTGTTGGCGTTGCGATAATAAGGTCGTGCAGAAGGAACTCGACCAGTGGTTTTTCAAGATCACACAGTATGCTGAAGAGCTCCTCGACCAGACAGATCGGATGCCCGGCTGGCCGGAATCTGTCCTGACCATGCAGCGCAACTGGATCGGCAGGAGTACCGGTTGTGAGATTGATTTTTCGGTGTACGGCAGCAAGCAAAAGATCCGGGTTTTCACAACCCGTCCTGACACCCTGTTCGGTGCAACCTTCATGAGCCTGGCACCGGAACACCCATTGACAAAATCCCTGACGACCTCTGACCATTTACGTGAAGTGGAAGCGTTCGTCAGCAAAGTCCAGTCTGTCGACCACGCCCAACGCACCAGTGATGATTACGAAAAAGAAGGGGTCTTTACCGGCTCCTACTGCATCAACCCCGTCAATGGGGCAAAGATCCCGGTTTTCCTGGGAAATTTTGTTCTCATGGGCTACGGGACCGGTGCCGTCATGGCGGTCCCGGCGCACGACCAGCGTGATTTCGAGTTTGCCCGTAAATATGAGCTCCCTGTCCAGGTGGTCATCCAGCCTGAAGGGGAGACCCTCGAAGCTACAAGTATGACCGAAGCCTGGGTCGGTCCGGGGCGGATGGTCAATTCCGGGGTATTCGATGGACTGGATAACGAGACTGGAAAAATAAAGGTTACAGAATTCCTCGAAAACAGGGGCGCCGGTGAAAGCTCGATCAACTACCGGATCCGGGATTGGCTGGTTTCCAGGCAGCGTTATTGGGGGACGCCGATTCCGGTGATCTACTGCGATGATTGTGGCGCAGTACCAGTGCCCGA
>Ga0210079_1000132_pt1 | contig 10439 bp, 7 predicted proteins | sample White_CordA_D2_FD_185587 | JGI IMG/M metagenome (GOLD analysis project Ga0210079, IMG submission 185587) | Wetland microbial communities from the San Francisco Bay, California, USA, that impact long-term carbon sequestration - White_CordA_D2... | ecosystem: Environmental > Aquatic > Marine >...
TTCTGACCCTCTTTGATATCTGACATATCAGGACCGTCAATTGTTACCAGGCCGTCTTCAACTTCATCCATTTCCTTGGAGACCAGGACTTCAACACCGGTGGTCCGGCCGCCGCCCATTTCCATGAAGAGGTCGTCTTTCCTGATACGCTCGCCCTCAAAGGCCGGTCCAAAGGAAAGCGGAATATCGATTTTGGTTATCGATACTTTCAAGCCGCGAACCTCGATGGCTTTCTGGACAATTTCATCATGGGGAACATTGCTTACGACATGCTCGTAGGTGCAGATACCTGTTGGCAGCACTTCCGGAATATCATAATCAGATATGGTTGGGAAACCCCAGTTGATAGCACCGGCTGCATTGGCGTACCATTCGTCGCTGACCGGACCAAAGGCCATAACAAAGGCAAAAGTCCTGTCTTTGTTGTAGATGAGGTTGCCCTTATAATCACCGGGCTTCACACCACCAAAGGCCATGGCAACACGGCAGGCAAAACCGATGGCAAAAACAGCCGTGGTATAGCTTTGTCCAAAAGGAACAAGTCTGGTGTTCCAACCGATCTGTACACCACTATCAACCAACTGCTCAGCCATGCGGATACCATTGGAATGATCATGCATGAAGATGTAAAGATTTTTTTCCTGCAGTTCGAGGGCAATTTTACTCGCCACTTCTTTATCAGGAGGGGCACCCATGATGGCAGCAAAACCCGGAGCAGTACCATCAACAAATTCTACACCACGTTTACGGAAAATTAGGTCATCCGCTGCACCAAGCCAGATATTATCCGCTGTGGGGTCTTCGGTTTTGGTATAAAAGTTTGGTTCATTGAGATAACGGATGGCTTCGTACATTTCCTCGGCAAAAAAGGTTGCCATTCCGGAATCCAGGGCAGGTGCCAGGTATGGCAGCCACAAATTGTCCGTGACAAGTGGCGGTAAAAGCCGCCTGCATTCCTGAAAAATATCCTTCATATCACCAAGCTTTTCAACCTTGTAGGCGAGCATACTGTATATGATAGGCAGAAAATAGGCGGTATTGGGAAAAGAAACCTCTTGGTCGGCACCATACTTCTTTAATGCTTCCTCATACGATTCTTCGGCCATGTCCACAATTTTGTGGGCTCCTCTGATGGCAGCTGAACAGATGATTTTCGACATTGCAAACTCCCTCTATAAATAAATCATTGTTGAATGTTGAATGTTGAATGAAATCAGTTTTTCAGTTCAACATCCATAAACTCATTTACCAATTTATTGTTTATCACCCTGTCAAGCCATTTATCAGTGACTTGATAAGTGCGATTGACTTAGGATGCCTCATGATCATGACTTCACCTCCGGCCATCAACATCATTGATGCAGTGACAGCTTCCATCAGAACGCCCCTGTTTTCCTGGTCGCCGATCAAATCGTCTGAAGGCAGTTTAGCTTCCTTGGCTTTCCAAACTTCACGGCCAAGATTACAGATGAACGGCACCTGCAGCTTATCATCCTGCTGGGTCAGAGCAGCCAGCCTGATCCTTTCCATAACCGAATAGGAATATTCAATACCATAGCCGAGTGCACCGATGGACGGATCGATCAGGACAGTATCGAGATGCATGCCCAGGTTCTCCATCAGGATATTGAGCTGTTTAGCCAGGTTGACATCTATCGGTGAGGCAGCGACAACTGGATGCTGGAAAGCCATAGCCGTAGCCCCGATGGAACGGTAATTTGCGTCGGTCAATGGGGCCAGGCATACTTTCTTGTCACCTATCATGGCGGTAATATCACGCAGGGTTTCTGTATCTTTTTCTGCATTATCACAGCCCCAGATGATTATAGGGACATCAATGCTATTGATTACGTCAGCAGCAACTTTGGCCGCCTCAGCAGATGGGCGGTTCATACCGTTAGGATCCGTGCTTACCATTGATAGACAGATGGCGCCCGCGCCATAATCGTTGACACATTTCTGGGCCCAGGTTACAGGATTGTCAAGAACTCCTTCAAAGTGACGGGCCAATGAGTCAGGCCATTCTTCAGGTGCCACATCCAGAACATCCATAGCGATTAATGGTTTTCTGGGCATATCGCCTTCGAAGAGCTGGAATGGCAAACTCGTGGCACCACCAACCGTCTCTGTCTTGTCCGCGTTGCCCAGGGTAATTTCCCGGATAGTGCCGCTGTAAGCAATTTTATAATGATCTTCAGGAAGTTTAGAGGCCCTGTCAGACAATGCGGTTTCCTCTGCAGCCAGTTCAGCAGCTCCAACCCCTGCAGGAGCTGCAGCAGCTTTTGGTTTTTCAGCTTTTTTGGCTTCGGCAGCTTTTGCCTCTTCAGCTTTTTGGGTTTCAACAGCAGCCTTTTCTTCTTCAGCCTTCTTCGCCTCTTCAGCTGATTTTTTTTCTTCTGCCTTCCTCGCCTCTTCGGCTTTTTTGGCTTCAGCAGCTTTTGCCTCTTCAGCTTTTTGGGCTTCAACAGCAGCCTTTTCCTCTTCTGCTTTCTTCGCCTCTTCGACTGGTGGCGCAGTAGCAGCTGGTGGTGCAGGAGCAGCTGGCGGCGTAGGAGCAGCCGGTGGTGCAGGAGCAGCCGGTGCCGCGGGTGTCTTTAACCCAGGTTCACGCTTCAGAATGGTTTCTGCCCCGGAGAATTTCTCTAAAGCCTCAAATTGCTCATCCGAAAGGCCAAATGCTTTCTTCAGGGCCTCCAGACCTCCTCGTACTGATTCCAACGCCATCTGACGTTCTTTTTCATTCATTTCGTCTTCTCCCAAATCCTCGGCAGTAACAGCCGGCACTTCTGTTTCGGTTGATACCTGTACAGGCTCAGCGGCAGGAGTCTGCAGTGAGGCCGCCTCTTGTTTGGCATTAATTATAATCTGTTCTGCTTCAGCTTTTGCTGCAGCAATTATATCACCTGGTTTTTCTCCTGGAGCAGCAGCTTCAGCCTGGAATGAGATCACAGCTTCAGATGGTTCTCCGGCAATCACCGGTCTCGGCAGGAGATTTGCACGGCTGGTAATTTCCTGCAGAGCACTTTCCCACTCAATTGCCATGATATGAACACCGGCCACGCCCTTGATTTCCCGTACTTCATTAATAATATCAACAGCTATGTTGATGCCTTCGTCTTCCTTGTCCTTGGCATCCTTCATACGCTGGATAATATCGTCGGTTACCTCCAGCCCGGGCACAAATTTTTTCATGTACCGGGCCATACCAAGGGAACGTGGCGGGGTGATACCGGCAAGAATGTAGGTCTTCTCGGAAATGCCCAGGTCGTCGCACATTTCCATGAATTTCCTAAATCTTTCTACATTATAAATGAGCTGCGTCTGGACGAAATCAGCGCCAGCGTTCACCTTTTTACCCAAACGCGGGGCTCGGTAATCAAATGGTTCGGCAAAAGGGTTGGCCGCACAGCCAAAAAACATTTTTGGTTCATGCTCTTTGATTTGTTCTCCGCACTGGAACTTTTTGCCATCCCGCATGTCCCGCATCATGCTGAGCAGTTGTATGGAGTCCATGTCAAAGACCCCTTTGGCGCCGGGATGGTTGCCGAATTTCTGGTGATCACCGGTCAGGCAGAGCAGATTCTTGAGTCCCAGAGCGTTGGCCCCAAGGATGTCACTCTGCATACTGATCCGGTTGCGGTCCCGGCAGGTCATCTGGATCACCGGTTCAACACCTTCGGATTGGGTTATCAAGCCCGCCGCAATGCTTGACATGCGGACAACAGCTGTCTGGCAGTCTGTAATATTGACCGCATCACAACAATCTTTCACCAAGCGGGCTTTTTTTCTTACAACCTCTGGGTTTCCACTTTTAGGAGGCCCCAGTTCTCCGGTCACTGCGAATTCGCCTGCAGTTAATACACGTTCTAAATTACTGGCCGATTTCATCGGTAATTTTCCTTTTCTTTAAAGAAATTCAGCTGATAATAACCAGTTTTCTAATCAGTCTATTTAGCTATCATGATGGGAAGCACCGGTGCAGCCCGCATCACCGATTGCTTTGTCACCGCCAAGATCACGGCGCATTTCCATATCAAAGAGTACCCTTTCACGCTGCTTGTCAATACCGAGTGCCTTACGTTTTGAATCAATCCGCTCAATCATGAGCTTGGCGATCTCCAGGGGCTCGGAGGCCACATTCCAGACTGCGCCATAGGTATCCATCATGCCTTCAAGCAGGTAGTTATTAAAGGCCTTGGCACCGGTGGTTGGCAGATTCTGGAAGACAACCTGGGCACCACTTGCCACAAAGTACTGGCCAATGGCAACGGCCTTTTCACTCATCCACAGTGGCGCTGTACCGATTGCTGGAAGATCAGAGATGTCATCACCTAGTCCACCTTCGCGGACCATTTCAGTGGCTGCGATAAGTATACGGCTGTTATCTACACAGGAACCCATATGCAGAACCGGCGGCATACCAACAGTCTCACATACTTCCCGTAAGCCAGGGCCGGCATGTTTTATGGCTTCCGGATTTACCAGTCCAGCTCTGCCCAGGGCAGTGGCTGCACATCCGGTGGCCAGGACCAGGACATCATTTTTAATCAGGTGGCGGGCAATAATCTCATGGGCTTCGTCGGTCAGCTTATAGTTGTCGCAACCGACAATGGCACCGACCCCGCGAATGCGGCCGTTAATGATATTATCGTTCAGGGGACGGTAACTGGAGCGGAAGGTGCCTCCCAGCATTGTGTTAATGGTCTCATGGCTGAAGCCGACCACAACATCCAGCTTTCTTTCTTCCGGAATAAAACAGTCACCGCGTTTCTTGTAATTGCTGATTGCTTTTCTGAGAATTTCCTTAGCGGACTCAAGGGGGGTTGCTTCTTCAAACTGAATATGCACTGAATCAGGCATTTTAGCCCGGTAGTTGGTGGTGATAATGTCGGTGTGAAAGTTTTTGGCCACTTCGGAAACTGACTGCATGACACATTGGACATCAACGACCATGGCTTCAACTGCGCCTGTAGCCAGGGCCATCTCCTGCTGGATAAACCCGGCTGCCACAGGGATACCACGCCGCATGAGGATTTCATTTCCAGTACAGCAGACACCGGCCAGGTTGATGCCCTTGGCCCCGGCCTTCTTTGCCAATCCCAGCATGTCTTCTTCCTGGGCCGCAAGACAGAGGGCCTCTGCGAGCAGAGGTTCATGACCATGGACTGTGATGTTGACCTGGTCTATTTTCAAGCAACCAAGGTCAACAATGGCCCGGCGCGGTACAGGGGTGCCGAACATTATATCGGTGAGTTCGGTGGACAGCATGGAAGATCCCCAGCCGTCTGCCAGGGAACAGCGTGAAGCCTGCAGCATGATGTTGTGGTATTCCTGGTCCACACCCATATGGGTGCGGTGCATCATTTCAACGACCTCGCGGTCCACACCACGTGGTGCAATACCCAACCTTTTCCAGAGTTCCTGGCGCTTGGCAGGGGCCCGTTTGGTCATGGTTAATGGTGTATCGGTCTGTTTGCCGAAATCCGCCAGGGCCAGCTCGCCTACTTCAATAGCGATTTCATTTTTATCCCTGCCCTCGGTTTCAACACCAAAAATCTCGGCAAGCATGTGGAGTTTGCGAACGTCCTTGATCTCATGGGGTGTTTCACCCTTGGCAGTAGCAATAAAACCTTTGACCATTTCCCTGGCATGATCCGTATGGGCTGAGGTGCCCGCTGCACAGATTCTGCCAAAATTTCTTGCTGCAACTGTATCAGCTGTAGCACCACAGATACCGATCATGTCATCGACACCATCGATAATCTGGCAGGGTCCCATGTTGCAGTGACGACAGCAGGTGCCGCCGGAGCCAAAAAGACATGCCGACATGCCACGCCGCTGGACTCGGTCGTAGGCAGTCACTACATTTTTTGCAATGTCCTGCTGAAGAACCTCTTTAGTAGAAATACAGGTAATTTCGGGACAGCTATCACATCCGTTTCTTGAACTTGCCATTATGTAATCCTCACAAAATTTTGTTTATCATTATTAGTTAACCAATTTACTAAATTATGACTCCTTAACATAATAATGATAATCATTACCAGCTAGGCTGGCATCAACTATTTTAGTAGAATATTTCTTTTTAACTGTTTCTCCGGTCAGATCAACTTTTTTATGCTATTCCTGCTGACAATTTCATTGCCCGCAGGGTATTTTTCATAAGCATTGTAATGGTCATGGGACCAACACCGCCGGGTACCGGGGTAATGGAACCGGCAATTTCCTTGGCAGCATCAAAATCAACATCGCCTCGCAGTATTGCAACCATCCTGCTGGGGTCTTTTGCACTGGGCTTCTCGCCTACCCTGTTTACCCCAACATCAATAACACAGGCACCGGGTTTGATCCATTCGGGTTTTACAAGTCCGGGGACACCGGCTGCTACGATGAGGATATCAGCACGCTTGCAATGGGCAGCAAGATCTTTGGTACGGGTGTGAACTATAGTTACGGTTGAATTGGCGCCTGGGCCCTTCTGCAGCATCATGTTGGCTATGGGTTTGCCAACAATATTTGAGCGGCCTACGACTACCACTTCAGCACCACTGGTTTCAACACCTGTCCGGACAATCATTTCCTGGATGCCGGCCGGGGTGCAGGGCGGGAATTTGACTTCATCGCCGCCGATCATCAGGCGTCCTACATTAACAGGGTGAAAACCATCGACATCCTTATCAGGATCAATGGCATTTAAAACCTTTTTTTCATCGATGTGTTTAGGAAGAGGAAGCTGGACGAGAATTCCATGGATGGAATCATCGTTATTGTATTTATCGATTAGGGTAAGGAGATCTTCTTCAGATATATCAGGCGACTGGCTGTCCTGCACTTCATGGAATCCGAGACTGTTGGCAGTTTTTATTTTGAGGGTTACATAGGAAATAGAGGCGGGATTCTCGCCGACAAGGATCGTTACCAAGCCAGGAACGATGCCATGCTTTTCTTTTATTTCTTTAACCTCTTCTGCGATCTCTTCGAGAATCTTTTTTCTGATCTCGGTCCCACTGATAATTTTGGCGGTCATAAAGTTTCTCCTTGGTTCCAATTATTTATGATTATTGAATATCTTTATTTTGATTAAGGTGCATTTTTCACATAGTACAGGCTTAGAGAAAATGAATGCTTACTCAAAAAAACAAGCAGAAACAAAATGATATCGGGAAATGCGACGCGACAAAGCTAACTAAATATTCTTTATTTTTCAAGACCGGATTTCAAAATTTTCAAAAACAACGAATTCTCTGAGCCAAATTACGCATAGGTATTTTTACTGACCTTGATAATAGGTAGTATTACGGATAAAAAGTCAAGGAAAAAACATTCTTAAAATATATATTTTGAAAAAATATGTATTATATATAAGGATTGATCAGAGTTGTCTGGGGGATTTCTCTGTGCTATATGTTGAAACCGATTTTGGTACACAGATTTGAACCCTTTTGACCGGAACAAAAAAGGAGAACAGCTTAATGAGAGACAAGGTACAGGCAGCCATTGACAAGATCAGGCCGGCCCTGCAGAAAGACGGTGGAGACGTTATCCTGATCGATGTCACAGATGATGGTATCGTAAAAGTGCAGCTAACGGGAGCCTGCAAGGGTTGCCCCATGTCGCAGATGACACTCAAGGAAGGCATTGAAAAGTTCGTAAAAAGTGAAATTCCTGAGATAATATCGGTCGAATCTGTCTGACAGAGTAGACAGCAACATATCAAGGTTGCGTGCAGACTCAGTGAAAAATGAATCAGTCAATCTCCATTGAGAAGCGCTCGGTAATAATGCAGATGTCTCTGGAGGCAATCTTTTGAAGCTTTTTTTACTGTACCGGTACATATAAATCCCAGGAAACTTCAACAGGTCAGAATTATTGGTGAAATTGACGCTGACGTTTTTTGTATACTATACCGGTTTCCCCGAAGTGGAAAATATTATTCTCCATAGAAGAACGGTTGTCATTGCCAATGTCATTCTTTTCGAAATAGCTACAGGAATGGTACTTGATATGTTAAATTATTATGTTGGAGCAGTAATTTTCAAAGATAATTCGCTGCATTAAGAAAGGAGCAATTTATGCAAACGAACAATATATGCAAGACAACTTGCCTGGCAGTATTAGTTTCAATTATCTGTGTTTCCTGTGCACCTCCTCAAACAAAAACAGGTAAAGGTGCAGCTTATGGTGCGGCTGGCGGAGCGGTTGCGGGCGCCATCATCGGCCAGGCGGCAGGCAGGGATACGCAATCAACTCTTGCCGGGGCGGCAATTGGTGCGGCTGCAGGCGGCCTTGCCGGTGCCGGTGTTGGCAAGATGATGGATGATCAGGAGCGTGACATGCGTGATGCCTTAGCTGCTTCTGATGCAGCTGCCGTTCGCCGCGAAGGTGACCTGCTCGCTATCTCTCTCAAAGGGGATGTTACCTTTGACCATGATTCCGCTACAGTACGTCCGGGCCTTTATTCAGAAATTGACCGTATTGCCAATGTGCTCATCAAGTATCCTCAGACTGTCATCCGGGTTGAGGGTCATACGGACAGTACGGGCAGTGAGAGTTATAACATGAACCTCTCGCAAAGAAGGGCCGATGCAGTGAAGAACCTTATTGTGCAGCGCGGCCTGTCCACTGCACGTATTGAGACAATGGCGTATGGTGAAACCATGCCGGTTGCAGACAATAGTACTGAAACAGGAAGAGCGATGAATCGCCGTGTTGAGATTAAGGTAGCCCCTACCCAATATTAATTTTGCTATTGGAAATACCCCTACTTCATTTGTCAGAGTCCTTTCGGCGATGGTTATCCAAGACGAAAGGACTCTTCTTTGAACCTGTGAATATTTTCAACAGCAATAAGGGTGATAATCTCGGGACAGGTTTCAAATCTATTACATTCCCATTGAGAAAATCTGTGCGGAATATGTTTACTTGTGGTACTTCTCTCCTGCCTTTATTGTACAGGCCCGGTAAAGCTGTTCCAGCAAGAGCAGGCGGGCCATCTCGTGGGTAAAAGTCATAGCTGATAAAGAAAGCACAAGATCAGCCTTAGCAAGGATCGCAGAAGATAATCCCAAGGGACCGCCTAGAATAAACGTGATTTTCTTCCGGCCCTGCATTTCCCAGGCTTCAACCAGGGCAGCCAGTTCCAATGAATCGATCTGTTTTCCGGTCCGATCCAGACAGACCAGATAGGCGCCGTGGGCATTTTGCAGCAGTATCTCGCTTTCCTTTTGAACTAGAACGGCTTCAGACTCCCCCTTTTTTATCTTTTGCTCTTTCAGGGTTTTAATATCAGTAGCTATATAACGTGCCAACCGCTTGGCATACTCTGCAATCCCTGCGGCCAGGTATGCTTCCTTGGTTTTGCCTAAAAAGAGAAATTCAAAGCGCAAACCGGTTCCTCCTCTCTATTTTGGGGGAAGTCTGAGCAGAGCAGAGAGCTTTTTGCAGAATTCAGCATAGTTGAGTTCCCTGTTGATCCCGGGACAGGATTCCTTGATAATTTCAAAATTATCCTGCGCCTCAAGAATGCTGGGATGCAGGGGCCACTGGGTGCAGCGCCACGGTTTGCCGGCGTGGATCGTGCAGCCGTTATCATAGAATATGCAGTGTCCATCCACCGTCCGCATCTGGATGGTATTGCCGTTTTGGCGCCAAAAAGTCCGGGCGACCTCCTCCCGTTGCTTGCCAAGGTGTTTTATCATTCTTTCCTGGTCGTTTACATCAAGTGAAACCGTGGTTTCACCCTGGCAGCAATAACCGCACTGTTGGCAGATGAATATGTCTGACATTCTTAACATTAATTAAACCTGATAATTTACTATATTTTAAATGAAAATATCAATTTTGCTTAGTTTTCTAAGTATTGTTCATTTTTGTTTGCCCAAAAACGAACCCAAAAGGGCAGCCGATCACTTGGTCCCGCGCTGCGGGACTCCCCCGCGCTGCTCGCAAAAAAAAAACGGGCGACATCGAAAAGTCGCTGCACTCCGCCGAGTCGCTTATCCGTTTTTTGCTCCGCTGCTTGGCTGTGTGAAACGGCAAAAACAAAAAAAACTTATACTGAAATTCTTTCGAAAGTTTCAGATTTTAAACGATGCCGACTAATTAAGGGCTGGGTGATAATTATTCAAATACAAATCCTATCTAACCTTTTATTACGCCAAGCGGGCGCAGCCTGGCAACCTTGCGGGCAAGACCCGCTTCATGGACAACCCGTACCACATCTTCCACATCCTTGTAGGCCTGGGGAATTTCTTCAATAAGGGTTGCACGACCTGCCCCTCTAACGGTCACGCCCATTTTCGCAAGCTCAGCAGTAACATCATGCCCTTTGGCGGCCTTTTTTGCAGCATGACGGCTCATTAACCTGCCGGCTCCGTGACAGGTTGACCCGAAGGTCTCCTTCAGAGCCCTGTCTGTACCGACAAGGACATAAGAATAGC
>Ga0210079_1000136_pt1 | contig 10273 bp, 12 predicted proteins | sample White_CordA_D2_FD_185587 | JGI IMG/M metagenome (GOLD analysis project Ga0210079, IMG submission 185587) | Wetland microbial communities from the San Francisco Bay, California, USA, that impact long-term carbon sequestration - White_CordA_D2... | ecosystem: Environmental > Aquatic > Marine >...
ACTGCTGAAGACCCGCTCCGCCAGGTCTTTCGCGCATGTTTCATGAAGTCATTTATCAAAGCAACAGGCTGCCATTCGACCCACCAGTAACGCCCTGATGGCGACATTCGGCAAGCACCGAGATAACACGAAACTGGCAGGGAATTTTTAACGTAACCAGCAATGTCACTGGAGATTGAAAAGCGTGTTTCTTGCCGAGGCGCTGGCGTTCGTCAACCATCCCTGAGCGCCATTCAACATGTCCTTGATACTGCTATTTCCGGCGAGATCGGCGATAATCCCCGCTGTTGATCTGACTTAAGCGCCTGACACAATCCAGCATTCATGCCCGAAGATACGTTTATACGCCTGCTGCAAAAACAGCTCCCGGCAAGCTGCATCCTTTCACAACCGGATGAATTGCGCCCCTATGAATGCGATGCACTGTCAGCATATCGGCAGTTGCCGCTGGTCGTGGTCATACCGGAAACACTGCAACAATTGCAGACCACCTTGCGCCTCTGTGCAGAACAGGAGGTGCCGGTAGTCGCGCGCGGTTCCGGCACCGGGCTGTCCGGCGGCGCCATGCCACTCGGCAACGGCGTGCTGCTCAGCCTGGCACGGTTCAACCGCATCCTGGAGATCGACACCCTCAACCGCACTGCACGGGTACAACCCGGCGTCACCAACCTGGCCATCTCCAGCGCAGCTGCCCCGCACGGCCTGTACTATGCACCCGACCCCTCGTCGCAGATTGCCTGCTCCATCGGTGGCAACGTAGCGGAAAATGCCGGTGGCGTGCATTGCCTCAAGTACGGTCTCACCACGCACAACATCCAGGCACTGGAGATCCTGACCATCGACGGTGAAGCACTCACGATAGGCGGCCCCGCACTCGACAGCCCGGGATACGACCTGCTTGCGCTGATGACCGGCTCCGAGGGCCTGCTCGGTATCATTTACGAGGTCACGGTCAAGCTGCTGCCAAAGCCGGCCGCCGCGCAGGTAGTGCTGGCTGCCTTTGATTCAGTCGATGCTGCCGGTGCTGCGGTAACTGCGACCATCGCGAGCGGCATCATTCCCGCCGGACTGGAGCTGCTCGACAAACCGGCAATTCATGCCGTGCGCAAGTTTATCGACACGGGTTACCCGGAAGATGCGAACGCGATCCTGCTGTGCGAACTGGACGGGTCGCAGGAAGATGTCACCGCCCAGATCGAGCGTGTCAGCCAGGTATACCGGGATGCCGGTGCAAGCGCGCTGCAGGTTTCACGCGATGAGGCAGAGCGCCAGCGCTTCTGGGCGGGAAGGAAGGCCGCGTTCCCGGCAATGGGACGGCTGTCACCCGACTATTACTGCATGGACGGGACCATTCCCCGCAAGCACCTGGCAACAGTACTTAACCGCATCGCTGAACTTTCCGGGGAATACGGCCTGCCGATCTGCAATGTATTCCATGCAGGAGACGGTAACCTGCATCCACTGATTCTCTACGATGCAAACAAGCCCGGTGAGCTCGAACGTACCGAGGAACTCGGCGGCAAGATCCTGGAGCTGTGCGTCGCGGTCGGCGGCACCATCACCGGTGAGCATGGCGTCGGCCTGGAGAAGATCAACCAGATGTGCGTACAGTTCAACGATGCAGAGTTGCAGCAGTTTCACGCAGTGAAACAGGCATTCGACCCGCGCAACCTGCTCAATCCAGGCAAGGCAATTCCCACGCTGCATCGCTGCGCTGAATTCGGCGCCATGCACGTCCATCACGGCCAGTTGCCGCACCCCGAACTGGAGCGTTTCTGAAACAGGAAACCAGCACCCCGTAATGACTTGCGAACAAACCCTTATCGAGCAACTGCAGGCCGCAACAGCTGGTGGCACCCCGCTTGCCATCCAGGGAGGTGGTAGCAAGGCCTTTTACGGGCGAGCCTGTGAAGCCCAACCCTGCCTGGTTGGCGCTCACAGCGGTGTGATCGACTACACCCCGGCTGAACTGGTCATCTCGGCGCGTGCCGGAACACCGCTGGCGGAACTGGAAACCGTACTCGAACAGGAGGGACAGATGCTGGCCTTTGAGCCACCGCATTTCGGCACCACGGCCACGCTGGGCGGCACTATCGCCTGCGGCCTGTCGGGGCCACGGCGACCCTACACCGGCGCGGCGCGCGATTTCGTACTGGGCGTTAACTGTATCAATGGCAAGGGAGAACTCCTGAGGCTCGGCGGCCAGGTCATGAAGAACGTCGCGGGATATGACCTGTCGCGCCTGCTGACCGGTTCACTGGGCACGCTTGCAGTGCTGCTCGACATCCACCTGAAGGTTCTGCCCAGGCCGGAAACCGAAGTCACCCTGCAGCAAGCCTGTACTGCAGAAGAGGCGATCCTGCGTTGCAACCGCTGGGCAGGACAGCCGCTGCCATTGTCCGGTGCCTGCCATAGCGATGGCCGGCTGTATCTGCGGCTCTCGGGTTCTGCCCGGGGCGTGGCGGCAGCGGCAGCAACTCTCGGCGGCGACTCCTGCGACGCTGATCCGGGCTTCTGGAAGGCGCTGCGCGAACAGCAGCTGCCCTTCTTCCTTGACGACACACCCCTGTGGCGACTGTCGGTACCGCCGGCTGCAGCCGGCATCAACATCGAAGGACAACAGATGCTTGACTGGGGTGGCGCACAACGCTGGCTGAAGAGTCATGCACCTGGCGGGCATATTCGCGACACCCTCACGGCAACAGGAGGCCACGCCATCCTGTACCGGAACGGTGATCGCAGCGGCGCGGTATTTCAGCCATTGCCGCCTGGCATGCTCGCCCTGCAACGGCGCATCAAGCAGAGTTTCGACCCTGCCGGCATTCTCAACCCCGGCCGCCTGTACGCAGAACTCTAGCCATGCAAACCGCCCTGCCGCAAGACCTGCTGAATACAACCAGTGGACAGGTTGCCGATGAAATCCTGCGCAATTGCGTTCACTGCGGTTTCTGCAATGCGACCTGCCCGACCTACCAGTTAACCGGCGATGAGCTTGACGGACCACGCGGACGCATCTATCAAATCAAGCAGGTGCTTGAAGGCAAGGCACCCACCGAGCGCAACCGGCTGCACCTGGACCGTTGCCTGACATGCCGCGCCTGTGAAACCACCTGTCCGTCCGGTGTGGACTACCACCTGCTGCTGGATACCGGCCGGGAAATTATCGAGGAGCGCCTGCCCCGCAAGCTGCCGGACCGCCTGCTGCGCCGGGCGCTGCGACTGGTATTGCCATGGCCGGCGCGCTTTACACCACTGCTGCGTATGGGACAGCTTTTGCGCCCCCTGCTGCCGGTAAATCTACGGCAGCGTATTCCCGCCAGGCGCAGGGCTGCGCCAGTCAGCACTGCAAACGTCCATTCCCGCACGATGCTGCTGCTGGACGGCTGCGTGCAGCCGGCACTTGCTCCGCAAATCAACGCGGCCACGCACCAGGTGCTGGATGCGCTCGGTATCAACACCCTGGTCGCGAAGAATGCCGGCTGTTGCGGGGCGCTCAGCCAGCACCTCTCCGCAACCGAAGAGGCGCACAGATTCATACGCAACAATATAGATGCATGGTGGCCGGCAATCGAGAATGGCGCGGAGGCGATCATCGTGACTGCGAGTGGCTGTGCACCCATGGTGAAGGACTATGGCCGGCTGCTCGCCGAGACAGACTACGCCGACAAGGCAGCCCGGGTCAGCGCCCTGGCAAAAGATCTCAGCGAGGTCATCGATGCCGGAACAGCGGAACAAGCCCTGAATCGCAGTGCTTCGGGGCAAAGGATTGCATTTCACTCGCCCTGCACCCTGCAGCATGGACAGGGCATTAATGGCGTTGTTGAACGCCTGCTGACAAGCCTCGGCTATACGCTGACACCGGTCATGAACAGCCATCTCTGCTGCGGCTCCGCTGGCACCTACTCGATCCTGCAGCCGGGCATGGCCAGTGTCCTGCGCGACAACAAGCTGGAAGCCCTGCAGGACGGACAACCGGATCTCATTGCGACTGCGAACATCGGCTGCCTGATGCACATGGCAAGCCACGCAGACGTGCCTGTTAAACACTGGATCGAACTACTCGAACCCCTGATACCGAACACCGGGAAAAAGCCATGACCACGGACAAGTTGCCCCTGCTACTGGAAGCGGACGAACTGGAAGCCAACCTGGGGCGCGCTGACCTGCTGGTGGTCGATCTCTCCAGGCCAGAAACCTATGCAAAGCTCCACGTCCCCGGCGCAGTCCATCTTGACTACGCCCGGATCATCGCCGCACAAAGACCGGTGACGGGACTGGTTCCGGAGGATGCCGCACTTGCCGCGGTATTCTCCGCCATCGGCATCGATGCGCACACCCATGTTGTCGCCTGTGATGATGAGGGCGGCGGCCGGGCCGCCCGCCTGCTCTGGACACTGGAAGTCGCCGGCCATAAGAACTTTTCCCTGCTTAACGGCGGCCTGCATGCATGGGCAAACGAGGGACATCCGCTGGAAACTGCCCCGGTGACGCCTGTTGCAAAAGTATTCGAGGTACATCACAACCCGGCACCGGGTGCTGACAGCAGCTACATCATGGAACACCTTCACAGTGATGACTGTGTCCTGCTGGATGCACGCAGCCCCGACGAGTACAGGGGCATCAAGAAATTCGCCGAACGGGGCGGCCACATACCCGGTGCGGTGAATTTTGAATGGACCGAGGCCATGGACCAGGGACGCAACCTGCGCCTGAAACCGGCAGACGAACTCAGAAAGCTGCTGGCGGAACGCGGCATCACCCCGGACAAGGAAATCATCGCCTACTGCCAGACCCACCACCGCTCCGCTCACACCTGCCTGATGCTGCAGTGCCTGGGCTTCGAACGCGTCAGGGGTTATGCCGGCTCGTGGTCAGACTGGGGTAATAATCCGGCGTTGCCGGTTGAGCAATAAGTATCGCCTTGTTCAATCAGGCACGGGTGGAAGTCTCAGGACTGACCCTCCAGTCGAACGAGTGCCTGCCTGATCTCTGCCAGGATCAGTTGCCGCGCCCTGGCCTCGTCAGCCTCGGGGATGTTCCACTCCATCGCCCTGAGGTATTTATCCAGTAACGAGGCGACATCCCGGTCAAGCGCCTTGCGATGCTTCTCTATCTCTATCTCTTCCATTGAAGGCATAACAGATACTCCTGCGGATTCGGTAAAGTGAATCGCCGGCAGCAATTGAGCTGGCAACCCATGCCCTGACTTTATACCCGGAGAACCGAAGTTTGAATCGAAAACTCTACTGCAACGTGGTTGTGCCCACGGCGGAGACTACAGGGAGCATGCCTGTTGGTTTAATCAGTCACGTGTCAACCGGGCAACCCGGGGCACTCGTACATAACGGCGTTACCTATTACGGATAGCTGGCCTGGCCAAGCAGAATCCGCTCGACGACCAGCAGGTCACCGACTGACAGCCGGTTGTCCGGCGACGGGACCCCGGCCATGACGGGGGCGATATCGACACGCGCCTGCTGGTCGTCTTCGAGCACATGCAAGCCCAGTACGGCGCGAGTCAGGAGAAGTACGTCTGCAGCATTGACGACACCATTAGCATCGGCATCTCCCCAGACGGGCGCATCCGCCGCAAGCAAGGGGTCGTGTCCGGCAGCCAGTTCCATGCCATCAAGGAAACCGTCGCCATCCGTATCCGGGTTCAGCGGGTCGATATCCAGCCCAGGTGCATAGGTATACGGAGGTGCAGCAGCATAATTGACCTCGGCAGCATCGCTCAGTCCATCGTCGTCGAAGTCGGCGTCCAGCGGGTCGGTACCAATACCAGGCAATGTTTCGACAGCGTCAGGAAGCCCGTCATTGTCATCATCTGCGTCGATACTGTCCGGCAGGCCGTCGAGATCGGTATCAACGATACTCAGCGCACCATGCAGGTTGAGGCGTCCATGCTGGCTCCAGGCAAGGAAGTTCTGCCCCAGGGCCCCTGCCTTATCCGCACCGGATTCCAGATGACTCCTGACTACAACATTGCAGGGTATGCCATCCGCGGTGACACAGGATTGTGGTGACTGTCCGGGAAACAGTCTTGCCCAGACCAGTGCCGCGGCTCCAGCCACATGCGGGCTGGCCAGGGATGTGCCGCGATTCCATTTAAGGCATGGGTTTAGTTACTGGAGCATTAAAACGGCTAAAACGTCAATTATTTGACTTTGGCTCGCGTCACACTCCATCAAACCCCTGCCGGATACTGCACGTGACAGTTATCACCGGCCGGGCATTTCCAGGAAATCAGGCGCGAAACAGCTGCTCCCGGTAGTACTGCAACTCGCGAATGGAATCCCGCGTATCGTCCAGCGCCAGGTGACTGCCCCCCTTGGTGAAGCCGGAGAGGATATTCGGCGACCAGCGCTTCGCCAGTTCCTTGAGCGTACTGACATCAAGATTGCGGTAGTGAAAATAGCGCTCCAGTTCCGGCATACAGCGCGCCAGGAAACGCCGGTCCTGGCAGATGCTGTTGCCGCACATGGGTGACGTATTGGGTGGCACGTATTGCGCCAGGAACTCGATGGTCTGGCGCTCCGCGGCCTGCTCGTCGAGGGTGCTGTTGCGGACTCGCTCGGTGAGCCCGGAACCGGCATGCTGGCGGGTATTCCAGTCATCCATGGCATTCAGCACGGCATCCGGCTGGTGAATTGCCAGTACCGGACCTTCCGCGATGATATTGAGCTGGCCATCGGTTACGATGGTTGCGATCTCGATGATATAGTCTGCATTCGTATCCAACCCGGTCATTTCCAGGTCGATCCATATCAGGTTGCTGGCATCTTGCGTCATATGCTGGTTCTTCCTTCCTAAAACTGTGGTTGAGTCGCATTGTAGCAGAGGCTAATCTGCTAGCTGGTTAGAAACGGACATGATTACTGCATGAATAACTTCAGTTTTATTTTCCTCGCGGCGCTTGCCGGTTCGCTGTTGCTGCGTTACTGGCTTGCCGCCAGGCATCTGTCCCATGTGCGCGCCCACCGTGCAACGGTGCCTGGCGCCTTTGCTGAACGTATTTCGCTCGCGGAACACCAGAAGGCCGCGGATTACACCATCACCAACACCCGCTTCGGGATGCTGGCACTGGCATGGGAAAGCCTGCTGCTGCTGGGCTGGACCCTGGGTGGTGGACTCGAACTGCTGGACACTGCCTGGCGAGACTCCGGATTCGGCCCCATACTGACAGGTACCGGCCTGCTGCTCAGCGCAATGCTCATCATGACCCTGCTGGACATGCCGTTCACGCTGTATCACACCTTCGTGATCGAACAGCGCTTCGGCTTCAACCGTACCTCTGCTGGCGTGTTCATCGCCGATCTGCTGAAGCAGGCCGGGCTGCTGTTCATAATCGGCGGCCCGCTGCTGGCACTGGCATTGTGGATCATGGAGTCTTCGGGCGGACTCTGGTGGCTGTATGTCTGGCTGGTCTGGATGGCCTTCACCCTGATCATGTTCTGGGCCTATCCCGCCGTCATTGCACCCCTGTTCAACAAGTTCACACCGCTGGAAAACGAGACCCTGAAACAGCGCATCCAGGCGCTGATGGAAAAGTGCGGCTTCCACAGCAAGGGAATATTCGTCATGGACGGCTCCAGGCGCTCGGGACACGGTAATGCCTACTTCACGGGCTTCGGCAGCAACAAGCGCATTGTTTTCTTCGATACCCTGCTGGAATCGCTGGAGCCACAGGAAGTCGAGGCGGTGCTTGCGCACGAGCTCGGGCACTTCCGTCTCAAACACATCCAGAAGCGGCTGTTCTCGACCATGTTCCTCAGTTTCGCGGCAATGGCCCTGCTTGGCTGGCTCGCGGGTGAGCCATGGTTCTACAACGGCCTCGGCGTCAGCCGTCCCTCCTCCGGCATGGCGCTGCTGCTGTTCATGCTGGTGCTGCCGGTATTCGCCGTATTCCTGCAACCCCTGCTGTCGCGCCTGTCACGCAAGCACGAGTTCGAGGCCGACGCCTACGCCGTGCAGCAGTCCAGCGGCGCCGACCTGATCCATGCCCTGGTCAAGATGTATCGCGAGAATGCCAGCACCCTGACTCCCGATCCGCTCTACTCGTCCTTTCACGATTCACACCCGCCGGCCCCGGTGCGCATTTCGCACATATCCGGTAACATGAATCTCTCGTCACCCGGAGGTTGAACATGCACAAGCGACTCCTGATTCTCACCACTACCTGCCTGCTTGCAACGGGCGTGCTGCCGGTACCCGCCACGGCGGACAATGGCGCTACACTGCACAAGGAGAACTGCACCAGTTGCCATGATGACAGCGTCTACACCCGCAAGGACCGTCGTGTGACGAGCCTGGCCGGCCTCAAGAAGCAGGTGCAGCGCTGTGAACTGTCGCAGGGACTGAAATGGTTCGACGAGGATGTCGATGACGTTGTGAATTACCTGAACACGACCTACTACAAGTTCAAGTAATGCCATGACGGCCGGCGACCTGTCTTGCAGACACTGCCAGCCTGTCGCCGATGGCACTCTTCCCCTCGGCGCAGCCCGGGTGCAGGCACTGCTGGAAGCACTGCATGCAGACTGGGCCAGTGACGCTAGCGGTGGAATGATCAGCCGTACCTTCAGGTTCGGAAACTATTACCAGACCATGGCCTTCGTCAATGCGCTGGCCTGGATCGCCCACGCGGAAGACCATCACCCGGACATCGAGGTCGGTTACAACCGCTGTGTTGTCCACTACAGCACCCACAGCGTCGGCGGCCTGTCTGACAACGATTTTATCTGCGCGGCGAAAATCGACGCGCTGCTGCCCGCCCCATAATAAGCCCGCACCGGCATGCCAGCGCAGCCAGACCCGTCACGACAAACAGACACATCAACAGGACCCGGGGCCGGGACAGGTAGCCGGCGCCATGGTGTGGTCATCGTCAACTACGGCAGGCAAACACTGGTCGAGGACAGTGCGGGAAACCTGGTGCGCTGTGTTGCACGCCGCGGGCTGGAACAGATAGTTTGCGGTGACGAGGTTGAATGGCTGCCGACCGGCAGCCAGGAAGGTGTCGTGGAGAGCATTGCGCCAAGACGCAGCGTGCTGAATCGCGCCGACAGCGGCAATAACATGCGCCCGCTGGTTGCGAATATCGACCAGGTCATCATCGAGGCGGCACAGGAACCGTCACTGGACTGCTTCCTGCTGGACAAATACATCGTGGCAGCGGAACTGGCACATACCGCGGCGCTGATCGTGATCAACAAGTCCGATCTGCTCACCCCGGATGCACGCCGCGACATCGAGGTACAACTTGCCGATTTCACCGCGCTGGGCTACCCGGCGCTGTTTACCAGTGCGCTGCAGAATACCGGCATCGAAGCATTCGCGGATTGCCTGGCCGGCAAGACCAGCATCCTCGTTGGTCAATCGGGCGTCGGCAAGTCATCGCTCATCAAGCGGTTGCTGCCGGACCGCGACATTACCATCGGCAGGCTGTCCACGGCGTCGGGACTGGGACGACACACCACCACCGCGACCACGCTCTACCACCTGCCTTGCGGTGGCCGCCTGATCGATTCTCCCGGGGTGCGGGATTTCCGCCTCGGGGAAGTCAGCGCAGCAGAACTCGGCAGTGGTTTTCGGGAATTCGGCCCGTACCTGGGACAATGCCGCTTCAACGACTGCCGGCATGTCTCGGAACCCGGCTGTGCCGTACTCGAGGCGCTTGCCGCAGGCAAAATCAGCGCGCGCAGGATGGAAAGCTACCGGCGCCTGCTGCCTGCCTAGCCCGGAGGCCAGCCCATGGAGCGGCCACCGAGCAGGTGCAGGTGAATGTGGTACACCGACTGTCCGGCCGCGGGGTTGCAGTTCATTACCATGCGGTAGCCCGGCCCGGCGACATCCGCGTCCACCGCGATCTGCTGCGCAGCGAGGTAGAGCCTGCCGATCACCGCGGCATTCTCGTCATCCAGGTCGTTGGTGGTGGCAATGTGCGCCTTGGGTATCACCAGCACATGCAGCGGGGCTTGCGGATTCAGATCCCGAAACGCCAGCACCTCGTCATCTTCATACACCACGTCCGGTTTTATCTCGCCGGCCACCATCTTGCAAAACAGACAGTCAGGCATTTGCTATCCCCCATTCCCGAAATCAACACGCCGTGTCGGATGACACAACTTGGAAACCGGCTCTCACGCACTCCTTTTCAGACCTCCAGTCGACCCGCGAAGGCATGCTGCAAGGTACCGCCATCGATATATTCAAGTTCTCCGCCCATCGGCACACCATGCGCAATCCGGGTGGCACGAATGCCATGGGCACG
>Ga0210079_1000137_pt1 | contig 10263 bp, 9 predicted proteins | sample White_CordA_D2_FD_185587 | JGI IMG/M metagenome (GOLD analysis project Ga0210079, IMG submission 185587) | Wetland microbial communities from the San Francisco Bay, California, USA, that impact long-term carbon sequestration - White_CordA_D2... | ecosystem: Environmental > Aquatic > Marine >...
GATAAACATGCGATATCAGCCTGTCGACGATAGGGCGTCACATGATATGCTTGAAGAAATCGTTCTGCGGGGCAGCAGATTTTTTCTCACAAGCGACAGCACGGTGAAGCCTTGGTTCTGATTAAAAGATACTTGGCATCACTCAGCCAAGTCAACCCAGGGAAAAGAGATCCGTGGGCTGTTCCTGGAATCTCGCGATCCGGATTCTCATCGGTCCAGCCTCGGAGACTCTCCAGCGTGTTGGGGCCTAACGTCGACGTGACTTATGGTCATTAGGTCGATGCCCCCGGTCCAACATCTGATATGCAAATACAAACAAAAATATTTTCATGTCTCCTCGTCCATAACCTTGAGCGATTCATGACCATCTGCAATCCTGGTCAGGAAATGGCCCCTCGGAATTGGCCCAAGTGGCCATTATTCTGTTAAGTCAGGAGTGTTAAATGTCTATGTTAATAGCACGCCATAAAGCACTTTTCAAATTAGAAGCCTTGTCGATTTGACCCCTGTCTCATTAACGTGTAAGCTTAGGAGTCTGCAAATTAAGGCGGCACCCTGCCAGGGTGTTCCGACCTTATCCCGTAAGGAGATCGTATAGAAATTCACCCCGTGTGAAGTTTCGATGATTTCCTAACTCTATCAGAACAGCGCTGGTTGTCGCTGGCCCAGCACAACACAGTCGCGGGTTGTTCTGTCCCGTAAAAAAAATATATACATCAGGGATGCGCCGCAACCGGTTCCGCAACGCGTTGCTCACAAAGCACTGCTGTCGGCTGTGTCCCTTTGGCTATTTTTTGCCGCAGTCTGTCCAAACTTCGGCAGACCGGCATATCTGTTACAGGCATCTTTGCCGCAAGGAGTTGTGATGCAAAAAGAAGTAAAGCTGGAAGTCAAAAATCTCTACAAGATTTTTGGCCCTCATCCGAAAAAGGCCATGAAACTGCTGGATGAAGGTCACGACAAAGACGCGATATTTGAAAAGACCGAAACCACGGTAGGTGTCCAGGAAGCCAGCTTTGAAATCTACAAGGGCGAGATCTTTGTCATCATGGGCTTGTCCGGTTCAGGTAAATCAACCATGGTCCGGATGCTCAACCGCCTCATAGAGCCTACTGCAGGTGAAGTCCTGATCGATGGCGAAGACATCGTCTCGATGAACGATGATGAACTGGTCAAGCTGCGTCGTGCCAAGCTGAGCATGGTCTTCCAGTCATTTGCCCTGATGCCGCACCTGACCGTTCTGCAGAACGCTGCCTTCGGCTTGGAAATGGACGGCGTCGACAAGGCCGCCCGTGAGAAGAGAGCCTTGGAAGCCCTCGCCCAGGTCGGCCTTGATGCCTGGGCCAACAGTTCCCCGAGCGAACTGTCCGGCGGCATGCAGCAGCGTGTTGGCCTGGCACGTGGGTTGGCGGTCGATCCGGATATCCTGCTGATGGACGAGGCGTTTTCGGCGCTCGACCCGTTGATCCGGACCGAAATGCAGGATGAGCTGTTGAAGCTGCAGGCCAAGGCAAAGCGCACCATCGTTTTCATCTCGCATGACCTCGATGAAGCGATGCGCATCGGCGACCGGATTGCCATCATGGAGGGCGGCCGCGTGGTCCAGGTCGGCACCCCCGAGGAGATTCTGCAGAATCCTGCCGACGAATACGTCCGGGCCTTCTTCCGTGGTGTGGACCCCACCAATATCCTGACGGCCGGTGACATCGCCAGTGATGCCCAGGTCACGATTCGGATCACCGATGGCAAGAATCCCCGGGCCGCTCTGCAGCGTCTGATCAAGTATGACCGTGAATACGGCTATGTGCTCGACAGTGACGACAAGTTCCAGGGGATTGTCTCGACCGAATCCCTGCGTGAGCTGATCGACAGTTCTCCTGGCGAACACCTGATCAAGGATGCATTCATCAAGGATGCCGAGACGTGCCAGGCTTCTGATTCGATGCAGGAGATACTGCCCAATGTCGCCGGGCACCCATGGGCATTGCCGATTCTCGATGATCAGGGCAATTATGCCGGCGCCATTTCCAAGAACCTGTTCCTGCGCACCCTGCATCGCAGTCAGGCAGATGCAGAGCAGGACCAGGAGCCAGAAACGGCACCGCAGGAAACCGTTGAACCGACAACCGATGGAGTGCAATCATCATGAATTTTTTGAGTTTTGAAAAAAAACTGATCCCGCTCGATGAATGGGTCCAGGAGTTCGTCAACTGGCTGGTCCTAAATCATCGTGATATCTTCCAGGCAATCAAAGCACCGATCGAGCTCTGTCTGGAAGGGTTCGAATGGCTCTTTACCTCTTTGCACCCGGTCGTGATCATTGTGCTGTTTGCTTACGCCGCGTGGCGTTTTGTCGGCAAGAAGACCACCGTCTTCACCATCGTGACACTCCTGCTGATCGGCTACCTCGGCCTTTGGGAAGAGACCATGATCACCTTGGCGATGGTGATCAGCTCGGTCTTTTTCTGTGCCATTGCCGGCATTCCGCTGGGGATCATGTCAGGCCGCAGCGACCGTTTCGAGCTTTTTCTGCGCCCTGCCCTCGATGCCATGCAGACTATTCCGCCTTTCGTCTATCTGGTACCAGTGGTTATGCTGTTCAGTATCGGTACGGTATCGGGGATTCTGGCAACGATTGTTTTTGCCCTGCCGCCGATCGTGCGGCTGACCAGCCTCGGAATCCGCCAGGTTCATCCGGAACTCATCGAGGCGGCTCTGGCCTTCGGCGCGACACCGTGGCAGGTTTTACGTAAAGTCCAGTTTCCGCTGGCTCTGCCCTCGATCATGGCCGGGCTGAATCAGACCTTGATGATGGCCCTGTCGATGGTTGTCATTGCCGCCCTGATCGGCGCCGGTGGACTCGGCAACCCGGTTGTTCAGGGCTTGAATACCCTGGAAATCGGCCTGGCAACCATCGGCGGACTGGCGATCGTCCTGCTGGCGATGGTGCTTGACCGCATTACCCAGGGCTTTGCAAAGAGATAAAAGAGTATGTTCACCCAACATCCATAGCAATGTTCACCCAACATCTTTAGAAAGAGGAGGAAAGAATGAACCGTATTTTACTGATTCTCGCAATCTTGTCTCTCACAGTACCGGCATTTGCCGCCCATCACATGCCCGGTAAAGGGGTCGAAGTTCAGCCTGCCCGGGCTACCTGGAATACCGGCTATTTCCAGGAAGCCCTGGTGCGTGCCGGTCTCAAGGAACTGGGCTATGATGTCGAAAAGCCCAAGGAGCTTCAGAACCCGCTCTTTTACCAGTCAGTCTTTCTTGGCGACGTGGATTACTGGACCAACGGCTGGTTCCCCAACCACGTCAGCCAGATGCCCAAGGGTTGGGAGGAACGCGTCGAGGTCGTTGGCTACGTTGCCAAGGCCGGTGGACTGCAGGGCTACCTGGTGTCCAAGAAGGACGTCGAGAAGTACGACATCAAGTCCCTTGACGATTTCAAGCGCCCCGAGGTCATGAAGGCTTTTGACTCCAACAACGACGGCAAGGCCGATTTGACCGCCTGTCCCCCCGGCTGGGGTTGCGAGAAGGTCATCACCCACCACTTCAAGGTTTATGACCTTGACGATTACATCAACCCGATCAAAGCCGGCTACTCTGCGAGCATGGCTGACACCATGGCACGCTACAAGGCCGGCGAGCCGATTTTCTTTTATACCTGGGCGCCCAACTGGACGATTGGTATGCTCAAGCCAGGTGAGGATGTCATGTGGATCAACGTGCCGGAAATCAATCCTCTGGAATCCCAGATGGCGGGTAAGGACCGCATGACGGTCAGCGGGATTGCAGGAGCCGTGACAGACCCTCTCAAGACCGGTTTTGTCGTCAGTGATATTCAGGTTGTTGCCAACAAGGAATTTCTCAAGGCGAACCCTGCCGCCAAAAAATTCTTTGAGGTCTTCACACTGCCGCTGTCTGACATCAACACGCAAAACACCAAGATGGAGAATGGTGAAAAATCCCAAGAGGATATTGAGCGTCACGCTCAGGAATGGATTGCAGCAAATAAAGAAAAATGGAATGGTTGGCTAGAAGAAGCGAGAATGGCTGCTAAATAAATACGCTTGATAATTTAGGCCGGAGGTCATATCTCCGGCCTAAATATTTATCCACAGAGTGTCTCATACAACAAGGTAAACCTCATCACAGTCGGCAATCTACGCTGATCAGGGTAAAACGTCAAAAGCCGAGCTATCCTAAGAGTTATGTCAGCAACTTTTGAGGGGCCGGAATCGCAGGATGTTGGCAATTCTCAGGACCCCTGAACTCCATGAACCTGCCAAGCTTTGTCATCAATCTTTGCGTGGCCCATTGCTAACTTCCTGTTAAAAGTTGACCTGTTCTGACGAACTGTTTTTTAGACCACCAGTTTCTCAGCCAGCAAAGCGATATGATCAGGCCCAATACCACAGCAACCGCCAATCAAGGTAGCGCCTTTGCGTCGCCACTGCTGTGCCCAGCTTAAGTAAGCAGAAGGCGTCAGATCGGCACGCATGTCATCAAGTCCCTCGTTTGCCGTTGCGTTTTTGGGCTGTGGTGCAAATGCGTTGGCATAGGCGCCGATTTCAATCTCCAGGCAGCTCAAAGATGCCAGTTTGTCTCGCGTTACCTGAATGGCGTCACCGATGACCTCTGGTTGACAACAGTTAAACAGTATTGCCTCAACATTCAGATCGGACATAGCTTCGACTGCATCAGCCACAGGTTCTCCAGAGCGCAGTAATGGTTCCTTGGTGACCTCTGCATCCTCCAAGCTGAATGAGATCCAGACTGGTTTTTTCTCATCATCCAGGTTGTCGATGAGTAATCTTACGCTGATAGCCTCAGCCAGCAAACTTTGCGTTTCGCAGAGCCACAAATCGACGTATGGACTAAGCCCCTCAATCAAGGGTGTTGCGATTTCAGAAACTCTTTCAGGCTGATACAGGTCGGCACGGTAAGAACCGAACAGGGGAGGGATAGAACCGGCGATACGCGTGCTTGATTGTATTTCCGCTACCGCGTCACAAGCTATCTGGCCAGCAGAAGCCGCCAGTGCCCGGCCTTGATTTTGGAAGAGTTCTTCCCCGATATGAAAGGGCACCAAGGCATAACTATTTGTTGAAATAACCCCTGCGCCATTTCTGATGAAGTCCTTATGCACCTGTTTAACAATCCCAGGCGCTTTCATCAGGGCCAAGGCCGACCACTCCGGTTGTTTGAAAGGCGCTCCCCGACGCTCAAGTTCCCGCCCCATCCCGCCATCCAGGATGGTCACCCTGCCGTTCGACATAATGCCTCCCAGTCACACACAACTATGACGGCGACTCTCTCTCTAGTTGCGAAATCAGGGCTCGACCTTCGTACCGAGAACCTTTAGGAACTTGGAGAGCCAGTCCGGATGGGCAGGCCAAGCTGGTGCAGTGACCAGGTTCCCATCAACGTGAGCTTGGTCAACGGGAATATCCATGAATTTCCCCCCGGCGATCGTGACGTCCGGCCCGATCGCAGGATAACAGGAGCAGGACCGGCCTTTAAGAGCTCCGGCCGCTGCTAAGAGCTGAGCACCATGACAAACAGCCGCGATCGGTTTGTTGCTCGATGCAAAATGCTGCACGATCTTCAATACGGTTTCGTTGAGGCGAATGTACTCTGGCGCACGTCCACCAGGGATCACCAGAGCGTCATAATCTTCGGCTTTAGTCTCGTCAAATGTGGCATTTAAGGCAAAGTTATGGCCAGGTTTTTCACTGTAAGTCTGGTCACCCTCAAAATCGTGGATTGCTGTACGTACCGAATCTCCTGATTTCTTGCCAGGACAGACGGCGTGAACCGTATGGCCAACCATTTGAAGTGCTTGGAAGGGCACCATTACTTCATAGTCTTCGACGAAATCGCCTACCAGCATGAGAATCTTTTTGGCTGCCATCACGGACTCCTTTGCGTTGGGTTTTTGTGAAAATTTAAGTTCTGCACCAGAGGTGTTTCAAAAACTCTTTCATATTATCAGAGTTTTTTGGTACGGCAATTTTGGCGGCCCTGAGCAAAAAGAATGGCCGCACAACTTGATCCAGTTGACCATTATTTTATGATCCTGAATGTTTCTATCAACTAGGAGCCAACTTCAGTCTCATCAGTCGTGAGTTTTAACAAAGTCTGGAACGTTCAGGAAACTGTGTTAAATTAATACATCAGAATCCAGAGGTGACATGGCATGAAAGAGTTTGATCCGGTTGCATACAAAAAAAAGGTCAAATCTTACCAGGACAGAGACGACCCTACTGGCTGGTTTGATAGTATCTACACGGATGCTGAAGGCGATCATAGCGCTGTTTTCTGGGCAGACCTTGAACCGAATCCTTACCTTTTAAAATGGTTGAAAAACTGTTCTTTTAAGCATGCAGGACGCAAAGCTATCGTGATTGGATGTGGGGTTGGTGATGATGCTGAGGCCTTGAGTGACGCAGGCTATGAGGTCACTGCTTTTGATATTTCTCCTGAAGCGATACGACTTTGTAAAAAACGTTACCCAGACACCAGGGTCAACTACCTTGTCGCAGACCTGTTTGATTACCCAACAGAATGGGCGGAACTTTTTGCCCTGGTTTATGAGTGCAACACCATCCAGGTGTTACCCGGCAAGTACAGGTTAAAGGCACGCGATGCCATGATCTCACTTCTGGCACCGCATGGATATCTTCTTGTCTCATGCAGAAGTCGTCTAAAAGGAGAGCAAGAAGATGATATCCCTCTCCCTCTTGACAGGGAGGAGATAGATGGCTTTGTGCGATGCGGTCTAAGTCAAGAGAGCTTTGAAGCTTATGATGATACTCAAGATCCCCCTGTCCCCCATTTTTTCGCCTCATACAAGAAGTGACGAAAAAATGGCTTCCCAGAGTCAATCGAGGTGACCATCATTTTGAGTATGAGAGGCATGCCTGGATAGCTCTATCAACAAGAATCCGGTTTTGCTTCATTCTCTATTTTTCAGCACCAGAGTCGAAAGACCCTTTTGAATTAGCGCAGCGGGTCAAAAAGGGACTCGAGGCCGTTCAGCTTTATTTCGTAGACCGCCTGCAGTCTTCTCCCCAGTTGTCCTTCCGGAAACCCCTGATTGGCGAACCAGACCAGGTAATTTTCCGGCAGGTCAATGAGCCGCCTGCCCTGGTATTTGCCGAACGGCATGCGGGCCTGTGCCAGGTCAACAAGTTCCTTGTGACCGGAATCGAAATCCCCGCTCATGACGGCTCGATCCTTGCGAGCAGTTCGGTAAAGGCTGTAAAAGTCCTTGCCCTTTTCAGCTTACCGATTGGCCTGGAAAATTCCGGCTGATCGAGAAAGGCCAGGACGTTCTTGGCCTTGTCGAGGACCTGCTTCTCGCCGCAGAAAAGCTCCTGGTAGCGTTCCAGGATTTCTCCCATGTATTGGCGAATCATGATTGCCGTTTCGGACGGCGTCGGTTCTGAGAGCTGGCGGTTTCTGATGCGTTCGAAGAGCAGCGGGTCGGCGATTGCACCGCGACCGAACATCAGTCCGGCGGCCCCGGTTGTCTCGATCACCTGAAGCCCCTGCTGCGGGCTGCGAATGTCGCCATTGGCTATCACAGGGATGGATGTCTGTTTGACCAGGCGTGCCGTGATGGAGTGGTCGGCTGAGCCGGCATATTTTTGCAGGACTGTTCGCGGGTGCAGGACCAGGAAATCGACGCAGCTGTCCTCAAACAGCGATATCAGGGTGAAAACCTGCTCGGGATCAGTGTAGCCAGCCCGCATCTTGATGGAGAAGCTGCCCGAGATTGCCTGGCGCAGGGCAGGGATAACTGATGAGAGTTGTGTCGGATGCTGCAGCATGGCCCCGCCGGCTGCACTGGTGGTCATGCGTCCGTAGGGACAGCCCATGTTGAGGTTGATATGTTGCGCTCCTGCAGCTTCCGCGTTGCGGGCCGCAGCAACCAGCGCCCGCGCGTCATTGCCGACCAGTTGCGCTACAAGCGGGACGCCTCCGGTTGCACTCCCGGCTTCGGTCAGGTCGTTGCGGACCAGGCGTTTGCGGCTGACGTTGCTGACCCGCATGAACTCGGTAAAGACCACGTCCGGGCGGACCCAATCGATAAACAGGGCTCGCAGCGCACGGTTGGTCAGCCCCTGCATCGGTGCCAGCATCAGCGGGGTCTCGCCGTCCCGCCATGGCAGGTTGCCCTGGCTGATGTCTTTCCGGTCGGTCACTGATCTGTTCCCGTTCATGGTTAGCGCCACTGATGCATTAACTTTCCAAGGCATCCAGCTCTTCCCAACGGCGATAGGTCGTGGCGAGTAGCCGTTCGATTTCCTCGAGTCTTGCGTTGACGTCTGCAACTGCTGGCCCTGCTGTCCGGTAGAATTCAGGATCGGCAATTTTTTCGTGCAGCTCGGCAACTTCGGTTTCGAGGGCTTCGATCCGCAGAGGCAGGCCGTTGAGTTCGCTTTTTTCCTTAAAGGTCAATTTGCGTGGCCGATCTTTTTTCGGCTTTCCACGGCTAACGAGCTTTTCCTTGACAGGTTCGAGCACGGTCGCTTGCCGTTGCTGCAGCCAGTCATCATAACCACCGACATATTCCCGAACCTGACCGTCCCCTTCAAAAGCGATGGTGCTGGTGACGACCCGGTTGAGAAACGCCCGGTCGTGACTGACCAGAAACAGCGTGCCTTTGAAATCGGCCAGCAACTCCTCGAGCAGGTCCAGCGTCTCCAGGTCGAGATCATTGGTCGGCTCGTCAAGGACCAGGACGTTGGCTTCGCGGGTAAAGAGGCGGGCCAACAAAAGCCGGTTCCGTTCCCCGCCGGAAAGGATGCGGACCGGACTGCGGGCCCGGTCAGGGGTAAAGAGGAAGTCCTGGAGATAGCCGATTACATGGCGAGCCTTGCCATTAATGACCACCGAATCCTGATCTCCCGCGAGGTTCTGCTGAACGGTCAGGTCGGGGTCGAGCTGCTCGCGCATCTGGTCAAAATACAGGACGTGCAGGTTGGTGCCGAGCCGAACTTCACCCTGCTGTGGTTTGAGCTCACCCAATATCAGTTTCAGCAGGGTCGTTTTGCCGATCCCGTTTGGCCCGATAATGCCGATCCGGTCGCCGCGCAGGACCGTGGTCGAGAAATCCCTGACCAGCGGCATCTTCCCAAATGCAAACGACAACCCCTTTACCTCGGCGACCAGCTTGCCGCTGCGTTCTGCCTCGTGCAGGTTGAGCCGGGCCGTACCGGTGCGTTCGCGGCGCTGGCGGAACTCTTCGCGCATTTTTTTCAAGGCGCGTACCCGGCCTTCGTTTCGCGTCCGTCGGGCCTTGATCCCCTTGCGGATCCAGACCTCCTCCACGGCCAGTTTCTTGTCGAACCGAGCGTGTTCCTGGGCTTCGGCATTCAGCAGCTCATCCTTGCGTTGCAGAAAGGTGTCATAGTCGCAGGCAAAATCAAACAGGCGGCCACGATCTATTTCGATGATGCGGGTCGCGAGGCTGCGCAGGAAGGCACGGTCGTGGGTGACGAAAACCAGGGTCAGGTGATGACGCTGTAGAAAGTCTTCAAGCCAGGTGATCGATTCGATGTCGAGATGATTGGTCGGCTCATCAAGCAACAGGATGTCAGGATCAACTGCCAGGGCGCGGGCCAGAAGCACCCGCCGCAGGATCCCCCCGGAAAGGCTTGAAACCGGCAGGTCGGCAGGGAGTTTCAGCCGGGAGAGGACCTGTTCGATTCGCTGCTGATGTGACCAGCCGTCGCAGCTCTCCAGTTTTTGATGAATCTCGGCAAGCAGGCTGTCCAGCCCCGCTTCACCATTGTCTGCGCGCCGGCTGAGGTCGTGGTAACGAACCAGCAGAGCACCTGTTTCAGCCAGACCTTGTGCCGTCACCTCGTAGATGGTGCCCTGCAGGTTGCGGGGGACGTCCTGCTCGAGGCGGGCGACCCGCAAGCCCTGCTGGCGGTCAATGATGCCAGCATCCTCCTGTATCTCGCCGGCAATAACCTTGAGGAGAGTGGATTTCCCTGATCCGTTGCGACCCAGAAGACAGATTCGCTCACCTTTATCTATGCGTAGTGAGATATCCTCGAGCAGAGGGGGGCCGCCGAAGGCCAGGCTTATATTGCGCAGGTTGATCAGTGCCATGTGATTGCTTTCGGGAATTCAGGGGAGGATTATGGCAGAGCATTCCGGTGATGAAAAGCAAAATGAAATTTTTATGGGAAACCCTGATTATAAATGTTTTACTGATCGCCTAAGTGCTAAACTGGCCAC
>Ga0210079_1000139_pt1 | contig 10163 bp, 9 predicted proteins | sample White_CordA_D2_FD_185587 | JGI IMG/M metagenome (GOLD analysis project Ga0210079, IMG submission 185587) | Wetland microbial communities from the San Francisco Bay, California, USA, that impact long-term carbon sequestration - White_CordA_D2... | ecosystem: Environmental > Aquatic > Marine >...
GCTCTCCTGTCTCCGGACGGATGACCATCATGTCCCGATCACCGCTCACCGGCACTGTGGGGGATTCTTCCGTGGGCGGGTCCTTTGCCCATCAATTGAAAAAAGCCGGCTTTGACGGGATTGTTATCACCGGAAAATCCGAGACGCTCTGCGGCATAGAGATCCACGATCAAACGATCCGTATCGTCGATGCCGCTTCCTTTGCCGGCCGCAAAACCGGTGAGGTCCATTCGCGGATCAAAGATAAAGGATCGACAGCGATTATCGGGCCGGCAGGGGAAAATGGCGTTCTTTTTTCCAGCATCATCGTGGATCGGCATTTTGCAGCCGGCAGAACCGGCATCGGACGGGTCGCCGGTTTCAAAAACTTAAAATATCTTACCGTAAAGGGAACCGGGAGAACGAAAGTCTTTGATCCGGAAGGGTTAAGATCCGCAAGGGAAGATGTGTTCCGGCTTGCATCCGCTTCGCCGGTTCTGTTGGGAGAATACGGAATTTCACGTTTCGGTACCGGCGCTCTGTATGACCTGATGGATGCACGGCGTATGATGCCCACCGACAATTTCCGCAAGACTCGGTTTGGCAATGCTTCCCGAATGAATGCATATGCTTTCAAAAAGAAATACAGCCCCAAAAAAGCCGGATGCCGGGGATGCCACATTCTGTGCAAAAAAATAACGGAAGGTCGAACCAGTATGCCCGAATTTGAGACCATGTCTCATTTCAGTGCACTGTTAGACAACAGAGATATTGACGCTGTCGTTGAAGCCAACAGAATATGTAATGAAATGGGGATGGATACCATTTCAGCGGCAGCGACCCTGGCCTGTTTTTCAGAAATTTCAAAAAAGAAATTATCGCCTCAAAAAATTGTGTCTCTCCTCCGGGATATTGGAAGAAACAAGGGAATCGGTGCAGAACTTGGCAAAGGCGCGATGATGTATGCACAGGGCTGTGGTCGGTCCGATCTCGCCATGGCGGTCAAAGGCCAGGAATTGCCGGCCTACGATCCAAGAGGTGCCTACGGGATGGCCCTGGCATATGCCACATCTTCACGGGGCGGGTGTCATTTGAGAGCATATCCCATCAGTCACGAAATTTTAAGAAAACCGGTTGCCACCGATCGCTTTTCTTTCAAAGGCAAGGGGAGAATGATAAAAATCGGTGAAGATTTGAATGCAGCCGCCGATTCTCTTACAGCATGCAAATTCATATTTTTTGCGGCATCCCTCGAAGAGTATGCTATGATTTATACCGCTGTGACCGGGGTAAAAACATCCGGTCAGGATCTTTTTGAAACCGGCGAACGGATCAATTATAACGAACGGATGATGAATGCCGCCAACGGCTTCAGCCAAAAAAACGATGATCTCCCGGACCGTTTTTTTAAATCGCCGGGGGACAGCGACAGCCGTATCCAGATTAAATCCATAGACAGGGCAGCGTTTTTATTCGCACGTTCCAATTATTATCGAGCTAGAAAGCTGGACAAAAACGGCATGCCGATTTCAGAAGTTGCACGGCAGCTGGGTCTGGCGCCTTTAAAAATTCCCGAAGGTGACCGATAAATCCATGAATCAAATTTTTATCACCTACGAAGACAAGCTCATAAAGAGCGGCCTGGCCGAAGCAGGCGCACCGTTACTGGGGTATTTGGATGCCGACCTTGAGTGGAATCGAACGGATCCGGAGTCTCCCCTGTTTGAAGCCATATTTGAATGCCTGAACATCAATTCTCTTATTTTTTCTCGGCCTGCCGAGCCCTACCGCAGCATCATCGATTATTTGGCGGAGACATCCAATGGGATCATCCAACCCCAGGATTTTGAAACCAGAACGTTTCTCCACGATCTTCCGGTTTCATTCCAGTGTTTGCCTGATGAAATTACCTCGATCTTGAAAAAGCGTAAAAGCATCATCATTCCGGGCATGGGTATTATAACGTATGGCATGGTGGGCATGGAGCAAGCATATGTCACATACGCCTCGGTATGTTTTGCATGTTTTATCAAATTCTTTTCCGATTTCCTCCGGGATGCAAAAAGGGGAAATTTTGATGAACGGAAACGGAACCTGTTTGACGGCATCGTAAAGCAGCTCGATTCGCCGGCCGCGTTTCACGGCGCTTTGATGGAGGGGCCGTTTAATTCGGCAGACAGGGTTTGCGAAGGGATCCAGGAAGCGGGGCGGCTGATCGTCGAACACAGGTTGGTCGATTCACATTTCGGTAACATCTCGTTTTGTTACGGCAAGACACTTTATATCAGCCAAACCGGAAGCAGTCTGGACGATTTGAAAGGATGTATCGATCCGTGCCCCCTGGACGGCTCGTCTTGCGTCCCCATTACCGCTTCCAGCGAACTTCCGGCCCACCTGAAAATTGTGGAAACAACCGGACATCGCACCATCCTCCACGGGCATCCCAAATTTTCAGTCATACTTTCCATGGACTGTGACATTGAACACTGCAAATGCCGGGGGGCGTGCCATCTAAAATGCCCCCATGACCGGTCTGTCCGCGGTATTCCCATTGTTTCCGGAGAAGTGGGTTCAGGTCCCCACAGCCTGTGCAACACCGTTCCCGAAGCCATCAGGCGTGAACCCGGCGTCATCGTCTATGGCCACGGAGTTTTTACAGTGGGGAGAATGGATTTTAACCAGCCGTTTAAAAACCTCATTAAAATCGAAAACAATTGCCGGGAGGAATATTTTGATAGAATCAGGCGAGCTTTTATAACAGATTCAAAACTTCCGTAATATTGTCCCAAAGATCGACGATCAGAAGCTTGTTTCTTAATAGAGGGCCTCTGCCCAAAATTATTTTGACAACTTCAGTGGTTTCAAGGGCGGCAAGAACCGAAACCGCCGACGGAAGGCAGCCCAGGGAGGCTTCGGCGCCCCTTGATTTGAGATGGTCCGGTTGACCATATATCAACTCCAACCCTCGGTCCTCGGGGAAAATCGTGGTGATGTGTCCGGACAGACCGGCGACAGCGGCGGATACCAGGGGCGATCCGGTTTTTTTTGACGCGTTTTCCAGAATAAACCGGGTTTTTATATTATCGAGACAGTCAACGATGACATCTGATGGCGGGATAAGGGCGTCGGAATTCTTATCATCCAGATATTCATCGTGTCTGTGAACGGTAATCGACGGGTTTATTGCTTTGATCCGCTCGACGGCGGCTTCTGTTTTGTATCTTCCCATGGTTTCACGGGTACATAAAAATTGCCGATTCAGATTGCTGGCTTCAAAACGGTCACCGTCGATCAGGTTAAGGGTGCCGATACCGCTACGGGCCAGAATTTCAGAAACCGTCCCGCCCAGCCCCCCCAAACCCACGATGCTGACCTGTGATTTCAAGAGTCTCGCCTGGTCTTCGAGGGAAAATGTCTTCATATTTCGCGCATAGCGTTCGGGTACAATCCCTTCCTCCAGGGCGATAATTTCAATTTTTCGGCAGGCAACTTTGAATGATGTTGCAAGACGTGGAACATCCTCGGGAGAGATGCTGGTATAATTCGTATCGTCGGGATACTTTTTCGAGCGGGATATCTCTTTTAATTTTTCGATAATTTGAGTTCTCAAAAAATCATCCTCCTCCCACAGGCGGGAAGATTCCTACGCGGTCACCCTCGGCTAAGGTGGATGTCAGATGGCCCTTAATGCCGTTGATAAAAATAAGCCTGACATCATCTTCGGGGACACCGAGCTTTTCGAGGAGGTGTTTCACGGTAGTTCCGGGCGCTATTGGATAGCGGTCTCCTGAATCTGGCGTGAATCGACTCAGTGTGGCAAATAGTTTTAAGGTAACATGCACCATCATGTTTATTCCAAATAAATGATGTGGATTGAATCTTGTTGGAATCGTAAAAACGATATTTTCTCGCAAAGTCGCCAAGAACGCCAAGAAAAAATCATTTTATATTAATCAGTTAACTTTGCGGCCTTTGCGGCTTGGCCTGAGATTTTGACTTTTTACGAGTTTGTCAATCTTTATAAACCCTTAGATACGGCTCCCGCTCCATCTCAGTTTGGTCTTGAGAACGTCGAAATAATCCTGGTCGGGCATGGTGATCATGTTAACGGGATAGGCGCCTTTCCGGATAATGATGGTGTGGGTTTCATTGATCTCGATGCCGGCCTGTCCGTCGAATGTTAGCATAATATCCGAGGACTTTTTTTCGAGTTTTATTTTGATACACGCCGAATCAGAGACAATCAACGGCCGGTTGGTGAGGGTAAAGGGGCATATGGGTGTCATTAAGATACCCGGAACCGCAGGATGAATAATGGGGCCGCCGGCGGCCAGGGAGTAAGCGGTCGAACCGGTGGGCGTTGCAACAATGAGTCCATCCGCACTGTAAGTGGTCAGATACTGATCGTTGATGTAGGTTTCTATATGCGCAAGTCTGGCAAGTGCCCCCTTGTTGATGACAATATCGTTCAACACAGTTTCACATACCAGTTCTTCCTCCTTGCGAATTACTCGAACCAGAAGGCGCATCCTCGGTTCTGTGGTAAATTTATTGTTTAATACCGCTTCGGCAACAGTAAAAAGGCTCTCTTCTGCAATTTCAGCCAGAAAACCGACTTCACCGAATTTGACGCCAAGAATCGGTATCTTCTGATCTCCTATCCAGCGGACCGCGCTCAAAAAAGTTCCGTCTCCCCCCAGTACGAAGACACAACACAGATCCGCCGGAGCAAATGATTTGTCTTTGTCCGAAATTCTTTGCTTTGGCGGCACGTTCTCTCTTCTGACGATTTCAATATTTTTTGATCGAAGCCAACGTTCAAGTTCATCGGCCTTCTTAATTGCTTCGGTATCCGGTTTTACGACAATCCCAATTTTTTTCACAATAAAGGGTTGCTCCTTTTTTTGTATTCCTCTGTTCTGAATTCGCAGCACGGGTGGGATTTCTTTCCGAAAATGATTCAAATCTAGCAGTATGTATACTAACATCTTATCGAAACAGCAAGAAAATTCTGGGAGCACTAAAGAGCAGATTTGCTGAACTTTAAAGCCTTTTCACATTAAAGGAGGGGATTTCCTTCCACTGAATTTCAGGGCAGGATAAAGTACCTTTGGGAGACATGTGGATCACTCACCCAAATAGGCTTTTTTTACCTGCTCATTCTTGAGCAGTTCCGCCGAGGAGTCGGCAAGGACGATTTCACCGGTTTCAATTACATATCCCCGGTGGGAAAATTGTAAAGCGAGTTGGGCATTTTGCTCTACCAATAGAATAGTCATGCCTTGTTCGTTGATCTGGCGGATAGTCTCGAAGATGGAATCGACAAGGATTGGTGCCAGGCCCAGAGATGGCTCGTCGAGCAAGAGAAGTCTGGGTCGTGCCATAAGGGCGCGGGCGATTGCCAGCATCTGCTGTTCGCCACCGGAAAGTGTGCCCCCGTGCTGTTTGCGGCGCTCACGCAGAACCGGAAAAAGCCTGAATATCCGCTCAAAGTCCTCTTTGACCCCGTTCTTGTCCTTTCTTAGATAGGCACCCAAGTCGAGGTTCTCCATGACCGTGAGCAGCGGGAAAATCATCCTACCCTCCGGAACTTGGCAGATGCCCATCTGGACGATATTGTCAGGACGCACAGCGACGATCGACTGGCCCTGGTAGAGGACATTTCCCTCTACCGGAGTGAGAATGCCGCTGATGGTCATCAGCGTGGTAGATTTGCCCGCGCCGTTACCTCCGATGAGACAAACGATCTCCCCCTCTTCCACTTCAATGGAGATCCCTTTGAGGGCGCGTATGTTTCCGTAGTAGGTTTTAACGTTATCCAGCTTAAGCAGCACCAGCGGCTCCTGTGCCCAAATATGCCTCAATAACTTTAGGATTGTTTTGAACGTCCTGGGGCTTTCCCTCTGCCAGCCATTCACCGTGATTAATGACTACCACGCGTTCACAGACCCCCATAACTACTTTCATGTCATGTTCGATCAACAAAACCGTGATGCCTTTGTCCCTGATGCGATGAATCAGGCCCATGAGATCGCGGGATTCCTGGGGGTTCATTCCGGCGGCCGGTTCATCAAGCATAAGCAAGCACGGCTCGGTAGCCAAAGCCCTGGCGATCTCGAGGCGGCGCTGGTCACCATAAGGCATGGAACTGGCGATTTCTTCACCGCGGCCCTTGAGCCCGGCGAACTCGAGGAACTGGTTGGCACTTTCGGTAATCTCCTTTTCTTCTGCCCGCTGGAACTTGTTCCGGATTACGGCACCGAAAAAGAGAGACCTGGTTCTACAATGACGACCTATCTTGACATTATCGACCACTGTCAGGTTGTCAAAGAGCCGGATATTTTGAAATGTTCGGGCGATCCCCAGGGCAGTGACCGCCTCCGGCTTCTTACCGCTGATGGAGATGGTGCGGCCACGGTTGGCAAACAAAATCTGACCCTCGGTCGGCCTCTCAATACCGGCAACGCAATTAAAGAGCGTCGTCTTCCCGGCACCATTCGGCCCAACAAGGCCGATGATTTCGCCTCTATTTATGTTAAAGGAGATATCATTTAAGGCCAAGAGCCCGCCAAAGCTTTTATAAAGCTCCTTTATTTCTAAGATCGGTGTCATTGTTTCATGCCTACAGAAGCCTTAACTTTCTTTCTTTTGACCCGGCCTGCTCGCATTTTAGCGGCTACCGCCGGGATGGGCATCATGCCTGCCGGGCGGTAGCGCATCATAAGAACCATAATAAGACCAAAAGCCAAAAAACGGACCTCCACTGGGAGACCTAAAAGGGGTAGCAGTTCACGAAGTATTTCGCTCAGCGAAACCAGTACTACGGCTCCGATCATCACACCCCATATGTTGCCCATGCCACCGAGCACGATCATACACAAAATCAGAAAGGATTCCCAGAACTTAAACATGTCCGGTGACAGGAATGTCACCCACCTAGCAAAGAAGCTGCCGCCTACTGCGCCGAAGGCGGCGCTGATGGCAAAGGCGATGACCTTATAGCCCAGCAGGTTGATGCCGCATGAGACGGCGGCTACCTCGTCATCTCGAATGGCAAACCAGGCCCTTCCCAGACGGGAGTCCTGGATGCGGTACATGACAAAGACAGTCACCAGGACCATGACGATGGCAAGATAATAGTACGGCAGCTCCCCCACAAATTCCCATTTAGGGATGCCAAAGAGCGTGAGATCGATCGATACCACATCAATGCCGGGCAGGCCAAGTGGCCCCCGGGTGAGCCAAATCTCGTTGGTCAGAAAGAGTACGACCAGTTCTGAAAAGCCGAAGGTTACAATGGCAAAGTAATCGCCAGTAAGCCTGAGCGTTGGGGCGCCCAGTAGAATGCCCCAGATGGCCCCATTGATGAAGGCTAAGGGGATAATCACCCAGTATGAAAGGCCAAAGTGATAGGTAAGGAGCCCCGAAGTGTAGGCCCCGATGCCGTAAAACCCGACGTAGCCCAAGTCCAGCAGTCCGTTGAAGCCGGGCACGATGTTTAACCCTAAGGCCAGAATCATGTAGAGAAAAATGAGGATAGCAATATGGAGCATGTAATCCGTTACAAAGGGAAAAAATGGCAGGATCAAGGCAAGAATCAACAGGCCGATCCTTATTTTAGTGCCGCGGGTCAAGTTTTGTAATTTCAAATTGTCCATCTCACATACTCTTTTTGGTTTCCTTGAGAACCTTGCCGAATAAGCCCGCAGGTATAAAGATGATGACGATGATCATGACGGCGTAGGAGATGCCGTCCCGGTAGAGCGAGCTTAAATATCCCGCGCCAAAGGCTTCGGCCAAACCTAACACAACCCCGCCTAACATTGCACCGGGCACCGAACCAATGCCGCCCAGCACTGCAGCGGCAAATGCTTTGACCCCGGCGACATAACCCATAGTTGGGTATAGCGAGTTATAGAAAGCAGCCACCATGATGCCCGCGGCCCCGCCTAAAGCCCCGGCCAGGGCGAATGTATAGGAGATTACCCTGTTGACGTTTATCCCGACCAGGGCAGCCATGGTTTGATTCTGGGCCACGGCCCGCATTGCCTTGCCCCATGGGGTTTTTTTGATGATAAGGTTGAGGCCAACCATCATGACAATGGTTACGCCAAAGATAAAGAGATGAAACCAGGAGAGATTGACTCCGCCAAAGCTGACGGCCATTTTCTCAAAATAGACGGGGAGTGCCTCATTAGGGAATGGCTTGGGGCGAGAACCCCAGATGACCATGGCCAGGTTTTGAAGGAAAATCGACATTCCGATGGCCGTAATCAGCGCGGCCAGACGGGGTGATTGTCTCAACGGGCGATAGGCGACGATGTCCAACAACACGCCGCAGATCGAGCAGCAGGCCATTGACAAAAAAAAAGCAACGTAAAACGGCAGACCCAGGAGACTTATGAAAGTAACGGCGAAAAATGCGCCCAGCATGTAGATTTCGCCGTGGGCGAAATTGATGAGCAGGATAACGCCATAAATCATGGTGTAACCCACGGCGATCATGGCGTATATTCCGCCTATGGTCAGTCCGTTTACAAGCTGCTGTAAAAACAAGCGCCTCCTAATAACGGTAGGGAACGGCGCCGAAACCCGAAAGTCCCGGCGCCCGTATTGGTTTATTCAATTATTTGATCAACTATTCGGCCGCTACGAACTTGCCATTTTTGACCAGTTTAACGAAGGCGGGTTTGGAACAATCGCCCTTCTTGTCAAAGTAGGTTACACCGGTAATACCCTTGTAAGCATTGGCTTCAGAGTTAATCGCGGCCAGGCCGTCCCGGATCTTTTTCCGGTCAGGCCCGGTTTTGGCAATGACCTGGGCCAGGATACCCAGACAGTCATAGGCATTGGCGCTCATCCAGTCCACATCACGGTCATAGGCCTTTTTGTAACGTTCCGCGAAATCCATTCCCGCCGGGCCTGCCGACGCTGCCAGGAAGGGAACCGTGCAGTAAGTGTTTTCGGCCGCTTTGCCGCCGATTTTGATGTAGTCTTCGTTATCAATGCCGTCAGCACCGAAAAGCGGACCAGTGAAGCCCAGCTTACGGCTTTGGCCGGCGATCAGGGCACCCTCCGGGTGGTAACCGCACAGGAAGATCGTCTCAGGCTTATCGGTCAAAAGCTTGGTCAGCTGAGGCGTGAAGTCGGTCGTCCCTGTCATATATGCCTCGGCGCCGGTCACAGTCACACCAGCGTTCTTGGCTCCTTCCACGAAGGCATTTTTGAGGCCGATGGCATAGTCGTTGTTCTCATAGAAAATGGCTACTTTCTTCTTGCCCAGCAACTTTGGCACGACATACGAGGCCAGGTAGTTGCCCTGAAAGTCGTCTGTGTAGCAATTTCGAAAAAACCAGCCTTTGCCCACATCGCCAATGGTCGGATTGGTAGAAGTGGGAGATATGGTGGGAAGCCCTGCCCGAACATAGATAGGCATGGCAGCGAGAGTAGCTGACGAACACAGGTGGCCAATGACTGCCACGATGCTTTTGTCCGCTGCGAATTTAGAACCCACCGTACCGGCGTCTTTAGGTTGGCAAAGATCGTCACCCCAGACGAGTTCGATCTTTTGACCGTTGATGCCGCCGGCATCATTGATTTCTTTAAGTTTTAGATTAACACCGGCCTTAATATTATCGCCGTATGCAGCCAAATTCCCCGTATAAGGGGAAGCGACACCGATCCTTATGTTTTCTGCAGCCATGGCGGTTGTGGTCATGCTGAAGACCAATGCCAGAGCCAGGACCAGACCCACAAAAAAAAGAGCTTGCTTATTCTTCATGACGATTCCTCCCTTGCTTAAGTGTTAATGTGTCACAATAACCCGAAAAACCAAGGTTTTTAATGAAAAAATTTCGTTTTTTGTGGGACAAATAATAGGCAAAAGGCCATTGGGTGTCAAGCATAATTTCCGACTTGGTCAGAGGACATGAGTTTTAACATATTAATTTCAATAAAAAATTATTTCGGCCTGCAACCATAAAGGCTTCTTAGGGGCATTGGGCGCGAGACTTGAGTTACGTTTCTTTCTGCAAATTCTGAAGCCGAGTGCTGAGTTTAACAGGATAGGTTGCCGTGGTTCGGATCGACTTATACTTTTTGTCGAGGCGGGAAAAGTTTATTTCAAATCTTTTTCGCAGGGTCTGAAGGGTTGGATGGGACCGTGTCGGCCTTCCGTTTTCCAT
>Ga0210079_1000140_pt1 | contig 10141 bp, 9 predicted proteins | sample White_CordA_D2_FD_185587 | JGI IMG/M metagenome (GOLD analysis project Ga0210079, IMG submission 185587) | Wetland microbial communities from the San Francisco Bay, California, USA, that impact long-term carbon sequestration - White_CordA_D2... | ecosystem: Environmental > Aquatic > Marine >...
CCCAGGATGCGTGGCAGGCGGCGTTTTTCAGCCCAACGGCCATTACCGTCCATAATAATCGCAAGATGTCTGGGAATCTGCATAAACAAAAATGCCCCGGGCTGATAAAACAAGAGCCAGTAAAATATCACAGAGAAGACGAATCGGGCAACTGGATGCTGACCGTCGGAAACGGTAAGGGCGCCCGTCAGGCGCCCCTTGCTTCAATCGACATGGCATCTACCGGACAGGTCAACACAGGTCCGACAATCGTATAATATTCATCGTTGCGTAAACCTCTGAGTTTCGACAGTCAAGCCTGCCCGACCGCACGCTAAGCAGCTCCCTCGGGCAAGGCATCCCGCAGGCAGGATCATGGAAAGGCTGCCATGACCATCACCTGGAGAGATCAAAGCTCCATGAGGTCTTTTTCTTTCTCTTCAATAACCCTGTCCACCCGGGAGACGAATTCATCTGTCACATCCTGGACTTCCTTCTCACCGCGCTTCAGGTCATCTTCGGTGATGTCCTTGTCCTTCTCGAGCCTCTTTAATGTATCGTTGGCTTCACGTCGCACATTGCGAATCCCGACCTTGGCATCTTCTCCCATGCGTTTGACCTGTTTGACCATTTCCTTACGACGTTCTTCGGTCAGGGGGGGGAATACGAGGCGGATTATTTGCCCATCAGAATTTGGATTCAAGCCAAGGTCGGCCTTGAGAATGGCCTTTTCGATCTCACCGATCAGGTTTTTCTCCCACGGCTGAATTGTGATCAGACGGGGTTCGGGAACAGCCATAGAACCGACCTGGTTGAGTGGCGTCGGAGTCCCATAGTAATCAACCTTGATGTCATCGAGCAAAGAGAGTGAGGCACGACCCGTCCGAACCTTGCTCAGGTCACGCTTGAATGACTCAAGGGCTTTGGTCATCCCGGCACTGGCATTGGATTTGACATCAGCAATCATAGTATCATTCTCCTTTGACAATGGTTCCGATCTGGTCGCCACAAACGACACGTTCAATATTGCCGCTGGTCGTCAGATCAAACACGAGAATCGGCAGGTCGTTGTCCATACAAAGGGATGTCGCCGTAGAGTCCATCACCTGAAGACCTTGCTTGAGGACATCCAGATACGTCAACTGTTGGTATTTGACGGCATCTTTGTTTTTCGCCGGATCAGAGTCGTAAACTCCGTCAACTTTGGTCGCTTTGAGAATAATTTCAGCACCGATTTCGATAGCACGCAGGCTCGCTGCCGTGTCGGTCGTGAAAAACGGATTGCCGGTGCCCGCGCCAAAAATAACAACACGCCCTTTTTCGAGATGGCGAACAGCTCTGCGGCGGATATATGGCTCAGCGATCTCCTGCATTTCAATGGCGGACTGGACCCTGGTGATCACCCCCGCCTTTTCCAGGGCATCCTGCAGCGCCAGACTGTTCATGACCGTAGCCAGCATCCCCATGTAGTCAGCACTTGCACGATCCATCCCCATCGAGGATGCGGCAACTCCGCGGAAGATATTGCCGCCGCCAATGACGATGGCAATCTGGACACCAAGATCGACAACCCCGCGAATTTCGATGGCGATCGCCCTGATAATATCGGGGTCAATACCATAGCCAAGCTTACCGGCCAGAGCTTCTCCACTGAGTTTGAGTAGTATACGCTTGAATTGGGGTTGACGTGCCATGGTTTCTCCGGTTCAGGCCAGTTATTTGGTCATCGAAGCGACTTCAGCAGCGAAATCATCCTCTTTCTTCTCAATCCCCTCGCCGAGTTGGAATCGCTCGTAAGCACTGAGGGTCACCTGGCCGCCGACCTCTTTGGCCAAAGCCTCTACAACTTTACCAACCTTATGATCAGTATCAACCACGTAGACCTGTTCCAGGAGGCAGGTCTCGCCGAAGAACTTGTTGATCTGGCCTTCAAGGATTTTCTCTACGATGTTTTCCGGCTTACCGCTCTCGAGGGCCTTGGCGCGCATGATATCCTTTTCACGCTCAATCACATCGGCAGGGACTTCGGCGCGGCTCAGGTACTGCGGACTTGCAGCAGCGACATGCATGGCCAGCATTCGTGCGGTCTCTTCGACCTTCGGATGATCAGCCTTGTCAGTATCGAGCTGGACCAGCACACCGATTTTTCCGGCACCATGGATATAGGATGCGGTAATACCGGAAGCGCTTTCGAGACGGGCAAAGCGTCGGATATTCATATTCTCGCCGATTGTCGCAATCTGGTGGGTGAGCTCTTCGCCCACATTGCGCCCGGTGCCGGGGAAATCCATATCTTTCAGAGCATCGACATCGGCCGGTTTCTGATCCAGAACGACCCCCACCACACCAGCGGCAAACTTCTGGAAAGCTTCGTTTTTGGCGACGAAGTCGGTTTCCGAGTTAACTTCAACAAGAGCGCCGCACTGACCGTTTCCGGCGGCTGCAATCATACCTTCAGCGGCAACACGACCCGATTTTTTGGCCGCTGCGGAAAGTCCCTTTTTACGCAGCAGGTCAATGGCCTGCTCCATGTCTCCACCGGATTCGGTAAGGGCCTTCTTGCAATCCATCATCCCGGCACCGGTTTTGGCACGCAGGTCACCTACCATTTTTGCTGTAATTGTAGCCACGGTAAAACCTCCTCTATCCTGCTATCCTTGCGAATATTTGGTTGTCTGACAAAAAGGCGGCTGCAATGCAGACCGCCTTTTTATATAGATACGTATCAGCCGTTTATGCCTCTGCCGATGCGTCCTTTTTTTCAGTCACTTCCTCAGCCTCTGCAGCGGGCGCCTCCTCAGGTGCCGCTTCGGTCACTGCTGGTGCAGCGGCCTCTGTCTTTTCAACGACAACAGTCTCCGGGCCCTCTGCAACGGCCTGTTCTTCGACGTCAGCGCCTTCAGCATCGTTGCGCAGGTCTTCTTCGCGGGCAGCAGCGCCTTCGAGACAGGCCTCTGCCATTTTCGACGCGAACAGCCGGATGGCACGAATTGCATCGTCATTACCGGGGATGATGTAATCAATGCCCTCGGGATCGCAGTTGGTGTCAACCACTGCGACGACCGGGATGCCGAGTTTGCGAGCTTCCTTGACGGCAATGTCTTCCTTGTTCGGATCGACAATGAAAACCGCCGCAGGCAGACGGGTCATGTTCTTGATCCCGCCGAGACTCTTTTCCAGCTTGATTTTTTCCCGCTCCAGCTGCAGGACCTCTTTTTTGAGCAGCAGGTCAAAGGTTCCGTCTTCAGACATCGCCTCGATTTTTTTCAGACGATCAATGCTGCGCTTGATGGTCGAGAAGTTTGTCAGCATACCGCCCAGCCAGCGATTGTTGACATAGAACTGGCCGGAACGGACAGCCTCTTCAACAATCGAATCCTGAGCCTGTTTCTTGGTGCCGACAAAAAGAACTTTCTCGCCTTTCTGGGAAACGTCACGGATGAAACTGTAAGCAGTCCGGAAGTAGCGGACCGTCTTCTGCAAGTCGATAATATAGATACCGTTTCGAGCCCCGAAGATATAAGGCTTCATCTTGGGGTTCCAACGGCGGGTCTGGTGGCCGAAATGGACACCGGCCTCCAACAATTGCTTCATAGTAATCTGTGCCATGTTTAAACTTCCCTTCAATTTGGTTTGGCCGCCGCCTTCATCAACCCCTGCAACCGACCTGACCCCATGTCAGGCACCCGGTCCGGGTCAAAAGGCGTGTGTATTGGACAGCACATTCGTATAACATGAGCGAAACCCGAACGCAAGGGGTTTTTCACCATCAATAGCGTTTACATTCTGACATTGACTGTACTAATATGCGGCATCATGCCAGGCACAAAAATTCAGAAATACATCTTCCGAGAGGTCCTCTCGCCAACCCTGCTCTGCCTGCTGATTTTCACCATGGTGCTGCTGATGGGCAGATTGATGAAGCTCGTGGATCTGGTCGTCAACCGGGGGGTCTCGATCAGTGACATCCTGGTGCTGTTCGGAACCATGCTGCCGGCGTTTCTGAATATCACACTGCCCCTGTCTTTCCTGATGGGAATCATGATCGGGCTCAGTCGCATGTCTGCTGACTGTGAAACGATTGCCATGAAGGCGGCCGGCATAGGCCTTGCCCAGATGGCACGTCCGGTGCTCGCACTGGCGATTATCTTCTCCATGCTCACAGCAGTGGCAGGTCTGTGGCTGAAACCCTGGGGATATCAGGCCTTCCGCGAACAGGTTTTCGCCATTACCATGCAAAAGGCCACCATAGGCTTCCAGCCACAGGTATTCATGAAGCAGTTCAACAACATGGTGCTTTATGCCAACGATCTCGACACCCGCACCGGCCAGATGAATGGTCTCTTCATTGTTGAAAAAAAACCTGACGCGACCATGCTGATATTTGCCGAACAGGGAGATATTGTCGCAGACGAAGAACAGGAATCGATCACAGTCCGGCTGCAGGATGGCACGATTCATCGCCAGCAGGCCGACGACGATTCAGCGTATCAGCTCATCAACTTCCGCAGCTACGACGTACAGCCAGACCTGGCTAGCAATGGCGAGCAAGCGGCCGAGAAAACCGGCAGAAGGAAACGGCCCAAAGAGATGTCAACCGGTCAGCTCTGGCGACAGCTCAGCAACGGGCAGAGCGATAGCAACCAGCGAAAACTCGGCGCGGTCCAAGCGGAAATGCACACCCGGCTGGTCTCGCCAATGGCTCCTCTGATTTTCGCCCTGTTCGGACTGCCTTTCAGTATGCAGACCCATCGATCAGGCCGCAGCGGCGGATTCGTCATCGGACTGGTCATATACCTTTGCTATTACCTGCAACTGTCTCTGGCACAGACGTTCACTGCAGATGCGGGTCTCACTCCATGGCTGGCCTTCTGGCTTCCCCATTTACTGTTATGCCTGTCCGGACTTTACTGCCTGTACCGAAGCGCCCACGAACATCCCAGCATCTTCGTCTCGCAAGTTGAACAAACAATGGCATACCTGAGGAAATCTATAAACCGGGACAATGACAACGCTTGATCGTTACATATCGACCCTGTTTCTGAGGAATTTGGCCTTTATCCTGCTGGCACTGGTGTCACTGTATGCGCTCATCGAGTTCATTGAAAAAGTTGATGACTTCATTGAAAACCAGGCCGCCCTGATCAATTATCTTCTCTTCCCGATCTACAACCTGCCGCTGATGATCTCCAACACTCTGCCGATGGCGGTCCTGCTCGGCGCATTCGCGACCATCGGTGACCTTTCGCGAACCAACCAGCTGACAGCTCTGCTCGGCGGCGGGATCAGCATTTCCAGGATCAGCCGTTCGATGTTTCTGACCGGGTTCCTGTTAAGCATTCTTCTCCTGCTCTGCAACCTCTGGCTGACGCCCCTGGGGATCCGGGAAACCGAGTACATCAAGAACGTGCAAATCACCAAAAAACCCGGAAATGGAGCAAGCGAGTCAAAAGACCTGTTTTTCAAAAATGGTGACAGAATCGTACATATCAACCGCTCCTTTCCCCAGCGGGGAGCTCTTTTTGGCATCACCATCATCACCTTCAATGATCGATTCAAACCCGTAGAACGGCTACAGGCCGTATCAGGACATTATGAGGGAAGCGGCATCTGGTCTTTCAGAAACGTAAAAATCTGGCACTTCTCGCCCGAAGAAAAAACTATTCAGGGCTATGAAGATCGGGCGGAGTGGCGGCTGGACCTGGGGAAGGACCCGTCAGAAGTGACCCAACTCTGGAATAACCCTGAGGAGATGACCCAGCTTGAGCTTTACAAGCTGATCGATACGCTGAAAGCAGATGGTCACGACCCGAAGATCTATCAGCTCGAGTCCCACCTGAGACTGTCGAAAGCCTTCATTCCGCTGATCATGATTCTGCTCGGTATGCCGTTCGCCTTGCAGCGTGGACGCCAGCCGAGTTTTGCAGTCGGAATTGTTGTCAGCCTGGCGGTTTTTATCGTCTACTTCGTTCTCTACGCAGTTTTTGCCGCCCTCGGCGGATCAGCGATATTGTCTCCCGCCATAGCGGCGTGGTCCGCCAATATCCTGATGGCCCTGACCGCCACCTGGCTGTTCCTCAAGGCACAGGATTGAGCCTCAAAAAAAAGGGACAGGCCAAAAGCCTGTCCCCTTAAAATCAATCAAAGAACAAAATCCTCAGTAACGGTATGAATCGGATTTGTACGGCCCCTCGACCGGGACACCGAGATAATCGGCCTGTTCCCTGCTGAGGGTCGTTAGTTTTGCGCCAAGCTTGCCAAGATGCAGCCTGGCCACCTTCTCGTCGAGACTTTTCGGCAGGACATAGACTTGTTTGTCGTAATCATCTGTCTTCGTGAAGAGCTCGATCTGCGCCATAACCTGGTTGGTAAAACTGTTGGACATGACGAACGAAGGATGCCCGGTTGCACAACCGAGGTTGAGCAGGCGACCTTCAGCGAGGACAATCACCGCGTGACCGTCCGGGAACACCCACTGGTCCACCTGGTTGCCATGCTCACGGGGGTTCTTGATATTGACTTTCTCGACCCCAGCGACCTTCGCCAGTGCCGCCATCTCGATCTCGTTGTCAAAGTGGCCGATATTGCCGACGATCGCATTGTGTTTCATCCGGGCCATATGATCGACGCGAATCACATCCTTGTTGCCAGTGGTGGTGACGAAAATATCTGCGTCTGCCACGACATCTTCAAGAGTCTTGACCTCATAGCCTTCCATCAGGGCCTGCAGGGCGCAAATCGGGTCGATCTCCGTAACAATGACTCGTGCACCCTGGCCACGCAGGGACTGGCAACAGCCTTTGCCGACATCCCCGTAACCGCAGACAACCGCGACCTTACCGGAAAGCATTACGTCGGTCGCCCGCATGATGCCGTCGACCAGACTGTGTCGACAGCCATACACATTGTCAAACTTGCTCTTGGTCACCGAATCATTGACGTTCATTGCCGGAAAAGGGAGTTTACCAATTTTCTGCAGATGGTACAGGCGGTGGACCCCGGTTGTGGTCTCTTCTGTGACTCCTTTAATGGATTTGCAGACAGCCTGCCAGTCAATTGACTTGCTATCGATCGACTGTTTCAGGATCTTGACCAGTTCAACCCAGTCTTCGGCGTCATCGGCCTGCAATGCTGGAACGCCCTGTGCCTGCCATTCGGCACCGTTCAGGACCATCATGGTCGCATCGCCACCATCGTCAAGAATCATGTTGGGCAACCGCCCGTTCGGCCAGTTCAGTGCCTTTTCAGTACACCACCAGTACTCCTCGAGGGTCTCGCCTTTCCAGGCAAAGACCGGGACACCTTTCGGGTTTGCAGGAGTTCCCTCTCTGCCGACCGCTACCGCGGCCGCAGCCTGGTCCTGGGTCGAGAAGATATTGCATGAAGCCCAACGCACTTCGGCGCCGAGATCGATCAGTGTCTCGATCAGAACAGCTGTCTGGATCGTCATGTGCAATGAGCCGGTGATCCGTGCACCGGCAAGCGGTGCCTTGCCATGGTATTCTTCGCGCAACGCCATCAAGCCTGGCATCTCGACCTCGGCCAGGTCAATTTCCTTACGACCCCAGGCCGCCAGGGACAGGTCTTTTACTTTAAAATCGTGATTGTCTGTCATTTGCTTTTCTCCTCTTATGATGCTCTATCAATTATTGTTATTCTGCTTCGCAGTCAACAGCAGGACTCCCTGACAAGATCCGGAGCCGCCGAATTCCTGGTAAGTGCAGATCTGCATGCCGGCTTCATTCAGCCAATCATCAAGTTCCTGCCGTTTGAACCCAAGCCACTGGTCCGCCAATCGATCCCGGGCCCAGTCGTGTTGATGTCTTGTCAGGTCGGCCAACACCAGCAGCCCACCACCGGCAAGAACCCGCCCCACCTCTCTGAGGACATCAACTGGCTGCTCAGCGTGATGCAGGACCTGGTTCATAACAACGGTTCGCACGGAATCGTCAGCTAACGGCAGATGGTTCATCTCTGCCAGGCGCACATCGACACGTTCGTTCAGGTGATGATGTTGCACCGTCTCCCTGGCCAGGGTGACCATGGACGGTGATTGGTCCAGGCCGACAACACGGTCGGCTTTATCAATCAGGAACGGCAGCAGGGTCCCTGAGCCGACGCCAATTTCAACGGTCAGGCCGCCCGCCGGCAACAGCGCCAGAAGATCTGACTGATAGTCAGGAAGATTGAGTAGCTCCGTATGCATGACATCCCAGTCACGGGCATGTTGATCAAAGAATTCCTGGCTCCGTTTGCGCCGCTCGGCCATGATTGCAAGAATACCATTTGCATCCTGCTCCTGCATTTCCTGTTCGTCGAGATGCGCTTCGATCGCCGGCCAGATTTTTTGAAAAAATCTGTTTTCAGGGGCAAGGCGGTAGTAGCGCCAAGTCCCCTGTTTTTCGACTTTGAGCAGACCGGCTTCATTCATCAGGATCAAATGCCGTGAAATCCTGGACTGTCCCATATGCAGAGCCTGCATGAGGTCCTGCACGGTAAAGTCGCCCTGACGGAGTATCCGCAGAAGCCTCAGACGCGTGGCGTCAGCCAGGATTTTAAACACTTCGAGCATATATCAATCCATGCAGTTTTATAATATCAACTATAATTGATATTATATTCTCTCAGAAAAAACAAGCAGAAATTACGGAGCAGATCAACTCAGAACCATAAGGGTCGCAGTCCCATATGCAACCAGGCCATGATCCTGATCGGTAACCTTTACTGATAAACGCGCGGTACGGCGGCCCAGGTGCAGGAGTTCGGAACGGGCCACGAGGGTGTCGCCTTGCAGAGCGGGCTTGACATAACTGACGTTGAGATCAACGGTCGTCAGCTTAAGCCCGGAAGGGATGAGTGGCTTCGGGAAGAAACAGACCGTATCAACCAGGGCTGAAATCAGACCACCATGGACAGTGCCCATGTAATTCAGGTGCCGTTCATCTATCGTCACGGTCATCTGTGCATGCTTTTCAGTAATATCCATGACTGAAACACCCAAGGTTTTCAGGAACGGGATGTCCTGTACCTTTTCGTTTACGAACGTTAGCATATTGTCCATCCGAAATATTTCCTCAGGGGCATCGACCAAGTTGCCTGGCGAACCACAGACGAACAAGCAGTGCGGTTACTGCACAACCGACACGATGATTCGTCAGCGGGTCAAACCAACGGTCGAACCAGTTCAGCCAAGGGCCGGCTCTTTGCAGATGCTCGGCATTTTTTTTATAAGCCTTTCGGCAATCCAGGGCCAGGCCAAGCTGCCAGGCCTGGCTGCGAACGTATGCACCGGTCGCCAGCCATAGAGACCGTCTTTGCCGAGCAGACATCACCGACAAGAGCTCATCAATTAAACGAAAGAAAGGCGCCAACTGCAACGGTTTGGTCTTGTCCTGTTGCTGATAGATTTCCGGGGCCCTGGCAAAAAAATCAAGCCAGCCGATTGCCAGGAAATTCATCATCAGTGCATTAAGCGTTTGCCGGGCACGCCACCCTTCGGATGCAAAACGACGGGCAGAGGTAAAGACCTCAGCCGGCAGGAGCAGCCATTCCCCCTGGTTGCGAACCTGTTCCGCCAGCGTGGTGTCTTCCATAACAGGCAGATCCTGCCGAAAAGGGCCCACCTGAGCAAAGAAGGTTTTCCTGATCAGCATTCCCTGGTCACCGTGAATGCAACCTGCACGGCCTAAACGCGCCTTGGTTTCATAATAGAACAAAGCGAAGTTATTGCCACAGGGCTCAGGCTCAAATCGCAGAGCAAACCGTCCCGCCACGGCAACTGTTCCGGTTCGTTTCAGGTGGTCCTGCATGAACTCCAGGGCCCGTTGTAACTGGTGCTGATCAGCAAGCCTGCTGTCTGCATGGAGGAACAGCAGCCACTCAGCCCTGGCGATGACGGTACCGGCGTTCAATTGACGTCCGCGTCCGCGAGGGGCTGACAGACACGTCCCTGCAAGGGGACTCTCAAGGAAAAAGTTTTCCGCAACCTCCGTTGTCGCGTCTGTCGAGCCGCCGTCAGAGACAATAACTTCAAAATCGATGTCTTCTTGACTGATCAGATCATGCAACAGCAGAGGCAAGGTTTCTGCCTCGTTCAGAGTTGGGACGATAATCGAAAGTTCAGGTTTCATCTTACCTGTAAGCCTAAAACGCAGGCGGGCGG
>Ga0210079_1000141_pt1 | contig 10095 bp, 8 predicted proteins | sample White_CordA_D2_FD_185587 | JGI IMG/M metagenome (GOLD analysis project Ga0210079, IMG submission 185587) | Wetland microbial communities from the San Francisco Bay, California, USA, that impact long-term carbon sequestration - White_CordA_D2... | ecosystem: Environmental > Aquatic > Marine >...
CGCCGCTGCAGCCGTCCAGGTAGCGCTTGCCGTCGCGATCCCAGAGATAGATGCCTTCGGCCCGGTCGAGCAGGGGTCGGCGCTGCCGAATCTGATAGAACAGTCGGGAGGGGTCACCGGGGTTCCAGTCTTGCGACATCTGCAAATGTACTCGACGGTCTTGCGCAGGATAGAGAATAATATCAGAACGGCCGGCAGGGACACACCAGCCGGCCGAGCCATCGCTGACAGGACCATGCCCAGAAAAGTCATCATCACCTGCGCCGTCACCGGCTCGATCCACACGCCCACCATGAGCCCCCATCTGCCAATCACGCCGGAGGACATCGCCCGCGAAGCCGAGTATTACGGCGCCATGGATGGTGCCAACAAGTTCGTCCGCGGCGATGCCATTGCCGGCATCATTATTACCCTGGCCAATATTTTCGGAGGCCTGACCATCGGTGTTTTTCAGAATAAGATGTCCTTTGCCAGTGCTGCTCAAACATACACATTACTGACCATTGGCGACGGTTTGGTCACCCAGATTCCGGCACTGGTCATTTCGACTTCCGCCGGGATTATTGTTAGTCGGGCAGGAGCCGGGTCCAATCTGGGTGCGGAAATTACCTCTCAAATTCTTTATCAGCCACGTGCGCTTGGAATTACAGCTTTTGTGCTTTTGGGATTTGGTATAATTCCGGGGCTGCCCTTGATTCCATTCTGGGCTTTAGCAGCCTTGACCGGGGGACTAACCTTACTGGTTCATCGCGCAACTCAGGAACGAAAGAGTGCAGAAGAAGATGCACGGGTCAGGGAAGAGCAAGTCGTTCCTGCTGAACATCTGGATTACTTGCCTCTGCTGGATACCCTGGCAATTGAAGTGGGATATGGTCTCATACCGCTGGTGGATGCCGATCAGGATGGTGAACTTCTTGAGCGCATCAAATCCATCCGACGACAGGTCGCTCACGAAATGGGCATAATTGTTCCACCGGTTCATATTCAGGATAACATGCGATTGAAACCCGGCGAATATTCCATTCTGCTCAAAGGAAATGAAATTGCGCGCGCGGAATTAATGACAAACTACTACCTGGCCATGAATCCGGGAACCGTCGAAGAAAAAATCGACGGTATTGCAGCCAAAGAGCCGACATACGGACTGCCGGCGATTTGGATAAAGGAAAATGCGAAAGAGAGTGCACTGGCGAAAGGGTATACGGTTGTTGACCTGGCCACTGTTATGACAACCCATTTATCTGAGATCGTCAAACGCCATGGGCCTGAGTTTCTCGGCAGACAAGAAGTTCAGCAGCTATTGGATAATCTCAAAAAATCTCATCCCAAAGTCGTAGATGAATTAGTTCCCAATCTCCTGCCACTGGGAGGGGTTGTAAAAGTTCTGCAAAATCTTTTAAAAGAACAGATTCCCATTCGTGATTTATTGACCATCCTGGAGATTCTCGCCGACTGGGCAGTGGGGACCAAGGACTTAGATCTGTTGACCGAGTATGCACGGCATGGCATGGCCAGGACGATAACAAAACGGCATCAAACTCCTGATGGCTTCATACCGGTCCTCACACTTGGCCATAGTATAGAGACGGCCATCGCTGCTGCGATCCAGCAAACAGATCGGGGTAATTTATTTGTCCTCGATCCAAATATTGCCCAAAAAGTCATAAAAAACCTGACACAAACTCTTGAAAGGGCCTCATCTTTAAACTATCAACCGGTGATCGTATGCTCCGCTCAAATTAGATTTCATTTCAAAAAGCTCGTTGATCAGTTTATACCGAATATTCCCGTTCTGTCATATGACGAAATACTAAGTAATGTTGAAATTCAATCATTAGGCACACTGGAGCTTTCCAATGCAAATTAAGCGATTTGAGGCTAAAAATATGACGACAGCGTTGCGCCTGGTCAAAGATGAACTCGGCCCGGATGCCGTTATTTTATCCGCAAGAAGCATGAGGAAAGGCAAGGGTTTTTTCGGATCGATGAAATATGCAGGGGTTGAGGTCACGGCTGCCATCGACAACCATCGGTTACCCATGGGGACCAGCAAGTCTGCGGGTCGAAAAAGTCACTATTCCAATTGGGAAAGGCCTCGGTTAAAAGATGCTTACGGGGTTAAAAAAAAGGAAGTCATGCGAACGAGCGATTACCAGGGGCAACTCCATACCGATCGGCAGAGGGACCATTCCGGAACAAGGAGCAATTCCGGAGAAAACCGCCAAGCGCTTTCATCCATATACCAGCAAATGTTAGCGCAGGAGGTCGATCGGAGTATTGCCTCCGAATTAGTCGAGGAGATCAAACGCATGCCAGCTCCACTGGGAAACCTGGCGGGGGAGGATCTTAGATCACATTTCACCTTTTTCCTGGAGGAAATGGGAGTGGTAGTGGATAGAGATGTTTTTGCCGCTGGAAACCCACATATTGTGGCATTTATCGGCAGCACCGGTGTGGGCAAAACAACAACCATTGCCAAATTGGCTGCTCTGCAGTCAAGACGGTACAAAAAGCGAGTTGCTTTGATCACTCTCGATAATTACGGCATTGCAGCGATAGAACAGCTAAAGACCTACGCTCAAATAATTGGAATTCCACTGGAAGCCGCCGTCAATATTGCTGAACTGAAACGGTGCATTAAGAAATGTAAAGACAAAGAGCTAATTTTCATCGACACTCCCGGGATAAATCCTCATAATCAAAAGTTGATCCAAGAACTTAAGAGCTATTTCGCAAAGCTATCCGATCTGCAAACCCATCTTGTATTGAGTGCGACCACCAAAGAAAAAGATCTCATCGTAATAACGGAGGCATTCAAAGAAATGAATATCCATCGATTGCTGTTTACCAAGATTGATGAAAGCAGCACCTATGGAAACATGGTCAATCTGTTGATACGGACCAATATTCCACTTTCTTTTTTATGCAGCGGCCGAAAGGTGCCGGATGATATCGAGCTGGGATCGACTGAAAAACTGGTCGATTTACTTTTTAAATCACCAAGCGCTAGTAGCCGGCAATCGGCAGGTTCTTCTTCTCATCTACCAGGCCCTCAGGCGGCCGATCTTGATAACCTGCCAGAAGCCAGGATATATTTTGTTGCCAACAAAAATTCCGACGTTTATCATTGTTCGGACTGCAAGTGGTCCAAAAAAATTAAATCTGGCAATATCATCAAATTTTCCAGTGTTCAAGAAGCTGAAGTGCAAAAATTTTTACCCTGCAGCAGTTGCAAACCAGATCGGCTACAGTACGGCGGCCCCCTTGATTCTATGACGGAAAAATTAAAGTTATCAAGTTACCGATAACCGCTTCAAATAGGAGGAGAGCATCCCATAATGAGCATGAAAGATCCCTCGAATAGGGTGATCAGCTTAACTCGCAAACGGGAAGAAAGAGACGGTTCGTCACCGAAGAATACCCGACGAACTCGAAGCTCTAATGCACGGGTTATAGCTATTACCAGCGGAAAAGGTGGTGTCGGCAAAACCAGCATTGTCGGTAATCTTGGATATGGGTTTGCGAAATTAGGCAAGAAAGTGGTGATTCTGGATGCCGACTTGGGTTTGGGAAACCTGGACGTTTTGCTGGGGCTGGCACCTAAATACAATTTATCGCACGTTATCCTGGGGGAAAAATCGATTGATGAAATTCTTGTCGAAGGCCCGGGGAAAATGAAAATTTTACCGGCATCCTCTGGTATCCAGGAACTAACCCATCTGAACAAAGATCAAAAGATCCAGATCCTCACACAATTGGATATTTTGATCGACAGTGTTGACGTTTTATTTATTGATACAGCGGCAGGTATTTCCTCTAATGTAATGGATTTTAACGCAACCGCCCAGGAAGTCGTGGTAGTGGTTTCTCCTGAACCCACATCCATTACCGATGCATATGCCCTCATGAAGGTGTTGTCACTAAAATATTCAGGAAAAGCCTGCAAATTGATAGTAAACATGGTAAGCCGGCCCGAAGAAGGGCGTGAAGTATTCAGGCAATTACAGATAGTCACCGACAGATTCCTGGATATCACCATCGAATACCTGGGATACGTTTTATTTGATGGGAAAGTTACCAAAGGCGTAAAAAACCAAAAAATTGTGAGTGAATTGTATCCGGATACACAGGCCAGCAGATGTTTTAGAGACATAAGCAGAAAGATTTCCAGTATGTCGCCATTGAATACTCCCAAAGGTGGCAGCAATTTATTCTGGCGGCATTTAATTTAAAATAATATTGTCTGATTTTTCTAATCAATGATCGGAGAGTTATAATTTTATGGCACCGGCACAGATACCCGCAAAAAATTACAGCAAAAAGGACGAGTCGTATCGGGATCAATTGATCACCGAATATCTTCCATATGTTAAGCGCATTGTCCATCGCATTGCGGTCCACCTGCCTGCAACGATAGACATCGAAGATTTATTGAATGTTGGTGTTATTGGCTTGATTCAGGCCGTAGACCGATATGATCCGAAAAGAGACAACAAGTTTATGACCTATGCGGTATTTAGAATTCGAGGTGCCGTCTTGAGCGAACTTAGGTCAAGGGATTTCCTATCGCGGGCCAATCGCCGAAAAATCAGAGAACTGGAAAATCTCCACCTCAAAATGGAGCAGAAATTAGGCAGGGAAGTTGAGGATTTTGAAGTCGCCCAGGAACTGGGTGTCGATATTGAGCAAGTTCATCGCACAAAGCAGTTGTCCGGCATCTCATTTATCAGTTTTGAAGAACTGGGGTTTTCTTCCAGGGATGAAAAAGAAAAGCTTATTAATTATCTGATCGACAGTGACGATGATGTTTTGGCCATGACACGCCTGAAAGAACTAAAAACTGCCGTTGCCAAAGCCATAGAACAGTTGCCGGAAAAGGAACGATTGGTAATCTCTCTCTACTATTTGGATGAACTCACCATGAAAGAAACGGGTAGGGTTCTCGATGTTACCGAATCAAGGGTCTCACAGATTCATTCCCAAGCGATTATGCATCTGCGGGCCAAACTTAAAAAAGAAAAGCTCATAGGCAATTAAACCAGGAGAAGGGATATTGTCACCACCCCAAGTAGCGCTATGATGGATAATATTAAAATTATCGAACCTCTACCATCTTTGTCATCCACTAAAAGAGTAAAACCGACGGATCACAGGCAAAATAATAACCAGCAGAACCTGTTCAAAAAGACTTTTAAAAAAAGACAGAAGAAGAATAAGACAAAAGAAGATCCAATGCATGATAATATATCCGGTAGCGGCGCGACGGCGGACATGGCACGGCATGCCCGGCATGCCCGGCATGCCGTCACAAACAAAAAATCCAAGGAGTCTTCTCACAATAAAACTATAGACATAAGGGTTTAAGCTATTTGCGAGATTATCCTTGGGAAAAGTGACTGCTGAAGGGCCGCAAGCGCGTTGAGCAATCAATGTCGAATAAAACCTGATAAGATCTATAAGTATTAACTAAGGAGTTGGAATGGTACTTCAAGTGCCCCGGTATTGGGATTTTGCTAGCAATGGCTTTCAAATTCTCTTATGCCTGTTGATTCTGGGTTATTATATTAAGAACCGAGCAATTAACAAAAGATACGCAATTAGCAGAACAAAAAATGGTGCTGGACAAAGCTTTAATGCACATGTCTTCAACATAACCGTTCAACAACAAGTCAACCAGGCATTTGCGAATATCATAAATACCGTAGCCACTGAACAGAGTGGTTTGGAGAGTGTACTGGGATTCACTCCACTAAGTAGTGAAGACGGTGATATCGCCAAAATACCATCCAATTCTCAGTTGCCGAACAGTTATGATAATTTTCGGATATCCGATGACCGGACCGGAACTGACGGGCGGCATGATAAAGTCATAAAATTTTCGGCCAAAGGCCTGAGCGTTAGAAATATTTCCGAAGAGCTAAAGATCCCTATGGGTGAAATAGAACTTATCTTGAGCCTTCAAAAAAAATAAAGTCGACGGCAAAAATTTCCTATTTTAGTTGGGCTACTCGGCAAAAAAGACTTTTTTTTGGAAATATTTTTTCAACATCCACACAATAGCAGGTGGATACAGTTATCCATCCAAGCTGCTATCTTGGTATATCTCTTGCATTGTTTTTCTGTGTTATCCATCGGAGCTCAGAATTGATTTATCGTTTTGCCGGGGATCATCAACCGGCATTTCTTCTAAATAGGATGGAGAGGTGAGCAAATGAGCGGAGAAATCTATATGGCTGCCGTGGGTGCACTAGCCTATGAAAAAAGATTGCAAATTATTTCAAACAATCTCGCTAATTCAAACACGGTGGGCTACAAACAGGATCTTGGGCAATTTCATATCATAGATTTGTCTGAATTGCCGCAAGAATCCGCTCAAAATTTTGAAGAATTGAGCACTTCCCAGGCTGATCTATTCTGGAATCAGTTTAATATTTATACCGATCATACCAGCGGAAGTTTGAAAAATACCGGCAATGATTTAGATCTGGCTCTGGTCGGAAAAGGATTCTTCTGTGTTCAAACACCAGACGGCATCCACTATACCCGTAAGGGTGATTTTACCCTCAATGCGGATGGTGTTCTGGTAACCCACAACGGGTGGCCGGTAATGGGGGAGAGCGGAGAGATATCGGTAGACAGCAATGAAAATCCCCTTCAGCATAAGAAATTTTCGGTGGATGAAGAAGGTAATATAACCGTAGACGGCAAACAGGTAGACAGCCTTCGACTCGTTGACTTTCCACAACCATACAACCTTACCAAGGTGGGTGAGGCGTTATTCAAACCCGCAGATTCCGGGCCAGGCGAAGTCCAGGCCGAAGATGTAAGGGTGAGCCAGGGATTTATCGAGCTTTCCAACGTTGATGCCGTCAAAATGATGACGGAAATGATCGAAGTTCTTCGCGGCTATGAATCCTATCAAAAAATTATTCGATCCATAGATGAAGTCAACTCAAGGGCTATTAACGAAATTGGGCAGATGACCTAATCTGAACCGCTTAGCCTATATTATAACATCTCGGCCCAGACAACCAATTAATATTTAGGAGGGTAAATGATACGCAGCTTATGGACTTCAGCAACCGGTATGCAGGCACAGGCCTTAAATCTTGATGTCATTTCAAACAACCTGGCCAATGTGAACACGTCCGGATTCAAAAAAAGTCGCGCCGAATTTCAAGATTTATTATATGAAACCATTCGACCTGCGGGTACGCCTTCCAGTCAAGACACCGAGGTGCCCACGGGCATTCAACTCGGACACGGTACCCGGCCATCCACTGTGCTGAAAATTTTTTCCCAGGGGAATATGGAAAATACCCAAAATGAACTTGACCTGGCGATTGAAGGCGATGGGTTTTTCCAGATAGCTCTACCCAACGGTGAGACTGCCTATACGCGGGACGGGGGCTTTAAACTGGACAGTGACGGTCGCATTGTAAATTCCGATGGGTTTGCCCTGGAGCCGGAAATTGCAATTCCCTCGGATGCCCTGTCAATTTCAGTGGGATTGGATGGTACGGTTTCAGTACTGCAAGCCGGTGAAAGCACCCCCAGTGAGATCGGCACCATTGAATTGGCCCGCTTCGTCAATCCCGCCGGATTGATCAGCATGGGCAAAAATTTATTTATGACATCAGAGGCGTCCGGAGATGAAATGACCGGCACTGCCGGAGAAAACGGATTGGGCACCCTGGCCCAGGGATTTCTGGAAATGTCCAATGTCAGTGTTGTGGATGAGATGGTGAATATGATCACAGCTCAGAGAGCATACGAATCCAACAGCAAAGCCATCCAGGCCGCTGATGACATGCTGCAATTGGCCAACAATGTTAAACGATAAAAATTCTATGAAAACATTGAATAACAAATTTCAAGCCTATAGACATTTGTTCCCGGTCATTGTTTTTCTGCTGGTATTTTTTGGGGTACCGGAAATAACTCGGAAAATTGATGCAGCTGATTTAACCCGGATCAGAGTTTTACCAAATGTTCAGATCGATGATGAAAATATCCTGCTTGGCAGGATCGCGGGGATCGAAAGCCATGATCCACTCCTGGTTCAAAAACTGAACAGTATCGTGGTTGCGAGGGCACCTCTGCCGGGGGCGTCGCGTACGCTGGAAAAACAGGCCGTAATAATGTGCTTAAAACAAAACGGGATTAATCTGACCCAACTGGCACTGCAGATACCGGCCAAAGTCGTCGTGACACGAAATTATACCGAGATCAGCCGGGAAAAAATTAAAATGCTGGTATCCGATTATATCCAAAAAACTATTTTAAAGGATCATGCTGGTGGCACCATCAAAGATATCCAGGTTGCCGATAGCCTGCGGCTGCCCAATGGCCGCATAACCTTTAAAGTAATACCGCCGCCCAACAGGGATTTGTTGGGCAAAATCCCATTTTCAGTTCATTTTGATGTAAACGGTAAGTTCCACAAACGAGTCTGGGCCACCGCCACAGTGGAAGTGCTGGCCGAAGTTGTGATAACCAAAAAACCAGTGGGACGACATAAACCGATTACTGAAGATGACATCGAGTTGCTAAAAATGGATTTGGCAAAATTGCCATCCGGCGTGATCACCGACCCGGAAGCGGTTCTCGGAAAGCGAACGAAAAGATCCATCGGCGCCAAAACAGTACTGAGAGCTGATCTGGTTGAATCCCCGCCGCTGGTGAAGCGCGGAGACGTGGTGGTCATTGTTGCCGAATCCAGCGGGTTGAAAATTACCGCCTTGGGGGAAGTCAAGAAAAAAGGAAGACTCGGTGAGAGCATCCCGGTAATGAATTATGACTCCAAAAAAATTCTTTATGGGCGGGTGATGGATTCCAGTACGGTGAAGGTTGAATTTTAAACAACAACAGGAGCAGCTGGAGCAAAATGCAGAAAACACCATGTCGTTTTACAATCGCCGTTTTCGCCGTTATGCTAATCGTCGGTCTGGCCGGATGTGCGGGTAACCGCAACAACATTCAGCCGGCACTGCAGCAAATGCAGGCCGAAGAAGAGGTGGTACTTCATCCGGCACCCGAACCATCCGTGAGCAATGATGGGTCCCTCTGGCAGGTTCGCAGCTCCCTGAACGGAATGTTTGTTGATACCAAAGCACGGAATGTCGGAGATATTGTTACGGTTGAAATTAATGAATCCGCCAAGGCATCCAACAAAGCCAATACCGAAACCGGACGTACCTCCAGTCTTGAAGCCGGCATTGAAAAATTGTTCGGCGTGGAAGACTGGTGGACAAACGAAATTCTGCCTGATGTTCCGGATAGTTTACCTAAATTGACTCCTTTCGGGAATCCGTCGGTCCAAGGAAGTCTGAAAAGTAAATTTTCAGGGGACGGGGCAACGACTCGAAGCGGGACACTATCGGCCTTTATTACCTGCAGGGTGGTCGATGTCAGGCCCAACGGCAATTTAAAAATTGTGGGCACCCGGGAAGTAATGGTGAATAACGAAAACCAGTTAATCATTTTATCAGGTATTATCCGACCCCGTGACATTTCCGAAGAGAATATCATCATGTCGACTTTCATTTCCGATGCCAAAATTGCATACAGTGGTTCCGGCATCGTAGATGATCGCCAACGTCCGGGATGGCTCGCCAATTTGTTGAATAACGTCTGGCCATTCTAAACTAATCAAGGTGCTGGATTAAATCACCATGTTTGTTTCAAATTTGTTTGATCAAGTGAAAACCACAACGATTGTTTGGATCTTAACCGGAGCGGCGCTTTTCTGTTCTAGCGGACAGGCCTTTGGGGTACGAATCAAAGATATTGCGGAGATTAAGGGTGTCCGACAGAATCAACTGGTCGGATACGGGCTCGTCGTGGGCCTGAACGGAACCGGTGACAGTGACAGTGCCATATTCACGATTCAGTCCATGGCCAGCATGCTGGAGAAAATGGGAGTAACGGTTAAGACTAAAGACATTGAGGTGGATAATGTGGCGGCTGTCATGGTGACCACCGATTTACCAGCCTTTGCACGCTCGGGAAGCAGAATCGATGTTCTCGTCAGTTCGATAGGTGATGCCGAAAATCTCCAGGGAGGCACCTTGCTTTTTACACCGTTAAAAGCTG
>Ga0210079_1000144_pt1 | contig 10039 bp, 6 predicted proteins | sample White_CordA_D2_FD_185587 | JGI IMG/M metagenome (GOLD analysis project Ga0210079, IMG submission 185587) | Wetland microbial communities from the San Francisco Bay, California, USA, that impact long-term carbon sequestration - White_CordA_D2... | ecosystem: Environmental > Aquatic > Marine >...
TCTGACCCCTTTCAAAGAGAAAATCAGCGAATTTGAAAAACAGGTCAACCAGGCCTATGCCAGCGAGGGCAAGGAGCGCCACTCCCTGATCAAGGAAGTCCAGCGTCTCCAGGAGTTGAACCAGAAGCTCGGTGAGGACGCCGAGAACCTGACCAAGGCCCTGAAAGGGGATACCAAGGCCCAGGGGACCTGGGGAGAGATTATCCTGGAAAGAATTCTCGAGGAGTCGGGCCTCCGCAAAGGGTTCGAGTACGACTCCCAGGGAGGGTTCAGGGACGCCGATGGCAAACTCCTGAAACCGGACGTGATCGTCCACCTGCCGGAAGAAAAAGACATCATCATCGACTCCAAGGTCTCATTGGTCGCCTACGAAAAGTATGTCCGGGCTGAGAATGACGAGGAACGCGACCGCGCGGTCAGGGAGCACCTGGTCTCGATCAACGCCCACCTCAAGGGTCTCGAGTCGAAGAAGTATGATGAATTACCCGGGGTGAAGAGTCTCGACTTTGTCCTGATGTTCATACCGGTCGAAAGCGCCTTCATGCTGGCGATCGAAAAGGACAACGAGATTTTCCGCAAGGCGTTCGACCAGAGCATCATGATCGTCAGCCCGTCGACCCTGCTGGTGACCCTGAGAACGATCCAGAATATCTGGCGCTACGAACACCAGAACAAGAATGCGCTGGAGATAGCAGACCGGGCAGGAGCCCTGTATGATAAGTTTGTCGGCTTCGTCAACGATTTGGAACGGGTCGGCGACCAGATCGAGAACACCCGCAAGGCTTATGACGGGGCCCATAACAAGTTGGTCAGTGGCAAGGGTAATCTTATTGGGCGGGCACAGTCCCTGATTGGCCTCGGCGTGAAAAGCCGCAAGCAACTGCCTGCCACCGTCCTTCAGGAATCGGATTTGAACACACCTCTGGTTGGGCATGACGGGCCAGACCAGGAAGATTGAACCGGCGGACGGCAGCGTCACACCTGCCAGACCGGCTGATAGTAATCCTGGTTGAGATACTCTCCGCTACGCTCTCCCTGCAGCAGACCGTAAATCCGTGTGGCACGCAAATCCAGGCGCAGCATTTCCTCGGCAAGCTGCTGATAAGCTGACCTGTTGCGATAGAACTTGCGCAGCGTATTGGTGGCCCTGGCCGGGTCGCCAATGATTGGCAGTTTTTTTCGCCGGCGTGCCCACGCCAGGATTTTTCGTCCTCTTTCCGAGCTCCCCAATAGCCGCAGATAGAGTGGGCCGGTCTGTATAAATGCCTTTATTTCGACGGCCTTGACCTGCAGTAACACGTACATCAGGATTCTCTGGACACGGGTCAGAGTCCATTGCCTCGATTTGATCCCTGATACGAGCTCGTCAAAGCTGGCCGCTTTCAGGGCGGCGAGGTCCAATCGTCGGTCAATACCATCGTCAACCAGGTATATCTCATTCAACATCTCCGACTCCTGCAGCATTTGGGACTGCAGGGCAACAAACAGCCGCACCGTGTCAAGGCTGCGTCCTGCCCGCAGGGCCTCATGCAAAACCTTGCGGCAAGGCTGTGGCAGCAGAGACTCTATTTCCTCCCCAGCTTCGATCATCCTGCGTATCCCGGTAGCGCTGGCAATCTGAGACTTCACATCGGTGTCATGATAGCCGGCGCCACGACGCTTGATCGTGTATGGCTGGATCCGGATGTTGGTGCTGTAGAGGGCCTTCAGGTACTCGATGCCGAGGATATTGTTGGGTGAATTCAGGATCTCTGCAGAGACTTCAGGCAGGAGTCCGACCAGCACTTCCGATCGGGCAACCGGGTAATTGACACCGTCACGCAGGCGGGCTGCGGTCAGACTTTCGATCTCTTCCTGCCGCTCGGCCAGAACCGTTGCGACCTTGTTCAGTTGGGCAAGATCGCCGGCTTCACTGCCAAAGCAGAGAGAGTCAACCACTCCGAGAGCATCCAGGGTTTGAACCGCCCCCATGGCAAAGTGCGGCGCGCTGTTGCAGGCGAACGCGAAGGGCAGTTCAAAGACCAGGTCGACACCGGCAGCCAGGGCCATCTCGGTACGCACCCACTTGTCGACCATGGCCGGTTCACCGCGCTGCAGGAAGTGGCCGCTCATGACCGCAACCGCTGCCTCGGCACCGGTGACCCGCAGGCTTTCCCGCAGGTGATGCAGGTGCCCATTATGGAACGGATTGTATTCGGTAACCAGCCCGACAGCCCGCATAATTAATCCCGCCCCGAAAAATGCGCATCAGTATGCAAAAAATATACATCGGTAATTTGCTGATTAGACTGATTAAATCCCATAAGCAACTGATTCATAAGGTAAATTTGAAAAAATTAACATTAGAATTGTTTGCCATCCCGTATAAAATATATATACTTTTTATTACAAAATGACGATAAAGCCATCCCTATCGTAAGGTAGGCGCGGAAAGCCACGGGTCCGCCCCTCCTCCATAACCAGTACCGGACAGCCGGGTTGCCAAAAATTTTGGCCCCGGCTTGTTTTATTTTCCGGGGACGGAAAGGAGCTTGGTCAAGCAAACCAGGTTAAACCCTTTACAATGGAGGAAAATATGGATGGGTTTCTTTTTATGGTCATTTTCGCTTTTCTGCTGTTCGCTGTGATCCTGCCGATCGCCGGTTTTGTCATTGGATTCTTCTTCTACTACGTCCTTCCTTATGCATTTGCCGCTGTGCTGGCCTCTTGCATTGCAGTTCTCGTCGGCGTCAACGTCGTATTCAGCTGGTGGATCTGGGTGGTCGGGCTTATCTGGGCCGCGGCCGTACACATCATCAGAATGAAGTTCCGTGAGCTTGGCGAAGATGTCGAGCACCACCATGCGGCACATGCGACCTTGCTTGCCGGATGGCCTTTGCAGCGGCGCAGGAGTCAGCTGGCGGAATCCTGACCGTTTCGTTTACTGAACCGGGCGCTCAACCGAAGGTACGGTTCTCCTGCTCCATGACTCGGATGAACGTCGTCCGCTTCGACAGCTCACGCAAGGCCGAGGCGCCAACATAAGTGCAGGTCGAGCGCAACCCGCCGAGGATATCCTTGACCGTATCGTCAATCGGGCCGCGGTAGGGGACCTCAACGGTCTTCCCCTCCGAGGCACGGTAATCGGCCACCATCCCGGCGTGTTTTTTCATGGCGGTATCCGAGCTCATGCCGTAGAAAAGCTTGTAGTGCTGGCCGTCACGCTGCACTAGCTGGCCGCCGCTTTCATCGTGGCCGGCCAACATCCCCCCCAGCATGACAAAATCCGCCCCACCGCCAAACGCCTTCGCTACATCCCCGGCAGCGGCGCAACCGCCGTCCGAGATGATTCGACCACCGAGACCGTGAGCGGCATCGGCACACTCGATAACGGCAGACAGCTGCGGGTAGCCGACCCCGGTCTTGACCCGGGTGGTACAGACCGAACCCGGGCCGATCCCAACCTTGACGATATCCGCACCTGACAGAAGCAGTTGCTCCACCATCTCGCCGGTGACAACGTTGCCGGCAATGATGGTTTTGTCAGGATAAGCCTGTCTTACCCTCTCAACGTATTCGGCGAACGATTCGGCGTAGCCATTGGCAACATCGATACAGATGAAGTGCAATTCCGGATGCTGGGCCATGATCTGTGCCAGTTTTTCAAAATCCTCATCCATAACCCCGATGCTGACCATGATTCTGGCAAAGATATCATCCCCCTTCTGCCGCTCGACAAAAGACTGCCACTCTCCCAGGCTGTAGTGCTTGTGAATCGCACAGAGCATCCGATGTTCGGCGAGCGCCTCGGCGACCTCGAAAGTCCCGACCGTATCCATATTGGCGGCGATAATCGGCACACCGCTCCACCGCATCTTGCTGTGCAGGAAGACAAAGGTCCGGTCAAGTTCCACCAGGGCCCGGCTTTTCAGGGTCGAGCGTTTAGGGCGGATCAGCACATCCTTGAAACCCAGCTTCAGATCAGTTTCAACACGCATAAGAGTTTATCCTTTCAATGACAACGATTTGACCAAACCGATAACTGTTTTGCTACGACAGCAGCAATCACGCATAGTGACACCGGAATTATAACAAAGCATCACAATAATAGTTTCAAGGACTTCCCCAGACAAGCCACATGACGATTTACGATCGTCCTATATACCATGACCTCTACACCGCACCGGACTGCCTTTCTCATCAGTCGGCCGTATTCAGGGTCAATGTGGTCGGCCGGAGCAAAGGCTTCCGTTTCACCGCGCTGCACCAGGAAAAAGATCACCGCCCGCCAGCCATCGTCAATCGCGGTCATCAGGTCACGGAGGTGTTTCTGGCCACGCGTGGTCACCGCATCAGGGAAACAGGCCAGTTCCTCTGCACAGCACAGAGTGACATTTTTGACTTCGAGCAAGACCTTTTCGCCTTGGCCTTCGAGCATGAAATCAATCCGGCTGTCGGCATACGAGAACTCCGGCCGCACGCTATAGCCATGCAAGGCATCAACCTGATCGTTGCGCAAAGCCTCCTCGACGACCCGGTTAGCGCGATGGGTGTTGATATCAACCCAATGGCCATTCACCTCGACCAGCTCCCACGACCAGGCCAGCTTGCGCTGCGGGTTGTCACTGTGCGAGAGGAGAACCTTATGACCGGGCACGGCACACTGCTGCATGCTGCCGGTATTCGGCGTGTGTGCCGTAACCACGCTTCCATCGGCCAGTTCTACATCGGCGAGGAAACGCTTGTAGCGCTTGATCAGTCGTCCTTCAGTCAACGGTTGGGGTAGTTGCATTTCATCTCCAGAAAAAGATAATCCCGTACAAATATATACCAACTAACCCACAACCAAAACCATGATTAACCACGAAGCCACCAAGCCCCGAAGAAAACATTGCCTGCCTGATTATTAAACCATCGGACTAAGGGTTATTATGTTTCTATGGCAATCACTTGCTTAGTGCCTTGGAGTCTTCGTGGCACAAAAGGGCATCTATGTGAGACCGCAACGACAATTGCATTGATATCACTGCTGCCGGCAAGCTCATACGGGAAAGAGTTTGACTCTGATGCGCCTCTCCCCTAGACTGACGTCGTTTCACTCCAAGAGCCTGATATATTAGGAAATTTCACACCATGATGGAAGAGTTACAGACGATCAAAACATCACAGCCACTGCATCCGGAGGCGGTGCGCATTCTACCATTGGGCGGGCTCGGAGAAATCGGCCTGAACATGATGGTCATCGAGGCGGCAGGCGGCCTGCTGATCATCGACTGCGGCCTGATGTTCCCCGAGGCCTACATGCTCGGCATCGACCTGGTGATCCCGGACATTGCCGCGATCGCAGAACGCCGGGATGAGATCGCCGGCATTGTCCTGACCCACGGTCACGAAGATCACATCGGGGCCATCCCTTTTCTGATTGAAAAGCTCGGTTTTCCTTCGATCTACGGATCACCATTGACACTGGGACTGCTCGCCAACAAACTCGAAGAACACCTGCTGAAAAGCAAGGTCGAATGCCGAAGTGTCAAGGTCCGCGAACCGATCAACATCGGCCCCTTCGAGGTTGAATTTTTCCGCGCCGCGCACTCGATCGTCGACGGCTGCGGGCTGGCAATCCGTACACCCGCCGGGCTGATCGTACACACCGGAGACTTCAAGCTCGACCCGACGCCGGTGGACAACCAGCCCACCGACCTCGGCCGTCTGGCCGCCTACGGTGAAGAAGGCGTCCTGCTGTTGCTCGCCGACTCCACCAATGTCGAGAACACCGGGCAGACTCTCTCCGAGCGCACCGTTGGCGACGCCTTCGATGAGCTCCTGCCGCAGTGCAGAGGCAAGGTGCTGGTCGCAACCTTCTCATCGAACATCCACCGCATCCAGCAGGTGATCAATGCCGCACAAAAGGCCGATCGCAAGGTGGTCGTATCAGGGCGCAGCATGGTCAGCAACATCGCCATCGCCAGGCAACTCGGCTATCTCCATATCCCCGATGACATGCTCATCGAACTACGCCAGATGCGTGACCTGCGACCGGACAGGGTCCTGATCCTGACCACCGGCAGCCAGGGGGAGCCGCTCAGCTCCCTGTCGCGAATCGCCATGGACGATCACAAGAAGATCAGCATCGAACCGGGCGATACGGTGATTCTTTCCTCGAAATTCATTCCCGGCAACGAGCGGGCGATCACCCATCTGATCAACCATCTGTATCGTCGCGGAGCGGAGGTCCACTACGAGACGACCAGCGAGATCCATGTATCGGGTCACGCCAGCCAGGGGGAACTGAAGACCGTACTGAACCTGGTCAGGCCGGAATACTTCGTACCGGTGCACGGTGAATACCGCCACCTGGTCAAGCACGCCCAGTTGGCCCGCAGTCTCGGCTGGAGTGAGGAGCGCGCCCTCGTCATCAGCAACGGCACTCCGTTGACACTCTCTGCCAACGGCCACCGGTTCGAACCGAAGGTCGAGACCGGGCGGGTGTTCATCGACGGCAAAGGGGTCGGTGATGTCGGCGAGATGGAACTGCGCGACCGCCGTCATCTCGCCAATCATGGCCTGGTCATCGTCTTCCTGGCGCTCAACCAGGGCAGCGGGAAGATTGTCTCCGGGCCGGAGATCATTACTCGCGGATTTATTCCGGAAGATGACAGTGAAGAACTTTTGCAGGAGGCCAAACGGCTGGTCTGCGCAATGCTGGAAGAACACAGCAGGGAGGCCATCAGCGACTGGGAGGAGCTGCGCGTCGAAGTCCGCAAAACCCTGCGTCGCCTCTTCAACAAGACAATCGACCGGCGGCCGCTGATCCTGCCGATCATCATGGAGCTTTAAAAAGGTAGCGCGTAGCGCGAATTTGTTTTTTATGTTATTACCAGTCTCCAGCCACCAACCCTGACAACCGGTTTTATATGAATTTTGTTGATGCGATATTGCTCGGCACCCTGCAGGGCGCCACAGAGTTCCTGCCCGTCTCGTCGAGCGGCCACCTGGTCCTGGCCCAGCACCTGATCGGTGACTTCGAACAGCCGGGGGTCCTCTTTGATGTCCTGCTGCACGTCGGCACCATGATTGCGGTGGCAATCTATTTCTGGCGCGACCTGGTCGGCCTGGCTACTTCGCTCTGGCGCAGGGATGAACTGGCGAAAAACCAGCGCGTCATGGTTGCGCTGCTGATCGCCGGCTCCGTACCGACCGCCGTGATCGGCCTGCTCTTCAAGGACTTTTTTGTCGGGCTGTTCGAGCGGCCCGATATCGTCTGCATGATGTTGCTGGTCACCGGCACCCTGCTCTGGGTTGCCGAGCGCCTGCGACGCGCCGAAAGTTCCCGCAAGCAGATGACCTTCGTCGACGCACTGGTTGTCGGCACGGTGCAGGGCTGCGCGATCATTCCCGGCATCTCCCGCTCCGGCTCGACAATCGCAGCCCTGCTGATGCGCGGCATCGACGGCGAGACCGCGGCCAGGTTTTCTTTCCTGCTGGCCCTGCCGGCCGTCTTCGGCGCCGCCCTGCTCTCCCTGAAAGACCTTGACCATGTCGCCGGGATCACGCTGCTGCCCTATCTTGCCGGAACAGTCGCGGCTCTGGTGACAGGGCTGTTATGCATCCACCTGCTGATGGGTATTATCAGGCGGCGGCGACTGCACTGGTTTGCACTCTATTGCTGGCTGGCCGGCGGCGCCGGGCTGATCCTGTTTTTCTGATCGCAGCGGCCAAGCAACCTTTGACCTTTCCCCTTTCATTGCGCTAAGATGACCCGGATTCTATCGAGGGCATATGAGCGAAAAACCACGTAAAACCTTTCTCCGAGAACATATCAAGAAAGAGATCGCCGGCCTGGTCTGGATGGCCGCCGGAATCTTTCTTCTGTTGAGCCTGGTTTCGTTCAACAACAACGACCCGTCCTTCAACAACAATCTTGACCCGGCATCGATTCATAACTTCTGCGGCAAGGTTGGCGCCTATGTTGCCGACCTCTTCTACCAGGTCATCGGCCTGCCGGCGCTGATGATTCCCTTCGCCTGCCTGCTGTTTGCCTGGCGGTTGTTGAAATTCCGCGACCTGCATCCAAGAGTGTATAAGGCCGCGGCGTTTATCGTCATGTTAATTTCGCTTGCCGGTCTGATCTCTTTGAAAGTTGAAAAAGTCGCCCTGTTCGGGCAAACCCTGAACCAGGCCGGCGGCTTCATCGGTTTCTTTCTCGCCAGCACCCTGAAAGGCTGGTTCAACCTGACCGGTGCAGCGCTCTTCCTGGTTGTCTTCTTCTCGGTATCCGCAATGCTCGTCGCCCGCTTCTCCATGGTGCTCTTTCTCGAAGGCCTGTTGGGCCGATTGGCAGATTCCATGGAAAAACGCCGGGCGGCTCGCCTGGCCCGTCGGCAGTTAAAAGAAAAGGACAAGCCAAGGAAAGAAAAGGCCCCGGTCATTCGTGAGCCTGAGCCGGTCTCGGCAAAACCCGTCAGGGTCATAGAGAAGAAGATTGACAAGAAGAAGGCTCTGGCCAACCAGGAAGCCTTCGATTTCCTGGAACCTACCGGCACCTATCACCCGCCGTCGCTCAACCTGCTCGACCACGACGGCGAAGTGGCGAAACCGGTCGACAAGGACGCCCTGATGATGAACGCCAGGCTACTGGAGAAAAAGCTGCTCGACTTCAATGTCGAGGGGGATGTCTCCGAGGTCAAGCCGGGCCCGGTGGTCACCATGTACGAATTCGCACCGGCGCCTGGCGTCAAGGTCAACAAAATAGCCGGGCTGTCAGACGACCTGAGCATGGCCCTCAAGGCCCTCTCGATCCGGATTGTCGCGCCGATTCCAGGCCGCGGCGTGGTCGGCATAGAGATTCCGAACCGGGATCGCGAGATGGTCTACCTCAAGGAAATCTTCGCCACCAACGAGTTCCAGAAAACCGGCGGCCGCCTGCCGCTCGCCCTGGGCAAGGACATCTTCGGCCATACGGTCGTCGCCGACCTCGCCAAGATGCCTCATCTGCTGGTAGCCGGTTCAACCGGTACCGGTAAATCTGTCTCGATCAATGCCATGATCCTCTCTCTGCTCTATCGCGCTGACCCGCGCGATGTTCGCCTGATCATGGTCGACCCGAAAATGCTGGAACTCTCGATGTACGAGGGGATCCCGCATCTCCTGCTGCCAGTCGTTACCAATCCGAAAAAGGCGGCGCTGGCCCTGAACTGGGCGGTTCGCGAGATGGAACGCCGCTACAAGCTGATGGCCGACAAGGGCGTGCGCAACATCGACGGCTACAATCGCAAGCTGGAGAAGGAAGAGAAGGAGAAAACCAGCAAACGCAAGCTGACTCCCGACAACGATGCCGTCATCGACATGATGGAAGAGGATCTGCCGGAAATCGAGCTGATCGAAGGTGAAGAGCTTGATCACGGGCACCTCCCCTACGTGGTTGTCATCGTCGACGAACTGGCTGACCTGATGATGGTCTCCGGCCGCGATATCGAGGAGGCGATAGCCCGTCTGGCGCAAATGGCCCGCGCGGCAGGTATCCACCTGATTCTGGCCACCCAGAGGCCGAGCGTCGATGTCATCACCGGCCTGATCAAGGCCAACTTCCCGACCAGGATTTCCTTCAAGGTCTTCTCGCGCACCGACTCACGAACCATCCTCGACCAGATGGGCGCTGAAACCCTTCTCGGCAACGGCGACATGCTCTTCCTGCCACCCGGAACCGGAGCAGTGCAGCGCGTTCACGGCGCCTTCGTTTCGGAGATCGAAGTGCAGCGCGTGGTTGATTTCCTGAAGAAACAGGGGCAGCCGGATTACGACAAATCGATCCTCGAAACGCCGCCTGCCTCTGAAAGCAGTGGCAACGGCGACGACGATTATGATGAAAAATGGGATGAAGCCCTGGCGATCATCGCCGACACCAAGCAGGCCTCGATCTCGATGCTGCAGCGCCGCTTGCGCCTCGGCTATAATCGCGCCGCGCGGATGATCGAAAAGATGGAAGCCGAAGGCATCGTCGGCCCCTCTGACGGCACCAGCCGCCCACGCGAAGTTTTCATCAGCAAGATTGGTGGAGACG